>JAEEGH010000412.1_pt1 | contig 190254 bp, 161 predicted proteins | sample 9134181 | NCBI WGS metagenome assembly JAEEGH01 (sample SAMN16246544, study PRJNA631951) | gut metagenome | biome: gut microbiome; feature: rumen; material: DP-attached | host: Bos | place: Iran: Karaj | collected 2018-10 | reverse complement strand
GATGTCGGCTCGTCATATCCTGGGGCTGGAGAAGGTTCCAAGGGTTCGGCTGTTCGCCGATTAAAATGGCACGCGAGCTGGGTTCAAAACGTCGTGAGACAGTTTGGTCCCTATCTGGTGCGGGCGTTGGAAGATTGAGGGGGCCCGGTCTTAGTACGAGAGGACCGGACTGGACGAACCTCCGGTGAATCTGTTGTCGCGGCAGCGGCACGGCAGAGTGGCCGAGTTCGGTTTGGATAAGCGCTGAAAGCATCTAAGCGCGAAGCCTGCCCCGAGATGAGTCTTCCTTGAGGGTCGCCGCAGAATACGGCGTTGATAGGCAGCAGGTGTAAATACGGCAACGTATGAGCCGAGCTGTACTAATAGCCCGAAAGCTTTCTTACTGCGGAACTAAATCCCGAGCGTGACTGCTACTGAATCGTGTCTTCCTTATAACGTGGGGAATTGACAGTTGAAAATTGAAAATTGAAAATTGACAATTAAAAAAAGCAATTTCCTAACGGTAAAACATTAAGGCGGCCATAGCGGCGGGGCACCACCTCTTCCCATCCCGAACAGAGAAGTTAAGCCCGCTTGCGCCGATGGTACTGCGCCACAATGCGGGAGAGCAGGTAGCCGCCCTACTTTTATGAATCCTTCATAACAAATTGTTGTGAAGGATTATTTTTTGTAAGTATAGTCCCCTTATGTTTCTTTTGTTGTATTTTTTCATTTTTTCTTTTACGGAATATTGTTATTTGTTATTATTGTTTATTTTTGCGATGATTAATTTTAAAATTACGACAAGATGAAAAAACTTTTAACAATTATTTGTGCTGCATTGATGTTTGTATCTTGCGATGCTCAAAAAGAAAAGGCTCTTGTAGTTTACTACTCACAGAGCAACACTACCAAAACCCTAGCACAGGAAATTCAGAAACAACTTGGTTGCGACATTGCCGAAATTGAGTGCGTTGATCCTTTTAATGGTGACTTCGGTGCTGTGGCCAACCGTTGGCAAGAAGACCAGAAGGCTGGCAAGCTTCCCGAATTGAAACCTCTTTCTAAAAACATCAGCGACTATGATGTTATTTTTCTTGGATATCCCATCTGGGGCGGTGTATACGCTTCGCCTGTGGCTTCTTTCTTGAAAACTGCCAATTTTAATGGCAAGAAGGTAGTACCGTTCTGCACATTTGGTAGCGGCGGACTTAATACCAGCGTTGAGGAACTGAAGAAGAATATACAGGGAGCTCAAATTCTTGAGGGTTATGGTGTGCGTCAGGCACGCATTGCAAGCGCACCTGCTGAGGTGGAGCAGTTTTTAATCAAGAGTGGTTTTGTTAAGGGCACTCTTATTCAGTTGCCTGATTTTTCTGTCCAGAAAGAGTGTACCGATGCTGAGAAATCTATCTTTACTGAGGCTACTTCTAACTATTCGTTCCCTCTTGGAACACCCACTACTGTAGGACAACGCAAAATTAACGGCGGTGTTGAATATCTCTACAATGTAGAAGGTCAGGGTGGTGCAAAAACACAAATCTATGTCATCGTTAAAGATGGTGAAAAACCTGAGTTTACACAAGTTGTAAGGTAGTTTTTTCTATTTATAAAAAAATGCGCAGCTTGAATGCAGGCTGCGCATTTTTTTTGTTTGCATTTTTTAGATAGCTGGAGATGCGAATGATACTGTAGCTTCTTTGTTATTAACTGTTATGCTGCATTCGCTTCCGAGTACCAGAGGTAAATTTTTAGTGTCGTGACCGTTGGGATAGCCGTAGACGATGGGAATATTAAGTCCGCCAAAATATTTTTTAATAATATCGGGCAAAGGAAGGTCGTTACCTTGGTTGTTGTTGATAAATTCTCCTACAATCAGCCCCTTTATGTCGGTAAGCTTGCCAGATTGTTGTAGGTTGAGTAGCATTCGGTCGATAGAGTAGTTGGCTTCGCCAGTGTCTTCTATAAAAAGTATTGCGTCTTTGGTGTTGAGGTCAAACGCTGTGCCGCTGAGACTGTAAATGATTGAAAGGTTTCCACCTACGAGCCTACCTTTAGTGGAACCCGATACGCACGAAGAGTTTACGGGTAAGGTCACCGTTTTTGGTTTATTGAATAGTGCGTTTTGTAGTTCGGTGTTGCTCTCCTTGTCGTTGTTGAAACCACGCATCATAGGTCCTAGTATTGATTCAAAACCCATATTGGAAAGTGTTATATGCAAGGCTGTTACATCGCTGTAGCCGATAATCCATTTAGGATTAGTTTCCATTGCCGACCAATCGATATAAGGTAGCATTTGTGCAGCCCCGTATCCACCTCGAGCAAAGAATATGGCTTTTACATTAGGATTGTCGAGCGCCTTTTGAAAACCAGAAATACGGTCGCCGAGGGCACCAGCATATCTTCCGTCGCGCAGATATAGATTGTCAGCTTCAATTACTTCTAACCCCCACGATTTCAATATGTTGATACCTTCTGCTATGTCGTCGGCTGTAACATAGTTGCTTGCCGCACACACCGCTACGAGGTCGCCCGACGACAATGTGGTTGGTTTTATGTGTCTTGTTACTGGTTGTTGGTCTTCTATGATGAAAGTGGGGTCGAAAGTATAATTGTTGACGATAGTAGTGTCTACTTGGTAAACAATAATATCATCATCTTTATGGCAAGCTGAGAATAGTATTGCCGCTGATATAATGGCTATAATTTTTTTCATCTTCGTTTTTATAAAAAAACCGCCCAAATATTTTTCGGACGGTTTTTTGTGGTTGAAATAAATCGTTAGAGCAGCGAGTCGATTTTTTGTTTCAACGCGCTTTCTGCAATAGTTCCAACGTGGCGGTCTACTACTTCTCCGTTTTTGAAAAAGAGGAAGTACGGAATGTTTCTAACGTTGTATTCCATAGCAAGATCCTGATTTTCGTCGGTGTTAACCTTAGCCACCAACACTTTTCCATCGTATTGTTCGGCAATACGGTCGAGAATTGGAATCATGCTTCTGCATGGTCCGCACCATTCTGCCCAAAAGTCAACAAGAGCCACAGAGGCACCCTTTATTTTACTGTCGAAACTGTCGGTTGATAGATGTTCTATTGCCATGATGTTTTTATTTAGAGAACTCAATAATCTTGTCGCGGTATTCGCTCAGAAGTATAGTGAGCGAATTGATAGAGCCTTCGATTTCGTTGAGGTCGAGGTTTTCAATTTGGAGTGTGTCGCGGAAAATGATTTCGCCTTTTTCGTTGAGGGCGAATGCGCCGTGTATTATGTCGCGGTTTTTCATCAATAATTGTTTGTAAACCTCGAGGCTCTCGTTTTTGAGTTTAAAAAGAGACTGTTCGAGTATAACAATTGGGTCGGCACATACAACTATCATGTTTACAATGCCTTCTTCTTCTTTGCTGATAGTGAAGAGACCTGTCTTCTCGTCTTCGTTGATGATTGTGTATTCGAGGTCGAGCAGGTAGTTTTTTACTTTTGTGAAATTTACGTCCATATTAGGTATGTTTTTTTGTTAAAATAATTAATCAGTTCCCAAATATACCGCTTTTTTCCCAAAAGTCAAATTTTTTTTCATTTTTTTTTGCTTTGGAGTGCTTTTTTTATGGAGATTGATTGTAATCTTTTGGTACAAAGAATAATAAAAATAGTCGGGGCAGAGAGATTCGAACTCTCGACCTTCTGCTCCCAAAGCAGACACGCTAACCGGACTGCGCTATGCCCCGAATATTTTTAATGATTTATGAAAAAGAAGCGGAGAGAGAGGGATTCGAACCCCCGGAGGTGTTACCCTCGTCGGTTTTCAAGACCGGTGCATTAAACCGCTCTGCCATCTCTCCATTGACATTTTGTCTTTGTTTTCGACGGTGCAAAAGTAGAACCTTTTGTGTAATTACCAAAATTTTCTTGTGTTTTTTTGATAAAAAAAATCAATATTTTTATAATATATTGTTTATTAGCGTATTATTTTGATAATAAAAGGCGGTACATCGGATGGTTTTGCTGCTGTACCGCCTTAAAATTGCTTGTGTACGGGAATAATTATTACAGTTTTATGTTGTCGAGCACGTTTCGGTAGTATTTTTCTACCTCGTTCCATTTATAATAAGGAGCGATATTGCTTTGTAGCGGAAGTTTTACTTCGCGTTCGTTTAAAAGCACCTTTACTAATATGTCTGATGATTTTGGCGAACGGTAGAATATCATTTGAATATTTCCTGCCATTGGAACGATTTTGTAGTCGCAAACATATTTGTAAAGTTGTGTAAGGTCTGAGTCGTCGGCAGTAGTGCCTTCTAACTGCATCAGGCTGGCAAGAGGCATTAGTCCCGTGTCGTGTCCGAAACGGAGAGAGGCTGTTACACCGTTGCCTGCGATGGCTTTGTCGGCTTCGTCGAGAAAGTTTTTGAGTAGGAAGCGGGCGCATTTTGCACCACGACTGTCGGCGTATGAGCAGTTTCCAAAGTTGGCGTACCAGTAGAGGTTCGACTTCTGCCAGTTTTCAAACAATTCTTCTTTGGTAAAAAAGTCGCTAAAATCAAAATCCAAATCGCTGATGTCTTGCATATTGCAGTTGATCTCAAACAATTTGCTTACAAAATGATCAGGCTTAACTTTTTCTTTTACGTATTCTGGGTCGGAGAATATCTCTTTGATAATTCTGTCGTTATGAGTGCAAGCTTCTCTAATTTTTGCGTTTGCGGCGTTGTAGGCGTCGTTTTTGAGTTTTGCTGTAACGGAGTCGCGCTCCTCGTTGTTGATGAAGTACATAATTCGGCGGCTTGATTCAGTTTTTACTTTTATGCCGGGACGCAATGAATTAACTTTCTGCAAGAAAGCGTCCATGCTCATTATCACTCGGTGCGATGTAGATGACTTGACGTCTAAAAAAGCGTTGGGTCCGAATACCTCAGGAAATGATTTCACCATTCGTTCTGCTATGCCCTGATGCTGGTCGAATCCTTTTTGAGTAAGGTCTCCTGCACGTTCGCGGCCATCGGCGTAGAGAGCGTCAATACGTTTTTTCAACTCTTTTCCGCGGTCGGTGAGGGCGTTGGCTTCATCTGCTGATTTGAGTTGGTTGTAGAGCATGATGTAGTCGAACGCGGTGTAGTGGTAGCGCGAACCGTGTCGGCCGTAGTGACTAATATAAAAAGGTGTGTAACCCTTGGGTGCTGGAGTCTGTGGTTTGATTTCTGGATTATAAGCCATATTGTTTCCGCCCATTCTTAGCGGGTTGGCCATCATTTCCTCTTTGGTGGTTTGAGCCTGCAATGCAGTTAAAGGTAACAGGCATAATGCAAGTAGTGCAAATTGCTTCATATTACTATGTTTATTATTATGGTTAAAACTGTTATTATTTTTTCGGCTCAAATTTATAAACAAATTGAAATTATATGGTGTGTTTTGCCAAAAAAAATCTTATCTTTGTAAAAAAATGGGCACATGGGATTTTTAAGAATATTTGGTGGTAACGGCGACAACTCGCAGAACGACGGCTTTGTGTATAATATCGAGCTCGTTAACTTTATGCGCGAGGCTTTTGGGCGAGAGATCCGACGCATAAAGAGGTTTGATATGCCTCAGTATTCAATTGAGTTTTTGTTAATCGACAATGATTTGTTGGTTACCCATGGTCTTTCTGCTTACACTATGGCAAACGGCACTAGGGAAACCAATTTTGAGCTCACTATTCGTGTACCATTTGAATGGGATCAAGATGATAGTTCTTCGCGTCATACTTGGTTCGTAACTATTATGCAGAGTATCATCACTCAGGCTATTAGCGGCTTAAAACCTATTAAGAAAGGTTATTTAAAAGTGTTTGATGCGCCATTCCATTATGCGTCGGACCTTAATTCCGTTACACTTTATAATATAGCTGAAAAGCGATTGCAGAATGGAACTCTTGTAGATTTTATGATGGTGGTGCCTCTATTTGAGAGCGAGCTTGACGATGATTATTATATCCAAGATTCTTCTGATTTAAAGGGACTTGCTTGGCAACAAGCGTCGCTTTTCAGGGGCAACGAATATTTTGACACACTCGACAACTATTATCCCTATAACGATTCTGATACTGAGGCGATGTCGGATTATTTCGCTCTACGCGATCAGACGCTCCCTGGTTGGAATGTTGATACCGATGCCGTTGGCTGTAGGGTGTCGTCTAGTATAGTAAATTCAAAAAACAAGATAGGATATATGTACAGGACCCGTCCCGAGGACGATTTTTCGGGATGGTATTTTTTGGAGGTGGAATCGGGTTTTTTGTCAGATGGCAACGACCTTCCGCTCGACTATTATGCCGACTCCGACAGCGACCTTTTTACTGTGGCGTTTCTTTTCCCTGAGATTGCTCAGTATTTGAAATCGTTGCCGGGAACCGCCTACGAACTTGCCGAATCGGGAAAATACATCCATGTGAAATAATGTGTTACCATATAACGTTCTTTTATTGTTTAACTTAAATTGTTTAACTATGAAAATTATTACTACCTTATTAACAATTGTTGCATTGATGGTTTCTTCTGTTAGACTATCGGCGCAAACTTATTACAAATACCAATCTCATAATACAGGCGTGAGCTTGTCGTATCCTGAGGGACTGAAAGTTACTGCCGACACCGAGATGAAACTCGAAATAGAGGACGACCGTATTTCGTTTTCGGTTCTTTTTTGCGATGCCGCCTCGCTCACAAAAATTGATATGAAAGATGATTTGGAGAAAGTGCTCAAAAAAACCGGCATCGATAAAAAAAGTGTTTCTTCGATGGAACTGAAAAATAACGAGACGTTGGAAGGGAGCCTTTATATAGGGGGCAACAAAGCCGAAAATGCTGATTATTACTTGATATACGGTTTTGTTCAGGGTAAGCAATCACCACAGATAGCCTTTAAAATATCGGTAGTTTGCAATGGCAATATGTCAAAAGAAGTTGGAGTGATGCTTGGCACTCTTGAGTTCCATCCCGAAGAGATAAAATAAATTTAAAAAAATGCAATTTTTCATTTTTTGTATCGCAAAAAGATGTACCTTTGTGTAATATTTTTTATTTAGTAGTTTTAAAGGTATTAGTTATGAATCAAGTTTGTGAAAAATTGGCTAAATGCCCTATATTTCAGAAGGGTATATTATTTAACGAATTTACAGGTGAAACCTACAAGATGTTGTATTGTCTCCGTCCCGACCGATACAAGACATGTAAACGTTATCAGGCATCAGTAATATGCAATTGTGCTATTCCAGAGATGATTATGCCTAATTCATCCCTTACGCTTGAGGAAATAGTGGAACGCGCCAAAGCCGAAGTAGATAAATAAAATTGGCTTCGTTTTTTGTGGTTTTTATCATTTTTTTTACCTTTGCGTCCAAAATAAAGAGTATAACATAAATAAATACATCCATGACATTATTGGAACAAATCAGAGAAAACGCTAAGAAAGCAAACAAACGCATTGTATTGCCCGAAGGCGAAGAAGAACGCACACTTAAAGCCGCCGACACTATCCTCGGCGAGGGAATCGCTCAGTTGGTTCTTATCGGAAATCCCGAAAAAATTAAAGCTGAAGCCGAAAAATATGGTCTTAAAAACATCTCGAAGGCTTCTATCGTAGACACAAAAACATATCCCGACCGTCAGAAATATGCCGAAATTATGGCAGAAATCCGTCAGGCAAAAGGTATGACTGTAGAAAAAGCATTGAAGCAGTTAGATAGCCCTTATTACCTTGGTACTCTTATGATTAAGGCAGGAGATGCCGATGGTATGGTTGCTGGTGCTATCTGCTCTACAGCCGACACTATTCGTCCTGCTTTGCAGTATATCAAAACAGCTCCTGGCGTAAGTACGGTTTCAGGTGCGTTTGTAGTGGTTGTTCCCAATAAGGCTTACGGTCAGGACGGTGTATTCCTATTTGCCGACTGCGCCGTAACAATTGACCCCACCGCTCAGCAACTCGCCGACATTGCTGTTATCAGTGCAAAAACCGCAAAAGCTCTTGCTGGTATCGATCCAAAAGTGGCTATGTTGAGTTTCTCTACCAAGGGCTCTGCTCAGCACGAGGTTGTGGATAAAGTTGTGGAGGCTACGAAACTTGCGCAGGCTGCTGCTCCCGAATTGGATATCGACGGAGAACTTCAAGCCGACGCCGCTATGGTTCAGAAAGTTGCCGACCTTAAGGCTCCTGGAAGCCATGTTGCTGGCAAAGCTAACGTTTTGGTGTTCCCCTCTTTGGAGGCTGGAAACATTGGATATAAACTTGTTCAGCGTTTGGCTGGTGCCGATGCAGTTGGTCCTATCCTTCAAGGTATGGCCGCTCCTGTTAACGACCTTTCTCGTGGTTGCTATGTAGAAGATATTGTTAACATGGTGGCTATCACAGCTTTGCAGGCCGCAGCTAAGTAATACATAATTTATAATGCATATTTGAAGTGCATATTTATAATTGTTAATTTATACACAAAGTGAAAATATTAGTTATCAACTGCGGTTCATCTTCGTTGAAATATCAGTTGTTTGATATGAACAAAAACGAGGTGCTCGCAAAAGGCGGAGTTGAAAAAATCGGACTCCCAGATTCTTTTTTGAAACATCAGAAAGGCGAAGGCGCAAAAACCAAAATCGAAAAGCCTATGAACGACCATAAAGAGGCTATCGAATTGGTATTAAATACATTAACCGACCAGAATTTAGGCGTTATCTCATCTCTTAACGAAATTGACGCAGCAGGTCACCGTGTTCTCCACGGAGGCGAGTTCTTCAAGCAGTCGGTTCTTATCAACGACGAAGTTATTGCCAAAATTGAGGAAATAGCACCCCTTGGACCTCTCCATCAGATGGCCAACCTCAAGGGAATCAGGGCTATAAAGGCAATTCTGCCCACCTTGCCCCAAGTAGCAGTTTTCGACACTGCATTCCATCAGACAATTCCCGACTATGCGTATATGTACGCTATTCCTTACGAACTTTATGAGAAATACCATATCCGCCGCTACGGTTTCCACGGTTCAAGCCACCGCTATGTATCGAAACGCGCATGCGAGATTCTTGGTCTCGACTACAACAACAGCAAACTTATCACTTGCCACCTTGGCAACGGTGCGTCGCTTGCTGCTATTGTCAACGGCAAAGTAATCGACACATCAATGGGTCTCACTCCTTGCGAAGGCGTGGTTATGGGTACACGTTGCGGTATCATCGATCCCGCAGTGTTCCCCTACCTATTTGAAAACGGAGCATTGAAACCTGAGGATATGAACAACTTCATCAACAAGAAATCTGGTATCCTTGGTATTTCAGGCGTATCGTCTGATATGCGCGACGTGGAGGAAGCTGCTTTTGTTCGCAAAGAATATCGTGCCGCCCTCGCTTGCAAAATGCAGGACTATAGCATTAAGAAATATGTAGGCGCATATATGGCAGCTATGAACGGTTGCGACGCCCTTATCTTTACTGGCGGTATTGGTGAGAAAGGCGACACTACCCGTCGTGGTGTGGCTATGAACCTCGAAAACCTCGGTATCGAGTTCGACGACACTATTAACACTGGTCTCCGCGACAAAGAGATGGTGATTTCAAAACCCACTTCTAAGGTTAAAGTGATTGTAGTGCCCACAAACGAAGAACTTGTGATTGCACAAGACACTCTCGAACTTACCAAAAAGTAGTATATCTATTTGACAACATTTAATTTATATGCCTGATTCTCTCAGAGTCAGGCATATTTTATACATTCATTTATGAAACTTGTCTTTCTTTGTTTTTCTTTCTTGATAGCAACTATTACCAACGCCCAAATCAAATTGGTGAACGATTTTGATAATGCTAATGTTGATACTGCAGTTTCGGTTGCTAATTATCACAACAATACAATAGCCTTTACACCGTATCTCGACAAGTTCAACACCGAAAACGTTTGGTTTTATTTTGGAGTAACGGGTTTTCGCCGTGATACAATTATCACATTCTTAATGGATTACAACAACAACTATTATCCTCCCAACTATCCTGTTGTTTCGTTCAACGGCAAAGATTTTTTTAATGTTAAGGCTATTCAACGTGGCAATATCAACCGATTTTATGTTTTGCCGGTAAGCGACACTGTTTATGTATCTACTGGATATCCATATAGTTACAGCAGGTTGAAAACTTTTGTATCATCATTAGCTGGCAATCATTATGTTGCTATCGACAGTTCGCAACTGACCCAAGGCGGACGTTGTATCTATTTACTCTCTTTCACTAACCCGTCTGTTTCTTCCCGAAACAAAAAAACTGTTTGGATTATAGCCCGTCAACATGCCTTTGAGAGCCTCTCCAACTATGTGGTGGAGGGAATGATGTTTTATTTGCTTTCGGGCGAGGAGTCGGCCGAGGAGTTGCTCAATGATTATGTTTTTAGGATAGTGCCCATGGTTGATATTGATAATGTGGTAGCAGGACAGAGCGGCCGTATGGGTTTTCCTCGTGATTTTAATCGTGATTGGCAGTCGCCGATACATACCGAAATAGTTACCTTGCAAAAGTGGATACGAAAAAAGTCTAAGCGGCATTATGATATGTTTTTTGATATTCACTGCACATATCCAGGAGGCACGTCAACCAATGTTTTTTCATATTTCGACATTTATGGCGGAGGCTCATGCTCGCAGAATATGAATATGTTTTGGAATCGTTTTTATAAGTTTGCCAACTATCGTCCTAAGATTATTGTCGACACCGTACCATTTGCCGATGGAATGTCAGCTGATTTTTATAACGCTCGAAAATACAAGCAATTACAGTTTTCAACAACTATTGAATGCGATTGGAATGTAAATTCACATGGCACTGTGTGGCAAATAAGCGATTTCTACAGTCTTGGCGAAAATATTTTAAAGGCGATACCGGCTAAATGATTTTTTATTAAATTAGCGCCTAAAATGGTATTATATGGTCAATTGGCTTTATAAAATATTTATTTGTGGCTTTCTCTTGCTGATCAACAGTAAATTGTATGCTCAATACGATACTGGATATGTGGCAGTGGATATTGCTCAGATGGAGGATTACAATCTCTATCCGAGTTACGATGTTTATTTACAGATGATGGAGCGTTTTGCCACTGAGCATCCCGATATTTGTAAGCTGATTGAGATAGGTAAGAGCGTTCAAAATCGTAAACTACTGGCAGTGAAAATCTCCGACAATGTAGGCGATGAAGAATTCAGCGAGCCAGAGTTTTTTTATTCTTCCACTATACACGGCGACGAGTTGTGCGGATTCAATTTTATGTTGCGCCTTATAAATGATTTATTAATTAATTATGGTAGTGATAGTTATATTACATGGTTGGTTGATAATGTGCAAATATACATAAATCCTCTTGCCAATCCCGATGGGCTTTATAATGGCAACAACAACTATGTTACCAATTCCACACGCTATAATGCCAACGGAGTGGATTTAAACCGAAGTTTTCCAACGATCAACAATCCCGTATTTGATTTTTATGAGCCTGAGGTGAAGGCTATGATAGATTTTGCAAATGCGCATTATTTTTCTATTTCAGCCAATCTTCATAGCGGAAGCGAAATTCTCAACTATCCCTGGGACAGTTTTTATGATTCGGAACTACCTTTGCCAGATAATTCATGGTTTGAGCAGATATGCTCTAAATATGTAACCACAGCGCGGAAAATCGACCCTGAATATATGGAAAGCGAAATTGCCCAGTGTGGTTATGTATTTGGAAGTCAATGGTATAAGATTTCAGGTGGTAGGCAAGATTATATGAATTATTTTATGCGCTGCCGCGAGATAACTATCGAACTTTCAAATGCTTATTTTCTTCATCCCGATTTTTTAGACGAGTATTGGCATAAAAACCGAGCGTCGCTCATCAATCTTATTGGTGAATCTCTACACGGTGTAACAGGCAGAGTTACAGATTTTAATGGCAATGAAGTAAATAATGCAGAAGTGATTGTTTTGGATCAAGACAAAAATTACACTACTGTATTCACCAATAAGGGCGGTTATTATTTCCGTTATCTGCCACCTGGTGATGTTTACGAATTTTCTGTTTATGCCGACGGCTTCGAAACTATTAATCAAGTGGTTGCTACACAAAAAGATACACTTGTATCACTTGATTTTATGCTTCGAAACGGCATTGCCTATTATCCTCTACCGCCTATCGAAGGGGTAGAAGGAGAGGTTGCCTTTTCTGCACAATTTGACGGTGGAAAAATCGTGGTGGAATCTTCAAAACCCATATCTGATCTTGTGGTGGTAGATTCCTACGGTCGTATTTTGGTGAAATCGAAACCCAAAAAATTCAAATCAGAATATACTCTTAACAATTGCAGCCACGGTGTTTGCGTTATAAAAGCAGAATGCGGTGGCAGATCATTTACTCACAAATTATTTATCACGAAATGAAAAAAACTCTTATAACTGCTTTGTTGTTAGCTGTTTCAGCATCGCTAAACGCTCAAGACAAAAAAATGGACAAAATTGCGGATCTCTATCAGAAACAAGATTTTGAGAACTGCATCATCAACGCTAAAAAATATAACTCCTCCAATTCGTCGAATCCAAAAGGATATTATTATCTGGGATTTTCGCAGTTTGGACAGTTTTTGAATTCTCACAAGGAGCCTCAGTTGAAAATTGCTGAGAGAACAGTTTTTACAGCTGTTACCAAAGACCGTGACAAACAATATGTTAGCGAGTTTGCAAAACCTATGCAGCAGCTGAAGGATACTTTAATTGCCTATCAAACACGTTATTACCAGAATGGCGACAACAATGCAGCCAAAGACTATGGCGAAATGATTGCAAAAATATATGGCGACACTACCGAAATTTTTCTCCGCATTGTTCATCCAGAATACTTTGAAGCCCCAAAAGTTGTGGGCAAAAGTCTCGCTTATTATAATGGACCTACCAACCAAACCGACATAGCAGGCAAAAAACAAGGAGTTTGGGTAGAAAAATACCGCAACGGCAATCGCAAAAGTCAAATCAACTATGTAGATGGCAAGCCGTTAGGTGATTATTACCGTTTTTATGAAAAAACTGGCGGTGTAAGTGCGCATTTGTATTTTTCCGACTATAATGATGCCTCGGCTATCCTATACGATGAAGAAGGCGCCATTATGGCTATGGGATATTATCACAATCAGAAAAAAGATTCTATCTGGCAGTATCTCAAAAACGACACCATTGTGATGTCGCAGGAGATATACAAGAATGGCGTTAAAGACGGAAAACAAACCACTTATTTTGAATTTGGATTTCTTGCCGAAGAGATCAACTATGTAAACGGAGTACGCGAGGGCGTGTGGAAACGTTACTATGAGACCATGCAGCCAGTTTTTGAAGCCACTTATCACAACGACAAGCTTGAAGGTAAATATACAAAATACGACATGGATGGAAACGTAGTTATCTCAGGCGTTTACAAGAATGGACTTCCCGAAGGAGAGTGGAAATATTACGATAAAGAAACTAAGAAGTTTAAGAAATACAACTACATAAACGGCAAACCCGATAATTATGAACAACTTGAGGAAGAAGAGGCAAAAAAGCTTGACAAGATGATTTTGGAAGCCAAAAATCTCGCTGATCCCCAAGATTATATCCATAATCCTGAGGATTATCCAATAAATAACCGCTAATTTCAAAAATTTGTTATTTTTGCAGTCGAAAACTAACTGTAATCTATTTTTTGAAAATGAAAAAACTATATTTATTTTTTGCATTAGCCGCCTTGGCATCGTGCGGCGGAAGTCAGAAACTTTATGTCAATGTTGAGAATATCAACGATGTAAACACTGTTAAAAACAATCCGATTGTATATTCTTTGCCCAAAACTGTAGTTTCGGTGAAGGTGACAGCAGTAAACGAGATTTCGGTTAAAGGTCCTTACTCTGCTTACGCTCACAAATATCTCGGCACTGACGACGTAATTAATGAAAATTCAAGCATCTGGTATATTGGCGACACCGAAATATCCACTTTCCCTGTCAAAGATTCAGCGCGCACATTTGTGGTTGAGAGCAATTATCCTTGCAAAATAAACTTTACACCTGAGGGATTTATCGAAAGTATCAACGCAAATACCGATTATGTTGCCAATTCGCAGTACTACAACGAGATTCACAATTTTTCGCTAAACGATGACAATGTGAACACCAAGAGCGGATTCAATAGGTTGAATATGAATATCAACCGTTATGAAACTGTCTTTGACACTGTTTTACACGTGGTAGATGCAGATTCTATCTTTACTGCTGTGCCCACCAACAACAAACAGATTATCCGCAAGTCGTTTGATGAGCAGGCACAAGAACTTGCAAATCAAATATTTATCCTTCGCGACGACCGCAACGCCCTGCTCGTAGGCGAGGCTGATACCAAAACACAGCCCGAAGGCGAGGCTCTAAAATATATGGTTGAGCAACTTAACAAGTTGGAAGATAGTTATATGAGTATGTTTGTGGGTAAAAAAATCAAAATCACCAAAACATACCAGTTTCAATATGTTCCTGACAATGTAAACCACTATCAAACCATTCTTTTTAAATTTTCGCCGGAATATGGCGTTCAGCCCAAGAGCAGTTTGCGTGGTGAGCCAGTTAATATCGATGTTACCAATTTAAAGGAAAATTCATTGGAAGAGCAATTCTTTGAAAATCAGGTTAGTATGATGCGTAAAAATAAAATTACACCTCCATCAAAAGGCTTTGCATACCTTACACCTGCCAACGCACTTGTAAAGATTATACAAAACGGCGGTGTGATTTCTCAGAAGGTTATTAACATCAATCAAATGGGTTTGGTAAGGTATTTGCCATCTACATTGATGGAGAAAGCAGATTTTAAGGCAGTGTATTATCCTGAATCCGGTACTCTCAAAAGTGTTAATTAAATCCCTTATTGGTTGAAACCTAATATATTACATCAAACTCTATAACCTATGAAAAAACTTGCAATAATAGGAGCTGGCGTGTCGGGATTAACCGTCAACCGCCTTCTGTCCGACAAATACGACGTAAAAGTTTTTGAGCGCGAAAGCGTTCCCGGCGGATTGATTCGTTGCAAAAACGTAGAAAACAGCCTTTTCCATATCTGCGGTGGTCACGTTTTCAATACTAATAGGGCTGATGTAATGAGTTTTTTTGAGCAGGTTTTCAATCTTGAACGCGACTTTATCAAAACCGAACGCAATTCTACTGTCTTTTTTGAGAACGGAGAAGTTACCAATCCCGAACGACACAGTATGTTTGTGCATCGCACATCGTGGGTAGATGGTGTTCCTTATCCCATTGAAAACCACGTATATATGCTTAAAAAAGAGTTACAAGACGCTTTTATCGCTGATTTGCTTAAAATGCAACGCAGTTATCATCGTCGTCAGCCTCAAAATTTTGAGGAGTTTTTGCGTTGGAACTTTGGTACTACGCTCTACAATCTTTATTTTAAGCCATATAACGAAAAAATCTGGCATCGCAACCTTAAGAAAATTTCAATTGATTGGCTACAAGGCAAACTTCCTATGCCATCGTGCGGACAGATGCTTTACAATAATTTTAACCATATAAAGGAGAGCGATGTGGTGCACGATCAGTTTTGGTACGAACGCGAAGGTGGTTCGCAGTATCTTGCTGATAAGTTAGCAGAAAATGCAGATATTCAGTACAATACCGATATATCTTTGATAGAGCGCACCAAAAATGGTTGGAAAATTAATGATGAGAATTTTGACTTAGTGGTTTTTTGCGGAAATATTAAGGATATTGTTAATGTGTTAAAAATCAAAGATGTGGAACCGTTCGCCAATGACATTGAACATTTGGAATCGCACGGTACCACTTCTGTTTTTTGCGAAATTGACCGTAATCCTTATTCTTGGATTTATCTGCCGAGCGATAAGTATCTGGCTCACCGTATTATATGCACCGGAAACTTTTCAGCGCAGAACAACCGTATGAAACGTCTTTCTGCCACCGTTGAGTTTACCGACTATATATCCCAAGATGATATTCTTGCAAATCTTAGCCGTATGCCGTTGAATCCGCATTATATTACCCACGAATATACCAAATATACATATCCTATACAAAGCAGCAACACACGGGCTATGATTTCCGCTCTTAAAGACACCTTAGCCAAAAAGAACTTTTTCATGACCGGACGTTTTGCCGATTGGGAATACTACAATATGGACGCAGCCATGGGCGCAGCTAAAGATATGGTGGAACGATTTGATATTTAGTAGGTTAGTTTATTACTCCTACTATATATTTCTCTGGAAGAAGTCCAAAAAAACGTGAGTCGTTTTTGCTTGCTCGGTTGTCGTTTAGTACAAAGTAGTAATTTTGCTTAAAGCGATAGGCGTTGGTCTCCTTGCCATTAATGAATATCTTGTTGCCTTTTATCTCCATTTTGTTGTTTTCGTATGCCTCGATTATGCGACGGTAATACTTGGCAACCTGCACATTAGTGAACTTTATTATTTTATCTTCTTTTGGCACAAGCAATGGTCCGAAGTTCGATTCATTCCAAGCTTCGTCTTTGAGGTATGGAAATACTGTTGGCTCAAAATGCTTCTTAGGTAGGCATACAGGTTCCACTTTCTTGATAACGGATAGTTTTGAGAGTTTATGTGCCGACTCGCGGGTAAGATTGTAGATTTTTACTGCTGTGTAGGTTTTTGTCTTTTGTCTGTAAAGGTTGATAAACTCCTCTGCGTAGTCGGTTTCGCCTTCCATATCGGCATGAGTAAGGCCAAGCGAATCAAATACTGTGGGATTTATAAGTCCTTCGCTAACAACATAATATAAGTTCTTGTTGGTTTTTATGGGAGCTGTTTCTTTCTTATTGACAATCAGATGGTTGTCTTGAATCTCCACAATATCGCCAGGGAGAGCCACGCAGCGAGATACGAATATAGGACGTTTTTTAATATCTTGCTCCACTATCTCGGCTTTGCTTACCCACGATTCTCCCCATCTTCGGCACATCTTGTAGTAATTTTTGTCGCGAGCCGAAGCCACCACGCTGTCGGTTTCAGGATGTATGTAGGCTATAATGTCGCTATAATCTGGTGATGCTATTTTGTTGAACCAGCATGTGGTGCCAGTGGCAATAGCGTTTTCCATTGAGTTGTCGATTACGCGCACTCTGCCTAATACCAAAAATAGGGTTATCAATGTCAATGCTAATACTCCGGCTATCGATAATGCTATAATTGATTTTGTTGACCAGCCGCTCTCTTGTGTTGCGGTTTCGGTTTTGCTTTTTGCTTTTACGGTTTCGGTTTTAGCCGTTGTGATTTTTGTTTTCTTTGCCATAATACGTTAGAATTGGAAGTATATAAAAGGTTGTAAATCAGAAGCTTTTACTTGATATAGTACAAACACTGCCGTTACGCAGATAAGTACCTTTACCCAAATGGGCGTTTCTACAAACCAATTGGTGTATTTCTCTTTGAAAGGTACCGACAACCAATGTATAATAAAACCGAATGCCATCACTGCGAATACTTTACGATATGCCATAGTCATTTGTGGAATCAGGCTTAGGTCGCCCCAGCCGTTGAGCAGTCGTTCGAGCATATAGCCAGTGGTTTCAATATCCTGGGCACGGAACCATATTCGTGTAAATGTTATAAAGTTGAATGTGAGGAATATACCCCAAAAATAAGCGATGTACTTGCTTGGCTCTTTAATCTGCGGTTTTACCAGCATAAATAGGTATCCAGCCAAAATGATTGCTGCAATCATTATCCAAATGATGAATGGCGCCGATGTGTATCCTGTAAAGCAGAATACAGCTGCAAGAATAAAATTTGTCCACACAAATATTGTTTGCCATGCTTTTTCGGGATAGAGGTTGATCTGCACTTTTCCTTTGTCAATTTTTGAATCGTCTTTTACAGGACGTTCCTCGCAGTAGGGTAGTGCAAGCTTGCGTCCATAGTAGAGCGCAGCCACAGCCAGTATCGTAAATCCTGCCCAGAATATGTATCGGTATTCGGTAAACCAATATCCACTAACCACTGTTGCGCACATCACAAAAAAGGCTATCAGAATAATACCGAGGATGGCTTTTATCACTTTAAAGGCTGTTGGATTAGCAAGTTTGACTTTCCATACGAGGTAACAGAAAAACCATACGCAGTTGGCTATTATCCAGAGATTTACACCGTTGGAATTGTGCCAAACTCCAGTGTAATATGTAATAGCAGCAGCGGCGTTCAACACCACTAGAATTATCCATCGCAAAAACTGAGTCTCTTTTTTCCATAGCTTGTAAACCACAAGTCCAATTCCGTTGTATCCGCCCCAAATAACAAACATCCAGCTTGAACCGTGCCATAAACCTCCTAATAGCATGGTAATCAAGTTGTTCATTGATGTAACGAGCGTTAATTTGAAGTTTGGGAAAAAATGCGCCACTATCATCAGTAAGGCGAATGATCCGTAGAGTATCAACGCCAATATACCGCTTCCAGATAGTCCTACCCATACAGTGATAATCACTATCCAGCAGATATATCCACCTAATGAACCGTTTCGGTTGCCTCCGATAGGTATGTACAAATAGTCTTTTAACCATGTGGAAAGCGAAATGTGCCATCTGCGCCAAAACTCTGCCGTGCTTTTGGCTTTGTATGGCGAATTGAAGTTCATCGACAGTTTGAAGCCCATCAAGAGCGCAAGTCCGATAGCAATGTCGGTGTATCCGCTAAAATCTGCGTAAACTTGCATACTATAGCCATAAAGCGACATAAGTGTTTCATAGCCAGAGTATTTTAGCGGAGAATCAAACACACGGTCAATAAAGTTGATGGATATGTAGTCTGAAATAAATACTTTTTTGATTAATCCTTTGAGAATCATAAATATAGCCAATCCAAACTCACGTTTGGTAAGCGAATAGTCAATATATATTTGTGGAATGAACTCAGATGCTCGAACAATAGGTCCTGCCACAAGTTGCGGGAAGAACGACACGTAGAATCCGAAATCAAGCACGCTGTCTACTGGTTCTATTTTTTTGCGGTAAACGTCGACGCAATAACTAATTGATTGGAATGTAAAGAATGATATGCCCACTGGCAGAATAATATAGTCGGTTACGAAATTTTCACCGAAGAATATCCTAAAAATATCGTCAGAAGAGAATCCTAGTGCGGTAACTATTTCGCCTGCGAATACAAACAGAAGCCAGTTGGCGAGGTTGAGGCCTATGAATATTATTGAAGCACGGTTTGTGATACCTGTATTGTTGTTGCAGCATTTTTTTATGAGCACAATAATAGAAATACCCGAAAACAATAATGGCAACCATAGGTTGTTTTGAACAATTGTCAACTCGCTAAACTTGTTGAGTATTATTGAGTAATAGTTTACAACGTTGAAGTTCGTATTAAAAATGTCGTTGATTGAGTTGATGATAAACTCGGTGTATTTAAAATAAAAAAGTATGAACAAATTTACTACCACACCTATTGCCAATATCACTTTTTTACCAACACCGTCAGGTTTTCGGTGCATCCATTTGGTGATGTAAAATATTGAAAGTATGGTAAATATAAGGAGAACTACATAAATGCCGCCCGTTTTGTAATAGAAAAACACACTAGCAGCAAAGAGGTATATGTTGCGAATAGCCTTCTTCTTGTAAATCAGTGCATAAACTGCCATTACAATAACAAAGAACCCCCAAAAGTAAAACTGTGTAAACAGTAAAGGCCTTTTGGCGTCGAATACCAAGAGTGATGGTAAATCAAATAATGACAATATCGAATCCATTTCTGATGTGTTTTCTGCGCAAATTTAACAATTTGATTTATAATAAGTAAATATTGCTTTAATTTTTTTCTAAATAATTGTCGTATGTGCGCAAGAATGCGTTAAAAAAGAGATTTCCTGTGAATGTATATCCCGGAACGGAAAAATGCACCTTGTCGCTTGCCATTAATCCGTATTTTAACCAGGTAATGCATGATCCAAATCCGCCCATCACGTCGTAAATGCTGTACATTGCGCAATTGTATTTGTTAACCAACTGCATTATAGCGTTTTGTTCTAGCTGTACTGCGGGATTTGGATGCTTGCGCAATAGATAGTAGTCGTTTGGCACTATGAGTATGAATTGCACTTTCGGGTTGTTGCGGCGAATGTCGTCGAGTAACGAAACGTAGTTGCTGTAATAAACATCTTGACTGAATTTAGTGGTGTTTCCATCGTTTACGCCTAAGTAAATAACCACAAGGTCGGGGTGTAAGGCGGTGAGCTGTCGGCTGAAATACGAGCAACGTATCCACGAGGGAATACGTGCACCGTTGATTCCTATGGCGTGGTATGTGATGCCTGGATTGTCGTTTTCGAGCGACATTCCATAAAATGTGAAATGGTCTTGTGTGGTGTCGGTTTGAGCCAAATGAAAGCTTGCGTCAACAGAATATTGTGAAAATTTGTATTCAATAATTCCGTTTTCAAAATCTTTGGTTACGGTGTATGGTCCCATACAAAGGTCTGGGACTATTTCAAATAGTTTTGTGCAAGCGGGTTCGGTAAATATCAGCACACGGTTGCAATCGTATCTGATAGGATTTTTTGGATTCATTACCACTTTTAAAGTTGCGGTGGGTGTAAGTGTTGTGGCAGAAACGCCTCCGAGACCCAGTATATCATTCTTTTTGTATTCGATATTCCTACATGTGGTCCAAAAACCAGAATATTCCACCGAGTAGTTCGACGGGTTGTTCGACTTGGTCATTCTGTACGGAAACACAAATCCTCTTGCGCCAATTAATCCGGGATGTACGGTTTGTAAACGGTATCTCACCTGATTTGAAAACACATCGGCTTGTGTGTGCGATGCACCTAATTGCACTACTGTAAGATTGCCTTTGCCGAACAATATCATTGAGTCTAACTTTTGGTATATGGTGTTAAATCCCGACGAATCTTTCGAAAAATGAATTTTGTTCAAGTCGTAACGCACAAATGGATACTGAGTTACATCGTATGGGTAATCTTGTGCTGCAGCTGAAAAAGTGGTGATGGCTATTAATGCTGATAAAAATAGTTTGGGGTTTTTCATTTCTACTTGTGTTTTCTGATATATTGATTGTAGCAGCCTATGAGGGCATTGTAAAACATTTTTGCTATTACGTTGGCGCCTTGTGCCGAAAAATGGGTGAAGTCTTTTTCGGCGAGCGGCGGTTCGTGAAATACCCAATCTGGCATAGAGTTTTGCCCGCCCATAGCGCTATACATATCCCAAAAAGCGCAGTTGTTGGCAAAGGCGGCTTGACGCATAGCTTCCACTAGTTCGGGAAGTACTTCGTAGGTCTGGTAGTCGTCCATTACTTTGGTGCTCATGTCGGCAGGTCCTACAATGATTATCGACATTTCGGGACAAATTTTTCTAATAAGCCTTACTTGCGACATTAACGAGCTTACGTATCCTTTTACTGTTTCTGATTTGAGCACAGGAACGGTGTTTCCTCCAAATTGCAGTATTACACATTTTACGTGAAGGTCGTTGTACATTTTTTGGAGAATCTGCGAGTTCATTTTGGTGAATATTGTGCCCGAACAGCCGCGCAACGGTATGTTGTCGCAGGCTACACCGCCGTTGCCGTCCATTGCAAATGCGTATATTTCAGGACTTTCTGTACCAGAAAAATCCATTGCTAAATTTTGCAAGGGCGATTGAAACGTCCATTTTTTTATTGAGTAATACGATGACGGGGCTATGCTGTCGGAATAGAGTACATTTTCGCCGTCGCGCACTGTTACGGCAAATGATTCTTTGCAGTTGCCGTAAAACATTCGTATTTGCTTGATATTTTTTACATTAGCTTTCGTTATGGATGTAAACTCAAAGTTTATGCTGCCTTTGTGAACCTCTTTAACCTTGGGAGGTTCGGGGTTGAATATTTCTTTCATAAGGCTGTCGCCAATCATTGTGATGGTGGTGTCGGGCGCTTTGGGTTTTTCGGGTACGGGCGGCGGAGCAAACATTGAGAATGATGCCAAAACTCCATAACGGTAATGTGTGATGGTGGTGTCAATTTTTGGGAATATGGTGTAACGTTTCCATTCTCCGGTGTTTACTACATGTATGGGTGATTTGTAGTCGTATGGTGATTTTGCTGGCACCAACCCAGGTCCTGAGCCGCCAAACTGCGCTTGTAATTTTGAACGCATATAGCCGGTAATTCGGTCGGTTTCTATCTGAGAATCACCATAATGCAGTATGCGTACCATCGATTGCAACTGTTCGGGGTCTGAAAGTGCGCTAAATAAATTTTCTAAGCATGCCACACCGTTTGGAGGCATTTCCAATGGCTGATGAATGCTGTCGATTGCTATTGGTCGCGGTACATATTCCTTATATTGTTCTGCCAATGCTAACGAGTCGGCTATTTCTAATGTGTCTATTTCTGAAACCGCAAATACTGAATCATCTTCGTCGTCGGTAGGAATTTCTATGTTGTCTAAAATGGTTTTAACCGAATCGGGACGGCTTTTTGTTTCTGCCATCCAATCGGTAAACGTGGGGAAATTCAAAGATATGTCAGCTTTGGCGAATGTGATTCCATTTTTTGGAAAACACAACATTATTAGTAAAAGTATCACTAATATGCTGACAAAAAAGGCGAGTATAGATGATGGTTTCACGAGTTTGAGATTTTTGAGTATTAATAATTAATTTTTTACAAAAATGGCGACCGCTTATGCGGCGGGTCGCCATAAAATTATTAAAAAAGTTTATATGGGACAAACTTTTATTTTTTTCTGATCTTGATAATCTGACCAATCTGCAAGCGGCGCACATCGTTGGCGGTAAATCCGTTGATTTGCATAATGTCTTTGTCGGAGATGCCAGGGTAGCGCGATGCAATGGTTGAAAGGTTGTCGCCTTTGCGGATGGTGTAGTATTCGTAGTTTTTGTCGAGGGGTTTGCCGCTTGATGCACTCTGAGATACTATGTTGTTGCTGCTCATTGCCTGCTTTTGTGCAAAGGTCATATTGTCAACGTTTTTGTAAGTGTTGAGTTTTTTAGTAGGAACGTATACTGTAAGTTTCTGTCCGATAGAGAGTTTGTTGCTCGAAATATTGTTCCAGCATTTGAGTTTGGCCAGTTTCACATCGTACCAGTTGGCAATAAATCCGAATGTGTCGCCCGATTTAACTGTGTAAATCAATTTCGACGAGCCAGCGGGAACAGAGGGGTCGCAGGGTTCGGGTTCATAATTGTAACTACCTCTTGACGATGGCACGTATGCCGAACGGCTTATCTGTTCGTAGTTTACACTGGGTGCAAAGAATACAGAGTCTTTGTAGGCGTAGATGGCTTTTTCCTGCTCTACGAATTTGGTGGCAAAATCTTCGGGCAGACGCAATGGTGCAGCCTTGATGTTGCCGGGGATGATGTCTTTTTTGTATTGCGGGTTGAGTTCGCGCAACTGCTCGATCGGAACTCCGAGAACGCCTTCAACTTGTCCAAAGTGAAGTTTGCTTGTTACCATCACAGTATCGTGAAAACTTGGCATTTCTACTTTTACAGGAGTGTAGCCGTGCTCTTTGTAGTATGTCATTATGTAGTTGACACTTATGAATGCAGGAACGTATCCTCTTGTCTCTTTGGGAAGGTATTGGTAAATTTCCCAGAAGTTGGTGCGGCCGCCAGAGCGTTTGATAGCGCGGTTAACGTTGCCGGGTCCGCAGTTGTAGGCTGCAATCACGAGAGCCCAGTCGCCGTAGATGTTGTAAAGGTCGCGCAAGAATTGTGCTGCTGCAACAGTCTCTTTTGCAGGGTCGCGGCGTTCGTCAACGAGGGTGGTAACTTCAAGGTCGTACATTTTGCCAGTGCCGTACATAAACTGCCAAAGTCCTGTTGCGCCTGTACGAGATACTGCACGTGGGTTGAGTGCTGATTCTACTATGGTTAAGTATTTGAGTTCAAGGGGAATATTATATTGGTCCAATACCGGCTCTATCATCGGGAAATAGTATTGGCTTAATCCTAACAATGAGGGAATCAGGTATTTGCCACGACGGATGTACATTTCAATCCATTTTTTAACATCTTGGTTGTAAACGAGGGGGAATGTTGTCGGGATTTTCGACAGACCTTCGGAATAGATTGAGTCTGAATAGAATACAGGCCCGCCCGAATGAGCCACCTCTTCTGCCATCTCTTTTGAATTGATGGTGTTTTTGATGTAGTAAAGAGCAAAAAGGCTGTCGATGCTTTCGCTAACGAGGGTCTGTTCGTCGATTTGCGAATTTGCATCGTTTTCGGCGAAACCGTTGTTGCCGTTGTAGAATACGGAATCTATCTGAGCTGTGGCAGAAGTTGCCGCTATTGAGCAAATTACTGAAACTGTGAGGATTACTTTTCGCATAATATTCAAATCAAGTTATCAAGTTAATTATTTCAAAACCTTAGTACCAATCTTGCTCCAAAAGCGGGCATGTTTGTTCCCGCAAAGGGCATCGAAGAGTACGGTTCAATTTTCAGGGATAAGTCGTCGGATACGTTGAAATCATACAGATGTGCGTCAACCACAGCGTCGAATATGTTCATAAAATATGTGAGGAACATTGCAACGTAGCATAAATCTCTATAACGACGGTACTTGCGCATATAATACACTATATCAGCTTCGTTTTGGAGAGAAGTAAGACGATTGCCTGTCCATGTGGTGTCTGCACCGATGGAATGTAAGTAGTAATGTTCTTCGTTTACCATCAGTTTGTATCGCGTGTTGTAAGTTTGCGAAACATAGAATAATGTACCCGCAATTCCGTAAATGAGGGGAACTTTCCAATATTGACCGTTGTAGATTTGTCCCAAACCCGGAACAGCAAATGATAGCCATCCTGCAAGTTTTGGATTTTTGGTAATAGGACCTACTGTGTCGATTAGCAAGTCGGCATCGTCGATTGGCACAAAGTCGTCGCTTCCCTCGGTTGCCACACGTATTTCGCTGTCGTCGCCCGTGGCGGTTACTTCGGTCTTCTCTTTGTGTTTGCGATGATGCTTGGTGCTGTCTTTCTGTGCATTGGCAATCGAAAGCGACATCAAAACGGTTAATATTATAAGTGTGACTCTCTTAATCATTTTGGAGGTTAAATTTCCACTTTGTTCAAAAGGTCTACAATCTTGTTGTAGTCTTCGGGAGTTTTGAGGTTGAAAATTAGTTTGCTTGTGCCTTTGCTGTCAACCTTCAAATCCACTTTTACGGCAAATTTTTTAGTGAACGATTTTTTGAGTTTTTTCTGTTCGTCGGTGAGTTTCGGACGTACAGCCTTTACCATCACTTTTTTGTCGTCGGTGTTTTCATCGGCGTTGCCCTCCTCGGTTGGTTTGTCGGCAAAGCGGATTATGTATCCTTCGGGGTCTTTTACAAGTTCTTCTACCTGACGTGCCGAAAGATTGTATTCTAATACCTTTTCAAATAGGTTTTTCTGTTGCTCTGCGTCTTCGAGACTAATAAGCGGACGAATCTGACCTACTGTTACCACCTTGTTTTTGAGTGCGGCTTGCATTTCGTCGGGTAGCTTCAAAAGGCGTAGCGAGTTAGTAATGGTGCTACGACCTTTGCCGAGACGTGTACTGAGGTCTTCCTGAGTAAGTTTGCACTCGTCGATAAGGCGGTTGTATGTAAATGCCACCTCTATGGGGTTGAGGTCTTCTCGTTGAATATTTTCCACGAGAGCCATTTGCAGCATAGTGCTGTCGTCTACGTCGGTGATGTATGACGGAATCTTGTCTAATCCAGCCATCTTAGAGGCGCGGTAACGACGCTCACCAGAGATAATTTGATACTTATCGCCTGTTTTTCTGAGTGTTATAGGCTGAATAATGCCTAATGTTTTGATTGATGCGCTCAGTTCTTGAAGTTTTTCTTCGTCGAAATCGTTTCGTGGCTGCGTTGGGTTTGGCTCAATAAGGTTGATGTCTACATTGGCAACGTTGCCGGTATTGATTACTTCCTCTGGCTTGTTGGTGATTGTGGAGTTGTCTTGGATGAGACCCGCCAATCCTCTGCCTAATCCTCTTGATGGTTTTGACATTTGTTAGACAAATTTAAGTTGTTAGTTTACAAGTGTTTAATTCTGTTATGCTTTGTTGTTTTCCAAAATCTCTTTTGCAAGGTTGAGATAGTTGACAGCGCCGTTTGAGTTGGCGTCGTATTGGATAACGGGTTTGCCGTAACTTGGAGCCTCGCTCAAACGTACATTTCTGAGTATCAATGTTTTGAACACCATATCTTGGAAATGCTGACGAACTTCCTCCACCACTTGGTTGCAGAGGCGTGTGCGGCTGTCGTACATTGTGAGAAGGAATCCTTCGATTTGGAGTTCGGGGTTGAGGCGGTTTTGGATTTGCTTGATAGTGTTGAGCAATTTTCCAAGACCTTCCAATGCAAAATATTCGCACTGAACAGGAACTATTACTGTGTCGGCTGCTGTTAAAGCGTTGAGTGTCAACAGACCCAACGAAGGTGAGCAGTCTATCATAACATAATCGTAGTTGTCTTTAATTTTGGCGATGAAGTTTTTCATTACTTGCTCGCGGTCTTGAACGTTGAGCAATTCTATCTCGGCTCCCACGAGGTCGATATGCGATGGAATGATATCCAAACCGTCGACACCTGTTTTTAAAATCACTTCTTTGGGATCGAGACCGTCGATAAGACATTCATACACACTCTTTTCGATAGTGCGGAGTTCGAAACCGAGACCCGAAGTTGCGTTTGCCTGCGGATCGGCGTCGATAAGGAGTATTTTCTTGTCTAATACGGCAAGCGACGCACCGAGGTTGATTGCCGTTGTGGTCTTTCCTACGCCGCCCTTTTGGTTGGCTATGGCTATTACTTTTGACATATCGTGTTGGTAAATAAGTTTTTAAAACAATACCTATTGTTAATTCAATCTTTTTATTAAGGCACAAAGGTATAATTTTTTTTTGATTCCACATCAATAACAAGAAAAATTTACATTTATTTAACGGCAACCGGAATATATAATAAGGTGTGGCGTTTTTTTGAGAAAAATAATTTGCATATCTGACTAATCATTTTTAGATTTGCGCATCTTAACTTAAAAAATAGAAACAAGATGAAAAAAATCACAGCATTTATTGCGGCGTTTGCTATTATGTGCGGTATTTGCACTGCTCAGCCGCCGAGATTTCAGTTCAAAAAGAACGACCCGAAAATCTACACTCTTACCGTAGGTAATGTAAAAATGGAAATCGATGCCAATAACGGCGCACGAATCACTTCGCTTAAATTAGACACTACCGAGGTGCTTTCGCAAATCAATTTCCCAAATATGTACGGTAGCACATTTTGGACAAGTCCCCAAAAGGAGTGGAACTGGCCTCCTGTTCGCGAACACGATATGGCTCCTTACGAAGTGACTGAGGATAAAGGCGTTATAACAATGACAAGTCCTCTCTCAGAGAAAATTCCGCTAAGAATCAAAAAACGTTTTGAGGTTGACAAAAAAGATAACTGCATTGTGGTTACTTACACTCTCATCAACGAAGGCAGCGAAGACCGCAAGGTGGCTCCTTGGGAAATTACCCGCGTGCTTGCTCACGGTTCGGTTTATTTTGATGCCGATGTTGATGCCATCACTCCCGCAGGTTTGATGAATTTTGTTAAGAAAGATGGTTACGCTTGGTACGATATCGACCACATTGAGCGTCAAAACCGTAAAATAAACGCCGACGGCAAAGGTTGGCTTGCATTCACCAATGGAGATTGGATTCTCAAAAAGAAATTCCAAGATCTTAAACCTTCCGAACCCGCTCCCGAAGAGGCTGAAATTCAAGTTTACGTAAACCAAGGCGACTCATACGTAGAACTCGAAAGCCAAGGTGCTTACACCAACCTCAAACCCGGCGAAAAATTAGATTGGGCTGTTAGGTGGTATCTTACTAAGAAATAGGTTTATTTAGATTTTTTACAAGGTTATATTTTTGATTTATAAACGGCATCCGAGTATTTGGATGCCTTTTTTTTTACCTACTGATAGATTTTTGCCTACAAAAAAAACCGTCGATGATATCCACCGACGGTTCGTGATTTTCCGCTTAATTTGCGGTAGTTATATAAGAATGTGAAACCTGAACTCTAAATTATTTATTTTACATCTTCTTTGATCATCTCTTTAAATGCTAATCCGAAAATCAGATAGCCTGTGTTGCCGGCGATTGTGCCTTCGTTTTGACCCCAGAGGAATGGCCAGTCGTCGAAGTTTTCAAAATGGTCGGGTTGACGGAAGAGCACGCCAGGTGCCATATTGCCAGGGATGAATGAGAAGTCAGCACGGTTGTTGCCGTAGAATACCGCTTTGGGACGGGTTGCGCCTACAACACCCACGAGCGAATAGTTGTGATACGGGTGGCATCCAAAGAGCCAAGCCGCTGTTTTATAAGCATATTCGCTGCCGATAATGTCGGGGAAATATTTGTGTGCGTAGCAAACTGTGGTGCCGTGCGAAACGGTCTGTCCGCCGCCTGCCCAGTTGCCAAGTCCGATTGGAATTCCGTAGGGGTTGATGATTTGGAGGCTGTCTAAGTAAACTTTGTATTTCTCCATATAAGGACGGAGTTTTTCTTTGTAACTGTCAGGCATATAGGCTACTGCGTCTAATGCTGTTTGGATTGTGAAGTTTACGTTGAAGTCTAATGCCTTCCAAATCTTCTCATTAAATTTGTCGAGGTATTGTTGTTCGTTGGTGGCGGCGTAAAGTTGAAGGTCGGCTGCCACATCGCCAAAGCCACGGATCGAAAGTTCATCGTGTTCGCCCGAGGTGAAACGGTTGTTGGTGCGGCGTTGTTCTATCAACTCCTGAGCCTCTTTAAACAGGCGTTTCGACTGCACGAGGGCGCGGTTGGCAAGGTCGTCGTTGTAACCTTTGAGCACACGGCTTGCGGCGGCGAACATAGTGGCAGCACGGTTGTCGAGCATAGGATTGCGTGTTGTGAAAGCCCACATATCGTCCTTAGTGCCAGAGCGTTTGCCATCGGCAGACTTGGTGTAGGGTGGGAGCGATGGGTCGTAATGCAAACCGTCGGTGATAGAAGCCGCGTCGCCAAGATGGTGATAGTTGTCTAACACTCCGTTTGATAGGGTAGAGGACATATGTCCTATGTTTTCGGCTTGTGCCACAAGGTTTAGCACGCCGTGTTCGATGTATTGCATAATGTCGGGCACACCATCGGGACGGTGGAGGTCTACATAACGCTGTTTTTCGTCAACAAAAGTTTCGTCGCGTTCCGAGCGGAAAAGATCCCAAGTGCGCACAAGGTTTTGAACCACGCTGATGTTTGAACCTGTTTCGATGTCGAAGTCGCCCGCATCAAAAAATCCGCCAACATTAAGTCCTGGAATCAGTTCGTAGGGTTTGTACTTGGTGTCGGTGGTTTCGCCTTGGAAATGCAGGTCGAAATGGTCGGACGGCGGCGCTTGGATGTAACCCTCTTTGAAAGGTTCGCCGTGCCAAATTCTGTAACCCTCGTTAACTGTGATGTGGTTCATATGGATAGGAATCCAAACGTCGGAAGTGGCGTCGGTGATTTTGTTGTAAACATTGTTGTTGATGATAAAATGTTCGCTCTCGTTATCACCGTATTGGATGTAGTAAATGCCGGGTTGGTTTACCTGTGTAAAATCAAACCTTACATAATTATATTTGTAATATGCGCCCCAGAAATCGGTTTTGCCTTCGTAAACCATTATGGGTTTGGCGTTTTCGTCAATTTTGAAAATCTTGGCGGTGGGCAGAATCTTGTCTTTCTTGTCAAGTTCTATAACAGCAGTTTTGGGTTGCGAAGGAATGTATCCCACTTGCGAGAAACCGATGTTTGGCTTGCGAATCCATCCGTCGATGGCGTTAGGCTCTATGGTCCAAGAGATTACCTTGCCGGTTTTGCCCTGAGGAATAACGCTACGGAGCACAAACCATCCGTTTTGAGCCAACATACGTCCGTCGTAAAGTTTTAACTCATTGTCGGTTGAGGAGATTTTTATCATTCTTTCGGGACAATCTGAACCTACTATAATAGTGTGTCCGGTTTCCAAAGGCAGCGGGTCGATAAATTTGCCAGTGCCACGGTCGTCGTAGGTTCTGAATCCTTTAAACTGTTTTGGTTTTTCGTCGTTGTTGCGAGTGGTGGTTTCGCTTGCGGCATATTTTGGGAATAAGTTGGGACGACCGTCCATCAAAAACATCTTGCTCCAATATTGCGACGGCAAAAATTCAAGGTTGAATCCTGCGTCTTTCAATTCCTCGGGCACGGGTTTGTCGATATAAACCGACAACTCAATAGCGTTGCCATTAGCCTGAGCCACAATGCGCGAGTCGAAATCGTATTCGTCGTAACGGAGTTTTACCTCGATAGATTGGTTTTCGCGGTCAACATTGCGTTCGATTGTTTTTGGAACTAAATCCCACTGTTCGGGCGTATTGCTGAGCCTTACTGCGCCGCCCTGAACGGTACGCACGCCGTGGTGGATGATTTCGATGCCGGAGTTTTTCTCGTCGTTGAATCCGCCGTTGAAATTGTTGCTGTAAACCAGCACGTTAACGCCCTGACGTTCAAAATATTCGAGGTCGTTGAGCACGAGCGGTCCAGCCTTTTGGCTTGTTTGTTCTCCGCATCCTGCCAATGTTGCAGTTAATGCGGCTAAGATTAGAGTTTTTCGCATAATGTGTCATTTATTGTCTTTTCGCTTATTTTGACTATCAATTACACGAGTGGTTTAATTTGATATTATCAATATTGTAATTGAATTTCTGAAATATTGACTTTTAGTAAAAAACTTATTGCACTTTTCTTAAAAATCCTCTATTTTTGCTAATTAAAAACTCTCAGTTATGAAAATACGATATTCGCAAATAACCATTGAACCGGGAAATCCGGCAAAAAACTATGATAAATGCGCTGCTGCTGCCAAACGTGCCAAAAATAGCGGCGTTAACTTATTGATTCTCCCCGAGATGGCGATTCCCGGCTACCTTATCGGCGACAAGTGGGAAGAGAACGATTTTATCGACGACTGCGAGTATTACGCCAATCTGCTTGCCAAAGAAGCCGACGAGAATTTTTCGCTCATTTTTGGAACTGTGGCGTTTTTTGAGAGCGTTTTTGGCGCTCCTCACAAGGGTTACGACGGCAGAAAGGCAAAAATGAACGTTGCCTGCATTGCTACCAATGGCAAAACCGAATACCGCATTAAAACACTCTTGCCCAATTATCGCGAATTTGAAGAACCAAGGCATTTTTTTGACAACCTTACCGCCACAGCAAGGGCTTCTGAACTTAACGAGGATGTTCAAATGTTTCCTTTGCAAGAAATCAACGGTGTAAAGTTTGGAGTAACTGTTTGCGAAGACGGTTGGGACGATGATTATGATTTAAAACCTTTGAAAATTTTGAGTCAAGTGGGTGCAGATGTGTTGGTTAACATTAGTTACTCACCTTTTACGGCAGGTAAAAACGGTATTCGCAACCGCAAATTTTCGACTCACGCCAAAACGCTCGGCAAACCTGTGTTTTATGTCAACGGTCTCGGCTTGCACAACAATGGAAAGACAATTTTCTGTTTTGACGGCAGTTCGGCTGTGTGGAATGCCGAGGGCGAAATTATTGCCCATTCAAAAATGTATGCCGAGGAGGATGTAGATTTTGAATATGCCAACGGAAAACTTATTTGCACCACTCAAACGGGTTTTACGCCCAATGCCGAAATTCAAGATATTCACGATACGCTTGTTTATGGTATACGTAACTATATGGCTCAGTGCGGTTTAAAGCACGTTGTTATTGGTGCGTCTGGTGGAGTGGATTCTACCCTTGCGGCGGCGCTTTATGTGGAGGCAATTGGCAAGGATAATGTTTTGCTTGTGAATATGCCGTCGCGGTTCAACTCAAAAACCACTATCGGAATTGCCGAAAAACTTGCTAATAATCTGGGTTGCTGGTATACCTCTGTGCCAATTCAAGAAAGCGCGGAACTTACTTACAGTCAGATAAATGGACTTGTTTCGCGTAATGCCGACGGTGATGAATTAACCCTTAGCCTAACATCGTTTAATATGGAGAATGTTCAAGCCCGCGACCGTGGCGCAAGGGTTTTGGCTGCCATTTCAAGTGCTTGGGGAGGCGTTTTTACCAACAACGGCAACAAAACCGAAACAACCGTTGGATACGCTACTCTCTACGGCGATGTGGCAGGTTTTCTCGCTGCCTTGGGCGACCTTTGGAAACATACCGTCTACGACCTTTGCCGATTTATCAACCGCAATGGCGAGATTGTTCCTGCTGAGGTGCTGACCCTAAAACCATCTGCCGAACTTTCAGATAATCAATCTGTTGATAAGGGTCTGGGTGACCCGCTTATCTATCCTTATCACGACCGTCTTTTTGAGGCTTGGCAACAATGGTGGAATCACGCTCCGCTTGCCGACATTCTGCAACATTATCTCGATGGCAACCTTGCCGCATACCTCAACCACGGCGACCCCAGCGACCTTACCGAAGACATTATCCATCAGCATTTTCCCGATGCCAAATCGTTTGTTGCCGACCTTGAACGTTGGTACAAATTATTCAAAGGTATGGGAATCTCAAAACGTATTCAAGCCCCGCCCATCATTGCCGTTACCCGCCGCGCCTACGGTTTCGACTACCGCGAATCGGCAATTCAGCCATATTTCACAAGGAAATATTTGGAGTTGAAGGCTAAGGTGGTGAAATAAAACATTTGGGTAAAATTTAAAATTTTCTCAAAAATTTTTTTCATTACGCAAAAAGATTTCGTATCTTTGCCATAACTTTGCAGCGTCAAACAACAGAAAACTGTTCTTTGAAAAAATTAGGCGGTTGCCGTAGCGTAGAGTTACTTCGAGTTTGTCAAGACTTCTGTTCACGCTCTTTGCGCCTGTTGCACTGCCTTTTATAATATAACGGTTGCCGTAGTGGAGAATTCCTTCGTTTGGGATCAGGAGGGAGTCGAAAGGCTCGCCTGAATTGTTAAGGTCTCCGCGCTTGTTGCACCGTTTTTTTTATTAACATTCAAACCTTTACGAAGATGAGTTTTAATTCTATGTTGCGCGAACAGAGCGAAATCAAAAACTACGAGGGCGAAAAAGCATACGTGATGTCGCCCGAAATGGAACTTTACACTGCCGTGGTTACCTCCACACTCAGCAACAAGTTTTATGAAAAAAACGACGAGAGGATGTTGCGCATTTTTAATTTGGTTAAAAAAGTTTCGCCCGAATTTGTGGCAAAACTTGCCGTTTACACCCGCAACGAGATGAATCTCAGAAGTGTACCTCTTTTGCTCGTTACCCTTTTGGCAAAAGTCCACAACGGCGACAACCTTGTGGCGCGTACCGTTGAAAAATGCGTCCTCCGTGCCGACGAGATTATGGAACTCCTTATGTGTTACCAAGTTTGCAACCCTCAGGACGGCGAGAAAAAACTCAAAAAACTTTCGCGTCAGATTCAGAACGGTTTGCAAAAGGCGTTCAACCGTTTTGACGAATATCAGTTTGCAAAATACAACCGCGACAATCTCGAAGTGAAACTCCGTGATGCATTGTTTCTTGTTCATCCAAAGGCGAAGGACGATGCACAACAGTTGATTTTCAATAAGATAACCGACCGCAAACTTGAAACTCCCTACACTTGGGAAACCGAACTTTCCGCCCTCGGACAGCAAAAATTTGAGTCACCCGAACTGAAATCCGCCGCCTTCCGTCAAAAATGGGAGGAGTTGATTATCAGCGGACGGCTTGGCTATATGGCACTTCTGCGCAATCTCAGGAACATTCTTGAATCAAAAGTTTCGGCTGAAAAAATCAATATAGTGGCTTCGATTTTGAGCGATGCCGACCAAGTGGCAAAGTCTAAACAATTGCCTTTCCGTTTCCTCTCGGCATACCGCGAACTCACAAAAATCGACTCGCCCGACACGCCGTTTTTGATGTCGGCATTGGAACTTGCCGTAAAACATTCCGCCGCCAACATTGAAGGTTTTGATGCTGATACGAGCGTACTTTTGGCGTGTGATGTGAGCGGCTCGATGTGCCATCCCATAAGTCCACGCAGCACCGTTGAATGTTACGATATAGGTCTAATGTTGGCGATGTTGCTCAAAAGTCGCTGTCGCAGAGTGGTTTCGGGAATTTTTGGCGACCGTTGGAAGGTGGTTAATATGCCCGGCGACAATATTTTGCAGTCGACAACCGAATTGCGCAAATTAAACAGTAGAGTTGGATTTTCAACCAATGGTTTCAAAGTGATTGATTATCTTGTTGAAAATAAAATCATTATCGATAAGGTGATGTTTTTCACTGATTGTCAATTGTGGAATTCCACGGGAGGAAACACTTCTATTGAAAGGTCTTGGAATCGTTACCGCCAAATAGCACCAAACGCCAAACTCTACTTTTTTGACCTTGTCGGCTATGGTCAGTCGCCACTAAAAATTACAGATTCAGGCGTTTATCTCATTGGCGGATGGAGCGACAAGGTTTTCGACATTCTTTCGGCATTGGATAATGGTGAGAGCGCAGTGGAAGTGATTAAAGCGGTGGAGGTATATCAATAATTTTTTTATTTTTGTGGGCAAATAATTCATAGTTTATTTTTATCTCTATGCTTACCTATCGACCCCTGCAACCATCTGAAACAGAGTTGTTAAAGACCTTTATTTATGAGGCGATTTTTATTCCTGAGGGAGTGGAGCCGCCGCCGTTTGATATTATTTTCCGTCCTGAAATTGCTCTCTATTACGAGGGGTTTGGCAATGGACGTGCCGATAATTGTATTGTTGCCGAAGTGGATGGAAAGGTTGTGGGCGCAGTGTGGACCCGCATTATGAACGACTACGGACACGTTGACGACAAAACTCCTTCGTTTGCCATTTCGCTTTTAAAAGAATTTCGCAATCAGGGTATCGGCACAGAATTAATGCGCCGTATGCTGCAATTGCTTAAAAATCAGGGTTATAAACAAGCCTCCCTCGCCGTTCAAAAAGCCAATTACGCCGTGAGGATGTACAAAAAAGTAGGTTTTGAAATTGTGGACGAAAACACAGAGGAGTTTAGTATGGTTTGCCATTTGTAAAATTTTGCTATCTTTGCGAAAAACTCATAACTAAAATATTTTTGAATATGAAATTAAAAAATACATTTGTTTCCACCTTGGTGTTTATGATGTTGATAATTACAATATTATCTTGCAACAAGCCCTTAACCACCGACACCGAAATCATTAACAACAATTGGACTTTTGCCCTTGGAGATTATCAAGATGCGCAAAATCCTGATTTCAACGATTCTGAATGGCAGATTATTGGCTTGCCACATTCGTTTGGAATACCTTATTTTATGAGTCGCGATTTTTACACCGGCTATGGTTGGTATCGCAAAAAGATTAATCTTAATAGCGACGACCTCGAAAAGCGCATTCTCTTGCAGTTCGACGGTGTGTTTCAAGAGGCTGAGGTTTTTGTAAACGGAAAACTAACAGGCAGTCATATTGGCGGTTACACAGGTTTTGTGATTGATATTTCCGACAATGCTCATCAAGGCGAAAACCTTGTGGCTGTGCGTGTTAACAATATTTGGAAACCCGATGTGGCTCCACGTGCAGGCGAACATCAGTTCAACGGCGGCATTTATCGCACGGTAAAACTTTTGAAAAAGAATCCTTCGCATTTTGCTTGGTGCGGCATACAACTTATTACTCAGGGACTTAAAGAGTCTAATTTTAAATCCGCTCGCATTTTTGCAAATCTCAAAATCGAAAATCAGTCAAAGGAAAGCATCAATTTTGGCGTTGAATTAAAGGTTTTGGACACCGCTAACAATGTTATTGCCATAGCCTCTACCAACAAAGGCATTTCGCCAAACGCATTTGATTTTGCGCAAATAGAATCCGCTGATATTGAGAATATTACACTATGGTCGCCCGACAATCCATATCTTTATACCGTGGAATGTACACTCAGCAATGGTGGCGAAATTTTGGATACTTACACCTCGCCGCTCGGTTTCCGACATATTGAGTGGACTGCCGATAAGGGTCTGTTTCTCAATGGCGAACACCTTTATTTGCAGGGCGCAAACGTTCATCAAGACCACGCCGGATGGTGCGATGCCGTTACCGAAGAGGGCATTCGCCGTGATGTGCGTTTGATTAAGGAGGCGGGATTCAATATGATTCGCGGCTCGCATTATCCTCATTCTCCGGTGTTTGCCGACGAATGTTCGCGTCAGGGCATTCTCTTTTGGTCAGAAGCACCTTTCTGGGGAACAGGCGGCAATCAGCAAGACGGCTATTGGTATGCAAGTGCTTATCCTGTAAGAGATTGTGACACTGCTAAATTTGAACAGAGCGTTTTGCAGCAACTTTCCGAAATGATTCTCATCAACCGAAACCAACCCTCTATTTTTGCGTGGAGTATGTGCAACGAGGTTTTCTTTACGCAGCGTCAAACTCTCGAAAGCACTAAGAAACTCCTTGCCAAAATGGTTGCTCGCACTCACGAATTAGACCCCTCACGATATGCTGCAATAGGTGGCGCACAACGTCCCACGGGCGAAGATCGTATCGACCTTATCGGCGATGCAGTGGGCTACAACGGCGACGGCGCAACAATTCCCGATTTTCAACGTCCCGGTATTCCATCGCTTGTATCTGAGTATAGCACAACCACTTCCGTTCGTCCAGGTGTTTACGATGCAGGTTGGGCAGATTTGCTCAAAGACGACGCTTACAAAGGCGTGGAATGGCGTGGCGGACAGTCGATTTGGTGCGGTTTTGACCACGGAAGCATTTTTGGAAGTCAGTTGGGCAAAACCGGTATAATTGATTATTTCCGCATTCCCAAACGCGCTTGGTATTGGTACAAAAATTATTTTCGTGACGTTGAACCTCCGCAATGGCCCGCCGAGGGTGTTGCCGATGCTCTTAAAATTGAGGCTTCAAAAACGTCTGGCATAAAAACCGACGGCACCGATGATGTGCAAATTTTTGTAAAGGTGGTGGATGCTGCCGGAAACCAAATTTCAAACTCTCCCGATGTGGAGTTGCGCATTGTGGAAGGTCCGGGCGAATTTCCCACAGGCAAGAGCATCAAGTTTAGTCAAAATTCCGACATCACCATTTTAGACGGTATTTGCGCCATAGAAATGCGTTCGTATTATGCTGGCAAAACCGTAGTTGAGGCTGTTTCCGAAGGGTTAAAATCCGACACAGCCGTGTTTGAGTTCGTTGGCGGCACACAATATATTAAAGGTGTAACGCCCGAAACTCCCGACCGTCCATACGTTTCCACACGTAAACCCAAGAGCGACAAAGATTTGCAGATTCTCGGCACCAACAATCCCACCTTTGCCTCGTCCAACGACAAAAAACACGCCTCAGCCCTTGCTGCCGACGGCGACGAAAACACATATTGGCAACCTTTGGAAACCGATTCTGCGTCACATCTTGTTCTCGACACCGAACGCGGCATTTCGTTTAAAAAGTTGGATGCCATTTTAGGTGCTGACATTAAGGATGTTACCATATTAATGTCGAACGATGGCGGCTACTACGTTCCCCTTGCGCATTACGACCGTGCCCCTCAGCGCATCACCATCGAGCACACCGACCTTACAATGCGTTACATTAAATTTGAATTTGGTAAACCTAAGAATGTAAAACTCTATGAGGTAAAGGTTTACGGATGGTTGGAGGATTAAATTGAACTTAGAATTTTTATTTAACCCCATGCACATCACCATCCTCATCGACAATCGTCATACCTCAGGTTTAGAATCTGAGCATGGGTTGTGTTTGTTGGTGGAGACCAAAACGCACAAAATACTTGTTGATACCGGGCTGTCGGAAAAGGCTTTCATTAATGCCGAAAAATTGGGAATCAATATCAATGATGTGGATATATTGATTCTTTCGCACGGTCATATCGACCATACAGGTGGATTGAAACGGTTTTTGGAAATCAACCAAAAGGCTAAAATTATTGCGTCGCTCTATTTGCCAAATACCAATTATTGGAGCAATCGAGGTGGCAAGTTTCATTCGCTTTCGCCCGATGCCGAATTAATCAGAAACAATATCAATCGTTTTATTTTGATAAAAGATAACTATTTTATTAACAATGAGATAGGCGTTATTCTCCCAAAAAATACCAACAATCCCAAACCATATGGCAATCGTTATCTTTTTGTGTCGGAGGGTGATGCTATGATTCCTTATACGGCTAATGATGAATTGGCATTGTCGGTGGTTGAGGATGGTAGACTTACTATTATTTCACCATGCTCGCACCAAGGACTTTTGAATATTGCCGATAATTGTTGCAATGCAATGAATTGTAGTTACATAGCGGCATTTGTTGGTGGCTTGCATCTCTTAGACGGTGAATCCGACGATGTGGTTAATATTGCCTCGCAAATCAATCATTTATATCCCCAAATGCATCTCTACACAAGTCACTGCACGGGTCGCGATGCTTGCACGATTCTTCAAGCGGGATTAAATGATAGGTTTCATGTATTTACAACGGGGGAGGGGATAAATATAGGATCATTTATCCATTAACACATTAAATACATTACTGTGAAGAGTATAAAGAGAATAGTACTATTTTAATTTTTAATAAAAATAAAATAATATACTGATAATTAGTGTGTTATATTAATTTGTTTTTGATTTTATTTTCTATTTATTTTTTTTGCCAATTATTTTTGCTTTGATATCTGTTGAACGATTTCTTGAATTAGTTTTCGTTTCATAATATATCTGCGAAACTATCCTTATTATAATTCGTTAACATTATTAATGTAGTATTTTTTAATAACAATCAAGATGAGACATTTAACATTTACCATTTTATTGGGATTTCTTCTTTTTTCATTGGCTATGCCAAGTTGTAAAAAAGAAGAAATCACTATGGTTGAGTACAAGGTGCCAATTTGGAAAGGCTCGTTAGATAGTGCACCACCTAATCCTGAGGTTGGATGGGCATATTATGATACACAGAAAATGCAATCGTTTATTTTTGACGGCAGTTCTTGGCAAGTTATGGCTCAAGATGGCAAGAACGGAGTTAATGGAAATGACGGCAAAGATGGTTTAAATGGTTTAGGTATAATATGGAAAGGTGAACTATCAACGGCACCCGCAAACCCCAATATTAATTGGGCTTATTATAATACGATAGATGGTATAGCCTACATTTTCAACGGTTTAGAATGGTACTATCTCTCTAAGAATGGTACAGATGGTATTAACGGTCAAGATGGTTTAGGCATAGTTTGGAAAGGTGAACTATCAACTTCTCCCACAGACCCTAAAAAAAATTGGGCTTATTACAATACGACAGATGGTATAGCCTACATTTTTAACGGCACAAATTGGAACTATCTTGCTAAAAACGGCAATGATGGTGAACCCGGGCAAAATGGTTTAGGTATTGTGTGGAAAGGTGAACTATCAACTGCACCAATTAACCCAAAAACTAATTGGGCGTATTACAACTCCACTGACGGCATTTCCTACATTTTTGATGGTTCCGAGTGGAATTATCTCGCAAAGGATGGTAACGACAGTGAAAATGTCAATAATGACCCAACAAATTTTACTTCACTAGATTGGGATATTAAATGGGATTATATCAGTGATGAATTCTATCCAAGTTTCACTTATATGCATCTCCTCAGTTCATATTTTAGAGAACTCCCTGAGTGTCTTACCATAAAAGTACCGAAAGATGCTGTGGGTGCTAAAATAACACTAACTATAGATGCCAATCAGTTTATGGACAAAACGGTTTTGGAAGAAACAGTTACAACTGATAAGGTTGAAGATAAAGATTGGAATTGGGCTCCTATAATAAACTGGAAACAAGATGCTCTACTGAATGCAGACCAACCAGGTTTTTTCAACCTAAATATTGTCTTAGAAGCCAACAATAAGGTAGTTAAACGTATAACAAAACGAATAATTTATCACAGCATTAATGATTGTGTGTACGGTTTTTTAGATAAAAACAACAACGTTGTTAATACAAAATGGTTATTCTGTTCTTATGTAAACGAAGATAATCCAAAAATTGATGAAATATTACAATCTTGTCTTGCATGGGATAATACTCGTCAATTTGTTGGTAATCAAAAAACAAAACAAGATGTAATAAACCAAATGTATTGGATATGGGAATATTTTGCTCTTAGAAACACTCGATATAGTAGTATAACCAACACTTCGTCAAGTGATCCAAAGGTAGCAAGCCAATACGTAAGATTTTTTGACCAATGCATCAACAATAATCAAGCAAATTGTGTAGATGGCAGTTGCCTTCTCGCATCAATTTACAAAAAAATAGGTTTAGACGTTGGATTAGTATTGATTCCAAGACATTGTTTTTTGGCTGTACGTCCACATACATCTGATGTTTCTGGACAAGAAGATGCCAATGTAATTTTTTTGGAAACCACTTTAATGGGTACTGCGTCTAATCCGTATAATGAAAATGATAGAATAAATTCTTTTAACAATGCATTACAAACAGGATTTGATGAGTTTTTTAGTATTCCACAAGACGAATTGAGTAGTGGTAAGTACCTAGTGATTTTAATAGATGATATGCGCAAACAATATGGAATAAAACCCATACCATACTCCAGATAAGAAATAAAGTATAATAAATCATTTAGCACATTACAATTAGTTATATAATTGTTGTAATGTGCTTTTTTAAATGTTTTGTTAAAAAAAAATGTCATAAAAAACGAAGTCCCACCCTGTTGCACTTGCCTTGCGGACGAGAAGTATAGTAGGATTTGTCATTGAAAATATATTGCTTTTTTTTATTATCTCCAACTCTTTTCTCTCGTTTTTTCTCCATATTATTTTTTTCCTTACCTTTACGCCATAAAAATTTCTATCACTTGTTTAATAATATGAAAAAACTTTTATTTATTTCCGCTTTGGCGTTGTCGGTAACAACGGCCTCGGCGCAGATTGCCCAAAAAATTGGCACTTTTAATATTTCTGACGTGAGGCTTACTCAAAGCCAATTTTACAAAAATCAAAATGCCGACATTCATTACATCCTCGGATTGGATGCCGATCGACTTCTTGCCCCTTATTTAAAGGAGGCCGGTCTTACCCCAAAGGCCGAAAATTATTCCAACTGGGAAAATACAGGCTTAGACGGTCATATCGGAGGTCATTATCTTTCAGCACTTTCGTATATGTATGCCGCCACAGGTAACGCCGAAATAGGGGAGAGGCTCACCTATTTTCTCTCTGAATTGAAACGCTGTCAAGATAGCGACGGATACCTTTCGGGCGTTCCCAATGGCAGAAAAATTTGGAAAGAACTATCTGAGGGCAACATTCGCCCAAATCCGTTTGGGCTCAACGACCGTTGGGTGCCGCTCTACAATATTCATAAGGTTTACGCCGGATTGCGCGACGCTTACTTAATTGGCGGAAAATCAGAGGCTAAGGATATGCTTATCAAACTTGCCGATTGGATGATTGGCGTGGTTTCAACCCTCAGCGACGACCAAATTCAGCAAATGCTTATCAGCGAACAAGGCGGCTTAAACGAAACTTTTGCAGATGTTTACGCTATCACCGGCGACAAAAAATATCTCAAAATTGCCCATCAGTTTTCGGATAAACGTATGCTCGAACCTCTGTTGAAATCTGAGGACAATCTCACAGGCAAACACGCCAACACTCAGATTCCCAAGGTGATAGGTTATAAACGCATTGCCGATCTCGAAGGTCTAAAAGATTGGGACAATGCCGCAAAATTCTTTTGGGATGTGGTTATCAAGCAGCGCAGCGTGTCGATTGGTGGCAACTCGATGAGGGAGCATTTTAACCCCACCAACGATTTTTCGGGTTTGCTCGCTTCGGAACAAGGTCCAGAAAGTTGCAACACTTACAATATGCTCCGCCTTACCAAAATGCTTTATCAAACCTCTGCCGACAAGAGTTACATCGATTACTATGAACGTGCGCTCTACAACCACATTCTCTCGATTCTCAACCCTGTGCAAGGCGGATTTGTATATTTTACCCCAATGCGTTCGGGACATTACCGCGTGTATTCTCAACCGCAAACTTCGATGTGGTGCTGCGTGGGTACTGGTCTCGAAAATCCCGCCCGCTATGGCGAAATGATTTATGCTTACGAGGGTAACGGTTTGATTGTCAATTTGTTTATCCCTTCTACACTTAAATTCAACGATGTAACGGTTTCGCAGACAAACAATTTCCCCGATGAACCTTCTACCAACATTCAACTTTCGGTAAAAACAGCCAAAAAGTTTGCCGTAAAGATTCGCAAACCTTCGTGGTGTAGCAATGTTTCCATCACGGTAAACGGTGAAAAAGTTGATGCCAAAGAAGAAAACGGCTATTTGGTAATTACCCGCAAATGGCAAAACTGCGACAAAATTCATGTTGACCTGCCTATGCATCTCACCGCCGAAACCACTCCCGACGGCAAACCTCAATATTCATTTCTCTATGGTCCTATTGTGCTTGCAGCCAAAACCGGCACCGACCGTCAGGATGGAATGTATGCCGACGATTCGCGCGGAGGACACATTGCCAACGGTCCGCAAATTCCTCAGTATCAAATGCCTGCAATTATTGGCAACAAAGATGAGGTGCTCAATCACTTAAAACCCATCGACGGTGCACCGTTGCAATTTAAATTAACGGGACTAACCCTTTCGCAATTTGAGGGAATGACCCTTGTGCCATTTTATCGTCTTTACGAGTGCCGCTATCAGATATATTTCCCGCTATATTCGCAAAGTGAATGGGCAACCGAAAAACAGAAGATTGCCGCAGCCGAAAAAGCCCGTATGGAGTTGGAACTTAACACTTTGGACAAAGTTTTCTGTGGTGAGCAGCAGTCTGAGAGCGACCATTTTGTACAATCAAAGCAATCGTGGATAGGTGCCGACGGAGGTGTGCATTGGCGTACTACCCGCGAGTTGTTCTCGTATAAGATTAAAGCCAAAAGTGCAAAATCTATCCTTGTGAAGGGTTTTAGCGAAGGTCGCAAAATAGTAGTGATGGTAAACGGAGAGCGTCTTGGTGAATTTGACTTTGCCAACAACGGCGAGTTCAAGGCTCAATTGCCCAACAACCTTGGCGATGAGTTCACCCTCACATTCAAACCCGCCGACAACCGCGAATCTGCACGAGTAACAGAAATACGGGTTTTGAGGTAGTTACAAACTGCCTCCGTATTCAGTACGGTTTTCAATTGAGCGCGAGAGAGTAATTTCGTCGGTGTATTCAAGGTCGCCGCCAAATGCCACTCCTCGCGCTATTTGACTTATCTTGATGCCTTTGCCACTGATGAGGCGTGAAAGGTAAAAACAGGTGGTGTCGCCTTCCATATTTGCGCTCAGGGCAAAGATAATTTCATCAATGCCGCCTTGCTCTATGCGTTGCGTAAGACTGCTGATATTTAATTCCGACGGTCCTATGCCGTCCATTGGCGAAATCAATCCTCCCAAAACGTGATAAGTACCACGGTATGTGCCTGTTTGCTCAATGGCAATGATGTCGCGGACGTTTTCTACCACGCACACGAGCGAATGGTTTCGGCTGTGGTTGGTGCATATCGAGCAGGTTTCGCTGTCGGAAAGATTGCCGCATATTTTGCAAGTGCGTATGTTTTGTTTCAACTCGGTGATAGAGTTGGCAAACGCCGTAACGCTATTTTCGTCGCGTTTTAGGAGTTCGAGAACAAGACGCAACGCTGTTCTACGACCAACACCTGGCAGTTTTGCAAATTGGTCTACTGCGTTTGACAGTAGTTTGGATGGTATATATTGTTCCACTTTTGTTTTTCCTTGATAATTTGCTGATACTTAGTTTAATACTGGTTTGATTTCTAAGTTTTCTGTATTGTATTCCCTTATCCAATGTCTACCCGCAAAATAGAATGCCGTCATTGCCGAGGCTATAAGTATGTGACTGATATCGTTGTGGTTAAACCATTCCGAAAACTGCATTTTGCCTATCAGTACCATTGGCACAAAAAGAGTTATAAAAGTTGCCAAAAGTATAAACGGAGCGTCCTTGCGTTTGAAGTTTTTCCAAACCTGAATTTGCAACGGAGCGGAGAAAATCAGCAGTGCCACTCCGATATGAATTTCTGCAAAAAGGAACGTATATTTATAAAGTGTGGCTATGAGCACCACGAGCGATTCAATAGCAATAGCAATGCGGATAGTCTTGATGCTCTTGTTTGATAGTATGCTGTGGGCACGGTTTACCGATGCGTAAGCAAAAAACGTTACCGAAATAATGTTGCAAATCCAATTTGGCAGGTTGTGATAGTTAGCTGTGAGACGCTCAATCCACGGAAGGTCGCGATATTGGTCGGGACGAAGCACTCCGTCGTAGTGAAAAGCGTATGGAAAAGCGTGCGTCATCAATGCTCCTGTAAGGGTACAAAGTCCCATAAAGAGAAAAAAATTAAGAAATTGCCGTTCGTATTGTTTGTCGCGGGGCAGACCTTTGTAAAGTTTTACATACGAAATTGCGCATACAATAGTAACAATTAGGTCGGTAAGCGCGGTGGGAGGTTCCCAAATGTTAATTCCGGCAATGGTTGTTTGTAAAGGATCCATTATTTAGTGTCTTATAATTTTACGCCAATTATGTGAACATCATCTACTTGCTCGTTGATACCTTTCCAATCGAGGAATGTTTCTGTGAGAATTTCTTTTTGTTTGTCTAAGGTGAACGAAATAACCGAAAGCAGAAGTTTTTCGAAATTGGCTGTGTAATATTTTTTGTTTTTAGGACCGCCGAACTGGTCGCTGAACCCGTCGGAAGTCATATACAGAATATCGCCTGGTAGAACTTTGAGTTCGATATTGCGGAAAGGAATGTTGTCTTTGGTGTGGATACCGATGGGCATACGGTCGGGCTTGAAACATATCAGATACGAATTGCCGTCTTCGCTTTCTATTATGCGCGACTCGGTGTTGTCAACGGTTTCGAGAGTCTGTTGGTCGGGTTTGCCAAACCTTGCAAGATAAGTGTAAGAATAAGCACCCGCATAATTTAGCGTGCCTTTCTCCTCGTTGTAAACGCAGAGGCTGATGTCCATACCGTCTTGTGCCTCACCGAAAATACCACGTTGGTGCAGAAGTTTGATAATTTTGCTGCGCAGTTGGTCGAGCACTTGGGCGGCGTTGGTGGTTTTGCCCGATGAAATTATATTAGATAGCGTTACAGTGCCGAGCATACTCATAACCGCACCGGGAATGCCGTGACCTGTACAGTCGGCGAGTGCTATGAAGGTGTTGCCGTCGCGGTAGTCGAACCAGTGAAAGTCGCCGCTGACGATGTTTTGTGGGAAGTTGATTACAAAATACTCTTTGAGCACTGCCTCTAAGAATACATCCATTGGCTGGATAGCGTCCTGAATTTTGCGGGCATATTCGAGACTCTCGGTGATTTCACGGTTTTTGAATTCGAGTTGTTCGTTCTGTTCTGATATGGCTGCTTTCTGCGCGGTGAGTTCAGAGTTGATTACAACCATCATCTCCGATTGCATTTCTAGTTCGCGTTTCTGTCTTTCGATTTCCTCCTCCACCATTTTTTGCTGAGTAATGTCGGTGGTAACGGCAATGATCTGTTTGCGTCCCACGCGGTTAGTGTAAGGAGTAAGAGTTACTTGGAAGCATTTGTGGTCGTTCCATTTTGTTTCAAATTCAACACCTGTATTTAAGTCGAAGCATTGTTTGAAATAATTGATAATTGTTGGGCTAAGTAGTTTTGATGCAGGCTTATGCACATAGTCATCAGTTGTGCCTTTACCGTTGAGTTGCTTTATGATTCCAGGGTTAATCCATTCTACCACAAACGAACTGTTGAGTATAGCGATTCCGTTGTTGGTGTATCTTGCCACAAACGAGATTCTTTCGAGTTCCATATTCTTTATCTGCAGTTCAAGCGACTTTTCTTGAATCTGCTGTTTTTGCGTCATTAGCCGTTTATTTTGCTTTGTACGGTTAAATAGCACAATAACAATTATTGTCAGTAGTACTATAATTAGCGAAATACCAATTGTTAGGTAAAGAATTTCGTTGCCTTGACGTTCGATGGTCTCTTTTGACGAGGAGCGTATCATTTCGGCAGCCATCTCCTTGTCGATGTCGGAGTTGAACTCTATTGTGGCGCGTATCTTGTCGGCGTCTTGTGTGTTTTGGTCTTGATTTCTTATATTGCTAATCATCATAGCGTGTTTGTATGCGCTTTCAAAGTCTCCAATAGAAGCGTATACATTCGCAAGGTTACGGGAGATGCGTATCATTTGCGATACTTGACCGTATTTGTCGGCCATTACAAAGCCTTGGTTGAGGTATTTGATGATGGTGTCTTTGTTGCCGCCTGTGGCTATAAGAAATTCGCTGTAAGAAGCCGATGCCTCAGCAATTTCGCTCTCCATGCCTATTGAGGTGCGTATTTGTAGACTTTTTATGTAGTTTTTTTCGGCAAAATCCTGACGACCAGTTCTCGTGCCAATGTATCCGGCACAGTTGTATGCTCGTGCCATCCAATGCTTGTTTTGAGTAGGAGCCAGTAGATCGATACCTTTTTTTATTGCGGCAAGCGATTTGGCATACTCCTTAAGATTTAGATAGATATATCCAATGGTGATGTTGGCTTTGCCGAGTTTTTCGTTTTTTTCGGCATATTGCAGATATTGTATTGCGGCATATTCGTAAGCCAGAGCCTGATGGTCGTCGTTGTTGAGGAAAAAGAATTCGCCCGCTATGAAATATATGTCGGCGAGAAGGTCTGGGTCTTTGTGATATTCGGCAATACGAATGGCGTCGAGCAGATATTTTGTGCAGTTGTAAGTGTCTTTTACGTCGCCGTAAAGTTTGCTCATTTCGGCATAAATTTCAGCCAGGGCCACCGTGTTGTTAATTTTTTCAGCCAAAAAGCTGGCTTTGTGCATATATTCAAGTTCTTTATTGTAGTTGCCAGTGTGATGATATCCTGAGGCTTGGAGCAGAAATGCCTGAATTTCGGCATTACGGTCGTTGTGCTCTTTGCCTATTGATAGTATTTTGCTGATTACATCGTTGCTGAATGTGGTGTCGTTGATTGTTTGGCAGAATTGGCATATATGGCTGAGCGACCCAATTTTTTTGCGATAGTCTTTTTCGTAATTTAGAGTGTCGAAACAATTGTGCATAACCTTGATTGCCACTTCCTTCGGAACTATTGTGTCAATAATCATAAGTCTGTGAGCCATGCTTTTTTCGGCTTCGTTGCGCAAATCGCCATATACATAGTAGTTTTGAGCCGTGCAATACACAGCCGCAAGTATTAAGGTCAGGGTAATATATATGGTTTTCAAAATGCGCATATCAATAGTTTAACGCCTTTTTAGGCGTTCTCCTAAAATTGTAAAATTACAAAAAATATTTTAATAGTGTGCATTTTTTCAATAAAAAATATTTTGTAATGAAAAATTCGATGGAATAGGAATCGTATTCTCTCTCCATACCATTGAATATCAATTTTGTGAAGGGGGTGTTTTTATAAATAATATGTTTTAGGTGGATAAAGTCAAATGTGCATTGCTGTCTGTTATACGAGGTGCTTGAAGTGGTGTTAACAAGGTTCGTTTTGAATAAAAATTGTTAATGTAAGTGGGTCGTATTCTTTGGAGCTGTCGGGCTTGAAATCGTGTTAGATAGTACAAGCCGACAGCTATGCAGCGCAAAGTGCCGCTAAGAATACATTTTTTTGTTAAGCATGTGGGTAAACGTTTTCGATTTTGTTCTTGGGCTGTGTTAAAAGGCTTACAACCACAATTGTGATGGCTGAAAGCGGGAATGCAAACATAATCGGATCGATAAATTTCATTAAACCGTCGGTTATAAGCACGTCGGTTCCTAATAAAGCTTTGCATATGCCCATAGCAGTTGCCTCTTTTGCGTGTATGAATATAAGTAGCAGTATCGTAGCCACCACTCCAACCCACATACTTGCGTATGCTCCGCGTTTGGTAACCTTTTTCCAGTAGAGGGCGCAGAAATAGGAGGGGAGGAATGCCGATGCGCATATACCCATAAATAGCGATGTGGATATTGCAATTATTGGCGAATCGTTGCTTTCGCCTAACACAAAACAAATTATAAAGCTGATGAGTATCGAAACCAAAACCGCAAGTCTGATAATTGAAGTCATCTTTTTTTGGTTGTTGCGGAATTTGCGGCTGAGTGTGCCCACGATGTCGTTTCCAGCAGCTGCCGCCATTGTGTGAAACTGTGCGCTGAGGGTCGACATGCTTGCCGACAAAATGCAAAGCATAAATACTGTTACAAACCAAGCTGGCATCACCTTGCCGATAAAGAAGGGAATAATTTTGTCGCTGGCGTCTACCATCTGGCTTGCGATTTTACCTTCGGTATTGTAGAAATAGAGGTTGCTAACTGCGCCTACGTGGTAGATAATACCTACTGTGATAATTAGAAACACACATCCTATTGCTACACCTCGGTTGAGTTTCTGTGTACTGTCAACTGTCATAAAGCGTACTACCAATTGAGGTTGAGCCAGACAGCCTATGCCCACGCCCATAATCATAGAGGTAACAAGCGTGCACCACTGCTGCGACCCAAACGCTGGCATTGATGTCCAGCCTTGATGACCTATTGCAGCAAGTTTTTCGGGAACTTTATCGGCAATAGCCGTGAGGGCTTCGTTGGCTTCAAAAAATCCCATTCCGAGAGCCTTGTAAACGCCTATTACCAATATTGCCATACAGAAAAACATAATCACAGCCTGCAGAGCGTCGGTATACATAACGCCTTTCATACCGCCTGCCATCACGTACGATGCAACAATTATTGTAAATATTAAAAGTGAGAGGTCGAAACTAATGCCAAAAACCTCTTGCATGCAAAAAACACCTCCGCGGAGCACTGCCGCTGCATACAAGGGCATACATATAAATATTACAGCCGCCACAAAAATTCTTATTCTGCGCGAGCGGTAATACGAACCAAGAAATTGAGCGAACGAATTAGATTTAAGACGTGCGCCAATCTTTCGCGTAGGTCGGCCAAACACTATAAATGCTATCACCACTCCCACGAACATATTTAGGAACATCAGCCATTGTATGCCCATTCCGAAAGTGGCAGCCACACCGCCGAATCCTACTATAGCCGAAGCCGAAATGAATGTAGCGCCATACGATAGCGACATCACCATTGAATTCATTTTTCCACCACCGATGAGGTAGTCTTTAGTACCATTGGTTTTCTTATAACCCAAAAAGCCGAGATAAGCTACCGACAAAAAGTAGATTACCACTATTAGGTACATCCAAAAATTTTCCATAATATCCTATTGTTTAGTATTAATGTTTTTTTTGTTGATGTTGTTTTCTTTTTCTTCTTCGTCTTTTTTATTCCATGTTAAGATGCCGAACACAATTGAGCCTATTACGCATAGAATCGACAGAAGATATACAATCCAAATGGAAGCGTCTGATATTCCGAACATTGTATTAATATTTTAAATTTAAATAGTGAAGATTGATAGCAATTTGTTGGCGCAAATATACCGCCTTGTACGATTTTTGCAAAATTTTTTCGATTTTTTTTCTTTTTCTTTGGGGGATATGCTATTTTTGACTGTCAAAATAACAAAACAGATAAAGACACTTTCTAACCAAAATTATATGGAGGACCATAAAATGAAACGATTAGACGCAAAACTATTAGGATCGGCTCTGATGGCTACTTTATTAGCAGTTTTGAGCTCTTGTTCGGCACTTCAGGGAACAAGCAACGGTAGCGGCGACGACGTTTACGGCTACTCTACCAAAAAGCAGACCGTTACCACTCCGACTGATGCTCAGGCGCAATCCAATGAAAATGAAAACGCCTATGCTGACGGAAACGTTTCCGCCGACGACAATGTATATGTTTACGAAGACACCGACACTTACTATGACGACACCGACGTAATTGTAATCGATGATTCATACGCAGGACGTATCTACCGTTTTCACCGTCCCTACCGTGGCGGAGGATACTACGATGTGGTTGTAACAGACCCTTGGTACTACAACTGGTACTGGAGCTTCGGATATTCTTATTATAGCCCCTATTGGAGCTTTGGCTGGGGTCATCCTTACCATTATTCTATTTGGGGAGAACCTTACTACGGATACTCTTGGTGGGGTTATCATCACCACTACTATAGTCCCTATTACTACGATAGCCGCTATTACGGTCACTACCACTACTCTTCGCTCGACCGTCACTATGCTAGCGATTATTATCGCGCTACAGGAAGAACAGATGCTTACCGTCATCATTCATATGGATATGCTGGTTCAGCACGTTCAGGATCGGGTCGTAGCCATTATTCGGGTCACACCGGCGTATCTCATCGCACAACAACGACAACTACCACTACTACACCTGCCAATAACACTACTGCACGCTCTTACCATGGCACTACCAGCCGTAGTTCAAGCTACTATTCGAGCCACAGCGGTAGTTCAAACAGCCATTCGGGTTCGTCTGCAAATCGTAGCGGTAGTTCCTACAGCCATAGCGGATCTTCAACGAGCCACAGCGGCAGCTCATACAGCCATAGTGGTTCTTCATCAAGCCACAGCGGTTCTTCAAGCAGTCATTCTGGCACAACCTCACGTTCTAGTTCATCTGGTAGCCATTCCGGTAGTAGCTATTCAAATTCCAGCCGTTCGGGTAGTTCATACAGCCACAGCGGTTCGTCTTCAAGCCGAAGCAGTTCTTATAGTAGCCACTCTGGTTCCTCATCGAGCTACAGCTCTTCAAGCAGCCACAGTTCTTCAAGCAGCCACAGCTCTTCAAGCAGCCATAGCTCATCAAGTAGCCACAGCGGTTCAAGCAGCCACAGCGGTCATTCTCATAGATAGAAACCAACTTATTATAAGGCGGAATGTGTAATTAATAATGTTGTTCCGCCTTTTTTTATACTTACAACAAATATTTTTAACAAATCTTAACAAAAAGTATACTACTATGAAAAAGTCAGTTCTTACCATATTGGCAATAATCGCAGCATCGACGGTTATGGCGCAAAGCGCAGAAGATGCTCTCCGCTTTTCGCAAACATTTCAGCAGGGTACAGCCCGTTCGGCAGCCATGGGAGGTGCATTCGGTGCATTGGGCGGCGACATTTCGGTTCTCGCTACTAATCCGGCGGGTATGAGCATTTACAAAGACGGTGCTTTTTCTTTTACCCCTGTATTTGGCAATGTTACCTCCAATACTAAATTCAATGGTTTTGAGTCAGAAGACGACAAGTTTTCGTTCAAACTATCTAACATTGGCTTTGTAACATCTCATCACAACGGCAAAGAAGATGGTTTTACGGGCTTTGCCTTTGGTATGGCGTTCAACCGTTTAAACAATTTCAATATCAATCAGAAAGTATATGGTCGCAACGATGTTAGTTCGTTTCTTGACTATTGGACAAAACGCTCACAAGGCATTCATCCCGACAACCTTAATGATATCTACGATTACCGCGCTTATGACCTCTATTTGTTTGATGCAGTAGATCAAAACACGTGGAAGTATCAGAATATATATGGGTATCCCGGAGCTGGTGCCTCTTATGGCGAATATCAAACTTATATTTCCACTACTAAAGGCGGTATCAATTCTTGGGATTTTGCTTTCTCTGGAGTATATGCCGAAAAGATTTATTTTGGAGCAAGTTTAGGACTACAGACTCTCAATTATAAGAACGTTGCCACTTTTAAGGAGCAAGATGTATCGGATCATTTTGACTTTGAGGAGTGGTCGTTTAGAGAGGAGATGAAATATAACGGTACAGGTATTAACTTTAAGGCCGGTATGATATACAAACCGGTTAATTTCCTCCGTTTTGGTGCTGCCATTCATACTCCCACTTATTACTCGATTCACCAAAAAGTTTATACCTATTATGAAGCATGCAACGACAATCAGTCCCCTATGGATCCATCATTTCCTGATTTGTATCAATATGATTTTCGTTTCAATTCTCCCTTCAAGGGTATCTTAAGTGGCGCTTTTATTGTTCCTAATATAGGTTTATTGAGCGTAGAATACGAGTATGTTGATTATACCAAAGCTCGTTTTGAGATTAACGAGGAGGATAACTACGATTTTGATGAGGTAAATCAAGATATCAAAGACCTCTACAGGGCTACCAAGAACTTCCGCATTGGAGCTGAATATCTTGCAGGACAATTGGCTCTCCGAGGTGGATACGCAATATATGGTAATCCTTACAAAAATGTGAGCGAGTCTATCCAACGTCAGATTGTTAGCGCAGGTATCGGATTCAAAAGTGAGTCGTTTTTCTTCGATCTTACTGGTACATACCACATTTACAATACCGAAGCAGACCTCTATCCCTCTGTAGATCCTAACACAATTGCAGCGCCTACATACAAAATCGATAATCGTCACCTTTATATTATGGCCACTTTTGGATTTAAGTTTTAAATGTAAATATTAATCGGGTTATATAAAACGGGGGCTTCGGCTCCCGTTTTTGTTTTGAGCAACAATTTTTTTGCAGTATGGCAAACCTTTTGTTAAAAAAAATTGTAAATCAAATTTTTTTTTTGTAATTTTAGGCGTTTTTTATAATAGAATATATCATACCTTAATAGGCAAAGAGATGAAACTCAAAATACAACAGAAACTTGTGCTGTACATATTGTTTACAGCGTTATTGGTATTCGTAGCGGCTGTGCTCTACCTTGGATTCAGCACTTCTGCTTCGGTGCAACGTACTTTGAAGCGCACCGTTCACGAATCGGTATCAAATTCGGCACTCAAAATCCAATCGTCGATAGAATCTGATATAAGCGCACTTCGTTCTCTTGCCGCCTCAATATCTGGTACTTATCAAATCAGCGAAAAAGAGCGTGTGGAGATTTACCGCAGCGCTATGAATGTATTTTTAGAAAACACGCCTGTTTTTAATAATGTAAAAATTTCGTGGGAACTTCATTATCTTGACCCTGAATGGCAAAAATCTTTCGGACGAAGGGTTTACACTTTTGAACGTGGCGATGGCAATATTCGTTACGCTGTAACTCAAGAAGATACTGAGGGTGATGATTTTTCGAGCGTTTACTATAAGGTAAAAGTAAATGTAAAAGAGCTGTTTACTCCTATTACCAACGATAATCCCGAAAGCTCCTTAATTACACCTATCTATAAATCTACGATTTATATTCCTATCACCGACAATGAAGACAATTTTTGCGCCTTTATTTCGGCAGATATCGACGTAGAAAACTTCAACTCCCTTTTGAAGAATACAATCCAGTATGAGAGTTTTGCTTCTGTGCTGCTTACCGATATGGGGCAGATCGCTGGCTCTTCTATCAATGTTTACGATAATCAAACCAATGTGATAAAAGACATCTACCAATCTGCCTATGAGATAAGGGCAGAGGTGGATTCTGTTGGTTACTGTATGTACAATCAAACCGACTCTACCGGCAATGAGATTACAGTTTGTGCTGTGGCTGTTGATAATGACGTGTTTGATCATAAGTGGACTTTCGTTTCGGCAATGTCGTCAAAGGTGGACGACTCTATTCAATCGTCGCAATTGGTGATTTTAATACTGATTATTTTTGCTGGATTGTTTGCCATTGGTATAGTACTATGGGTTCTCACTTCTGGCGTGGTGTCATTCCTCACCAAAACAAGTTCCATACTTGGCAAACTTTCGGTTGGTAACTTTAATGCTATACCCGACATCGAGGCATCCAAACTGAGCGAGCTTAGCAATATTGCACATTCGCTCAACGCTTTGAAAACAGGTCTTGGACGTGCTGTTACCTTTGCAGAAGAAATCGGAAAGGGCAATCTCAACGCTCATTTTGTACCATTGAGCCAGACCGACGAACTTGGACTTTCGCTGCTTAGTATGCGCGACAGTTTGAACGCCGCTTCCGAAGAGGATGCCAAGCGTAAGGATATGGACTCTAAGCAAAATTGGATTACAATTGGTACTGCCAAATTCGGAGACATTCTCCGTCAGTACAACAACGATATGGAGGATTTCTCGTTCAACATTATCTCAAACCTTGTTAAATATGTTGGCGCAAACCAAGGCGGACTCTTTGTTATCAACGACGACGATAAAGACAACGTATATTTTGAACTCACAGCCGGATACGCTTACAACATTCGCAAGATGCTTAAAAAGAATGTGCAACCCGGCGTGGGTCTTGTTGGACGCTGTATTCTCGAAGCTGAAAGCATTTATATCAACAATCTGCCCGAAGAGTATATCAACATTACTTCTGGTTTGGGCGAAAAATCTCCTAACTGCCTGCTCATAGTGCCTTTTAAATTCAACAATGATATCTACGCTGTGGCAGAGATAGCATCGTTTAACGAAATAGAGCCTTACAAACAGCAGTTTGTGGAGGAGGTTGGACACTCAATCGCATCCACCATCGCTACTGTGAAAATCAACGTGCGCACCAATAAACTGCTCAAGGAATTGAAGATACAGTCAGAAGAACTTGCATCACAAGAAGAAGAGATGCGCCAGAATATGGAGGCCATGAAAGCCTCGCAAGAGTCGATGACTCAGCGCAACGAAGAGTACGAGCAGACTTCTGAATCGATCAATCAGTTGATTTATCTTGTTACCTACACTCCCGAGGGTAAGATTATAGATGTTAACACAAAGGCGGTAGAACTTTTCCAGCGCCCAAAGACAGCTTTTGTGGAGGGTGGCGACGACCTATACCTTACTATCGAAGAGAGCGAACGCACCGAAACCGACGACTTTTGGTTGCAACTTAGATTGGGTCGCCAAAGGTGTGTTAAAAAGCTTGTTAAAATCGGAGATGTACACTACAATATCACAGAAACCTACAATCCAGTGCAGAACTATTACGGTAAAATTTACAAGGTAGTTTGCTTGATAACTGATGTGGAGGTTGCCTCGGAGATAAAATAAGTAGGTGTTATAATACCATAGGCGGTTCGCCGTCGGGATAAACGTTGTAAAACTCTTCCATCTTGTGGTTGAAATCCATCTTCGGCATCTGGCTCCATTCTTTGGTTTTGTCGGTGATATCAAAAAACTCAAACTTAACGTCGCGTTTTTTCATAAATAATATAACACCGGTATAAATGAGCACGAAACTTTTGAGAAGAAGTTTTACAATGTTTGGTGTGGCGCTTTTCTTGTATCGGCTCCATTGGCTTCCCCATAAGCCGTAAATTCTCAATCCTATTACGCGAGTATTCTCAGGCAGCTTGCGGCAAATGTCGTATGCCAGACGACGTGCGCCGATGGTCTCTTTGCCGTCGGTGGTTACGTGTCCCGAAGGATAGAAAAGAATGTTGCCGCCCTCAATTAATTGAGAATAAATAATTGAATCGAGCTGCATCGCCTGCTCCACACCTTTGCGGCTTTTGCGAAGGTCGGGAACAGGAACGGCTTGAAACTGTTTTAATACGCCTTTGATAAACGGAATCTTGAAAAATCTTTCGTCTACAAGGGGTCGTATGTTAATGTGTCCAAGTGTGCCGAGTAGTAGCAGAGGGTCGATTACTGCGCGGTGAGTGGGTAGCAGAAGTATGTTTTCGTCCTTTTTTACGTTGAGACATTCGTCGCCTTCAAATTTGATCCGATAGTGACATTTCATCTTGCGTAATGTGAAGTTAGTAATCACCGACTTATATACAAAGGTGAAAACAAACGACGCCAAACCAAAAACTATTGCCAATACCAAGAAAACATATTGGCTGCCAAAGTAATTGATTATAAGTATATTTGTTCCGGCTGCCACAAAAATGTAGATAAACGATAGCAGGTTGAAGTATGCAAGAATAATATTGAGCTCTTTGGTTTCAACACGTTTTTGGATTTCGGCATCCAACGGAATTTTAAACATACCGCCCAAAAACGCAACTGCCGTAACTAACACTACGAAAGTGGTTTGCGAAATATCGCATTTGTAGATTATGAAAAGTAATATAGCTGCCGCAATTCCGAACATATATACACGGCCTATCATGAAATGCTTTTTGTCAAGTTTTCCGCAAATAACGCATCCCAAAGCTACGCCTACTGCCATAATTGCCAACACGCATCCTGTTTGGAAATTGTTCATAGAAAAATGCTCTTTGCAATAGGTCATCAGTAATGTTTGTAGCGATGCCGACAACCACCAGAACAAGCACAAAAGGTGGATAACACGGGGAAGCATTTTGTATTTGCGGGTGATTTTTGTAGCCGAGGCTATAAACTTAATCGGATTGGCAGTGGAGTCTTCTACCTCCTTTTGCTCGTCGGCTTTGAGGGTAAGGCTCGACAGGTATCCTAATGCAGCAAATCCAACCAAGACTCCAAAGTATATCAAAAGATTGTTGTATTCGCTTATAAATGAGCCAATAACTGCACCGAGCAGCATTCCTATAAACGAAAAAGCCTCCATTCCGCCCATACCTTCGGAAATACCTTTGATACCGCCTATATCTTTGATGAGGCCGTATTTCGATGGCGAAAATAGAGCGCTCTGCAAGCCCATAAGCAGCACGGAAGCCACTGTTATATAAATATTTTGCAAATAGATGCCTAGGAGTGCCACAGCCATAATGCCAAATTCGGCAAGTTTGGCAGTGCGGATAATGCGTATTTTTGTAAAATATTTTGGGAGCTTGCCTGCCAGTGGCGACAAGAAAAGGTATGGTAATACTAATGCCGCAGCGGTGATGTTTACAATCGTGGGACCATAATCTTCGCTATACCATTTCATAGCAACAAAAGCCGCTAAGAATTTGAGGGCGTTGTCGTTGATTACGCCAAATACGCTTGTAGTATAGAGCGGAAGGAATTTCTTTATATTCGACATATTACTAATGTGTTATCGGCTGGGACGTATTTCTGCTACAAAGGTAATTTTATTGTCGTGATATATCTCCATTATGCCGTTTACTCCGTTGGGAATTTGTAGATAATTGTTTTCTTTGATATATTGGTCGATATGGTTCAACATTTTTTGACGCAGAGGAGAGTCAAACTCCTCGTACGGTACGGTAAATACCATCGACTTTGTTTCGCCGATGGTTCTTACCATAAAGTTGTTTCGGATAAGTTTGATAATAGCCGAGGAGTCATCAGGATTGTCCTGTTTAATAATGCATCCCACAATGCTGTGCGATTTTTCTGCGTTTTTCGTCCTCTCGTATACTATGCAGAAATCGTTCTCGGTTTCGATACCAAGGGGTTTCAACTCGTTTTTAAGAGAGTCGATAATCTCCATGGTGTAGTTGTAAGTGCGGTAACTTTCAACACACACAGTGGTATACGGGCCTGTAAGCTCTTCGTGTATTTCGGGCAGCTTGCTTTCGCAACCAAACATTGCGCACAAGCCCGCTGCCGCTAATAATTTCGGCAGAAGTTTCATATCAAATCTAATCTAAATTCAAATTCTTGCCGTGGCAGTTTTTGTATTTTTTGCCACTGCCACACGGACAGGGATCGTTTCTTCCGTATTTGCGTTCTACACGTACTGGCTGAGGTTTGGGGGCTTGACGCGGCTGCTGTTGAGGTTCGCTTCCTGCTGACGAGGCGTCGGCTTTGGTAGCTTTGAGATTCTGATTTGATGATCTCTGCTGCGATGGCTCAGGAGCGCGTTGAACATTCTCTGGGTCAGGAACGTGTATGTGGCCTTTCATTATAGTTGAAATAATGGCCTTGTTGTTTTTGTCGAGCATACGGTCAAACAGTCCGTTTGATTCAATTTTGAAGATTACAAGCGGGTCTTTCTGCTCGTAGCGTGCGTCTTGTACTGATTGTTTGAGGTCGTCGAGGTCGCGAAGGTGCTCTTTCCAGTGTTCGTCGATGGTTACAAGCATCACTATCTTTTGGAATGCCTTTGTGATTTCGCGGCAGTTGGTTTCGTATGCTTTTTTGAGGTTGACACGAATCTGGAAAATACGTTTGCCGTCGCTGATTGGAACAATAATGTACTCGTATTGCTTGCTGGCGTTTTCGTATACCTGCTTGATAACAGGAGCAGCCTGGTCGCGCAATATTTTCATTTTGTTGGCCATATTCTGGTATGCGGTGTCGAATATGCGGTCGGCGATCTGTTCGTCGGTTAATTGCATAAACTCTGATTCGGATATCGGGTTTTGCATGCCGAGCGATTTGAGAAGTTCCAGTTGCAAACCCTCAAAGTCGCCATCAGCGTGGTATTTCGACACAATGTTTTCGCACACGTCGTTGAGCATGTTGTTGATTTCGATGTCGATACCGTCGCCAAAGAGCGAACTGCGGCGGAGTTTGTAAATTGCCTCGCGCTGTTTGTTCATCACGTCGTCGTATTCGAGAAGGCGTTTACGTATGCCGAAGTTGTTTTCTTCTACCTTGCGTTGTGCTCGTTCGATAGATTTGGTTACCATTGAGTGCTGGATAACCTCGCCTTCTTCGATACCCATTCTGTCCATCAGCGCTGCTATGCGCTCGCTACCGAAGAGTCGCATAAGGTTGTCTTCGAGCGAAACAAAGAATTGCGAAGAACCCGGGTCGCCTTGACGACCGCTACGACCACGCAACTGACGGTCTACACGACGGCTTTCGTGGCGTTCGGTACCGATGATAGCCAAGCCGCCAGCCTCGCGCACTTCGTCGCTTAGCTTGATGTCGGTACCACGGCCTGCCATGTTGGTGGCAATTGTTATAGTTCCTTTTAAACCTGCTTGAGCAACTATTTCGGCCTCGCGTGCGTGCTGTTTGGCGTTGAGCACGTTGTGTTGGAGTTTTTCCATGTTTAGCATCTTGCTCAAAAGTTCTGAAACTTCTACCGATGTGGTACCCACAAGCACGGGACGTCCGATTTCGTGCAGACGTTTTATCTCTTGAATTACTGCTTTATATTTTTCGCGTTTGGTTTTGTAAACGAGGTCTTCTTCGTCGATACGTTTTGTGGGCACGTTGGTGGGGATAGTTACCACTTCGAGTTTGTAGATATCCCAGAATTCGCCAGCCTCTGTTTCCGCAGTACCGGTCATGCCGGAAATCTTTTTGTACATACGGAAATAGTTTTGCAATGTGATGGTGGCGAATGTTTGAGTGGCGGCTTCCACTTTAACGTTTTCTTTTGCCTCTATTGCCTGATGGAGTCCGTCGCTATAACGGCGGCCTTCCATAATACGGCCAGTTTGCTCGTCTACAATTTTCACTTTGTTGTCGATAACCACGTATTCTTGGTCGCGTTCAAACATTGTGTAAGCTTTGAGCAGCTGGTTGATAGTGTGTACTCGTTCGGATTTAACTGCATAGTCCGACAATAGTGCGTCTTTCTTTGCTATTTTTTCATCGTCGCTAAGCTCCGAATGTTCAATTTCTGCAATTTGGCTGCCTACATCGGGCAGAATAAAAAACGAAGGATCTGCGGCGTTTTTCGAAATCAAGTCGATACCTTTGTCTGTGAGGTCTACTGAGTTTTGTTTCTCTTCGATTACAAAATAGAGGTCGTTGGTGATTTCAGGCATACGCTTGTTGTTTTCTGCCATATATATGGCTTCTGTTTTTTGCAGAAGCACCTTGTTGCCTTCTTCGCTGAGGAATTTGATAAGCGCGTTGTTTTTTGGCAAACCTTTCCAGGCTTTTAAAAGTGAGATACCGCCTTTTTCGAGGTCGCCGTTTTTGATATAGTTTTTGGCGTCGATTAGCAGACGGTTGGCAAGCTCTTTCTGATGCTGGTATAGTTCCACAACTTTTGGTTTGAGGTCCATAAACAGTTTCATATCATCGCCGGCCTTTGGTACTGGTCCGCTAATAATTAAAGGTGTACGGGCGTCGTCGATAAGAACAGAGTCAACCTCGTCGACAATGGCGTAAATATGTTTTCGTTGAACAAGTTCGTTAGGCGTAATAGCCATGTTGTCGCGCAGGTAGTCGAAACCAAATTCGTTGTTGGTACCAAAAGTAATATCGCAGTTATAAGCATCACGACGTTGGAGAGTGTTAGGCTGGTGCTTGTCGATGCAGTCAACGGTAAGGCCGTGGAATTGGTATAGCATACCCATCCATTCTGAGTCACGTTTAGCCAGATAGTCGTTGACGGTTACCACATGCACACCTCTTCCCGACAATGCGTTGAGGAATACTGGTAAAGTGGCCACAAGGGTTTTACCTTCACCAGTAGCCATTTCGGCGATTTTGCCTTGGTGGAGCACTATGCCGCCAATTAATTGTACGTCGTAGTGTACCATATCCCATTTGATTAGGTTTCCGCCAGCTTTCCATGTGTTGTGATAGATGGCCTTGTCGCCTTCGATAACCACGGAGTCGTTTTTAGTGGCTAAGTCGCGGTCCATTTCGGTGGCGGTTACCTCTACCGTTTCATTTTCTTTAAAACGGCGTGCAGTGTCTTTTATAATGGCGAATGCTTTTGGCAGCATTTCGTCGAGTTGGTTTTTTATAATTTCGTCAATCTCTTTTTCGCAGTTTTCAATCTCGTCGTACAGCTCTTCCTGACGTCTGATGTCAAGAGGCTCGGGACTTGCTAATTCTTTTTTGTATCCTTCCAACTTTGCGTTGACAGGTTCCAACGATTTTGCTATTTGTTCGCGCAAGTCTTTGGTGCGTTGGCGCAGTTCGTCGTTGCTGATGTTTTGCAGTGCTGCGTATTCTTGTTTTATTTGCTCAAGAATCGGAAGCAGTTTTTTAATATCTTTAGTAGATTTGTCTCCAAAAAACTTTTTTAGGAAACTTGAAAAAATACTCATTGTATGTTAAAAGTTTATGTTTCTCTAAGTTATAAAAAATAGGTTGCCTTGCGGCAAAATCAGTGGCAAAGGTAATTTTATTTTCGGAATAATACGTTATATTTTGCGAAAAAAGATAAAAAAAACGGTTTCTCTATTATTTTTTGTTTTATTGATAAAAAAAATTGGGATACTAATGCTGAAAATTTGTATATTTGTCTGTTAAAAGGTTTGATATTTGCACTTGTTTTATAGTGCAGATTGTAAAGCATTGTTAGAAAATATAATAAGATGAAATTCAGGTCGGTACAAACGGGCGTAATGTCCATCGCAATATCAGGCATTATTTTGCTTGCAATTATATTGGTGTCGTATTTTATATTCCAGAAACAAAACAACGACAAGCTCTACGCTAAGGAGCTTGAGCAACGCGACAACCTTATTAATCGTATTCTACGTTCGAAACAAGATGTTAACCGCAAGGTGGTGCTCGAAAACTCAGCGTGGGACGAATTGAAATCTTACATGACCGAACCCGACGAGGATTGGATCGATGAAGAGATAGGCTACATGCTCGAATCTTATCATGCTGCCTGTTTGCAAGTGATTGACCCTTCTGGTAAGGTAAGGTACGAGCGCCGCGACCCGTTTTTTGAGTTTACACAATTTATTTCGTTTAAATCAAGCGACTTTGAATCCCTTTTTAGAGATACCTGCTACAATGAGTTTTATTATCTCGACGACGAAGATAACCTTTTCCATTATTACTGCGGTGGCATTGTCAGTAGTGCCGACATTATCACCCGAAAAGAAAAAGAGGTGGGATACCTTGTTATGATCAACCAAGTTAGCGACTCTATTTTAGTGGATTACAGCAAGTCGCTCGGCAATATCAAGGTGGGTAAAGTGGTGGAACTTACTGCCATTGAAGATATCTTAACACAAAATTCTCGCAAAAATCAGAACCTAATCATCACTTACAAAGCTCTCAACAATGTTTACGGCAATCCTGTGTCGTATATATATTTCGTATCGGACAATGAGATAAAGCGGCTTTTTGAAAATTTCGTACCCGTGTTTATCGGCGTGTCTGGATTGTGTATATTCTTGTTTCTTGTAATTATACTTTATGTAAAGATAAGGGTAACAGGCCCGCTCAAAAAGCTTGGCTTGGCTTTTCAGGAGCAAGATTCTGAAATTGTGAAACCGATGCTCAAAAACCGAACTGAGTTTGGGCTTCTTTCCAACCAAATCGACACATTTTTTACACAGAAGAAAGAGCTCCAAACGCTCAATAAACTATTGGAGCAGCAGCATACCGAAGTGCAGCAAAAAAACGAGGAACTTCAGCGACAGCAAGCCGAGGTGGCTATTCAGATCGAAAACGTCAACGTGCTCAATATGCAGCTTTCTGACCGCAACAAGGAGATGGAGATGAAAAACACTAAGATTCTTGTGCAGAAGTCGCAGATTGAGGAGCAGGCCACGGCATTGAAACTTCACAAAAACCAGCTCGAAGACCTTTATCACAAAATGATGACCAACAACAAGCAGCTGCAAACCGCCAACCAACTGCTTTCGGAGAGCGTAGAGTTTGCCACATCGCTTAAAAAAACTCTCATCATTTCGGCTATGCCTACCAAAACTGTCTTCTCCGATTTCTTTTATCTTACGTTGGCAAAACAACATGTTAGCGGCGACCTCTATTATGTAAAGCATACCGAAAACTATGTGCTTGTGGCTGTGGGCGACACCAATGCGCACGGTGCAGCCGGTGCTATTATTTCGAGCCTCGTGATGTACACCTTAGACAAAACTATTCTCAACTATTTTGACGAGGAATCGATTCCTATGCCCCACAAGGTGTTGAACCGTTTGGCATCGTCAATTGAATCCATTGCCAAAGACAGCAAAATTAGCGAAGATGGTATATATCTTTCGATCTTTGTGTATAGCATTAAGGGCGGCTCTGCTTATTTTGCTAGCGCCCATAGGTCGGTGGTGATTGTACGCAAGGGCGATACCAACGAATTTTTCGGCGACAGCGTATCTATTGGACATTTGCCAGAGCGTTTTAGATTTTCGTGTCAGGAGATTGCTCTCCGTCCCGAAGATAAATTATATATGTATACCGACGGTTGCACGGGCCTTATCGGTGGTCCTAACAATCACAAGGTTATGGCTGTTAACTTCAAGAAGATGCTTGCCAAAAACTCACTCTTTTCGATGAGCGAACAGCGGAAACAGTTGAAGACTTTTTTTGAAGACTGGGCACATGGCGAATTTAGCGACGATATTACAATTTTAGGTTTTACTCTTTAATGTTGGGTTTTTTATTCTAATTTTCTAACTTTGCACCCCGAATAAGCAGACAACAAAGACTTCAAATGTACAACCAGACAGCAGTAGCGGCAGTAGCACCCAGAAACCGGTTTCTGATTTCTGACGACCAGATTGAAAGTAATAGAGAGGCCTATACAATGGGTTTCAACTACAACTATGCCGAACTATTCTGTGAAAAGATTCTTAATCCCATCCGCGAGGTGTGGTACAGAGCCAAGTTTGTGGGCTTTGAAAACTTCCCTCAGCGAAACAACCCCGATTCCCCTCTCATTTTCGCCACCAACCATTCTGGAATGGCATTCCCGTGGGACGCTATTGCATTTATCAGCCGCGGAATCGAAAAACTCAAGAATTCTGCCTCAAGCATCAGGGCTTTAATTTCGCCTATGCTCACCAAGTTTCCCAATATGTGCCCTTATATGATTGATGGTCTGTGGTGGAAGGCAGGCTGCATCAATGCTACATTCCTCAACTTTGAAACTGGTATGAAATTTAACCAAAGCAACATACTCATCTTCCCAGAGGGAATAGAGGGCATCGGCAAAGGTTTCGACAAAAAATATCAGTTTCAGCCTTTCAAAACTTCGTTTTTGAGGATGAGCATTCGTTATAAGACCGACATTATTCCTTTTTATACCATCAACGGAGAATACAACAATCCACTGGCATACAACATTAAGCCTCTTACTAAATTGTGCAAGAAAATAGGTCTTCCGTTTTTCCCTTTGGGACCAGTGATATTTTTAGCGATATTTCAGCCGTGGATTTTCTACGCCTCATTGCCCTCGCAGCTTACTTTTGTGCTCGGCGAAAGAATCAAGGTTTACGAAATGACCAACAAACCATATGATGAACTCACTCAAAAAGACCTCAAGACTATCGGCGAAACTATACGTATGCAGATGCAGCAAAAACTTACCGAACTATCGCACCAATATGGCTCAAAGTATTACAACCTGCGCAGCCTGCTAAAAGCTATGTGGACCAACAAACGCCATTTTTTCAGATATTTTCCGGCTTTCTGGCCACTGTCTATGACATATTTCGATGTCAACTATAAAGAGTGCGACGGCAAAGGCTCTATCAAGTTTTCGCTGAAAAACTGTTTTAAAACTATTTTCAAAAGACCGATAGTATTGGCAATGTATTTGCCCGTATTAGGTTGGTTGTTTATAGCACTGAAAAGTTATTTTATGCTTCGCCGTCGTAGGCAACAAAACCAAAATTTATAGATATGAGACACCTTATATATATATGCGCATTTCTGGTGATAGCATTGCTCCACACATCGTGCTACCGCAATATCAGATATATCGTTGACGACAAAACACCTCTGCCTCACCAATACACCGACTCTATTCAAGATTACAAGCTCAAACCTGGCGACATTATTGGCATCAATCTTATTTCTACCAATCAAGAAATCAACCAGATGTTTACCGAAGGTTTATCCAATCAGCAAGGTATGGCCTCGGCTAACAACAATAGGCGTGGAGGATATATTATCAGTGATTCGGGTTATGTGCTCCTGCCTATTTTTGGCAATATTCAGGCATCTGGTAAAACGATAAACGAAATCAGAACCAATGTGCAACGCCTTGCCGACTCTAAACTTATTGATGCCGTTGTAACTGCCGAACTGCTTAATTTCGACGTATATTTTATCGGAGCATCGCAAAATACAAAGGTAAACTTTAACAAAACGAGCGTAAACATACTTGAAGCCATTGCCCAGATGGGCGGACTCAATTATGAATCAAAACGTAGGAATATAATTGTTATACGCAAAAATTCTACAGGTCACCAGTTGTACAATATCGATGTCACCAACCGAAACCTTATTGAAGCCACACAGTTTTATCTTCAGCCCGGTGACATCGTGTATGTAGAACCTAAACGTTTTACAGCTTTTTCCAATGGATTAAAAAACTACTCTACTGTATTAAGCATAGTTAGTAGCGCGTTAACAACTTACTATCTTATTTCGCGACTTAAATGATGGATGTAATAAATGCAAATACAGAACAAAACTCGTTCGACCTTAAAACTGTAGTGTCGAAACTGCTGCCACAATGGTATTGGTTCGCTATTTCGCTGGTTGTATGCCTTTGCTTTGCTTATTACAAAAATCTGCACATAATTCCCCAGTATAGTTGCAATGCTACAATGATTCTTAAGACTTCAAATCCGCAGAAGCTTGTGGGTCTTAATGCATTAGCCCCTACCACCGACATTGAAAACGAAATAGGTCAGCTCAAAAGCAACACCCTTGCCCGTATGACCCTAAATAAACTCAACTTTGGCACCAATTATTATCGCGAGGGACATTATTCAGCCGACAAAGAACTATATAAAAACCGTCCTTACGAAGTGGAGTTTGATTCTACCCACATTCAGCCTGAGGGGTCTGTTGTTAGAACAAGATTTGTTGCCGAAAACACTTTTGAAGTCTCTATTGGTGACAATCCTCCGATATGTACTTCAAAAATAGGAGAATGGATCGAAAGAGATAATATGCGTTTTCGTTTGGTGCTCACCGATGGCACTCCTCAGATAGCCAAGGGCAACAATTTCTATTTTATTAGAAACAATTTTGAGGGAATGGTTGCAAAGTATTCAAATAATTTGTATGTAGTGCCCAATAGCTCTGGAAGTTCTATTGTTACTATTTCTATGTTTGGCGAAGTGCCTGAAAAAATTGAAGACTATATCAATACACTTTCTATTTCATATCTTGAGTACAGCCTCGAACGTAAAAACCGTATCTTGCTACAAACCATACAGTTTATCGACACTATGTTGGTTTCGCTGAGCGACAGTATCAACACTGTTCAGAAAGATATTTACCGACTTCAGCAAAATAGCAAGATCAACTCTGACGATGCTCTCAATGATATTGAGGAGACAATCAAATCACTCAAAGCAGAAATTTCCTCCACCATTGTCCGTCAAAACTATTATCGCTATTTGAAAGACGCTCTGCAAAACGAAAGCTCTTTATCATCGATAGTGCCGCCATCGCTTGCCAATGTTTCTGACCCCGTTATTGATGGCTATCTGCAAAAAATTACCGAGAAACTCAACGAGAAAACTGGCTTGCAGTTTTCGGTTCGCGATGGCGAAAACATAACTCCATACAGCAAGTTGGATTACGAAATTACTGAAATAAAAAAGCAATGCTCCGAATATGTGGTACTTGCCGACAGTATTCTCGAAATCAATAAGAAAAAACTTAATTCGCAAATAGCCCAAATACGAGCCTCTATAATATCGACACCTATTGACAAATGGTACGAAACCAAAATTACCAAGCAGTTTGACCTTAACAACAATTTATATAATAGTCTGTTGGATAAACGTTACACTGCCTCTATAACCCTTGCGTCGAATCAGCCTGATGCCGATATAGTGGATGCCGCCACATGGATTACACGCTATCCTATTGCGTCGATAGGCGGGTTTAGTTACGCTAAGGCTATTGTGATAGGATTAGCTATCCCGTTGATTATCCTTACATTGATGATTTTCTTGGAAAACAAGATAATTGATGAGGCAGAAATCGAAAAAGTTACCCTACAGTCGCCTATTGGGCATATTCCTAAAAACCTTCACCATTCGTCGGTGCCTGTGAGCGCATATCCTTCTAGTTCCATAGCAGAATCATTCCGCTCGTTGCGCACCAATATTCAGTTTGTTGACGCAGAAAACAAGCACAAGGTTATTCTCATTACATCTACGGTCAGCGGCGAAGGCAAGACATTCGTATCGGTAAACCTTGCGATTATCACCGCAGCCAATGCCAAAAAGGTGCTTTTGATTGGTCTCGACCTAAGGAAACCGCGTATTCAAGAATATTTTACCATCAACACTTCTGTTGGTATAAGTTCTTATCTTATAGGTGAATGCTCGTTTGAACAGACAATATTTAAGACAGATTATCCAAATCTCGATTTTGCCCCTCCGGGACCTATTCCGCCAAACCCATCAGAACTTATCGGTAGCGCAGCTATGTCGGAATATATAAGCAAGGCATCGCAAAATTATGACATTGTTTTCATCGACTCTGCCCCTGTGGGCATTGTAAGCGATGCGCTTATGCTAAAAAATCACGTGTCGGCTTACCTTTATATAGTTAGGCAGAATTACTCGCTCAAAACCGTGCTAAAACTATACAACGATTTAAAAGCCGACGGATACCCGAAAATGAACATCGTTTTCAACGGTATTACAAACAAGTTTGGCAAATACGGACAATACAGCTACAGGTACAACCATTATTACAACGGATATTACAGCGACAGCAAGTCAAGTAAAAAATCTTTTTTTAAAAAGATTTTCAAAAAAAAGTAGTTAGTGTAAAGTTTTTTTGCTAATTTAGCACCGTAAATATTTACTACTCTACCCAAAATCACGCGTCTATGAAAAATATGGTTTCATATCTATTTGATAAGTTCAAGAACACCACTGTTGGCATGTTCGTTTGCCAGCATCCCTATTGGGTTTTGTTTTTTGTAGTGTTGATTCACACTTTCTTTTTCAATCAGTATACTCTGTATGACATGATTAAAGCAAAAATGTCGATTAGCAAGCTTAATGCGGAGTACGATTATTATCAAAATAAGATTCAGGAGGATTCTATAAAACTTCACAATTTAAAGACTGACAACCAAAACCTTATAAAGTTTGCTCGTGAGGTTTACGGAATGAAAAAAGATAAAGAAGAAGTATATATTATAAGGTATAAGTAGATGTCGCAACCAGTGTTAACTCTCAACCAGCTAAATCGGCTGATTAAAGACACCATAAACTCTTCATTTGCCGATACGGTATATTTTGTGGCCGAAATCAATGCAATTTCGGTTAATCGTACTGGCCATTGCTACATCGATCTTATTGAAAAATCCGACGACGGTGACAATATCATTGCTCAACTCCGTGCTACCATTTGGGCTGGTACATTCCGTATGATAAAACCTTATTTCGAAAGTGTTACTGGTGAGCCTCTTAGAGCAGGTATCAAGATTATGGCGTGCGGACAAGTAACTTTTCACGAGGTTTATGGTATGAGCGTGAATATCACAGGTATTACTCCCGAATACACTTTAGGCGAAATGGCACTTCAGCGCAAAGCCACCATCGACAAGCTCTCCTCCGATGGCGTTATTGATATGAATAAGGATCTCGCTTTGCCATTGTTGGTTAAAAATATTGCTGTAATATCTTCGTCGCAGGCTGCTGGCTATGGTGATTTTGTAAACCAGCTCAACAACAATCCTCGCGGATATAAGTTCTTTACATACCTTTTTGAAGCCTCTATGCAGGGCACCGAGGCTGAAAATTCTATTATTCATCAACTTGAGCGTATATCGCGTCATGCCAACAAGTTCGACTGCATAGCATTGATACGTGGCGGCGGCAGCAAGGCCGACCTTAGCTGTTTCGACAAATATCTCCTCTGTCTTCATCTCTGCCAGATACCCTTGCCCGTGATTACAGGCATAGGGCACGAACGAGACGAATCGGTGGCCGACATAGTGGCTAACACAGCGCTTAAAACTCCCACCGCAGTAGCTCAGTTTATTATCGACCGTGCTGAGCAATGTGAGCGTATGGTCGACGATCAGGTTTCGCGCATCAAAAACGCTTTGCACAATTATATATTGCGCAAACAGACTCTCCTCGACCGTATCGAGCATAATATTGTTGCCAATATGCGCCTTTGTATACAGCGCAACCGCAACCGCCTCAACACCACTGTCCGCTCCATAGGAATGAAAATGCATAGCAAAGTTAACGAACGGCAGATTCAGGTTGAATCATTAAACGCTCAGATTGAGTTGAACAATCCTACCAACATTCTGCGCAAAGGATATTCATATACTATGCACAACGGTAAGCCGGTAATGAACGCATCGATGCTCTCGAAAGGCGACACCATTACCACAGTATTCTTCAATGGCGCAGCCGAATCAACCGTAACCAATACCGACAATCATTAATGACAACCATAGGATTAATCTCCGACACGCACGGACATCTCGACGAAAAGATTTTCAATTTTTTGGAGCCATGCCAACAGATTTGGCATGCAGGCGATATAGGTTCGCTCGCTCTCGCCGACAAGATAGCATCGTTCAAACCCCTTATTGCCGTAAGTGGAAATATCGACGACCAATCCACACGACTCGTTTATCCTATGAGTCAGCGCTTTTACATTGAAGATACCGACATATATATGACTCACATCGGAGGTTACCCAGCCCACTACTCTACACTTGTTAAAGACCTCTTAAAATGCGATCCACCCAAGATATTCGTATGCGGTCACAGTCACATTCTGCGAGTGATATATGACAAAAAATATGGGATGCTTGTAATGAATCCAGGGGCTGCCGGCATTCAGGGCTTTCATTCAGTGCGTACAGCGTTGCGTTTTAATATCCACAAAGGCGAAGTATCTGGATTAGAGATATGTGAATTACCCCGTTGAGTGGGTAAATATGCCCAAAAATGATAATTATTTATCACTTTGTAAACCTTATAAAACAAAATTTCCAATCAAGTTTGAAAAATGTTTTTTGGTATTTTTTGCCGAATATCCCCGCTACACAATTTTATAAAGCAGAATTAACAAGTTATTAACATACATAATACTTTACATTTTTTGGCAGGGCAAAATCTAGGTTGTAAACAAGTTATTAACAATTATTTAGCACATTTGATACTGATTATCAGTTAATTAAAAAAAATTAAAAAATTTTTTAAAACTAAACCGTTGATAATTACACCGATAAAACAAAACAAAAAAAAAGGTGTCAAAATAGATTTTTTTTTCTCGAAAATTTTATCAAACTTTACAGCAAAATTCAAAACAAAGCGTACAAGGAAAAAACAAATATTTTTTACAATGGATCTCTCTGCAAAGGAAATATGGAATAAATGCTTGGAATTTATCAAGGATAATGTACCTGCTCTCAGCTACAAAACTTGGTTTATGCCCATTATCCCCCTGAAAGTTGATAAAAATTTATTGACAATTCAGGTTCCATCTCCGTTTTTTTACGAATACATCGAAGAGCAATACATCGACATCCTCAGCATTGTGCTCAAACGTACCCTTGGTTCCGACGCCAAGCTGGAGTACCGTGTTTTGGTTGATAGTGGAAACAAGACACCTTCTCGTCCTGTCCCCGGTCGTGTTCCAGGTACTTACACTGTTCCTGGTAATGCTCAGTCGCAGTATTCGGCTCCTCAGCAGCAACCTCTGCAACAGCCTCACAACTCTCCTCAGCAGCCACAGCTTGGTCCCTACATTATTCCGGGCATCAAGAAAATTAACATCAACCCGCAGTTGAATCCCAACTACACTATCGACAATTTTGTGGAAGGCGATTGCAACCGTTTGGGTCGAAGTGCTGGAGAGGCTATTGTGTCTCGACTTAGCAAAACCCCTTATAATCCGCTGCTTATACACGGAGATAGCGGTCTGGGCAAAACTCATCTTGCCCAGGCTATCGGTAATAGCATTAAAAATGCTTATCCCGACAAATTGGTGCTCTATGTATCAGCCAACAAGTTTCAAACACAGTATTGCGATGCTGTAAGAAGCAACAATAGGAACGATTTTATCCATTTTTACCAGATGCTCGACGTGCTTATCATCGACGACGTTCAAGAGTTTGCCGGTAAGCAGAGTACACAGGATACTTTCTTCCACATTTTCAATCAGTTGCAACAGAATGGCAAGCAGATAATACTCACTTGCGACAAAGACCCGTCGGAACTCAAAGGTCTTTCTAAACGTCTGCTAAGCCGTTTCAAGTGGGGACTCGTGGCCGAAATCACTATTCCCGACTATCAGACACGTCTTAATATCCTTCGCAAAAAGGCATACAACGACGGTATGGATATTTCAGAAGAGGTGCTCGAATACATTGCGCAAATGGTTGTTTCCAACGTTCGCGAACTCGAAGGCGCACTAATCTCAGTTCTTGCCCAGAGTACGCTCAACCACAAGGAGATAACTCTTGATCTGGCTCGCAACATTCTTGAAAAAATTATCCGCAAACCCAAGTACGACCTTACGCTCGACTATATATTAAAGGTGGTATGCGGACATTTTAGAATGAATCCCGACGTGCTCAACACCAAGAGCCGTAAACGTGAGATTGTGCTCGCACGCCAGCTGGCTATGTATTTTGCTAAAAAACTCACCAACAGTTCGTTGTCGGTAATTGGCATGCAGATTGGAAACCGCGATCATTCCACTGTGTTGCACGCTTGTAAAACCGTGGCAGACCTGCTTCAAACCGACAAGCAGTTGAAAGCCATCTACGACGAGATTGAAACCAAGTTAAAATACGCAAGTTGAAAATAATCGGTGCGATTTTTGCTTTATTTCCGTTATGTTTATTAACTTTGAATCATTAATTATTAACGGACTAAAAAATATGTTCAAAAAAATCTTAGCCGCAACCATTTGCGCTGCAATGTTTTCAACCTCAGTTAACGCTCAAAAAGGTTTTGCTGCAAATCTCTTTCCAGAGTTTTGGGAAGGTGAGTCTTCGCTCAATATCGATTCAGATGTTGACAAAGTGGAAGGTGATTTTAATAAAGATGGTATTAACGACCTTTTGGTAGTTGCCTTGCCCAAGGACCCGGTTCATATGCGCACTCGTGAAGAGGATGGTTATGTGTATAATTTCAACCAGCGTGTTCTTGCCATCTATTTCGGACAAGCTGATGGCAAACTTAAACGCTTTAAAGAATACAGTAAGGTTCTTCCGTGCGACGACGAAGATAACGAAAATTGTATGCATGAATTTAGTTATACAGTTAATGCCAAAGGAGTAATACGCATTTCTGTTGGTATTTTCTGTTCGGCAGGTGGTGCCGATGTGCCTAATACTGAGTATGTTTTCCGCTATCAAAACGGTGATTTCTTTCTTATTGGCAAAGATTACGGTTCGTTTTCGCGTTACAGCGGCGAGGCAGAAAAAGTTAGCGAAAACTATTTAACCCACAAAAAACAGACTATCACCTACAATATGTTTGAAGAGAGCGATGAAAAGGAAAAATGGTCAACCTTACCATCAAAACCTCTTGAAAAACTTGGAGCAAAACTACTTGAACCTTTTGTGGATTAAATTGTTGCAAATATGAACCTTACATATCAAGAGGCAGAAAACTATCTGTTTACACAGTTGCCCGTGTTTGAAAAAACTGGAGGTAGTGCTTACAAACCTGGGTTAGAAACCGCCAAGTCGATTGACTCTGTTTTCGGTTTCCCCCACCGTACTTACAAAACCGTGCATATTGCTGGAACAAACGGCAAGGGGTCGGTGTCAAACTTTTTGGCCTCAGTTTTACAAGAGGCGGGTTACCGCACAGGTCTGTTTACTTCACCGCATATTGTTGATTTTAAAGAACGTATACGCGTTAACGGTGAAAAAATAGAAGCCAGTTTTGTAACAGATTTTGTAAATCGATATTGTGAGCAGTTTGTATCGCTTCGCCCCACTTTTTTTGAGCTTACCTCCGCTATGGCTTTTGAATATTTCCGCGTAAAAAAAGTGGACATCGCCATTATTGAGGTGGGAATGGGCGGACGACTTGATAGCACCAACATTATTACGCCTATACTTTCGGTAATTACCAATATTGCCTTGGATCACACTCAATTTTTGGGTTCCACTCTCAGAGAAATTGCTGGCGAAAAAGCTGGAATTATCAAGCGTGGCGTGCCTGTGGTAGTAGGGGAGAGCGATTCGCGCACCAATCCCGTTTTTCTCGACAAGGCAGAACAGATGGAAGCTCCTATTATTTTGGCTTCCAATAAGTTGTCGGCTTCGACAGGACAAATTTCGCCCGATGGCGTGCAGTTGTTTAATGTTTTTTGCTGTGGCGAACCTGTATATCGTGGTATCAGATGCGCTCAACTTGGTGTATATCAACAAAAAAACATTGTTACTGCAATTGCTGCGGCTGAACAGCTTAAAAAATTGGGTATTAACCTTACCGAGCAAAATATCTACGATGGATTTGAACACGTAAACCGCAATACAGGATTTTTTGGACGTTGGCAAGTAATTGATAATAATCCGCTTACTGTTTGCGATACAGGTCATAATCCAGCCGGAATACAATATGTAGCTGAGCAGTTAAACTCTCAAACCTATAATACCTTGCGTATGGTAATCGGTTTTGTAGAAGATAAAGATATTTCTTCTATTTTGAAACTGTTACCTAAAAATGCGGTATATTATTTTGTTAATGCCAACACCAAACGCGCCTTACCTGCTGCACAATTGTGCGAAATGGCAGATCATTATGGGCTTTCGGGACGAGTATATTCATCAGTAACCGAAGGATTTGCTGCTGCTAAAAAAGATTCTGCCCAAAATGATTTCATTTTTCTCGGCGGAAGCAACTATGTAGTTGCAGAGATATTGAAATAACCTTTTTTGTATAAACCTAAAATATATAATTATGAGAACAGACATTTGTAATGACCTGCCTAAATGCCGTATTATATTTATTCTAACGGCGATGATGATAATGTTTGGCACTAATAATCTTTTTGCACAATCTAATCCCATTTATCAAAATGGTAATGTAATTGTGTATCAGTATTCTCACGGTTGGGAAATTATGCACGGCAACAATCTTGTGGGTTATGGTGATGGAGAGCTGGATATGGAAACTCTTCACCCTGCGTTTAAAGAATTAATTGTACGACAAATGAAGTCATCTACCTCACGTTGTGAAATTCACCTTAACAAGAGTGGAGTTTTTGTGGTGGTTGTGGCTGGAAGAAGTTTCAAAGTAATGTTGTCGGAATAGTTTTTTTGTTAATTTTGCACTTGAATTTTTAAATACTAAATAAATGCATCAACTTGTAGACGACCTTATAAAGATAGCTATTGCCGAAGACCTTGGCGATGGCGACCATACTTCGCTCTCTACTATTCCCGCCGATGCGCAGGGAAAGGCGAAACTAATTATCAAACAAGACGGTATCCTTGCCGGTATCGACGTGGCTTTGGAGATTTTCAAAATTATCGACAAAGACTTGAAAGTGGATCTCTTTCTCAAAGACGGCACTGAGGTTAAAAAAGGCGATATCGCTTTCACAGTGTCGGGTCGTGTAATATCAATTTTGCAGGCCGAACGTCTTGTGCTCAACTTTATGCAGCGTCTTAGCGGCGTGGCAACTCAAACACACATTTATGCTGCTAAAATCGCTGACCTAAAAACAAAGGTGCTCGACACTCGCAAAACCACTCCCGGTATGCGCCTTCTCGAAAAAGAGGCTGTGAAAATTGGCGGAGGCTGCAACCACCGTATCGGTTTGTTCGACATGATTCTTATCAAAGACAACCATGTGGACTTTGCCGGTGGTATCAAAAACGCTATCGTTGCCGCGCAAAACTATTGCAAGGCCAAGGGTAAGAATCTTGATATCGAAATCGAAACACGCAACTTTGACGAAATCCGTCAGGTGCTCGAAGTGGGAGGCGTGCGCCGTATCATGCTCGATAATTTCAATGTGGAAGACACTAAAAAAGCTGTGGAACTTATCGGCGGTCGTTTTGAAACCGAATCGTCGGGCGGAATCACACTCGAAAACCTTCGCGATTATGCTCTCGCAGGTGTTGACTTTATATCTGTTGGCGCACTCACTCACCAGATTAAGAGTCTAGATATGAGTTTGAAAGCTGTGTAAATATTTTATCAGAATAATTTTTCATCGGGGCGTACATATTGTGCGCCCTTTTTTTATAAAAATGGTTTTGATATATGTACAAAAAAAAAGGAGAACAATTCACATTGTTCCCCTTAGCTAATTATTAACCTAAACCTTTATATTATGAAAAAAACATACTTAAAATTTATCCCTTTCTTCTATTACGATGCAAAAATATAATGTATCTTTTATTCTCACAAATAATTTTAGTTAAAAAATGTTAATCCTTTTCTTTTCTCTTTATTTATTAAACTTACTTTTTTTAATACGATAATTCGGATAATATGTTTCGTTTTTTTTGTATTTTTGCGAAAAAAATTTGCAAATATTATGTCAGAAAACAACATTATTAAAAAGGTTACTACTCAAACTCTTCAGCAGATGAAAGATAGTGGCGAAAAAATTTCGATGCTCACCTGCTACGACTATTCCACTGCTAAAATTTTTGATGCAGCGGGTATCGACGTTATTCTCGTGGGCGATTCGCTCGGCAACGTTATGCTTGGTTATCCCACAACTCTGCCTGTTACTGTCGACAATATGATCACCTACGCCGCAAGTGTGGTTCGCGCCGTTAAACGTGCGTTTGTTGTTGTAGATATGCCATTCGGCTCATATCAGGGCGACGCAAATCTTGCAGTCAGCAATGCTGTTAGAATTATGAAAGAAACAGGGTGTCAGGCTGTGAAGATTGAAGGCGGACAAGAGATTGAGGCGTCTTTTAAGGCTATTTTGTCGGCTGGTATTCCTATTATGGGTCATTTGGGCCTTACTCCTCAGAGTGTCAACAAGTTTGGGGGATACGGTCTTCGTGCCAAAGGTAGCGAGGAGGCTCAGCAATTGTTTCAAAACGCCCAATTGCTCCAAGATTACGGATGTTTTTCGGTTGTATTAGAAAAAATTCCCGCTCATCTGGCTACCGAAGTTACCAAAACACTTTCCATACCCACTATCGGCATAGGTGCTGGCAACGAATGCGACGGTCAGGTGCTGGTTTATCAAGATATGATGGGTATCACCGATATGGCTCTGCCTAAGTTTGTACGCAAGTATGGAAATTTGGGTCAGTATATGTCGAATGTTGTTTCTGAATATATAAGTGACGTTAAATCAGGAGCTTTCCCCTCTTCTGAAGAATCTTATTAGCATGAAAGGTTTTTGGCGTTATATATTAATAATCTGTTTTTTAGCTGGTTGTACAGATCCAGAGGTAGTTTTTGAAACTCTTCCCTCGGGTGTTCAATACGCTTTTGTTGAACGCAACGAAGATGGTGCGTATGCCAATGCTGGCGATGCGTGGGTGTTGGATGTGAAATATTATTCCGATACCGACTCGCTTTTGTTCGACAGCCGTAGCGTAACTACCAAATTTACTATGGAATGTCCTGCTCATAGTATGATTGGTTGTGTAGAAGAGGCTCTTCATCTCATTCACAGTGGCGACAGTATGATAATAAAGGTTGATGCTGAAAGGTTTTTTAGTGTTTCGCGCGGAATTGAAATGCCCGACTTTATAAAGCGTGGCAGCCTGCTTACTTTTTATGTGAGGTGTAATGGTGTAGTTCCTCAAAGTACTCTCGAACAGCAATTTGGAGAATATATAAGTAAGATGATGGCAAACGAAAAAATGCTTATTTCTAATTATATCGAACGTGAACAGATTGCCGCTGTGCCTTCGCCTACAGGATTGTACAAAATTATTCTTAAACCCGGAACAGGGAAACAAACCGCTGAAAACAAGACTGTTACTGTACATTATGTAGGAATGTTTGTAGAGGGTACCGAATTTGACAATAGTTACAAGCGCAACAAACCTCTCACATTCCGTCTTGGAAAAGATCTCGTTATTCCAGGTTGGGAAGAGGGTATTGCTACAATGAAAAAGGGTGAGAAAGCACGTTTGGTTTGTCCTTCTAATCTTGCTTACGGTCCCGAAGGTACTAAGGGCATTCCTCCGTTCTCTACTTTGGTTTTTGATATAGAAATGATTGATTTTAAATAAATTATGAAAAATTTTAGTGTATTCGAACATACAGCTTTAATGCTTAAATTTTTAGCATTGTTGTTGCTGACATTGACTTTTTTTGCGTGCAATAAAATGGAACATCGTGAAGACGCAGAGGAGTCGCAGATCGAACTTTTTAAAAAATCTGTCAAGTCCGACACGATTACAGTTTACGAGGTTGATGGTATTATTTTGGCATTGCAAGCTATTGGTACAGAGGAATATTTGCCCGACGACACTATCACTTTAACATATACAGGAGTTGCCCTTCAGCAGAATGTTACTTTTGCTCAAAAGGAGATTGTGCGTGTAGTTTATGGCGACAACGATTTGATTGATGGCTGGAAAATTGCCCTGCCGTATCTGCGTAAAAATTCATCTGGATTACTTCTTATTACCTACGACAAGGGTTACGGTAAAAATCGTGTAGGTGTGGTTGATCCTTATTCTACTTTGAAATTTACTTTTACTGCACAATAGACTATACCCTAAAGCCTTCGTGTTCAATTCTTTCGAGATCTTCGTCAATAGTCATTTCGGTTTCGGGAGCAAGTTCGTTGCCCACTTTGCATCCGTTGATTCCAGCGCTAAGTGCTTCTCCCTCAATTATTTTTATTAACGACCTGCCTCCGCCGAGTCTTATGTCGGCGCGTGGGTTTATAAATCGGAATATGGCTATTGTTGTGAGTATTTCTTGACTATCTAATGGTTGGGTTAGAGGCATTTCAATTCCATACTGAGGCGTAAGTATATGTATAGGAATTGATTTTATGCCTAAGTCGCGGATTTTAAGGGCTATTGCAATTCTATCGTCAATGCTTTCGCCCATACCGATTATAAGTCCGCAGCAGATATCAAATCCTATTTCCTGTGCGTCTTTTATCGTCTTAATTTTTTGTTCGTAACTGCATGTGGTGCAGAGTTTTGAATATAATTCAGGAGAGGTTTGCAAATTGCACTGGAATGTGGTTATGCGGCTCTCGTTTTTTAGACGGAGCATTTGCTCTTTGGTAAGATGACCGAGCGATGCGCAAAGACTAATGTTTGTGCGATCGTATATTTTGTTGCTCAGTTCAATTATCTGAGTTAATTTGTTGTCGGTGATATTGTTCGACGATGATGCCAGCGAAATTCGTTTTACATGTTTGTTGGTGTATTTTTCGGCATATTTTAGTGCCTTTTCTTCTTCTATTATGTTGTATTCGGTGATGGGCGTTGTAGATTTTTGGCTGAATGCGCACCATTGGCAGTTGTAGTGGCATTTAGAAGATTCCACCCTTATCACAGAGCACAGATCAAAACTTCTGCCCTTGAACTTGGCTCTTATTTGGTTGGCGCTGTAATAGAGGGCTTCGATATTGCTGGTTTGGGCTAATGCCTTCGCCTCTTGTTCAGTTATTTCGTAACCGTTGAATATCCTGTCTTTCAGTTCTTTTATCTGCGCAAAGTTCATAGTTACAAAAGGTTTTTGATGCGTTGGAATTCGGATTCAAAGTTGGGCGTAAATATCTCTTTGCCAATATGATGCTCTATCTCTTGTTTTGTCCAGAAACGTCCGTCGTCTATTTCATCTACCGAAATAATCTTAGGGTTTTCGTAGTGGCATTTGTACACATTGATTACTTCGGTTTCTACTTTGCCCTCCCAGAGATACTTGGTAATTTTTTCAAATTCACCGTTCTCTACGCCGGCTTCTTCCCATGCTTCGCGTTTGAGAGCGAGTGCTTCTTCTTCGCCGTACACAATATGGCCTCCCACAGCGGTATCCCATTTGCCAGGCTGGATTTTTTTTGCCATTGAGCGCTTTTGAAGGTAGATTTCGCCTTTACTGTTGTAGATATGTACGTGAATTACAGGGTGTATCAGGTGCGAACCATTGTGACATTCGCTACGCCAGGCACTCCCTATTACATTGCCGTCGGTGTCGGTAATGGGCAACATCTCCTCTTGGTCAGCCGATATGTGTATCTGTTCAGACATTTTTTTTGTTTGCAAATTTAAAAAAAATTTTTTTCCGTCTTAGTTTTTCACGGTTTTTGTTTCTAAGGAGATGAAAAATGCCTTTTTGGCGTTACTATATTATATAGGTGTAACTTATTATATTTTTCCAAATGAAAAAACTATTTATATTGCTGATTACTATTGCGTTATCAGTAGTTGCTAATGCTCAGGACGTGAAAGACCTCTATAAGGAAGGCAAAGATTTGTACGATGCTAAACAATATACCGAGGCATTTGCAAAATTTAATTCCGCTGCTCAGCAGGGCAATAAAAAGGCTCAATATTATCTTGGACGCTGCTACGACAAGGGTAGGGGTGCTGTCGAAGACAATGTAAAGGCGTTTGAGTGGTATCAAAAATCGGCATCACAAGATTATCACAAGGCACAGTACGAACTTGGTCGCTGCTACAAAAAAGGCAAGGGAACAGAAAAAGACCTCGTGAAAGCAGCCGAATATTTTCAAAAAGCAGCCACTCAGGGCAATGCTGAGGCTCAATACGAACTTGGCAAATGCTACTTAAAGGGCAAAGGCGTATCGCTCAATGAAGAAAAAGCGGCAGAACTATTCCGTCAGGCGGTTTCTAATCCAAAAGACGGTGCCGATGTGCTTAAAAAAATCAAGAAAGACGCCGCCGATGGAGACGCCGACGCAAAAAAAATTCTAAAAATGATAAAATAACTAACTTTTTTGAGTTTTTTTTTAGTTTTAATAATGAAATAATTTATACATTTGCATACTGAATCAATAAAAGGTAACATGGAACTGACTGAACTCACCTCAATATCGCCGGTAGACGGCCGTTACAGAAGCAAAGTTGACGAGATAGCCGAATATTTTTCGGAATTCGGACTTATTAAATACAGGGTTATGGTAGAAGTGGAATATTTTATCGCCCTCTGCGAAATTCCGCTTCCTCAACTCAAAGATTTTGACCGCGCACTTTTTAAACCGTTGCGTGCCGTATATCGCAAGTTTGAAACTGCCGACGCATTGAGAATTAAGGAGATAGAAAAAACTACCAACCACGATGTTAAGGCTGTGGAGTATTTCTTGCGTGAGAAATTCGATGCTTTGGAAATTCCTCAGTACAAGTCGTTTATCCATTTTGGACTCACTTCGCAGGATATCAACAATACCGCAGTGCCTTACTCGTTGCAGGCTGCTTTCAACAATGTCTATCTTCCTTTGTTAGACAAAGTTACCCTTCAACTTTACCACCGTGCTGGCGAATGGGCTGAGGTTTCGATGCTTGCCCGCACTCACGGTCAGCCCGCAAGTCCCACCAGATTGGGCAAGGAGATTGAGGTGTATGTAGAGCGTCTGCAAACTCAGATGGGATTGTTGAAACTTGTGCCTTTTTCGGCTAAGTTTGGTGGTGCCACCGGCAATTTCAACGCTCACCATGTGGCTTATCCCGATATTGACTGGACAAGGTTTGCCAATTCGTTTGTAAATCATGTACTTGGTTTGGAACGTAGCCAAGTTACCACTCAGATAGAGCATTACGATAATTTTGCCGCTTTCTGCGACGGAATGAAACGTATCAACACCATCCTTATCGACCTTTGTAGGGATATTTGGATGTATATTTCGATGAACTATTTCAAACAGAAACTCAAAGAGGGTGAAGTTGGTTCGTCGGCTATGCCTCACAAGGTTAACCCCATCGACTTTGAAAACGCAGAAGGCAATCTTGGTATTGCTAACGCTATATTTACACATTTGGCTCAGAAACTTCCTATTTCGCGTTTGCAGCGCGACCTTACCGACAGCACAGTTCTCCGCAACGTAGGTGTGCCTATCGCTCATACTATCATTGCTATGAAATCATTGCTCAAAGGTCTCGACAAATTGATTCTCCACAAAGAGTCTATCGACGCCGACCTCGAAAACAATTGGGCTGTATGTGCCGAGGCTATCCAAACAGTTCTTCGTCGCGAATGTGTGCCCAATGCCTACGAAAAACTCAAAGAACTTACTCGTGTAAACCGTCAGATTACTGCCGACGATATTCACGGATTTATTAAAACCTTAGACGTAAACGACTCTGTAAAAGAGGAACTTATGAAGATTACTCCGTTTAATTACACGGGAATTTAAGGTGAAGTTTTTAGTAACGATATTTTTGTTGGTTTCAACGTTTACACTTGAAGCCCAAACGCTAAAAATTGCATTATTAAAATATTCTGGCGGCGGCGATTGGTATGCAAATCCTACGTCGCTGCCTAATCTTGTAAAGTTTTGCAATCAAAATCTTAAAACAAATATCTCTAACGATATTCCTACTGTGGAGCCGGGTAGTGCTGAAATTTTCAACTATCCTTATGTTCACGCCACAGGTCACGGCAATGTGGAATTTTCGGGTTCGGATATCGAAAATCTTAGGCTTTACCTTATGTCGGGAGGATTTCTCCATTTCGACGACAACTACGGCACAAGAGATTTTGTATTTCGCGAAATGAAACGTGTTTTTCCTGATAATCAATTGGTTGAGATACCTTCTTCACATTTAATTTTTCACCAAAAATACCATTTTAACCATGGTTTGCCCAAAATTCACGAACACGACAACCATGCTCCTGTGGCTTATGGTATTTTTATAGAGGATAGGCTTGTATTTTTATACACTTGGGAATGCGACCTTGGTGACGGTTGGGAAGACCCTGAGGTTCACAACGATACACCTCAAAAGCATTTAGAGGCGTTGCAAATGGGTGCCAACATCATAGAGTATGTGTTTAATCACAATTAATTATCAATCAATAGATTGATAAATCAATAAGCCACAAATCCGAATTTTTTTACATGGCTCGGCATTTCAAGCACGGCACGTGTCATAATGCCTTTGGCTGTATAGTTGGGGTGAGCGGCAATGGTGCTCAGCAGCCAGAGTTCAAAAACAAAACTATTCATAAAGTCAACATCACGTGTATATCCTGTAATCATACGCGCATTAGTGTGACGTTTAAATGCCTTTATCTCCTCTTCTTTCATACGCAGCGAACTGCACGACCCGAAATGCACGTTGCGGTTGAGAAATAGATTTTCGTGCTTGTTGGCAAATGTGCGAAGGTTGAGGTTTACTCCGTTGGCAAATTCAATGGCGCTTTTGGCACCGTGAAAACATAGGTAAACCATATCGTAGGCTGAGTACGAACTATAATTGAGGTGGTTGATATAGTATTCAAAGTCCTGAGATGTAGCCACTTGTCGAAATGCGTAGGGAATGTTCATAGTGTTTTCCAAAAATTCGAGCAGCGATTTTGCCGCCGATTTCTTTTTCAAATCCTGAATCGACTTGTCCCATTCGGTTTCCAAGCAAAAAATTTTGTTCATATACGTTTTGAATTTTTGAGTATGCAAATATAATAAAATATACTTAATGTACAAAAAAATATATTTTTTTTCGCAAAAAAATGCGGAACTAAGATGTTTACTCTTATTGTAAATCAAATAATTGTTGTTATCTTTGCGCCATAAATTTAGAAAAATGATTACAGTACAGAATTTAGCGATACAGTTCGACAAAAAGCCTCTGTTTGAGGATGTTAACTTGAAGTTCACACCCGGCAACTGCTATGGTGTTATTGGCGCAAACGGCGCTGGAAAGTCCACTTTTTTGAAAATCTTATCTGGCGACCTCGATTCTACTCGTGGCACTGTGGAACTTGGACACGGAGAGCGTCTTTCTGTTTTGAAACAAAACCACTTTGAGTTTCAGGATTTTACAGTTTTAGACACCGTGCTTATGGGTCACCGCAAATTGTGGGACAATATGCAAAAGAAAAACGAACTTTACGCCAAAGCCGATTTCAACGACGAGGACGGAATTGTTCTCGGCAAACTCGAAGACGAATTTGCCGAAATGGACGGCTGGAACGCTGAAAGCAATGCCGCAGCACTTCTCAGTGGTTTAGGTATCAAAGAAAGTCTTCACGATCAACTGATGAAAGATATTAGCGGCAAGGAACGTGTGAAAGTGCTTCTTGCTCAGGCTCTTTTTGGCAATCCCGACAACCTTTTGCTCGACGAGCCTACCAACGACCTCGACCTTGATACTGTTCTTTGGTTGGAAAACTATCTATCTAATTTTCAGAATACTGTGATTGTGGTTTCGCACGACCGCCACTTCCTCGATAATGTATGTACCGATATTGTAGATATCGACTTTAATAAAATCCGTATGTTTTCGGGCAACTACTCGTTCTGGTACGAGAGTTCGCAACTTGCTCAGCGTCAGCAGGCTGCCCAAAACAAGAAGGCTGAGGAGAAGAAAAAAGAACTTTTGGAATTTATCCAGCGATTCAGTGCCAACGTGGCAAAGAGCAAGCAGACCACCAGCCGCAAAAAAATGCTCGAAAAACTCAATATCGAGCAGATTGCACCCTCTACACGCCGCTATCCGGGCATAATTTTCACACCTGAGCGTCCCGCCGGTGACAAGGTATTGGAAGTTAAAGATTTAACTTACGAACTCAACGGTGAAATCCTTTTTAAAAATATCACCTTTAATATTGAGCGCAACGACAAAATTGCCCTTCTTTCGCACGACCAACGCGCCACAACAGCGTTTTTCCGCATAATCAACGGCGAAATCCAACCCACTGCTGGTACTTTTGCTTGGGGTCAAACCATCACCACGGCTTATCTCCCCTTAGACAATAGCGAGTTTTTTAAAAAAGACATCTCAATCAAAGATTGGCTCGGTCAGTTTTCGGAAGATACAACTGAGGTATTTTTGCGTGGCTATCTTGGTAAGATGCTCTTCTCTGGCGACGACATCAACAAAAAATGCACTGTGCTTTCGGGAGGTGAAAAAATGCGCTGCATGATTGCCCGTATGATGCTTCAAAATCCCAATTTGATAATGCTCGACCACCCCACCAACCATTTGGACATGGAGTCGATTCAGGCATTCAACAACAATATGAAGACCTATCCCGGCAACATCATCATGACATCTCACGACCACGAGTTTATTCACACTGTCTGCAACCGTATTCTTGAAATCACTCCTAACGGATTGATTGATAAATATATGGATTTTGAAGACTATATGGAAGACGAAAAGATAAAGGCTCTCCGCGAGTCTAAATATGAATAGTTGTTTTCAACACGTTTTTTTGAAAAAAGGTGTTCTTCTTTTTTGGGGGGGGACACCTTTTTTTTTGTCTATATGATATAATATAACTCATAAAACCTATTTTCTATGAAAAAATATTTACTCATATCGTTTTTGGTTTTCGCATTTTTGAGTGTTTCGGCTCAAAATGATACCATTGTCAAAAAGTTTGGTGACGTTAAGCCCGAAGATTTTGTTCCCACCGAATTAGAAAAAATGGGCGGATATAAGGCGGTGATATTGCTAAATCAACGTTCGGTATATTTTGATGTTTTTCATTCCCAACTACCGACTCATTCTTCAACATCAGCCATTTATTGGGATTTACGTTTTGTAAATACCTATCACATACGTTATAAAGCCTTGGAAGATAATTTTTTAGATGAAAACAAGTTCGTTATCCCTTTCAGCGGACGTTATGAATACGAATTTCTTCCTAAAGTGAGAGCTGAGATTTTTTCTTGTGTCAACAACAAGGTTGTATCCAAGAAAATTAAATTTAAAAATACCAAAATTATCAACCGCGACAGCATTCACAGCCGTATGGAAATCATTTTTCCCGATATCAAACGTGGAGATATTGTTGATATAGAGTATACTGTGGCTTCGTTTGATTATTTAAATCCCGCTAAATGGGATTTCCATCACGAGTATCCTTGCCTTGTGTCGCAAGTGGTTACTGTTTTTCCAGACAATATTTCTTACGACGTGATTATTACCGGAGAGAATATTCCTGTTAATAAAATTGTTAAGCCTCATACAATTATCTATTCTGTAGATCGAACATATTATTATACTTATATGGCAAAAACTACAGAACAATTGTCGTTTAGATTGCCGGGCGAAAAGACTTTTTGTACAGCTTACAATACGCTCCCAGTGGATACAATGTATAATTTCATGCCCCAAAAGAATTATAACGATGCACAACTTTATCTTCGTCCGAAAAAGTTTACTGATGAGTATACTGCTGGTATGGATGGTTGGAGTAGATTAATATCTATGCTTCGGAAGTATGCAGATCCTGATTGTAGATATAAATCGCAATACGAAGTGAGGAGTATGCCGACAGTAGACTCGTATGTTACTTTTGAAAGCGGCAATTGGAAACGTTTTAACAAACGTCAACGTCAGAGTCCTGTATTTTGGAAACCTATTCTCAAATCATTTTTGCTCCCTGACAAGCTTGCCAATTTGTATGATGATTTTGATGGGTTGGATTCGCTTACTATGTTAAAACATATTTACGGCTTTGTAACATCTAACGTGAAGTGGGATAGTACTTTTGCCAACTATATAGCCCATTATCCTGAAGATGTCTTACAAAAAGGATCTGGCAGTAGCGCAGAAATCAACGGCACTTTTGTTTCTCTTTTGCGGCGTGCTGGATTTAACGCCTTACCTGTTTTTTCTGCCACAAGGGATTTTGGTATGGTAGATTCTACATATGCCAATACATTACAATTCAATAATATACTTGCTTATGTTACATTTACCCAAAACGATTCGTTGAATTCCTTTTTAATTGATGCTACATGTCCTGAACGTAACTTTGATGTGCTTAATACTCCGAATATCAATAATTTGTATTTGGTGATGGATTTAGATAAATCTACTCATTCTTTTCTTGTATATCCTCCTTCCTCAAACAATGTGCGTATCGTTTCAGCCGAATTGAAAAACAACGATTGGGTTATTTCCGAAAAATCCACCGGACTTTTTGCTGCTGAAAATAGTGATTACCTCAAATCTTATGGTGCCGAACAATACCTCACAAGCCGTTTTGATTTTAATAATTCCGGAGTTAGCTCTTATAGTAGCAGCCACGAAAATGGAGTATTTAAGTTTAGTGCCCATGTCTCGCTTATTAATGAGGAATCAAAAGCCATTTTGCGCAATCTTATTGGTAAGAATCCTTTTCCCGAGTTGGTGCGCACTGTGCCAGTGGATTTTATTTACCCTCGCAAATATAGTTTTGTGGTATATTCCAATGATTTGTTATCTTTCCCCGAACAATCTTTTAATGCATGCAACAATAAACTTTCGGCTCATATTTATGTTGACAATTCCAATAGCTCGTCGGCACTACATTTAGATATCAACATCACCGAAACAATGTTTAGCGTAGCTGAATATGATTATTTAAGAAAGTTTTTTGATGATATATACATTTTTTTAGGTAATTAATGTAATTATGTGATTTTCTTAATTAATTTTTTCTTTTTTATATTTACCTTTGCAAAAATATAAAAATATGAGCAACATTAATTTAAAAAACAGAAGTCTGCTGACATTGCTTGATTTTACAACAGATGAAATCAATTATCTATTGCAGTTGGCAGCCGATTTGAAGAAAGCCAAATCGCAAGGCACAGAGGTTAAGCACCTTACTGGAAAAAATATAGCATTAGTATTTGAAAAAACTTCCACCCGCACACGTTGTGCTTTTGAGGTAGCTGCAGCCGATCAAGGCGCTCATACAGTGTATATTACACCGTCAGCAAGCCAAATTGGTCACAAAGAATCTATCAAAGATTCAGCCCGTGTTTTCGGACGTATGTTCGACGCCATTGAGTATCGCGGTTTTGGACAAAACATAGTGGAACAGTTGGCTGAATTTTCAGGAGTTCCCGTTTGGAATGGCCTTACCAACGAGTTTCACCCCACTCAGGTACTCGCCGACTTGCTTACCATGAAAGAGCATATCAACAAGGACGTTAAGGATATGAAGTTCGCTTTCCTTGGCGACCTCCACTGCAACACTTCCAACTCGCTGTTGGTGATAGCCTCCAAATTAGGAATGGACATCCGCCTTGTGGGTCCGAAGAAACTTTTCCCCGACAATGTTTTGGTAGAAAAATGCAAAGCCATTGCCCTTACCACCGGCGCAAAAATCACCATCACAGAGAGCCTTGAAGAGGGCGTTAAGGGTTGCGACGTAGTGTACACCGACGTTTGGGTGTCGATGGGCGAACCTGTGGAAGTGTGGAAAGAGCGCATAGATATGCTTTTGAAATACCGTGTCGACAGTAACTGCCTCAAACTCACTGGCAATCCCGATGTTAAGTTTATGCACTGCCTACCCGCATTCCACGATTTAGACACCAAGGTTGGACGTCAGATTTACGATCAATATGGTCTCGACTGCATTGAAGTTACCGACGAAGTGTTTGAATCGCCTGCGTCGATAGTTTTCGACGAGGCAGAAAATCGTCTGCATACCATTAAGGCTGTGATGGTTGCCACTCTCGGCGAATAAAATTTTAGAAAAAACACGCACCTTTGTTTCTTGGTGTGTGTTTTTTTTTTACATTTGCACCACAATCAATTAGTTTTTATCCTATGGACGAAGACCCTTATAATTTAGAAAACTGTAAATTTTTCCCTGAGGGGTAAGAACGTTTCTTTTTGAAGCCTCCTGCCCGCTCGGGTAGTTAATTTTGGAGGTTTAACAATGATTCAGATGTACAGAAGTTTTCTGGGCGCAGAGAAGTTCAGTGAACTTGAAAATGGATGTTGGGTGCATTGTGTACAACCCGACAGCGAGGAGGTAGAACTCTTGCAGGAAAAATTCAAAGTGCCGCAAGACGTTATACAAGATATTCTCGACAACGACGAGCGGCCTCGTTACGAAGTGGACGACGAGTGGAGTATGATCATTCTCCGTATACCTGTGGAGACCACTGGCGACTCTATGAACTACACCACTTACCCGCTCGGTATATTTATGGGCGAAGATTATACCGTTACTATATGCAACGTGCCAAACAATGTGCTGCCCGTTGACCAGCCTTCTGTTTATCGAAATTCTTCGCAACCTGTTTACGACCGCATCAACTTTACCCTAAACCTCTTTATCCGCAGTGCAAATTCGTTTATGTACTACCTGAGACAGATAAACCAGCATACTTCGTTGATTGAAAAAGAGATAGAAAAATCTATTAGAAACAAGGAACTCAACAAATTGCTCAAATTAGAAAAATGCCTTGTATTCTTTATCACCTCGCTCAAAAGCAACGAACTGGTACTCGCCAAGTTTAAGAACTCTAAAAAGACAATGTTCAGCGAAATCAACGAGGACTTGATAGAAGATGCTATGATCGAAACCAAGCAGGCTATTGAAATGGCACAGATTTACAGCAATATCCAGAGTGGCATGATGGATACATTTGCTAGCGTTATCTCCAACAACCTCAACGTGGTGATGAAGCAGATGACTTCGGTTTCTATTATCTTGATGATTCCTACGTTGATAGCAAGTTTCTTTGGTATGAACGTTCCCAACGGTATGGAAACGTGGGTTTGGGCTATGCCTTTGATACTCGTGTTCTCAATATTGATGGCTTTTATAGGTATCAAGATTTCGCGACACAAGCAGTGGCTGTAACTATCAACCAATCAGTATTTTACTAAAATAATAAAGATATGGAAAATAATTCACGACCATTGATTTTGGTTTGCAACGATGATGGCATTTTTGCAAGGGGTTTAAAAGAACTTGTGATGGCTGTTTTACCTTTGGGCGAAGTGGTGGTGGTGGCACCCGACAAACCGCAGAGTGGCAAAGGTCATAGCATTACGCTCGATATGCCTCTATGGTATAGGCGTTCTAATATTTTTGGTCCCGATGTGTTGGCGTTTAAATGCACTGGCTCGCCTGCCGACTGCGTAAAAATATCATTGTACAAGATACTTTCGCGCAAGCCCGACATCATTCTCAGCGGTATCAACCACGGTTCTAATTCAAGTATCAACCAACTCTACTCCGGCACTATGGGTGCGGCTATCGAAGGCGCTTTGCATAATATTCCATCGGTGGGATTTTCTATTTTGAATTTTGCTGCCGATGCTGATTTTTCCGATGTGGCTTCTTATGTGCAGATGATTACCGCTACTGTGATGCAACACAAACGTGACAATAATATCTGCCTTAATGTTAATATCCCCAATCCCTCCGAAACACCCATCAACGGCATAAAGTTTACTCGTATGAGCCGTGCCATGTGGGACGAATATTATGAGGAAAACATTCATCCTAACAATCGCAAAATGTATTATTGGCTTTGTGGAAAATTTATCAATCATGAGCCCGACGCCCAAGATACCGACGAATGCGCACTCTCCAAGGGTTATATTTCAATCTGTCCTGTAAAAGTAGATTACACTGATTACCAACTGCTTAATGAATTGTCGGAGTGGAATTTTCAACGTCCAGTAGATGGACCTACATTCATGTATGAGTCTACAAACTCTTCCAATTCGGCACGCGAAACTGATTGATAATCATCTGGAATTTTGAATTCTTCGTCGCTTACATCCTCTTTCACCACTTCTATTGCCCTCATTTTCATGTTGATATTGTTGAGTCTAACCTGAAAACCCATAAGTACTGCATCAATAGACTTGTAGGGGGTATTGGTGTTGGGACTTTTAATGTTGATATCGTTGGTGTAGTATAGTTCAAAAGGCTGTGCGCTCTCTTCGGGACATTCAGCCAATATCTTTTTGCATTTGTATCCGCAAATGGTGAGAGTGTCGTCGGTGTAGGTGAGTTTGAGATTCTGCATAGTTTTATATCCAAAAGGATATTCCGAAAAATCAGCCTTGTACATCATTTTTTGGTTCATAATTCTAAACAGCGAGTAGTTTGTTCGTGTTTTGAAGTTGCTGACGTATATTAGGTTGAATACTTTCATAAATCCAGAGATGTTGATAACAGTGTTGTTATCTTTGAATTTCATTTCCATGGTCTCGGGCAGAAGGGATACCAGACTAGTCTGTCCCTCTTCTTTTGGGTATTCGATTGCATATACTATTTTGCCCTCGTGTATTTTGCCAAAGTCGGCAAAGCTGTTGCACGATAGTGTGCTCGTAACCGCCAAGGCTATCAGAAATACCGCGCTGGCAATCGTTGTGTTGCGCATTTATTGTGTTTTTTTTTGATCAGTTATGTGTTTTTTGCAAAACACAAATATATGAATTTTTCTTAAAACAAATAATTAAACCTTTAATTTTTCTTAATTTGTGCAGTTATGATAATTTTTTTGTTTTTTTTCCCTACATTTGCAATTAATAAAAGATTTGGAGATGACAAAACTTTGTTTGACTTTTTTGTTGTTGGTGTCTTCGTGCGTGGTTTTTGCCCAAGAGACATCAAAGGCAGTGAGTATTGTGGAAGATAAATATAAGGTGAATACCGCGTTTCAGCCCGGTGAGGTGCTTGTCTACGACCTTAAATACGGCATTGTAAAAGGCGGCGAACTTAAAATTTCGGTTGGATTAGAACCCGTTGGCTACGATTACTATTTCCATGTTAAGGCTGTGTGCTATTCCACAGGTGTGGTTAGCAAGTTGGCTCATATTTACGATATTTACGAAAGTCTGTTTGATATTACCACTGGTTACCCTCTTAAGGCTATCCGCAATGTTACCGAAAACAACTACAAGCGCTACAACGAGGATATTTTTTGTCAGGATAGCAGCGTGATTTACAGCATGAAGAGCGGCAGACATGAGGTTCCTCCTCACACTTTTGACCTGATTTCGGCTTTTTTCTATTCTCGAAGGTTTATCTTTGACAAAAAATACGCTAAAAATGAGGAGATGCAACTCCACACTTGGTTCAACGAAAAACTTTACCTTGTAACCCTCAGATACAAAAAAACCGAAATGATTAAATCTGATTTCGGTAAAATAGAGTGCCTGAAATTTGTACCTGTTTTGAGCGATAAGTCGGTATTTACAAAAGAAGACGACCTCGAAGCATGGTTTACCAACGACGGCAACTATGTGCCCCTAAAGATAAAGATTGATATGCCATTTGCTGCAATCCGCTGTGAATTAAAGAGTTATAAAAACCTCAAAAACACCGATGGCTGGCTCAAATAATCCTCTTAGTGATGGAAACTTGGACAGGTGTTGCAGTGGCTGCTTTTGCGCGAAATCCAATGTTTGATGCCTATCGCAAGGGCTATGCCTTCTGGTGAACCGTGTACTATTGCTACCGAAAGGTCGTTCTTTTTCGACAGATAATAGTTGTATTCCAATTCGCCGCTCAGCCAACATATTTTGGTTTGGAAACTTCCACTGTGGTAGACACCTTCGTCAATATAGCCTTCCTCGTCTTCCCAAGTTTGACGATAGAATCCGCACGGACCAATGCCTATCGACAGTGAGTGTTTGTATATTTTAAAAAGCCTAAATCTCAACATTACCTGTGTGCTGAAAGCTGCTTTCTGCATGCAGTCAATTTTGATGGTTTGTGCAAACTTTAAACTTGTGATATCAGAAGCGTAGATTTCGCCGCCTAATCTAAGTCCAGGTTCCAACAGAATTTTACCGGCATCGTCGGCTTTAATTTTGTAAATTGGAGCATTTTCGCGGTCGCCAAAGTCTGCTCCAAATCCTGTGAGCGCGGCGCTGATATTGCTCTGTGCTGTGCATAAACCAGCTGACACACAGAGTATTGCTGCTGCTATTATCCCTTTTAAATTTAACATCATTCTTGTTTTTTAGTTACTCTATTAACGTATCTTTTAAAAAAAAATTGGATTTAAATTGTCAATCCTTGATTTTTGTCAAAAAAATTACTTATTTTTACCATCGATTTTTATTAAAGAAATACGGTTATGTATACATCTATCGCCAACCACGGTTTAACAGTGAAAGATAAGTTGATAGAAAACTATTATATTCTTAATCAGATAGTGCAATCTATCGACACAGGCATAGCTATCATTTACGAAAAACAGCTCGTTCACGTCAATAACGAAATTCGACGTATCACTGGGCGTACATACAAGTATTTGGAAAACAATCTGATAGATATTATTTCACCCGAAGATGTTTATAAAATCAAGCGTAAGTTTATCGGTGTGCTGAAGCATATTTGCGAAAAGGCAGATTTCTATTTTAATATAATAATGCCCGATGGTAGCACCAAAACTTTGCGTTGCAAGTTTACCTTGGTACGAATAATAGAAAAAAATGGCGTATTTGCTATGGTGCACGAAGTTTCAAAAGCCGAATTGGAGGCTTTGAACCATAGCGACGAGATATATTCAAATGTGGCTCACGAGTTGCGCAGTCCTTTAAATGCCATTATCGGGTTTAGCAATATTTTAGACGATGAAAGTTTGAGCGGAGCCGACCGTGCACAATACCTTACTTATATTCGCAACAGTTGTAAGTCGCTATTGCTTTTGCTTGACGATTTTTTTGATTTTAACAAGTTAAAACACAATAAGATACAAATAGAGGAGAGCTTGTTCGATATTAATTCCTTGTTTGACGAGCTTCTTCAATGGTCGTTGATTTTTCGCTCGGAGTGCAACAAATCGGATGATTTGAATATTGTATGCTTGAAACCACAAATGCCATCTTCAAGAATAATAACAGGTGATCCGCAGCGTATTAAACAGATATTGATAAACCTACTGAGCAATGCCATCAAATTTACCGAAAAAGGCTCTGTTACATTTAGTTATGAATTGACGGCAAATATACTGAAGTTTGTGGTTAAAGATACGGGAATCGGCATACCAAACCATATGCTTACCAAGATATTTGATCGTTTTACCCAAATCGGAGCCATCAAGAGCAACAATGGTTTAGGTCTTGGACTTGCCATTACCAAGACCCTTGTAGAGCTTATGAACGGCACTATTGAGGTAAAATCACAAGAAGGCGAAGGTTCTGAATTTATTATCCACATACCTCTGAAAATGACTTTGCAACCTTCGTCTAACGCAGCAGTTTCTGTTTCATCCGATATAGCTTTTTCGGGAAAGAAAATCATCATAGCCGAAGATGCCCGCATCAACTATATTCTGCTCGAAAAGATATTGTCAAAAACAGGTGCTACAATACTCTGGGCACAAAACGGCGAAGAGTGTGTATCGCTTTTTAAGCAAAATCGCGACACTAGCGTTATCCTTATGGATATGCAAATGCCTGTAAAAGATGGTTATGTAGCTGCCCGCGAAATTCTTGCAATTGATTCCACTATGCCTATTGTTGCTCAAACAGCGTTTAGTATGGATGATGAACGAGAACGCATTCTCAACACTGGATGTGTGGATTATATAGCTAAACCAATTGATCGTATTGAACTTCTTAAAAAAATAGCATCGGTAATAAGGTAATTAGCAATTATGGATAGTTCCGTTGATATTAACTGGTTTTCGGTAGTAACTGGAACGCTCGGCGGCTTGGTTTTCTTCCTTTTGGGTATGGAAATGATGAGCAACGGACTCAAAAGCAGCTTAGGAAACAATATCCGCTCAATACTTACAAAACTCAACAAAAACCGTTTTGCAAGTATGATTACAGGCGTATTGCTTACACTGATAACACAAAGCACCGGAGCCACCACTATTATGATGCTCAGTTTTGTGGAAACCAATCTGATACAGTTTTTCCAAACCGTTCCTGTGATACTTGGTGCCAACATCGGCAGTACTTTTACAAGCCAGTTGATTGCCTTTGACATAACGGCTTATGCCATTATTCCTGTAATTGTGGGATTTATCCTAAAAACAGTTGGAGTCAACGACAAACTTCGCGATGCTGGCAGTGCTATACTTGGCTTTGGTCTGGTTTTTTATGGTATGAAATTGTTAAGTATTTCTGTTTCAGATCTTAAAGAGTTGCCACAGTTTCTCGAGATGGTATCGTCCGCCTCTAATCCTTTGATAGGAGTGCTTGTGGGAACTATTGCCACAGCCATTATGCAGAGTAGCTGCATGTTTACAGGTATTTTGATGGTGTTTGCCAAAGAGGGCGTGATGGGTTTAGACGAGGCTTTCCCTTTGATAATAGGTAGCGGCATAGGCACTAGCCTTTTGGTAGTTTTGGCTTCTGTGGGTTCGTCGAGGGCCTGCAAGCGCACAATGATAGCCCATCTTTTTGTAAAAATTGTTCCTGCATTTATATTTGTTCCTCTTATTCCGCTGTTGGTGATGTTTTTAGATTGGCTCGGCGATATTTGGAACATCACTCCCGAACGTCAGATTGCCAACGTTCATACTTTATATATGTTTGCTTCGGCGTTTGTAATACTTCCTTTTACTCTCTCGGTTGCCAAACTTATCGAAAAAATTCTTCCCGACCAGCCCATTCCCGAAGACAATGTTCCACATCTTAGATATATCGATATCAATGTGGTGGTGATGCCACAGTCGGCTATCGAACTTTCAATTTCAGAAACAGCTACCCTTATCAAGCTGACAGGCAGAATGTTTGACAAGTCGTTGAAACTGCTTTTGGATTTCAAACCCAACAATCCTGAGTCGAAACGAATGATTGAACTTGCCATAGCCGACCTTGATATTAAGGAGAATAAACTTGATTTTATAGAGGAGCAGGTTCGCAACTATCTTTTTGCCGTTGGTAAACGCAAGGTTACCAATATCATAACATCCCAAATATTTTCGCTAATTTCGATCTTAGAGCAAACCGAGCGTATGGGCGACGTAATTCATCGTGGTATCAAGCCTCTATACAACAAGCTCATAACTCTTGGCAAATCATTCTCGCAGGAGGGTCACGCAGAGATTGAGCTTTATTACAACGAGATTTCCAAACATTTTAAAGATATAATCGCCGCACTTGCCTCTCGCGATACTCAGAAAATTGCCGTAGTGTCTGCTGAAACTAAGCAAACAGCCGACCGCGCCGAAAGTCTAAGATTATCGCATATTAAGCGTTTGTGGGACGAGAATCCCAACGTGGAACTTACTCATGAGATACATATGCAGCTTATCGACGACCTTGCCGACCTTGCCACACTTTTATATAATATATCATCGATTTTCAGCAAGCATATTCTACCCGAAGATGGCGATTTGTAGAAGTTTTTTTGTTTTTTTGAGTTGATTATATATCTCTTTGTATTTTTTTTTGCATATTTGCGCTGTAATTATCTCAAATTAAAAACTAAATTTTACACATATGAAAAATAAACTTCTTACCTCTGTAATTTTCTTGATTACCTTGTTTTGCGTATGTTCGTGTGCCTCTAAGCCCGAAGATCTTATTGTAGGCAAATGGCAGATGACCGAACTCACTACCAATAGCCCCGATGCTGAAAATCCCGACGTAAAGGATTTTTACGTTGAGATGGCAAAAAACTCTGAGTCGATTTTTAATAGCGACCTTACTTGCGTTAACACCGTTAACTCTATCACCACCAAAGGACGCTGGACAATTCTTGCCGACGGCAAACAATTGCACATTATCGACGAGTCTGGTTCTAAATCTATAATGACCATTGAATCAATTACTTCTGATCGCCTTGTGTTAACATCGCAGGCAGACGACATCGTAACTAAGACAGTTTTTACAAAAGTTAATTAAAATTGGAAAAGATACTTATTTTATATTCGCCCGATGGCAAGAATACCGCGGAGAAATTAGCGCAGATTTTAAAGAATAAAAATTTTGGTGTTACCACTGGAGCTTCTTCTTTATCTGACGAACTGCCTGAGCTGGTAATTGCGGTTTTTACACCCAAATCTGATACTAATCCTCAATTTATCAATGTGTTGGATACATGTCAGGAAAAGGATGTAACAGTTGTGCCATTTGTAACCTCTAATATGGAAAGCACTGCCACGCAGCGTTATTTTCTCAACGACCATGTGTGGATCGACAATATTGAAACCGTGTTTTCTAACGCCGCAGAAGACCTTGTGGACCTTCTTACCAAAAACTATAGCGACCTTGCCGATCGCAAGCGCTTAAAACAAGAGAGGGAAAGTAAAAAACAACGCAAGGTTGCTAATAATTCAAAATCAGCAAATTCCAAAAAATCTACTGGCGACGGCTCCAAAGAAACTTTTTATAAGAATATCTGCTATATGCTTGGGGCATTGGTTGTTATATTATTGGCAATAATAATGTTCCGACCAAATTCAAGCGACCCAGGTGCTCAAAATAAGAGTCTCAACTCTGTTGATATCAACTCAAACATCCGAACCTCAGAAGATCCTCTTATTGGTGTTTGGCGTATGGAGAGCTATGTCGACAACCAGTTTAGAGCCAACAAACAAGATAGTATCGACCATCAGCAAGCTGTAAAGCAGCTCGTTAGTGTGGCTTCTCTGCAGTTCACATCCGACCGCCATTTTGTGCGCTCTGGTTTTTCGGATACTCCTGAACGTGGTTATTGGGAATACGACCCCTCTACACATTATCTGAAACTTCAGCCTGAGGGCGATACCAAGTTTGACCAAGTGCAATTGCAAGAACTAAACGAAACAACTATGGTTATTGTGGTTTCCGAAAAGGTTGAAACTCTTGATATTATTACTAAAATGACTTTTAAAAAGGTTTCTAAATAATTGAAAATGAAAAAGATATTATATATATTTGCTGTTCTTACGTTAATATTCATTTGCGCTTGCTCCGATAGTTACGAGCAGATGCTTGTGGGCAGATGGACTCTTGTTAAGGCAGAAATAGTAGATTTTGATGACTTTTGCGATTATCAAAGCCGCCTATCAACCGAAGAGTTGGAGAAAAAGATTAAGCAAATCGATATGGAACTTGAAACTGTTGACGAAGTGCATAAACCTTCTCTTCAACAACAAAAAGAGCTTGCAGAATCTCAAAAATTGCAATGCGTTCCCGATTCAATTAAGGCCGATGTTTCCGACAACATGAATCAGCTTTTAGGCAATTTCTTTTTTGATCTTCGTAGCAATAAAACTTTTTCGCTTTCGAGCCCCAACGACAGTGTTTCTGGTACTTGGTTGTTAAAAGGCGATTCTATTATTTCCACACTTTTGAGCGGTCGTCCTTCTGAGGATATCAATATTATATCGCTATCCAACAGTAAGTTGGAAGTATCCACAACTGAAATCGACGACGAAGGTTACGAAATTACAACTCTTATGAGTTTTACAAAGTAGACACATTTTAAACAAACAATCAATTAATCACTAATTAAGGTTCTTTTATGTTGAAAAAAATCCGTTTTTGGCTTGCCCTTGTATTTTGGGTGAGCATCACTCTACTGTTTTTGGACATAACCAAAGGTTTGCATATCTACCTTGGTTGGATGGCCAAGTTACAGTTTTTGCCTGCAATATTGTCGATTAATATAGGAGTGATATTGTTGGTGCTCGCTCTCACCTTTCTTTTTGGAAGGCTCTATTGCTCAATAATTTGTCCTTTGGGAGTTTTTCAAGATTTTGTCAGCAGAATTGCAGGACGTTTTAAAAAGCGTAGATTCTCCTTTAAGAAAGAAAACCGTTCTGTACGCCTTTATATACTTGGCGTATTTGTGTTAATGATGATATTTTTTGCACCTATTGCCGATTTGGTTGCACCTTACAGCGCTTACGGACGCATGGTAAGTTTGCTTTTTCAACCAATATATCAATGGATTCATAATATCGGAGCAAGCATAGCTGAGCATTACGATTCGTATGCTATGTATAGCCTTGATGTTTGGTTTAAGGCTGGATGGGCAATTGTAGTACCTATTGTAACTTTTATTGTGGTTACTGTTTGGAGTTGGAAAACTGGTCGTGGATATTGCAACACTGTTTGTCCCGTGGGCACTCTCCTCGGTTTAATTTCTACTAAATCACTTTTCAAAGTCAACATCAAAGACGACAAATGTGTAAATTGCGGACTTTGTGAAAAAAACTGCAAGGCACAGGCTATTGATTATAAGTTGCATAAGATTGATTATTCGCGCTGTGTGGCTTGTATGAACTGTATCGATGTTTGCAAAAAATCGGCTATTGTTTTCAGTCGTTGCAAATCCGAAAAAGCAGAGTCTAAGGCAACTTCCGAAGTAGACGAATCACTGCGCAAAACTTTGGCTACCACCGCTTTATTGGCTGTTTCGTCGGTAGTTAAAGCTCAGGAAAAAACAGTTGACGGTGGTCTTGCCGTTATTGAGGATAAGAAAATTCCCAACCGCGAAATTCCTGTAAAACCTGCTGGTTCAAGAAGTTATAAACATTTTTCGAACCATTGTACAGGTTGTCAATTGTGTGTATCGCAATGTCCAAATGGAATTTTGAGGCCATCCACCCGTTTGGATAGCTTTTTGCAGCCCGAAATGAGTTTTGAACGCGGATATTGCCGTCCCGAATGTACTCGTTGCTCAGAGGTTTGTCCTACAGGTGCAATTGAAAAAATCACTCGTGAAGAGAAAACCGCCATTCGTGCTGGTCACGCAGTGTGGATCAAGCAGAACTGTTTGCCAGTTACCGACGGAGTATCGTGTGGCAATTGCGCAAGTCACTGTCCTTCTGGCGCTATCACAATGGTTCCCCTAGTTGGCAATCCTGATGTTAAGATTCCTTCTATTGATTCAGAACGCTGTTTGGGTTGTGGCGCTTGCGAACACCTATGTCCTGTACGTCCGTTCTCTGCTATCTATGTTGAAGGAAATTTGGTGCATGGCGATTTTTGATGCAGAATTCGTAATTCACAATTCATATTTTACAATTCGTAATTATTTAGAACAATGTCAGACAACAATATATCACGCCGCGAGTTTTTAAAAATAGCCGGAACGTCGGCGGCAGTAACGGCTGTGGCTGCTACAGGCTGCGGCAAGGCTGTGGATTCTACTGGTGTTGGCGACACCAGCACGTCGGTTTCTAAAAATATTCCCACCGACAAAATGACCTACCGCACCAATCCCAAAACCGGCGACAAAATTTCGATACTCGGTTACGGTTTTATGCGTCTTCCCACCATCAGCAACCAGAGTGCACGTGAGAGCGGCGACGAAATTGATCAAGAAACCGTCAACAAACTCACCGACTATGCAATTGAGCACGGTGTAAATCTTTTTGACACGTCTCCTGCCTATTGCCGTGGCTTTTCAGAACATGCTATGGGTATCGCCCTAAGCCGCTATCCTCGCGATAAGTACTTCGTTTCCACTAAATTGTCGAACTTTGCTCCTCAGCAGTGGACTTTTGAGGCATCAAAAGCCATTTATCAAAAGTCGTTGAAAGAACTGCAAGTAGACTATATCGACTATCTGCATCTTCACGCAGTAGGCAATGGCGGTATGGAAACTTTTTCGCAGCGATATTTAGACAACGGAATGCTCGATTACCTTATGAAAGAGCGTGAGGCGGGCAGAATCAAAAACCTCGGCTTTTCGTATCACGGTGATATTAAGGTATTTGATTATTTGATCGACAATCACGACACCTACAAGTGGGATTTTGTGATGATTCAGATGAACTATGTGGATTGGCATCACGCTAATCAGTTGAACCCGATGAACACTGACGCCGAATACCTATACAACCGTCTTGCCGAAAAGAATATTCCTATCTTTATAATGGAGCCTTTGCTTGGCGGTCGCCTTGCCAAACTGCCCAACCATGTGCAAGAAATATTGCGAACACGCCGTCCCGAAAGCAGCATCGCCTCGTGGTCGTTTCGTTGGATTGCTTCTCATCCTCAGATACTTACAATACTTTCGGGTATGACGTATATGGAGCATCTTCAAGACAATCTTTCCACACTTTGTCCTCTCGAAGAGTGCACCGACGACGAAAACAAGTTTCTTGAGCATGTGGCAGATGAGTTTGTGCAGTTTCCGCTTGTGCCTTGCACCGCTTGTCAGTATTGTATGCCTTGTCCCTACGGTGTTGACATTCCCACCACCTTTACACATTATAATAAATGTGTCAACGAGGGATATATCTCGGTTTCGCAGCAAGATGCCAACTATGTGGAGGCGCGCAAACGATTCCTTATCGGCTACGACCGCGTGGTAGAGCCCAAACGTCAGGCAGCGCACTGTATAAGCTGCCGCACTTGTGTATCGCACTGCCCTCAAAATATCAACATTCCTCAAAAACTTCATGATATTGATGATTATATCGAAAAGTTGAAGCAGGGAACATTGTAAATTATTACACTTTTTTATAAAAACGGTGCAGATTTCGATGAAATTTGCACCGTTTTTGTTACATACTGTAACGGTTTTTATATCTGATGTTGATGTTGAAAAAAATATTACTCTTTATGTTGCTGAAAACCAATATTATAGAAGATGTTAAAAAAAAGTTTTATAATTGATATTTTTTCTTTAAAAAAAACTTGACATTGAATACAAAAACTTGTAAATTTGAATATTAGAAACTAATAATTTATTTTATAAATTAACATATTGATATACAGAGTATTATTCTTTTATAATACTTTCCGAACTATTAATGAGTACAAAAATGGTCAAAGAAAAGGAAAATAAAGAACTTTTTCAGCAGACAATGCTTTTTGAATGTGCATGGGAGGTCTGCAACCAAGTAGGCGGTATATATACAGTTATCCGCTCAAAAATACCAGCCATTGTAAGTAAATGGAATAGAGATAATTACATACTTCTCGGACCTTATTTTGAAGATCAGGCGTCTCCTGCGTTTGATCCTATTGACGACCTTTCTGACCCTGTTGGATTTGCTGTCCACACAATGCGCGAGAGTGGGTTCGAGGTTCATTACGGACATTGGCTCGTAACTGGTAGGCCAAAAGTGATACTTTTTAATCCGTACACAATATTCAATCGACTTGGCGACATAAAGTATAAAATCTGGGCTGATCATTACATCTCCATCGACTATGACGATGACCTTACCAACAAAGTGCTTTCGTTTGGATACCAAGTTACGGAGTTTTTTAGAATTTTGGTCAACAGCGATTTGCAGCAAACCAATGTGATAGCTCATTTCCACGAATGGATGGCCGGTGTGCCTATTATGGATATCCGCAAGGAAAATATGCCTATCAAGACAGTTTTCACCACGCACGCCACCATGCTCGGCCGCTATTTGGCTATGAACGACCATAGTTTCTACAACAACCTGCCTTTCTACAATTGGGAAGACGAAGCAAAGCATTTCAACATTTTCCCCATTGTGCAGTTGGAACGGGCAGCGGCGCATGGCAGTCACGTGTTTACTACCGTGAGCGAAATTACAGCTTCGGAATGTACTCACCTTCTCGGTAGAACTCCCGACTTTATTTTGCCTAATGGATTGAACATTGAGCGATTTGAGGCTATGCACGAGTTCCAAAACCTCCATCTCGACTACAAAGAGCAGATCAACGAGTTTGTGATGGGTCATTTCTTCCAGAGCTACTCGTTCAATTTGGACAAGACTATGTATTTCTTCTCTTCTGGTAGATTTGAGTATCAAAACAAGGGCTTTGACCTTACTTTGGAGTCGCTCGCTCGGCTCAATTACAAGATGAAACAAGAGAATATCGACTCTACCGTAGTGTTCTTTTTGATTACCCGTCAGCCTACCTATTCATTTAATGCGCAGGTACTTCATTCTAAGGCACTTATGGAAGAAATTAAGCGCAATACCGAAGAGATTGAGCGCGACCTTGGCAAAAAACTTTTCTATGCAGTTACTCAAAACAATGGTTCGTACAAATTGCCAAATCTTAACGATATGATAGAGGAGCATCAGGAATTAAAACTCCGCCGCAACGTTAAGACTTGGAAATCAAACAACCTTCCGCTTATAGTAACTCACAATCTCAAAAATGAGAACGACCCTGTGCTCAACTTCCTACGTATGTCGAACCTGATCAACAATCGCGACGACAAAGTTAAGGTGGTTTACCATCCCGACTTTATCAATTCGGCTAACCCGCTGTTCCATATGGAGTACGGACAGTTTATCCGTGGATGTCACTTGGGCGTTTTCCCGTCGTATTACGAACCTTGGGGCTATACTCCGTTGGAATGTATGGCAAGCGGTATCCCATCGATTACCAGCGACCTTGCAGGATTCGGCTCTTATATCAAAGCAAAATTCGACGATTGCGAAAAAATGGGTCTTTATGTGGTTAACCGCAAGAATGTTAGCTACAACGACAGCGCAGAGCAGATGGCTAATCTTATGTTACGATTTGTAAAACTCAGCCGCCGTGAGCGTATCAGCATGCGCAACAATGTGGAGGAAAATTCTACACACTTCGATTGGACCAACCTTGCTCAGAACTATTTCGACGCTTATGACGAAGTGATTAAACGATAATATTTTGGGTTATTTTAGATAGTTAATGTTTGAAGCCTCTCTTAATGAGAGGCTTTTTTATTGCTTTACGCTATAGATATCGGTTTCTGCATCCTTTTTGGTAAAGGTTTTTTCAAGGGTGCTGTTTCCTTCCAAGAGAGTGGCGTTAAGGTTTTTGCAGTTTGCGTCTGTACCTTTTATTAAAAAGCTGTATTTGGTAGGAGAGTAGATAGTGTCGATATTGGTGAATGGTTTTGTTATGTATCCTAAATATTTGTTGGTGAGTAATTTATAAAATGTTTTGCTGCACATAATGCTGTCGGTGGAAGAAACTGTTTCGTTGAGATAATTGATTGCTTTAATATCGGTTTCGGTTTGATTGGTGTGCGAAATATACTCGCACGATGTGTTTTTGCTGCGGGCTGCAAAAACGGCAAACAACACTATCAATGCGCTGATTATTATATATTTATAAGTATAAAAAATATTGATCGACGAGAACGACGCACCAGTGATTACAGCCAACAGTGCAACCGATACCAGCAATGTGCAATAATCGCTGTGAGAGGTAGTTTCGGTGGCTACTATAAGCAACATAAACAATCCGATATAGATATAGTTTTTAACTTCGAAACCCTCAATTTGCCGCTGAATTGCTGCTGTAATAATTGAAATGATGAATATCAATGTCAATGTTAAACGTTGCTGTGATACAAATGTAAAAATCAGTCTGTCAGTAATATCCTCTGCATAATTTGTGATTGAAAAATTCTTTAATACCGAAAGTTCGCCAAACATCACCATATTGATAGCCTCTACTGTTGCTGTTACAGCAATGGGAATCAAAAAGAAAATGAGCGATTGGGATTTGTTTTCCACGTTTCTTTTTATCAGGAAAGCAACAAGGAGGAAAAATATTGCCAAAATTCCAGAGATATTGATGTTTACAGCCAAAACAAGCCAAATGCACATAGTTCGGTATTTTTCGCGCAAAAAGCAGTATAGCGCAGCGAGAAGTAATATGGTGTTTATTATTTCGGGCTGCACGGTGGCAAATTGGGCCAGAAAAATATTTTGAATAATCAGCATAGTGGCAGCAAAAATGCCGGCTTGTTTGCCAAAAAAGAAGTTGCCAAATTTAAGCACCACAAATAATCCCAAAAAAGCAAATAGGGTAGCGGTAATTCTTATAGTAGTTATGTTTTCTCCAAAAATACTAAAAATCAGATAATAAACCAAAGCGGGAACATTAGGAACATTGTTGGCGAAAAGTTCCAGCTGGCTGTTGTTGGAGAATATCATTTGGCTAAGAAATTCTGTTTCGCTATACGATAATGGCATAACGTATATGTTAAACCTGAATGCAAAAAGCAGATATACACCTATTATGAGAGGAATGTAAAATTCTAAGTTTTTTAGTTTCTGCATTTTACACTGATTTTAAAAGTTTTTCGGCATCGGAGCCTATATTAAATAGCATATCTATTACGCTAAGGTTTGGGGTAAAACCGAAAACAGAGTCAAACACCTGAGGATAAGGTGTTTCGTCGTAATAATTATGTTTGGGATTCTGAGTTTTTTTGGGGTGGATTTCGTTGCGGAGGTCGGTATATTCGGCATTTCCTTCGTGAATGTAGTCATCAGAGAGTGAGATTTTTGTCTTTATGTTTAAGATGTTAAAAATCTGAGCGTTAATCTCTGTGTTAAAGTCCCAAAGAAACACATATTTTTTGTGGAAGAAAGCTTCCAAATCGTCTCTGAAGTATTCGAAATATGGCGAAGAGTTGTAAGCCGACACAATAGCGTGCCAATGCTGCGACTGCCAATGTTGGCTGTAGCTTATTTTTGTGTCGCGAATAAGGTGTTTTGAGCAGCCTTTTTCGATAGGAATACTCAAATCCATAGCTCCGTTCGACGCAAGTATTGTACAGCGATTTCGAAAACTCTGTTTTATAAAGTTTTCGTATTGTTCTACAACAACCGTTTTGTTTTGTATTAATGCTCTAACGTATTGAATATTAGGTAAATATGCTGTACTTAATAGAATTTTCGTCATAATTTTACATTTGTTGTTGCAAATTTATAAAAAATAAATGAATATATACGCTTTTTTGTTTGTTCAATTTCAATTATTATTGTTAGTTTTGTGGTTGTAAAAAATTATTTAGGAGGAATTATAATGAAAAAAATTTTCAAAACCATCGCAAAGATATTAATTGTCTTATTGGTTGTGATATTGGCACTTATGATTATTATTCCGATGTTTTTTCCGGATAAGCTTTTAAATTATGGATGCCAGTTAGCCAAAGATTACATCAACGCTGAGTTGTATGTTAAGGACTTAGACCTTAATTTGTTTAAGCATTTTCCCGATGCCACCATACGTGTTGAAGATGTATATTTAAAAGGTGTGGAGGAGTTTCAAAACGACACTTTGGCTCAATTCGACAAGCTTGAAACCACAGTGAACCTTATGTCGCTTTTCGGCGCCAAAATTAAGGTGAAATCTGTGGTGTTAGACAATCCAAAGTTTAATATCATTGTGCTTAAAAATGGCAAGCCTAACTACGATATTGCCAAAACCGACTCTACCGACATTGAGGAGGAGGTAATTGATACACTGCCGGCTTCGTCGTTTAAACTTGCTCTTAAAAAACTTGAAATCAACAATATGCGAGTGGTTTATACCGACAGTATAACCGATGTTCACGCACTTATCGATACTCTCAACTTTAAACTCACTGGCGATTTAAGTGACAAAGAGTCTATACTTTCGATGCTTATGGATATTGCAAAACTCAACGTTAGGATGGGTCCAATTATCTACATCAACGATGCTGTGGTAGACGTAAAGAGCAATCTCGACGCTGATATGGAGCAGATGAAATTTGCATTTAAAGAGAATGTTTTTAAGATTAACGAACTTGCGCTTAAACTCGATGGCTGGATAGCTGTTCCCGACACTAATGTATCTATGGATTTGAAGTTTGGCGCCGACAACACCGATTTTAGAAGCGTTTTGAGTATGATTCCTGCCGATTATGCCAAAGATTTGGAAGGAGTTAAAACCTCTGGCAATTTCTCGTTCGACGGTGGTGCCAAGGGTAATTTCAACGCTGTTTCTTTCCCAGAATTTTGGGTAAACCTTTTGGTTGATAATGCTCGTTTCCAGTATCCCGACTTGCCTAAATCGGTAGAAAATATTAATATTGATGTGAAGGTTAAATGTCCTGGCAATTTAGACAGCATTAATATTGACGCTAAGAAAGTTCATTTGAATATTGCCGATAATCCTATCGATGCTCGTTTTTTGGTTCAGACTTCTGCTAAGGACATTGATTTGGCTGGCGACATAAACGCTTCGTTGCAATTAGAGTCTGTTGCTGACGTTGTGCCTTTGGAGGATATGACTCTTAAAGGATTGGTTAAGGCAATTCTTAGTTTCGACGGCAAACTCTCGTATCTCGACGACGGTGCCTACGATAAGTTTAACGCCAAGGGAGATATAAATGTAAATAATTTCCGCACAGTTTTAACTGATCTTCCACCTATCGATATCAGCAATGCGCACCTTATAATCTCACCCAAGAAAGCCGACCTTGAATACTTTAATATGACTATGGGTAAGAGCGATTTTAATCTCAACGGCAAGATTGACAATATTTTCCATTATGTTTTCGCCGATAGTACATTAAAGGCTGATTTTAATTTCAAAAGCAACTTGATAGATGTTAACGACATTTATTCATACGACCATTCGGTGGTAGCATCCGACGGTGTTACTGATACTTCTGCTATTGAGGCTCCTGAGATTCCTTCTAATATTAATTTTACCCTCAATTCTAATATTGGTAAAATCCTTTATGATAGTCTGGTTATAAATACATTAACTGGTACAATTGGTTTGCGCAATGGCGCTGCTTTTCTCAATGATTTAAAACTCAATACCTTAGGCGGAAAAGTTTTTGCCTCTGGTGTTTACGATGCTTCTGATATCAATCGCCCTGGTTTGGATTTACAACTTGATTTAAGTCAGGTAGATATACAAACAACAGCTACAACCTTTAATACTATTGAGCATCTTGCGCCTATTGCTACTAAATGTCAGGGAAAGGTTACCGCAAAGGTTAACTTTAACGGTTTTACCGACCGTTTCTTGAATCCTGATTTGAAAACCATCAACGGTGATGGACGCCTTGTTACTCAGCAAGTTGCTATCAAAGATGCTGAAATTTTCAAGATGATTGGTACTGCTACCAAGAACAACAAGCTTATGAATCCTGCTATGAAAAATATCAATGTGGGTTTTGTAATAGAAGATGGTAATGTAATTATCGACACCACAGCCTTTAAGATGAACGATCAAGATGCTACATTTGGAGGCAAACTTGGTCTCGACCAATCGCTCAATTTTGATTTTGGGCTCACGCTTGTGGAGTCTATGGCAAACGAACTTCTTGGTAAAGTTGCAGGTGGAGACCGTAGCGGTATGATTAAAGTAATAGCAACAATAGGTGGTACTGTTACGAATCCCAAACTTGTAGGTTTCCACACTTCGGCTACCGATGTTATCAAAGAGGTGGTTAAGGAAAAAATTCAAGAGGTTAAGGCAGAACTATCTGAAAATGCAAAGAAATACATAGCCGAAGCCAAAAAGAAAGCCGACGAGGTGATAGCTGTGGCTAAACACACCCGCGATACTCTGATTGCTACCGCACAAAAAACTTGCGACAAATTAAAAGCGGAGGCTAAAGCCGCTTCCGACAAGGTAGTAGCCGAAGCCACCAAACAGGCCGACGACCTTATTGCCAAAGCCACCAATCCTGTAGCCAAAGCAGCTGCCAAACGTGCTGCCGACGAGGCTATAAAGAAAGCTCAGGCTCAAGCCGACAAAACTCTCAATGAGGCTTATGCCAAAGCCGACAAAGTGGTAAGCACTGCCAAGTCACAAGGCGACAAGATAGTTACTACCGCTGAACAGCAAGCCGATAAAATCAACAAGGAGGCTATGGCTAAGGCGGAAAGTATTAAATAATTTTTTTTAGGGCATTTTTGTTTCATTTTTTGCGTTATATACGTAGAATAACAAAAATGCCTTTTTATTTATGAAACGCATATTCACCATCATATTTGCCGCACTAGTTTGTTCTGCGTGTTTGGCGCAGAAACCGTGTTCTTTGCCCAAAGTGAAGGGTCTCGAACAGAAATATGACGATGCAGTTTTTCTTTTAAGAAACAATCAGGATATTGGTATAAAGTACCTTACAGATATTACAATTGATTATCCTAAGTATTATCCTGCCACACTGATTTTGGGTGAGTATTACCTTAAAAAACAGGTAGATGCACAACTTAGATTTCAAACCGATATGGCTTTGCAGTTTTCTAAGTTGGCTCAGCACCATCTTTCGCTGTCGTTTGAGTTTTGCCCCACTTACGATAGCTGCCGTGCTTCGTTTTATTTGGGCGAATGTTATTATCTTGATAGAAAGTTCGACCAGGCAGAACGCCTTTTCAACAATTTTTTGGACAACGACAATTCAGCACCGTCGTGCCGTGCCAAGGCTCAAAAGCGGTTGGATATGATCAACGAGTATTACGACATTATAAGTCACCCTGTAAAGTTTAATCCTCGTGAGCTTCAGAATATTTGCACCTCTGACGACGAATATTTGCCGATGATTTCTCCCGATGGCGAATTGTTCCTCTTTACTCGCCGCCATGTGAAGCGAAATGGCGATTTTTCGGAACAGATTGTGCTCAGCACCAAGATACACACCAACGATACTGTTGCAGATTTGTACACTGTGGGCGAACCTCTTCCAGCTCCGTTTAACCAAGGCAAATTGCAAGGTGGTGCGTGTTTCACTGTTGATAATCGTATTTTGTACATAACTATTTGTGACCATGAGGATTGCGACATTTATTATTCAGCCAACGAAAATGGTATTTGGCAGCCTTTGATCAAACTGCCCAACACTGTTAACACCGATTTGTTCGACGGTCAGCCAACTGTTGACGCCACGGGCAATACCATTTATTTTTCGAGCAACCGTCCCGGAGGTTACGGAGGGTATGATATTTATAAGATTGTTCGTCACGCATCCGACTCGCTTTGGAGTTCGCCTCTAAATCTTGGTCCTAGTATCAACACTGAGTTCGATGAAAAAACGCCTTTTATCCATTCCGATAACAAGACCCTCTATTTCGCATCCAACGGACACGGCGGTCTTGGTGGTTTTGATATTTTTGTAAGCCGTTTAGACGATATGTCACGTTTTTCAAAACCAAAGAATATTGGTTTTCCTATTAACACCGAGGGCGACGAGGTGGCATACGTGGTGAGTGCCGATGGTAAGAGAATATATTTTTCGTCGAAAATGCTTAGTGGAAAAGGCGGTTGGGATATCTATTGTTCTGACCTTCCTCCTGAGGCAAGTCCTAACCAAGTGCTCCTTATTAAAGGTAAAATTACCAATGAGAATGGTGAACCAGTGCCTAATGTAAGCATAGATCTTACGGGTCTTAAAACTTTTGAGACCGCCCACGACGAAACCAAAAAGAACGGTGAGTATGCAGTATCCACCCAAGTTAACGACGACGAGGAGTATTTGCTCACTATCAAGAAAAAAGGCTTTTTTTACAATATGCAGGTGATAACGCCCGATTCGGTTGAGTATGTTCCGCCAACATACAAGGATATCCGCATCGACAAGATCCAAACTGGCATACCTGTGGTTTTGGAAAATGTGAATTTTGAGTTTAATTCCGCTAAACTTTCACCATCGAGCGAGGCGGTGCTTCGACAGTTGGCTCTCTTCTTTGCTGAATATCCGCAGTATAAAATTGAACTTGGCGGTCATACCGATGCCGTTGGCAACAACGAGTTTAATATGGTTCTTAGCGAAAAACGTTGCCGCACTGTTTACAACTATCTTGTAATGGTTGGCATTGACCCAAAAAGACTCACTTACCGTGCGTTTGGTAAAACCACACCCTTGGCGCCTAACACCACTTCGGAGGGACGAGCTCTCAACCGTAGGGTGGAGTTCGTTTTGTATGAATAGTTATTTCACCACTGCGATTTTTCTACGCATTTTGCCGCTATCACCTTTAAGTTCGAATATGTAAATTCCTGATTTAAAATTTGTTAAATACAATTTTGTTTTGGTTGATTTTAAATCTTGCTCTAACACTTTTTGACCTTTGGTGTCGAAAATGCGTATTGTGTTGTACGATAGCTGACCTTTGATATCAATGTTGATATACTCAGTAGCTGGTGTTGGATAAATACGCACAAAATCACTTTTATTATTGTAGGGATCTACCCCAGTGATGATGTACAATTTTTGCTCGGCGGTTTGGTTTTTGTGGTTAGCGTTTATTATTACGTCGCTTGCAGAGTTGTTGTTGGGCGAATAGCCTGATATTTTGGCAGTTCCGTCGCCATTGTCGGTAATAAATAGCCACGATGGAAGTTCTGCTGTGATAGTTGGAATGCTGTTTTGGTCGGTATAGTTGCACGGCGGAAATATAATTTTATCTACCCACACCTTGTCGTCGTTTTCGCTTCCCAATCCATCTTTCCAGTAGAGCCATTTGAGAATGTGGTTTCCTGACGGGACAGGAATTTTGACTTCGGTCCATGGGGTTACTCCTGCCCAGTTTTGTTTAATATCGCCGTCGATTGAAAATTCAAGATGGTCGTAATACGTATCGGTAGAAGCGTTGTACTCCTCGCAAGACGTTTTTACATAGAAAGTTATGGTGTCGTTTTTTGGATTATTGATTTCTATTTTGAAATAGGTGTTTGTTTGGTCGGGGATTGAGGCACTTTCAAAACAATAGTTGCCTGAATATGGGTTGTCAGTGGAGATTATCCAAGGACGGCGAGAGTTGATACTCAATGTGGACGGTGTTTCCCCGTTGTGCTCAAAATCTTCGATTTGTGCGTTGGCAGTAACTTGGTGGGCATATTCCGACGTGTAGTTGTCGTAATTTAGAGTAAGAGTAAAGTTGATGTTTTCGGTTTTTGTGTTTTTTATGTTTAGAGATATTTTGTAAGTGATGTCAGCTGAAACGTTGGCACCTAAATGTTTTATGTAGATATTTTTGTTGCTGATATTTATGCCTTTATGATTGCATTTTAATATAGCGGCTATCGAGTCGATGCTAATTTTGCCAGTGTTGGTTATTGTAAAAGTGAGTTCCGCTTTTTCGCCAGCTTCTAAAATGTTGTTGATATTTGCTGCGGGAGTGGTAGTTACTGTGTATTCAAATAATTGGTCGAATGATAGTTGTATTGTGTCGGATGATGGGGAATTGATTGTTAGGGCAATGCCTTGGTCGTTGATACATTTGTATTTGCAATCAAGTTTAGGCGTGAGTACATCTATGTTGCCAATAATGAATCTTTGTTCTTTGTTGTTGTTGTAAGTGATTATCAATTTGAATTTCGCATTTTTTTCCTGTGGATAATCTTTTGCAAAATATATTTTGAAAGCATTTTCCAATGTCAAGGTTTCTTGTGGAGCAAGCAGAGCGCACGGTTCCATCTCTTTTTTGATGGTGATAGAAGGATTGTCGGAGGTGATTTCAATGTCGATATTTGTAGCGTTGTTGTCGTCAATAAGAGTTTGCGCTAAGTTTTTGATATCTAATGAAATGTATGTGGAATCATTGAATTTTGGATAACGGCTGAACCTACAAGCCGAGAGTCCTACAATTGCGTTTGCTGCATTAGAAATAGGAATCTGCTCAATGTAAGTGATTTTGTTTTGGGCTGTTATCACAAGGGTAGCTTCACCTTCGCTTATGCTTGCTGCGTTGAAATTTAGCATCGCTGTACCATCCTTATCGGCATATTCAGATGCGATAAGTTTTCCGTTTTGTGAAAGGGCGCAGAGTGCATATGGTACAGTTTCTATTGTTAGCATCTTGTTGCCAATCACAAGATTTTGCGGATAGTATTCCACATTGTTGGGTGTTGGCGTTTTGTAATGTACTACCATCGACGGGTCGCCCATAAGGTTAAATACCTCCCAATAATATTTGTAACTTATACAACCGCTTTCGGTAACGGCTAAGTTTCCTCTATTGAGTATTTGTGCTGCTGTAATATATTGGTTGTCAATGTCTTGTTCGTTGGTCTTTGTGTGATATAGCGCATCGGCTACACCACTTTTTGAATCTTTGTAATTATCACTGATGTTGTTTACCGCCGATTTGCCTATTAGCCACATATAGTCGTATTCCCAAATTGTTTCGTTTGCCGCTCCTATATATCCAGCCGCTCCGCCATCTTTTTTGCGTATGGCTGCCTCGGCAAAATTGTTTGACGCATGGAATTTGCTTGTTAAACAGCAGTTGGCAATCCAAAAACCTGCAAAGGTGTTTTCGGTTAGAGTGTTGATATCGTCGTAAGTGATAAATGGGTTGTCCCAGCTCGAAGGATTGCCGTGACCGTGATAATAAACCAACCCAACACCTGTATTTAGTTGATTAATAATTGATTGTGCTGCGCCAGAATTGTTGCATGGCATAATACCATACGATTCGTTATATGGATATAGGAGCGATGTGTTACCGTTTGGATTTGCGTAGTTGTTGTAAATATATTTAAGGGCGGTGTTGCTGAAATATGGTGCGTTGTCAACGTCTACTCCCGAGATAAACGCCATTCGGTTTAGAAAATTGAAATCTGTGTAGTCTGTTTTCTCATATTTAATTATTTTGTCAACAATGTTGCCCATTGAGGTGTTGTTGGTGGCACTAATTCGTCCGTACATTATTTCAGGAAGAATGTCGTCGGTAAATTCACAATAGTAAAGATCACTCTGTTGTGATTTATCCATAACAATGTCTTGAAACACTTGTTTACCTTCCCAAGAAGGAATGATAGTTTCGTCAGCTGCAAACAATACATATTGAGGTGCGGCGTATCCTTCTGGTGGATTTTTGTAGAAGTTTTTTATATAGTTTTTTATATCATTATTGGTGTTTGAAAAGTCTTGGTTGGCGTATGCAATTTTAACATTGTAGCCTTGCATTGTTTTCCAAGCAGCAAACTTGGATATGCTTTGCTCAAATTGAGGATGTGATATTATTAGGTAAGTATTTGATTTGCTTTTTATTATTTCTCCTTGCGATGATTTTGTAAGTGATTTTTTGTTATAAACTTTTATATCAATTGAGTGGTATATTACAAGTATGTTTTTGGTGGGATTATAGTTGAAAGGTGTGATATCAAGCCGCACTAAATAATTGTTTCGCATGGTGCCTATGGGTGTAACACTAATTTGAATTTCGCTCTTCAATGTGTCTATTTTGTATGCGTTGTTGTTGATTATCAGTTGTTTTGATGATGTTTTTGCGCTGTTTGGTGTTGGTTTTTGTGCTGGTAATATCTTGTCTCCGTATGATGTTTTGTTTAGGTCTATTATTGTGGAATCTGTTTTAGTAATAACGAATGAGTAATCTCCTGATTTTGAGAATTCTAATATTTTATTGTAGCTTGGCAACATAGGTTCTCCATTGCCGAATGTGCGTGAAAGAATAGGGGATGAGATAAGGTTGAATGTACCCTCGGCTGTTTTTTCTCGCGCGATATTTATGTATGGCAAGCGAAAACTTACATAGGCACTTGCTGACATTTGCTGTATTTCGGTGGTTCCCGTTTCGGGCAAAAGTCTTATTGTCTGAGCATCGGTTTTAGCGCAGATAATTGCGGCCGTTATTATCAAGAGTGATTTGAGTTTCATTTTTTATGGTGTTTTATTTTAATTAAAACGCTCAAAGTTGCTTTTTGTTTAATATAAAAATCGGCGGATGTTATCGCAACAACCGCCGATGCCTTTAAAAAAAAGGAGGTGTTTAATAAAAAATTTATACGAAATATTCTTAGTCGAAAGTTACGATGTTTTTGAGGTCGTCGAGAGTTTTCTTAACAGCAGCTGCAGAAGCATCAAGAAGTGCTTTCTCTTCGCTGTTGAGGTTGAGCTCGATAACTTTTTCAACACCGTTGGCGCCGAGTATTACTGGAACACCAAGGTACATATCTTTGTAGCCGTATTCGCCGTTGAGGTAAGCGCATACAGGAACTACGCGTTTTTGGTTGCGAACGATTGCTTCTACCATGTAAGCAGCCGATGTGCCGGGTGCGTACCAAGCCGATGTGCCGAGGAGGTTTGTGAGTTCGCCACCGCCTTTCTTTGTACGCTCAATGATAGCCTCGAGTTTGTCTTTGGCTACGAGGTCGGTAACAGGAATACCGCCTACTGTGGTGTAGCGTGGTAGGGGAACCATTGTGTCGCCGTGACCACCGAGGAGAAGACCTTGGATGTCGAGAGGAGTAACGCCGATTTCCTGAGCGAGGAATGCTTTGTAACGTGCTGTGTCGAGAGTTCCAGCCATACCGAACACTTTGTTAGAGAGTGTTTTAGCGGTTTTGTATGCTACATATGTCATAGCATCCAAGGGGTTGGAAACAATGATGATGATAGCGTTGGGCGAAGCCTCGATAGCTTTTTTGGTAACGTCCTTAACGATGCCAGCGTTGGTGCCGATAAGGTCTTCGCGGCTCATACCAGGTTTGCGGGGAATACCAGAGGTGATTACGATTACGCCCGATCCGGCTGTTTTAGAATAATCGTTGGTTACGCCTGTAATCTGATGGTTGAATCCTGCTAATGCAGAGGTCTGCCAGATATCCAAAGCCTTGCCTTCTGCGAGGTTAGGTTTGATGTCGAGCAATACTACTTGATTGGCTAAGTCTCTGCGGGCAATGGCGTCCGCACATGTTGCGCCTACATTTCCGGCGCCTATAACTGTAATTTTTTCCATAATTGTGTTATGTATAAATTTAATTGTCTGTTATATAAAAATTCCGGACTCTCCGGTTTTTTTCAATGCAAATATATGAAATAATGTTTTACACGGATATATTTTTTTGTTTTTTTAGAAAAAAAATTGTTTTTGTCGTTTGCATGATTTAACTTTGTAACTGCTAATTTAGAAAAAATGGGACGTTTTTTGGCTATCGATTATGGCAAAGTGCGCACGGGACTGGCAGTTACCGACCCGTCGAGAATTATTGTCTCGCCACTCACAACTGTGTCAACCGCCGAACTTACACCTTTTATTAAGGAGTATATCGTTAAGGAGAAAGTTGAGCGCGTTATAGTTGGTTATCCTGTGAATCCGCAGGGGGGCGAAAATCCCATAGTCCAGAGCATTATTCAGTTTACCGACAATCTGAAAAAACTCTTCCCTGATTTGCCCGTTGATTTTTACGACGAGCAGTACACTTCTAAAATGGCTGCTTCGGCTATGGTGTCTGGCGGATTTAAACGAAAATACCGTCAGAAGAAAGAGAACACCGACAAAATGGCTGCGGCTTTTATTTTACAAGGTTGGATGGATGAAAATCCATTTTAATTATTAATTTTGCAAAAAAGTTATTTCAAAATGATATTACCTATTACAATTATTGGAAACGCGGTTTTGAGGAAGAAAGCCGACCCCGTTTCAAAAGACTATCCTAATTTGAAGGAACTTGTCGCCAATATGTTTGAAACCATGCGCAAGTCGGAAGGCGTAGGACTTGCCGCCCCGCAGGTGGGACTTTCTCTCCGCCTATTTGTTATCGACGCATCGCCCATGACCGACGATGAGAAGGATACTTTCACCAAGACCTTTATTCGCACCTGCATCAATCCCGAAATTGTTGAATTTTTTGGCAATAAAGTGGGATACAACGAGGGATGTTTGAGCGTTCCCGGTTTGCACGAGGATGTTACCCGTCCCGACGGCGTGAAGGTGAAGTATTACGACGAAGATTTTAACCTTCACGAAGAAACTCTCACAGGACCTACTGCTAGAGTTTTCCAACACGAATACGACCATCTCGAAGGTGTGCTCTTTACCGACAAAATCGGTCTTTTGCGCCGCAAACTCATTAAAAACAAACTTGCCAATATTTCAAAAGGCAAATTTGAACATTCTTATAAAGTAAAATTAAACTAATAAATGCTCTATAATTATGAATTTATCAAAATCTTCCAATCCGACATTTTCTGATAAGATTTTCGAAAAGTCGCTAACCAACAATGCCGAAGGTGAAGTTATGACCTACAACGGCACACTTAATAAAAGTATCATTCTCTTTCTGCTAGTACTTTTGAGCGGAATTGCCTCTTGGAAACTTACAATGGTGGGCAACACTCTGGCTACGCCTCTTGCTATTGGTGGAGCTATCGTTGCATTTGTTCTCGCTATCGTTTTGACTTTCAAACCCGACAAAGCGCACATTCTGGCTCCTATCTACGCACTTTGCGAGGGATTGTTCCTCGGTACTATTTCGGCTATTTTCAACGCTACTTACGATGGTATTGTTATGCAAGCAGTTTTGGCTACTGTTTGTGTGGTTGCTGTGGTTTTCGGCTGCTATCGTGCAGGTATTCTCAAAGCTACTCCAAAATTTACCAAAGTGTTGGTTTTCGCCACTTTGGGCATAGGTGCTTTCTACTTGGTGAGCATTCTGCTCCGCTTCGCCGGAATTGAGCTTTCAGTTTTCAACCTTGGCTGGTTTGGAATAGTATTGCAGTTGGTGATTGTGGGTGTGGCAGCCCTCAACTTGGTTTTAGACTTCAATCAAATTGACAACGGTGTGGAGATGCAGTCGCCCCGATTTATGGAGTGGTACTGCGCTTTTGGCCTTATGGTTACTATTGTTTGGATTTATGTTGAGATTCTTCGATTGATAGCTCTCTTGTCGCGCCGCAACTAATTGAGATTATACATTATAATAATTAGGCGGAAATTGTTTTTTCAATTTCCGCTTTTTTGTTTTGAGTTTATTCTTATTTATGCGATTTCTCTTTGCTTTTTTCGATTCATGTATTTACTAAATCGAACACTATTTAATGTTAAACTATCTTTGATTTGGTTTTTAACAGTTAATTTAGTAGCCAGAAAATATGATTTAGTTATGAGTTTGTTCAGCAATATTATTTCATCAGTAAAGGAAAAACTCAAGACCCTGTCGTTTCGTACGGGGGTGATAGTGCTGTTATTATGCGTTCCGTTTTATATAATCTCTTTTGCCCAGATGGGTTTGGATTGTCTTAGTCCATCGGCAAAGACAGTTTTGTGGGTTTTGTTTTTCGGACTTGCAAAAACTTTTCAATATTCGGGCATCACCATACTTGGTGTAGAGGGCGTTAAGAGGTTGAAACAGAAATTTTCACGAAAAAAGTAGTAGTTGTTATTATTTTTTTTATTATTTTTGTAATAAATTAAATTATTGTGTATATTTGTTGCATTAAAAATAATAGTTGATATGAACAATATACTTCCGTTAAGTTTCAACTCGCTCTTTATATTTGCTGGAGCAGTTTTGATAGAATTTGTTGTGTTTCTGATACTTGTGGCGAAACGCAAACTTAATATCCTGCGTGGCTTCTTTGCCGTTTTGGTAGGAAATGTGATTACAGCGCTTTTCTGTTTATTCATCCCTGCAGGAAATGGCGAACTTGGTTTTGGCTTTTACGCTTGGTATGCCATTGCGTTTGCTATTGCGGTAGTGTTTGAGTGGATGATAGATGTGGCGTTTTTCCGTGATCGTCCCAATAAGGTGTCGAAAATTAGATTCTTTTTCTGTTCGCTTTTCGGCAACCTTGTAACATTTGTGCTGTTAGCGATTCTTGCTTTGCATGGTCTTTTGAATTAGGTTTAAGAATTTTTATTATAAAAAAAATCCACTGACGGAATGTTTGTCAGTGGATTTTTTGTGTAAGATAGAGTCTTGCTATTTGTTGTATGTGTTGCCAGGATATGCTTTCAAACCCTCTTCAAGACATTTGAGTGCCTTTTTGAGATCGTCGGTGTTGATTACGTATGCAAGGCGCACTTCGTTTTTGCCAAGTCCCGGAGTGGCATAGAATCCAGCTGCGGGAGCCATCATAACTGTCTGATTTTCATAACGGAATGTCTCTAACATCCAACGGCAGAATATTTCGCTGTCGTCGATTGGCAAACGTGCTATGGTGTAGAATGCTCCTTTGGGCATCGGACTGCTTACGCCAGGAATCTTGTTTAATCCGTTGATAAGGCAGTTGCGACGTTTAACATATTCTTCTCTAACCTCTTGAAAATACGATTCGGGTGTGTCGATAGATGCCATTCCCACCAACTGACCAAAATACGGAGGACTTAAACGCGCTTGTGCAAATTTCATCAAAGTATCTAATACCTCTTGATTTTTGGTAATTACAAACCCTACACGGATACCACATTCGCTATAACGCTTTGATGTACTGTCAATTAAAATAGTGTTTTGTTCCAAACCTTCAATCTGCATCATCGAATAGTGTGTGCTGCCGTCGTAGCAAAAATCGCGGTAAACCTCGTCGGCAATGATGTAAAGGTCGTATTTGAGTGCGAGGTCTTTAATCTGCAAAAGTTCCTCTTTAGAATAGAGATAACCTGTTGGATTGTTGGGGTTTGAAATAAGTATGGCGCGAGTTTTTGAAGTGATTTTTTTCTCAAACTCACTAATAGGAGGGAGGGCAAAACCGTCTTCAAACGACGATTGTATTGGTACAACCTTTGCGCCCGCCATTGTGGCGTAACTGTTGTAGTTGGTGTAGTAAGGTTCGGGAATAATTATCTCATCGCCAGGGTCCATAGTGCTCATTAACACGTAGATAAGTCCCTCGCTTCCGCCGAACGTTACCATTATTTGTTTGTAATTAAAGTTGATACCCATGCCTGCATATTGCTTGGCAAGTGCACGGCGATACGATTCAAATCCTGCTGAATGGCAGTATTCTACTACTTTGCCTTTGTACTCTTTGAGTACGGCAAGGGCGTGCTCTGGGGTGTGAATGTCGGGCTGTCCGATATTTAAATGGTATACTTTTACTCCTTCTTGTTTTGCTTTTTCTGAAAATGGTACAAGTTTTCGTATTGGTGAGGCAGGCATTATTTTGCCTGTCCGTGAAATATTTGGCATAATTAAATTTGATTGTTAATTGTTGTTTACGTATTCCACGTTGCCCCTTATCGACAGTATCACCGGCGAGTTTTTGGCGTTGGAATACACCGAAATTGTTTTAGAAAACGACCCAATGCGCGACGAGTCGTATTTAACTTTGATAATGCCTCTGCCCTTGCTCGGAATGGGTTCTTTGCTCCATTCGGGAGTGGTGCAGCCGCAAGATGTAGCCACGTTGGCAATTACGAGAGGCTCTTTGCCTGTGTTTACAAACTCGAACGAATAGCTGATGTCGGATCCGCTTTTCATAGTGCCGAAATTGTGTTCGGTGTATTTGAATGTCATCTCAACACCGTCTTGAATTGAGGCTTCGAGTTTTGCAAGCGAGTCGGCTATTGCCGCCTCTTTCGCCGCTTGTTCTTGTTTTATCTGTTTTTTGGTTTTCTTCTGTGCCGATGCTTCTGTGCAGAATACCGCTGAAACCATCAGCGCGACTACTGCTGTCAATAATAATTTTTTCATAATGCGAATTTTTAATGGTTTTATTACTTTAAACTATTTGACACTAATTTTATTATATAGTTTAATATTTTTTAGCATTACAAAGTGTGTACCACCAGTCCGCTGCGGAGTTTTGGCTCAAACCAGGTGGTCTTGGGAGGCATAATGTTGCCGGTGTCGGCAATGTCTAGCAATTGAGCCATACTTACGGGATACATTGCAAAAGCTGCTGCCATTTCGCCGCTGTCAACACGTTTTTTGAGTTCGCCAAGTCCGCGGATGCCGCCCACAAAGTCGATACGCTTGGATGTGCGGAGGTCGGTGATGTTTAATATCGGTTCCAAAACCTGCTTGGTGAGTATAGTAACGTCGAGAACGCCTATGGGGTCTGAGTCGTTGTAAGTGCCTTTTTTAGCGTTGAGACTATACCAGATGCCGTCTAAATAGAGGCTCATTTCGTGCAATTTGGTAGGACGGTATATTTCTGCGCCTTTGTTTTCAATATCGAACGATGCGGATAGTTTTACAAGAAAATCTTTGCTGCTCAGTCCGTTAAGGTCTTTAATCACACGGTTGTAGTCCATAATTTTCAACTGGTTGTCGGGGAAAATCACAGCCAAGAAATAGTTGTAATCTTCGTTGCCGGTGTGGTTGGGGTTTTTGGCTTTGCGCTCAAGACCAACACGTGCTGCTGCTGCTGTGCGGTGATGTCCATCGGCAACGTAGAGTGCGGGAACTTTGTCGGCAAAGAGTTTTTCGATACGTTTGTTGGTGTCGGTATCGTTGATTACCCAAAACTGATGACCAAAACCATCGTTGCTAACAAACTTATATTCAGGCTCTTGCTTGGTGATTTTGTTTACAATCTCGTCGATTTCGGGCACAGCGCGATAGCTAAGGAACACAGGTTCGGCGTTGGCGTTCATAGTGTTGATGAGCACCATACGGTCGTCCTCTTTGTCGGGACGTGTAAGTTCGTGTTTCTTAATGATTTGGTTTTGATAATCTTCGCAGAATGCTGCGCCAGCAATGCCGTATTGTGTGCGGCCATCCATAGTCTGAGCGTAGATGTAGAATTTAGGCTCAGTGTCTTGAATAAGCCATTTGTTATCTTGAAATTTCTTGAAATTTTCTACTGATTTGTCGTAAACCTGCTTAGAATGTGGGTCTACATCGGCGGGAAGGTCGATTTCGGCACGGGTGATGTGCAAAAACGACTGAGGGTTACCTTCTGCCATAGCGGCGGCCTCCTTGGCGTTCATTACGTCGTAGGGAAGGCAAGAGAGTTTTTCTGCTATTTCTTTTGCGGGACGGAGTCCGCGGAATGGTTTTACTGTTGACATATTATATAAAGTGTTAAAAAAAAGGGAGGTTGTTGAGGCCTCCCTTTTTTTAATGGGTATAACCTTCTATTTGTTTACTTGAAATTTTTTGTTACCAGTTGCAAAAAAGTCTACAATCTGGTTCGCCGCCGCGAGTCCCGCGTTGATGTTGGCCTCAGCAGTCTGCGCACCCATCTTTTTGGGTGTAGCAAAGTAACGGCCTTCAAATTTAGCTTTGAAGTCGGCGTCGGCATCGGGAGCGATGTCGGTGATGTATTTGAGGTCGGCACGTTCTTCCATCAATTTGATGAGTTCGGGCTCGTTGATAACCTCTTTGCGGGCAGTGTTGATAACTATGCCGCCTTTTTTCATCTTGTTAACCAGTGCGTAGTTGATGCTCTGTTTTGTTTCTGCTGTTGCAGGAATGTGGAGCGATACGATGTCGCAGTTTTCAAAGAGAGCGTCTTGATTGTCAACGGCTTTAACACCAGCAGCTTCGATAACTTCCTTGGGGCAGAATGCGTCGTATGCGTAAACGTCCATATCGAAACCTTTGGCAACGCGTGCTACATTGCGGCCAACCTGACCGAATGCCAAGATACCGAGTTTTTTGCCTTTGAGTTCCGAACCCGATTTGCCATTGAAGAAATTGCGAACTGTGAACACGAGAAGTCCGAATACCAATTCGGCAACTGCGTTAGAGTTCTGTCCGGGAGTGTTCATTACCACGATACCTTTCTTAGTAGCGGCTTCGAGGTCAACATTGTCGTAACCTGCGCCTGCGCGAACTACGATTTTGAGGTTTTTAGCAGCGTCCATTACCTCGGCGGTAACTTTGTCGCTACGGATAATGAGTGCATCGGCATCGGCAACTGCGTTTAAGAGCTGCTGTTTGTCGGTGTAGTTTTCGAGCAATGCGAACTCGTTGCCCGATTTTACTACGATATCTTTGATACCGTCAACTGCTTGTTTTGCAAACGGTTTTTCTGTTGCTACTAATATTTTCATTTTTCTTATTGAATTATGAATTATGCACTTAGATGCATTGATTAGTTTTGTTTTTCAAAATCTTTCATAGCCTGAACGAGGGCGTCAACACTTGCTTCGGGCAATGCGTTGTAGAGCGAAGCGCGGAATCCGCCAACCGAACGGTGACCTTTAAGACCTACCATATCGCGTTCTTTGGTAAAGTCGATGAATTTCTGCTCGAGGTCTTTGTATTCGTCGTTCATAACGAAGCAAACGTTCATGCGCGAACGAGAGTCAACCTGAGCAGTGCCTTTGAATAAGCGGTTGCGGTCGATTTCGTCGTAAAGTTTTGTAGATTTTGCGATAGCGCGTTTTTCCATCTCTTTAACACCGCCGTTCTGTTTGATCCATTCGAGGGTCTTAACTGCTGAGAATACAGAAACACAAGGAGGTGTGTTGAACATAGAGTTCTTTTCGATGTGAGTCTTGTAGTTGAGCATTGTGGGGATCTGACGGTCAACTTTGCCGAGGATATCGTCTTTTACAATAACGAATGTTACGCCAGCGCAAGAGAGGTTTTTCTGAGCGCCACCGTAGATAAGGCCGTATTTGCTAACATCCAAAGGACGGCTGAAAATGTCAGACGACATATCAGCAACCACGGGAATTGGGCTTGTGTAGTCTACCAACTGTTCGGTACCGTAAATGGTATTGTTGGTTGTGATGTGCATATAGTCAGCATCTGTGGGGATTTCAAATCCCTTGGGAACGTATGTAAAGTTTGCTTCCTTGCTGCTGATGTGGTCGTCAACTTCGCCAAAGAGTTTAGCCTCTTTTGCTGCTTTAGAAGCCCATGTGCCAGTGTTTACGTAAAAAGCCTTTTTGTTCAAGAGGTTGTAGGGAACCATACAGAACTGCAGGCTAGCGCCACCGCCGAGGAAGATTACAGAGTATCCCGATGGAATGTCGAGAACCTCTTTGAAAAGTGCTACGGCTTGGTTCATTACAGCGTCGAACGATTTGTCGCGGTGCGACATACACATTAGTGATATGCCTGTTCCGTTAAAATCTTGAATGGCTTTAGCTGTTTCTTCAACTGTGTAATCCGGTAGAATAGACGGACCTGCAAAAAAATTATGCTTTTTCATTGTTGTGTTTTATTATTATTTTACAATCTATTTTTCTTATATATAAATGTGTCGGTTTAGTAAGCCGATAATTTTGGTGCAAATATGCAAATTGTTTTGCTATTGAACTAATAAAAATGCGTATTTTTATCTTAATAATGATAAAAAATATGCTTTTACGTGTTTTACCTATCTGTGGACGGTGTAGAAAAAAAAATTAGTTTTTTTATAAAAAAAATTTTGGTTGTATTAAAATCTGTTATACTTTTGCACCGTCAAAAACGAAGGACGTTTTACACGATATTTGAATGAGATTTTATAATTAGAATATTAGGTCGACTAAGTAGCTCAGTTGGTAGAGCACATCCCTTTTAAGGATGGGGTCCTGGGTTCGAGCCCCAGCTTGGTCACTTTTTTTTACCGGTTTTATTTTTTTTGCCGGTTTTTTAGGTCGACTAAGTAGCTCAGTTGGTAGAGCACATCCCTTTTAAGGATGGGGTCCTGGGTTCGAGCCCCAGCTTGGTCACGATATAAAATTATCATTAGTTAGGTCGACTAAGTAGCTCAGTTGGTAGAGCACATCCCTTTTAAGGATGGGGTCCTGGGTTCGAGCCCCAGCTTGGTCACAAAATAGATACCCCAGTGATTTTGATCGCGGGGTTTTTTTATGCTTTTTTTTTTACTATATATATAAGGTGTACCTTATAAAAAATCTGTGTTATGGAAAAGGTGAATTTTAACTTTACATTTAAGGATATACTACGTCACTTGCTGCGTATTGGGCTAACGATACCAGCTATTCTTGGCGTTTGGCAGTTTTACAAACCGAAAGACTTTATTCTCTCTACATTATTGTGCATGCTTGTCTATATATTTGTTAGCATTATTGTGGAGTCGGTTTTTAAATCGTTCGACAAAAAATCCTGACCTTATTTAATACCCAACTCTTTTTTTGCAGTGTTGATATCGAGCCTTTGGTTGCCTTTTACGGCTATTACAAAGGCGTCGGGAATTTTTTTGCGCACTTCGCTTTGTATTTGCAATATTTTTTGCATATCCTGTTCACAGCCCACTGTGTATTTATATACGCCGTCGATTTTTATTTCTTCAACGTTTTCGATGCCTTTGAATATTTTGCTGGTGGTGGGGATGCGTTCTGTGGATGATTTTAACTGCACTTTGAGGCATATCTTAGAGTTGTTTCCCGATGTTGTGGGTGGTTTTTGTGCCGATGGTTGTTGAGTATTTTCGGCGGGTTTGGGTTTTTGTACATTTTCGGTGTTAGTTTTTGGTTTTTGATTTTGCGAGGAGTTAAGTTTGCCACCTTCGAGGTCTTCTTTGTATTGGCGGAATGCTCTAAATATAGCCGAGGCAATTATCGACTGCCAATAATCTGTTGCCATATCTTTTTCTTCGTCGGGGTTGCTTATAAATCCGCACTCCACTAAAACACTCGGCATGGTAGCACGCCAAAGTACAGCAAAATTGGCTTGTTTTACACCAAGGTCTTTGCGACCAGTTCGCGTTCTGAATTGGTCTTGAATATATCCTGCAAGGCAAATGCTCTGTTCGTGATGAGCGTTTTGAAATAGGGTAGAGGCTATGTATTCGCTTTCGTAGTCGATGGTTTGGTTGAGAATGTCGCCATATTTAGCCTCGTAGTTTTCCTCGTTTTTGATAACGGAGTTTTCGAGCATAGCAAGTTCAAGGTTTTCTTGACTGCGAGCAAGACCCGTTACGTAAGTGCATACACCTTTTACATTTTTATCTTTACAAGAATTTATGTGGATAGATATAAACACATCGGCATTTTCTTCGATGGCAATGTCGGTTCGGGCTTTAAGTTCCAGAAATTTGTCGGTGGTACGAGTGTATACCACTTCTACACCTGGCATCTTCTCCTCAATGTATTTTCCGAGTTTGAGAGTGATGGCAAGGGTTAGATTTTTTTCTTTTGTACGTTTGCCAATTGCCCCTGGGTCTTTGCCGCCGTGACCTGCATCAAGTACTATCTTTTTTACTAAATTGGTTGTTTCTTGTGCGTAAATATGTTTCTGTGGCGTTAAGCAAATCATAAAAAATGCTAACGTGGTTAAAAAAATCCGTGCTTTCTGGTTTTTTGTCATTATAGTTCGTTATTTTTGTAGCCGTTTTTCAACAGCACAGTTTGTGTTTTTGAAATTTTTATAATTTTGCCCTCTGATTTTAAACGATAGGACAAAGGTAACACTATTAACGCTAAAATTTGAACAATATTTGTGCAAAAAATATTAAACATAATTATTCTTTTGTTGATATCTTGTCAAGTGTTTGCACAGCAACAAGATACAATTACGGCTCCAAAGTCCGACACTTTGGCGTTGATGGTTGATGACCCAACGGTGGTTCTCACCGATAGTTTGAAGTCTTTGGAAGATTCTACAGTAGTAACAGTTGATACATTGAAAATCCGCAAGCGACGTTCGGTTGTGGATGCACCTATAGAATATCAGTGCGACGATTCGCTAATGGTTTCTCTCTCTACCAAGGATGTTTATATGTATGGCTCTACTAAGGTTAAAAGCGGCACTATGAATCTTGAATCAGACCGTATGCGAATAGAGATGGAGTCAAACATAGTTTATGCCGAGGGCACCGAAGATACTATAACTCATGAAATTAAAGGCACTCCTGTGTTTAAGGATAATCGCGACGAGTTTACCGCCAAAACTATTAAATATAATTTTAAGACAAAGGAGGGCTATGTTTGCGATGTAAATACCGAACAACAAAACGGTTATCTCTTTGGTGAACAGACACGTATACACGCCAACCGTGAGATTCACATAAAAAATGCCCATTATACCACCTGTGATCTCGATCATCCACACTTTTATTTTAAGTTGACGCGTGCCAAGTTTATTCCCGACGATAAAATTATTACTGGTCCATCTTATTTGGTACTGCTCGATGTGCCTATGTATATAATAGGTTTGCCTTTTGCTATATTTCCTGCTACTAAGCACAGAAGTTCTGGTATTATAGTGCCGAAATATGGCGAGGAGAATCGAAGAGGTTTATATTTACAAGATGGTGGATATTATTTTGCGATAAGTGATTATTGCGACCTTCAATTATTGGCAAGTATATATTCTTATGGAGGCTGGGGAGCTAAGATGTTGAGTAAATTTAAGGTACGTTACAAATTTTCAGGTAATTTGGATTTTGCATATTCAAAAAATACATCTGGTATTCGCGAATTTTCTAATATCAAAGGTGCACACTCGGATGTAGTTTATACTTCGCAAAATTCTTATTCACTGAATTTTAATTTTACTCAAGATGCTAAATGCAATCCTAATAGTATGTTTAGCGCTTCGATTTCGTATCAAAAATCTCGTTACGATTTGCAAAATTCAACGAGACTTGCTGATATCACCAAGAGTACTACACAATCGAGTGTTCACTATTCAACAACTCTGTTTAATGTAGTACATATGGATGCGATAGCTAATATGACACAGAACTTTTCCGATTCAACTATTTCGTTATCACAATTTCCATCTCTTTCTTTTTCTGTTCCTAATTACTTCCCTTTTAAACGTAAAGCTCAAGTGGGAAAGCAGAAATGGTATGAAAAAATCTCATCTTCGTTTGAAGCTTCATTTAATAATAGGGTTGAACGTATTCACGACTCATTGTTTATGAAAAAAGAGATGTTGGATAAAATGAATTATGGATTTACTTATTCTATGCCATTAAGTGCCTCGTTTAATGTATTAAAATATATTACAGTTTCTCCTTCGATTAAGTATATAGGACGAATCTATCCCAATTATGTGGAACATTATGTAAATCCGCATGTCTCTTTCGACAATGATGACGCTGCTTTAAATGTAGGTTACGGTGTTGATACTATTAATAGAGTTAAGCACAATTTTGATTTTACTACATCTGTTTCGGCTACTACTAAACTATACGGTATTTTTAACTTTAAAAATGCTAAACGTATCAAGGCATTCCGACATGTGATTACTCCCTCTGTGGGTTTAGCTTGGCGTCCCGACTTTTCGGAACCATTTTGGGATTATTATCGACAAGACCCTCTTGATTCTACTTTGAAAAGGAAGTATTCTATTTTTGAGAATGGTATACATGGCTATCCACCTTCTGGCAAAAGTGCTGCCATAACATTTGGTCTCGGAAACAATTTTGAGATGAAGATGAAAACCAAGAAAGATACTGCTGCTAATGATTATACTAAAATTAAATTGTTGGAGTCCTTTGATATTAGTGGTTCTTACAATCTTGCTGCCGATTCGTGCAAGCTATCTATTATAACTATTAAAGCTGGTACACGTTTGTTTGACAAAACCAACATTAATTTTAATGCCAAATTAGACCCTTATATGCTTGATAGTGCAGGTCGTAAAACTCGGTTCTATTTAATGAAAGAAACAAATGGTCGTAGATGGGGTAGAATTACAGATGTTAATATTTCTACTTCTTATACTATTGATAATAAAACCTTTGCACGAGATAAGTCATCGAGTAATTCCGATAGTAAATTGTCTGCCGATTACGGTGATGAAGCCGAAGTGGATGATTATGGCAACATTGTGGCAACAGCCGAGGAGGTGGAAGAGCGTCGTCTTGAACGTCAACAACTTCTTGATCGTAAAAAACGTAGCGAACAAGACAACAATGAATATGCTTATTATAGTATACCTTGGTCTATTAGCGGCACATACTCTTTTTCTTATGCAAAACCTTCGCGAAAGCCTGCTACTGTTAGTCAGATTATTAATATTTCTGGTTCAGTTACTTTTACCGATAAATGGAGTATGAGTATTTCCTCAGGATATGATATTCAAGAAGGTAAATTCTCTACTTCGTCGCTCTCTGTAACGCGCGATTTGCATTGCTTTGGTCTTAGTTTTTATATTATTCCGTTTGGTGTGTATAAGAGCTACAACTTTACTCTTGCATTCAAATCGCATCTATTCCAAGGCTTTGAATATAAACGTAATCAAAACTGGCGCGACAACTGATTATGAAACTTCGATTGTTTAACCCGGGATGTGAGTTGGAGGTGGCTAATGGTTCGCCTTTCTTCCAATTGCCCAAAAATCCCGCTATGATCGAAGACGATTTGTCGGTGTTGCCTATGTTTTTTAGCAATAACGGTGATTATATAATTGTGAATCAGATTCCTAACGAGGATTTTATTTCGTTTTGGAGAAATTATTATAACGTATGTTTCATCAAATCTGATAGCCGACTTCCTTTGTCAGATGTAAGTTTTGATGGTTTTGAGCCTTGGGGACACTCTCCTCGTGCTTGGCACATTGCCGAAAGGTTTAAATCTATGTTCCCAGCGAATTATGGATTTGGTTTTAAGCCTTCGCAAAAAATGCTTTTCAACCGCAAAACATCTACTGAATTGTTTCGCTTGTTTGTTGAAAAAAGCAATCATTTAGATATCTTTCCCACTGAGCAACAAGCCCCTTTTGTAACAAATGATGCTAAACGTGCTATCGAATATTTTAACTATGCCACAAACCGATTTGGTGGTGTAGTTTTTAAGGCGCTCTATGGCAGCAGTGGTCGCGGTGTTAGAATATTCCGTCGCAACGATCTAAGCAGTAATATTTTGCAATGGACCAACTTTGTTATTAAATCGCAGGGTGGCGTGGCATGCGAACCTCTGTTTAACAAGGTGCGTGATTTTTCGGCACATTTTGATATTGTGGGTCATAAGCCTGTGTTCCGTGGTTTTTCACGTTTTGAAACTACCGAAAGCGGTTTTTATCGTTGTAGTAAGGTTAAAAAATACGATGAAGTAGAGTTTTTTGATCTCTCTGTTGCCGAAAATTTTGTCAACATCTTGAAAAGGTGCCTTGCCCATTCGCCATATTGCGATATTTACAATGGTCCTTTGGGTATCGATTGTATGGTATATTCCGAAAACGAAGGCGGATTGAAGATTAATCCATGTGTGGAGGTTAACTGCCGTTACAGTATGGGACGCCTTGCAATGGATGTGTCGCACCTTGTGGCTGATAATTCGATTGCCGATTTTTATGTGTTGCAAGATACTGATATAGAGCAGTTTGCACAACAAAAACCTGTTTTTGATGATGGTAAACTTGTGTCAGGTTTTTTGAGGATGACTCCTTCTAATGCTCAGCGATTTGCCGCTGGTATCTTGGCTAAGCCTTTGAACCAATAATATTTATCATTGTATCAATCACATGCGCAGTGGCTTGGTTGATGTTGTCGATACGGCTACCTTTGAAGATAATTTTTTGTACTATCGTCTCTTTGCCTTTGGCAGCAAATCCAAAACAGATAGTGCCCACGGGAATATCTGGTGTTCCTCCACCAGGTCCAGCACATCCCGACACCGATGCCGCATAGTCGGTGTTGTATAGATTTAGTGCGCCTTCTGCCATCTCTTTTACAGTTTCAAGGCTTACTGCGGTGTAGGTTTCTAATGTTAGCGGCGACACTCCGAGTATATTCTGCTTGGCTTCGTTGCAATATGTAACAGCCGCCCCTTTGAACACATCGCTACAACCGGGTATGCGGGTAAGCACAGCCGAAATGTTGCCTCCTGTACAACTCTCTGCTGTACAGAATGTTGCATTGTGATTTCTTAGTAGGTCAATTAATATTTCGGCTTGGTTGGGAGGTGTCATTGCTGCTGTTGGTTCTTTTTGTTCTTTTTCTGCGATTTGTCTTTGCCGCCGAAAACAGATAAGTTGATATATTTTTTGGGGTTCTTTTCAAATTCGTTTAATATGATGTCGAGTTGGGCGCTAGCACGTTCAAGACTATTGTAGATGCTGTCGCTTTTGATAATCTTAGAAATGCTTCCGTTGCCGTTGTTGATTGAATTGAGCAAAACGTTTAATTGTTCGAGCGATTGTTGTGCGTTTACAATTGCTTGATTAAGATTTAATTGCGCAAGCGTGTCGCTGAGTGTAGCAAAATTGTTGATGGCTCGATCTATGTTGCCGCTGTTTTGTCCGAGGCTGTTGCTTGCCTTGGTGAGGTTGCGCATAATGCTGTCGATACGGTTTGAGTTTTGGCTCAGGTGCGATGTTAGCACACGGAGGTTGCCGAGACTTGCGCTTATGTTTTCTCTGTTGTTTTCGTTGAGAAGTACGTTGAGCGAGTGCATCACAGAGTCAGAAGCGGATAAAAATCCTACAAGGTCGTCTTTCATTGGCAGCACCAATTCCAACATCTGGTCAAGTATTCCGCCTTCGCGCGAGGCTTTGAGGGTGTCGCCGTTTTCGTGATAGCCATCGTAAGACTTTGGACAGATGATTTCTATGCCCTTTGTACCCATGATGTCCATATTCACAATTTTGGCAGTTGTGCCTTTGGGAATGTTGAAATCGTTGATAATGTGCAATTTAACGGCAATGCTCATCTTGTCGTCACCGGCAAAGTCTATTGAGGTTACCTTTCCGATTTTGAAACCGCTGAGGGTTACAGGATTTGACTCTTGCAGACCGTCGATTTTGTCGTAAATGGCTATGTATTCGTTTTCGGTGGAGAAGAGGTTTTCTCCTTTGAGAAAACTCAATCCCCAAACAAGCAGTGTGAGCGATATTACTGCCACAATGCCAATCTTTATGAGTGTTCTTTTTTCCATTTTTTGCGTTAATTAGTTTGCAAATGTATTAAAATTTAGATAAACTGCGCATTTTTTTGAGATAATATTTGCTTTTGTTTAACTTTGTCGCGAAAAAAAGTGCAATAGATTTGAAATTAGAATGGTTTATAGCCCGCAGAATATCGGGCAAGACATATAATAAAGGCGTTTCGTCTACTGTGGTGAAGATTGCCGTTGCCGCAGTTGCCATCAGTGTGGCTGTGATGATAGTTTCGATGTCGGTAATTATCGGTTTCAAAGACGAAATTATGGACAAGGTGGTGGGTTTTGGTTCGTGTGTAAATATTGTAAATCGCGAATCTGGCGGCAATTATGAAACTATGCCCATAAGTTCTCATCAAGATTTTTATCCTGCTATTGAAAACGAGGACGGTATCAAACATATTCAGCGTTATGTGATGAAACCCGCTATTTTGAAATCGGGTGCCGATATTCTCGGGGTTGTTATCAAGGGAGTTGGACAGGAGTATGATTTTGGTTTTTTTGAAGACAACCTGGTAGAAGGTTCTGTTCCCAAAATTGTTGACGGTGATAAATCGGATGCTATGCTTATTTCAAAACGTATGGCCGACCTTCTTAATCTTTCGGTGGGAAGCAAGTTGGTAGCCTATTTTGTGCAAGACCCTCCAAGGATGCGCAAGTATACAGTTTCGGGCATCTACCAAACTGGACTTGAAGAGTACGACAAGATGTTTTGTTTTAGCGATATGTCAGACATTCAGAAACTTAATTCATGGAATGATAATCAGATTTCTGGTTTTGAGGTGATGATCGACGATTTTGCAAAACTCGATGAGATGACCGCTCTTGTGCAGGAGTATGCCGGATATCAGATAGCCGAAGACGGTAGTATGCTCAGAGTTACAAATGTTAAAGAAAATAATCGTCAACTATTTGATTGGATTACACTTACAGAGATGAACGTGTATGTGATATTGGGCATTATGTTTTTTGTGGCTTTTGTTAATATGTCAACCGCCATGCTTATTATTATTTTTGAGCGAGCCGCTATGATAGGTATAATGAAGGCTGTTGGAAGTTGCAACTGGCTGATACGCAAGATTTTTATTATTCAATCGATGTATATTACAGGCAAAGGTGTTATTATTGGCAACATAGTGGCGGCTGTTTTGATTCTTCTAGAACAGTGTTTTCATCTTGTTGGGCTTGACCCTCAGTCGTATTATGTCGACCATGTGCCAGCGGAATTTCAGTTTTGGTATTTCATAGCCATTGATTTTGGAACACTGTTGGTAATGAGCATTATGTTGGTTTTACCGAGTATGGCTATTAGCAAGATGGAACCTGCTAAGGTGGTTAATTTCAGATAATTAATTATCAATTTTCAAATTCATAGCGTACTTTCTGGCAAAAGAATTTTATCTCCAAGTTCTATTCCCCATAACGAAATGTCGTCGCGTTGTTCTTCAAGTCCTTGCCAATGGTTGAGTACCTCTTCGATAAAGCGTTTTTGGTCGGTGATTTTTTCTGTGGAGGTATATTGGAGAATCATCTTTAAACGGTTGGTTCCAAAGCGTTTACGCATAAGGTTGTTCTGGTCTTTGATTCCGTCGGTCGACAAGTAGATGCGGTCGCCGATATTGAGATTATAGTCGTAATCCTCAAAGAAGAATACATCCGAATAAGCCGCTTGCCCTCCAATGCCTCTACGGTCGGAAGGAATCGACTCCACTTCGGTGCTGCCTTGTCGTAGTAGGTACACTGGCTGTTTTGCTCCTGCGAATTTAAGTTCGTAGTCGTGGTCGCCATCAAATACTCGTTTAAAACGGCAAATGGCAATATCCATTCCGTCGGTGTTTTCGGTGGTGTCTTGTTTGAGCGCAGCCACAATCTTGTCGTTCATGGCTTCGAGAATTACCGAAGGGCGGTCTATCTTGTTTTCGGTTATCAGTTCACCGAGCAGTCTTACGCCTATCATGCTCATAAATGCACCCGGCACACCATGCCCTGTACAGTCGCCCATAACTGTGAAAATATAATTATCGGTAACAGCAAACCAGTAGAAATCTCCCGATACAATATCCTTGGGACGGTAAATTACAAAGTTGTCGAAGAATCCTCGCATCTGCTTGTCGCTTGGCAAAAGAGCCTCCTGAATGGTTTGTGCATACCGTATGCTGTCGGTGATATAATTGTTCTTTTTGGTAATCAGTTTGTTGCGCAGTTCCAGTTCCTCGTTGTTGGTTTTGAGCATACGTGCTTGCATTTCGAGGGTTTGGTGCTGTCGGGTGAGCACTTCGTTTTGCTCTTTCATAGCCGCCTGCTGCACTTCGAGCTGTGCTGTTATTATCGACAGCATTTCGTTTTGCATTTGCATTTCGCGTTGCAGGTTTTCTATCTTTTGCGAGGCTGATTTTTGTTCGGTAATATCCGACAAGAATCCTGAAACAAGGTTTTTAGATTTTAGTTTTGCCAGCGTGATGAGAAACCAAAATGTTTTGTCACCAATTTTGAAAGACTTTTCGATATGCTGTGAAATGCCAGTTGCAAAGCACTCGTTGAGTTTGCCTACTGCTGTGGCATCGGCAAAAAATAATGCGAGAGCCCTATTGTGGTTGATATTGGTGAGATACGATACTTGTTCGGCGTTGGTCCAATATAAGTGATGTAAGTCGTCGATGATGAATATAGGAATTTCGGCCGATTGCGAAAGTTCAGAAAAAATATGGCTGGCTTTAATGATTCGGTAGTCGCGGATTATTTTTATAACTAGCACAACAATAACCACTAATGCCACAATATCTACAATAATCCCAATATTGGGGCTTAAAAGATATGGTTGGATAGTGTTAATATCTGGCATGTTGTTGTGTGTTAATAATTTACAAATTTTATTGTTTCCACGGTTGCAAAATAGTAGAATTAGGCGAGCCTGTATATTTTTTTGTAGGAGGATTCAACAAAATAGGGTGGCGGCTTTTTTCCATTATGAATTTTGCCACCGAATCGCACCACATAGAGGCGGATTCTGGTTTTGGATGTGCACCGTCGGCATATCGCTTGTATTTCAAGTTTTTAGACGGATAGTATTGACGACTACCAACGTTTGAAACTATCATTTCGTTGATGCCTGTGTCTTCTTTCCAGTTGGGCGGTCCCACCCATATAAACGGAATTGTATCTATCTGTTCTATAATGTGTTTTACATACGGAGTGCGTTTGGTTATGATGTCGCGCACAAAAAGTTCGTTGGCACCGAGAATCAATATCACGTATGTGGGTTTAAACTTGTTGATAAAGTATTTGAGCGTGTCGGTTTTGCCATACCATTCGCTTTGCGAACTATACCAAATTACCGATTGCATCTGATGTCCGTTTTCGGCGCAATAATCACGCAGACGCCAGCGAAATTGTTCCAACATACTGTCGCCAATAAGCAGAATGGTCTGCGACGTGCTGTCGATGCCTGTTTGCGGTGTGTATTCCGAAGTGTACATTTCTGTGGCGTATACAGGAGTAGTGTCGCCGCACATAAATGTTTTCATGTCCGAAGGTTTAATTTCGGCTCCTGCAATCTGGGCGCGAGTGCCACTAAACGAATAAGCCGCTAATATTGCGGTAGTTGCGGCTAAAATTCCTATAAATTTCCAAAGAGGTTTCATGGTTATTTATTTTTCTTTTGGGCAAACATCCATTGAAATGTTGAAGGCATGTTATATACTTGATTCCAAATAAGATGTCCCTTGCCTGTGAGTTCTGTGTAGTCTATTTTGTTGCCTCCGCATTTGTGTATAGCAATGGTCATGTTGCGTGTGCGGGTTACTTTTACGAGTTTATCTACCGAGCCGTGATATGTTTTTATAGGCATATCTTTTAGAATGCACGCCATATTGAGGTCGGCACCTCCGCAAATAGGCACTGCTGCAGCAAACTTATTAGGATATCGCGAAATCAAATCCCAAGTGCCAAATCCGCCCATCGACATGCCTGTGATATATAGTCGTGAGGTGTCGGCGTTAACAGCCTTTACAATACTGTCTAACAATTGGTTAGCGGCATTTAGATACACCGAAATAGTGTCGGGCATGGTGTGCGAGGGCAGAGTCCAGTCGGTTTCGCACCAACGGAAATTTTCGGCGCACTGTGGTAGAATTACGTAGCAAGGATATTTCTGACGGAAACTATTGCTACCGAAAATCTTATCCATATAGGTGAGTTGCGCTTCGTTGTCGTTGCCGCGTTCGCCCGCGCCATGAAGAAACAGCACCACAGGATACTTTTTGGTGGAATCAACATTTAAGGGTGACAGCAAGCGGTAAGGCAACACCGTGTTGCATGTGTCGGTAAAATAGCACTTTGCAAAGTGCTTTCGTAGTTGCTCGTCGGGCTGCTGAGCGTATAATGCGCACGTAGCCGTTATTAGTGCCAATGTAAAAATGATGTTTTTCATGTCTCTTTTTTCTTTATCTTGATGCAAATATAGTTCTCTTTTTTATAAAAACCGATAAGTTTAACATTTTTTATCGCGTGTTCACACCTTATTAATATATATAGTTGTCGAGGATAAAGTAATAATTTTGTAAATATCTAATAATCAAATAAATAAATCATCTTACAAACATTTTTTGCGTTTCCTACAAAAAAAAATAAACTTTGCGTTAATTTTATTACAAAAAAATTTGCATACATATAGAAATATTTAATATTTTTGAGATGTTATTAGATACTATGTTTAGTAATAAAAAATTATTTTTTTTATGCTATTTAACATTCTGATAATCAAATAGATATTTTATTTAATATGATTTTGAGGCTAAAAAAAGGAGTCTCTGAATCAAAATTGGTTTGATTATTGATTTATTACGAAAAAAAATAAATACAGATATGGAAAGCGTAACTACAAATAAAAGAAGAGCCACCGACAATGTGTGTATTTCATACACAGGATTGTTCGACTCTGAAATCCTCACCATTTTGGCTCAGGGTATAGAAGGTACGCTTACATCTAATGACAAGGTTACCAAGAAAGTATTCAAGATATTTTTGGAATTGGCTCAGAACATATCTCAGTATAGTCTCGAGCGCGAGCCCAACTCGTCGGGCGAATCGATGGGCGTAGGCACAATGCTTATCAAAGAATACGACGACTATTTCCAGTTTTCTACTGGAAACAAAACCACAATGGAGAGCATTATCCCAGTTATTGAGAAATGCGACAACATCAACTCCATGACTCGCGACAAACTACGCGAATACCGTAGGCTTCAACGCAATATGCCGGCGAGCAACAAGGGCGGCGGCAACATCGGTCTTATTCAGGTGGCACTAACCGCCGACAACCCGATTGAGTATGGAGTGGTAAAATGCGAAGACAACAATTATTTTTATATAGTCAGTGTTAAGATAAACAAATAGTTTTGTATGAACGTACAAATTGTTAATAAAAACTTAGAAACAAAATGAACGACATTCATATTAAAGGCGTACACGAAGCATTCTTCGTACCCACGGTAAACTTCGATTCCAAAACAGGAATCTGCGAACTTGAGGGCGAATCATATTTGGAGGAGACCATCAAATTCTATACTCCGCTTTTTGCGTGGATAAAAGAATACACCGAAACGGTGAAAGGTCCTCTCAAATTCAACTTCAGGCTTAGTTACTTTAATACAAGTAGTTCAAAGTGCCTTGTTGACATTCTTGATATGCTCAAAAAATACCAGAAAGAGGGCGGCGAGGTTGAAGTTAACTGGTACTACGATGATTCGGAAGAAGAACTCGAAGAAGTAGAAGATTTTATACTCGAAACCGGCTTGGATATCAACATTATACCAATATCCGAGGTAGAATAATGACAATAATTGTACGCTAATATTTTAATATAAAAGAAATTAAGTTTATATTTGCATCTGACCTAAAATTGACTTTGATATGGTTAAGAAAAAAGACAAATACGATTTCAGCCTTTATGAGTACCATAACCTGATGAATCAGAACATCTTGGTTTCGTACAAAGGTCCAATTGACGAAAGGATAATGACGGTGATAGGCGAGAATATTCTCCTTGTTACCAACGAAGGCAGCGACAAGGCCAAGAACAAGATTTTCAAGGTCTTTATGGAACTTGCTCAAAACGTATGGCTCTACAGCGCTGAATGTTGCAAACTTGAAAGCGGCAAATCGGTTGGAATGGGAACACTTGTGGTTGGTGAATTTGGCGATTACTACACATTTGTAACCGGCAACGTGGTTCACAACACCGATATAGTGCCAGTGATCGAAAAATGCGAGACTATCAACTCGCTCGACCGTGAAAGCCTACGTGAATACCGCCGCGAACAAAGGCGTCTTGCCAACGAAGGCAAGCCCAACAGCGGTAACATCGGACTTATTCAGGTGGCTCTTACCGCCGAAAGTCCCCTCGACATCGAACTCACTCCCGTAAACGACGACGAATCTTTCTTCTCGCTTGCGGTTAAAATATCTAAGGATAACTTTAGAAATAATTAGTAGAAAAGGAAAATAAATTGGTCATCATTAACACGAATCGAAAATGGAATTAGAAAATATTGAAATAGAGGGATCGCACAAAAATTTCTTCACACCAACGGTGAAGTTCGACGCACAGACCGGTATCTGTGAATTGTCAGGCGAATCGTTCTTGGAAGATACTGCGGAGTTTTACAAACCCCTCGTAGACTGGCTTGTGGAATTTACCACAAAGATAAAGAAACCCATCGCCTTCATTATCAAACTCACGTATTTTAATACAAGTACGTCGCGATGCATATTGGACTTGCTCAACGTGCTCAAAGATTATGAAGATGAAGGTGGAGAGGTGACAGTTAACTGGCACTACGACGAAAATGATTCTGATATGCAGGAGGATATTGAGGACTATATGATTGATACTGGTCTGAATATCAATATTATCCCGTTCTAACTTTTTTTCGCCGCAACACGATGGAAAATATACTCATCGAAGAGAAGCGTGAAGTTTACATCGAGCCGGCGGTTGATTTCAACGCCCAAACCGGAAGATGCATTATCAAAGGAGAGTCGTTTTTGGAGGAGACTTCTAAGTTTTACTCACCTTTGCTCCAATGGCTTACCGATTATCTTAAACAAGCGGAGAAAATTGAATTTATTCTACAACTTAAATACTTTAACACCAGCACGTCGAAGTGGATTCTTAATATGCTTGGCGTGTTGAAAAGGTTTGAGGAAAGAGGTGGAAAAGTGAAAGTGGTATGGTATTTTTTTAAGGACGATGCCGATATGCGTGATGATATTAAGGATTATATTTACGGTTCTAACCTGAAAATCGACATGGTCCCATTTGAATGACATTTATTATTCCTTTTCGAAAATATCAGGCGTGAGGCCTGATTTGGCATCCGGACGACCAAGCCGGATGCTTTTTTTTGCAAATGATTAACCTTTATAATAATAAAAACGCCGTCTGATATATTCAAACGGCGTTTTCACTTTATAATTATTTAATGCTATTTAGCCATTTTGTAGATATTTATCATATCTTGGCGGTTGAGCACTTTGAGGCTGCCGATGGTTTGTGTGCCGTTGTTGCTGCATTTGTCTGCCATTTCTTCGATTTCTTTGTCGGAAATTTCTTTGCCGATGAGTTCGTGAATCGATGTGGGCATTCCGATTGAGTGATAGAATTCTTCCATTGCTTTGATGCCTGCCTCGGCTGTGGCTTCTTGCGAATGAAAATCTTGTTCCACGCCCATAACGTTTACGGCAAAGCGAGCAAAACGTGCAATGTTTTCGTGCATTGTGTAACGCGCCCAACTTCCCCACATTGCTGCCAAACCTGCGCCGTGACTAACGTCGAACATTCCGCTGAGTTCGTGTTCGAGCATATGTGTTGCCCAATCGCCCGATGTGCCGCATCCTGTGAGGTCGTTGTGTGCAACGCTGCCTGCCCACATTATTTGTGCGCGGCTTGTGTAGTCGGTGGGGTTGGCAAGGGCAATTTTAACCTGACTTTTGGCAGTGCGCAAAACGGCTTCGGCAAGCGAGTTGGTGATTTCCATTTCGTCGTCTTTTGAAAAATAGCGTTCCATAGTGTGCATCATAATGTCGGTAACGCCGCACGCAGTTTGCCAAGCCGGAAGTGTGTATGTGAGTTCGGGGTTCATTACTGCAAATTTGCATCTGAACTCGTCAACGCAGTAGTCTTTTTTGAGTCCTCCATCTTCGTTGGTGATTACCGAGCCGTCGCTCATTTCGCTGCCTGCCGCCGGAATTGTAAGTACGCATCCCAAAGGAAGATACTCAGTAGCAACGCCTTTGCGAAGATAAAGATCCCAAACGTCGCCATTGTAAAAACGTCCTGCACTGATGGCTTTGCACGAATCAATTACCGAGCCGCCGCCTACTGCCAAAAGAAAGTCGATGTTCTCTTTTTTGCAGAGTTCGATTCCCTCTCTAACCAACGAAACGCGAGGGTTGGGCACAACGCCGCCGAGTTTTACAAATTGTATTCCGCTTTGGGTGAGTGAATCTTCTACTCGCTGCAAAAGTCCTGATTTAATGGCACTTTGACCGCCGTAATGGAGCAATACTTTTTTGCCGCCAAATTTTTTTACCAGTTCTCCGGTTTTTAGTTCGGCGTCGCGTCCAAATTGCACGTAGGTTGGAGCGTAAAATTTAAAGTCTTTCATTGTGATGTGAATTAAATAATTAGTGATTATGGTGAAATTATTTTTTCCTTCCTAACCCAACCATATTGCCGTCGTAGGTAGGTACAAACAGCATTTTGTTGTAAAACGACGGTGTGGCATCGGCAGGAAGCGTTGGAATCAGGTCTAATTGTTTTAATGTGATTAGACCTGATTTTTTATCTTTTTGAATATCAAATAGATAAAAGCCTTTGTCGGTGGGTGCGGCAATGCGCTTGCCATCGGTTACAGGGGTGGCAATGGTGAGGTAAGTTTGTTGTTTGCAAAGCAGTTTGGGAGTAGGGTAGAGGGTGAGGCTGTCGGGACCAAGTACTTTTTTATCTCCGTCAAGTTGCATATTATCAAGTATATAGAGATAACCTTCAAGGTCGTTGAATATTGCCAAGTTGTCTTTTTTTGAGTACGAATCTGAGATTGTTACCGAGCCAATCACACCGCCGTCCCAATGCGAATAATGCAGATCGGCAACTGGGAAAAACCATTCCACAGCATTCTCAGGACTTTTTGCTGGATTGATTTTCATTACGCCTGCGCTGCCTTTGATGTACTGTTTTTCCATAGCCACAAGCAGACAATTGTCGCGGGTAACGGGCATTGTGCCGTCGATGTCGGGTCCGATAAAGATTTTCCAATCAATCACACCTTTATTTATATTATAACCGTGAATCCAACCTGTGCTGCAAGGTATGTAAATGCGGTTGCCAAGCAGGGTGGGAGAGGCCTCGGGCACAAGGTCGGTGCCTCGTGTGGCTATATCTTCCTGATTATATAGGAGTATCTGACGGTAAACTTCGGGTTGTAATACGCCGTCTTTCATAGTGGCTTTTGCTGGGTCTGGGTTGAAAACTGTGAAATATCCGTTTTCGAGCGGAATGTATGCTGTGTCGCCAACCACAAGAGCCGAAGCGTCAACATCGCGACTGTAACAATCTGTGGCAACGGAGTTTAACTGCCAAAGTATCTTGCCTGTGGTGTACGAAACTGCGCGGAGACTTGTGCAGAGTGCGCTCGACGAATCCTTGTCCCAACCTTTGCGGCTGCCTTGAATTATGATGTAGCGGTTTTCTAAATCTTTGGCGTGGCGATTTACGCAAAATGTTCCTGTGGCTTTGAGAATATCATCGAAAACTGTGCGCCAAACTACTTCGCCGGTGAGTGCGTCGATTTTGCGGATGCTGTAATCAAATGCTCCTTGAATCAAAAATGTGCGACCTTTCTCGTTGATAATCAGCGGTTGACCTGTCCATCCTGCACCTTTCCAAACCTTGTTGTATCCGTAAGCGGGACTCACGCCTTCTCCAAGAACAATTTGCCAAAGTGTGTCTAACTTGTCGGGAAGGTTATAGCCGTAAAAATTGCGCGAATTGCCACCTAAAAAACTGATTGATACTGGTTTAATGCCGTCTTTTTTCATCAAAGCCATCTGTTCGGCGGTAAACGATGATGTAACGCATTTTTGGGCGTAAATATCGACAGCGCAGGTTATCAACGCAAAAAATATCAACAATGTCTTTTTCATTTCACCAAATCTTTATAATAATTTATAAATCGAGAAATGCCCTCTTTTAGCAGTTTGGGTGATGTGGCAAGGTTAATACGCATATAACCTTCACCTTCTTCGCCGTAAAGCGTTCCCGGATTTAGCCAAACTTTATATTTTGTTATCAATTCTTTTTCCATTTCAAACGCTTTGCGCCCTATTTCGCTGCACTTTATCCACATTAGGTAAGTGCCTTCTAACGGCGTGATTTTCACCGAAGTCTGTGTTTCAAGCAACTGTTTTGCCATTTCGTAATGGTTGAATATTGTTTGGTTAAGTTGCTTGATGTATTCTTTACAATCAGCATTGGTGTAACCTGTGATAAGTGCCTCAAAACCAAATGGATTAACATCGCAACATTCGTTGATGTTGATAGCGCGGTCTATCTTTGCCCTTATTTCAGAATCTTTGCAGATGATGTTGGCAATTTGCAGACTTGCCGTATTGAAAGTCTTTGAAGGTGAGTTACATACGGCGTATTTGAGCGGATATTTGTCGGCTATTTTGCCAAAAGGCGTATATTCAAAACCGGGCATTACGATTTCGCAATGTATCTCGTCGGAAATTACAAAGATATTGTATTTCAGACATATCTGCACAATTTTGTCTAATTCTTCGGGAGTAAACACCCTTGAAGTCGGGTTGTGAGGATTGCAGAGCAAAAGTATTCCGCCTTGGGTTTTACAAATGTTTTCAAATGCTTCAAAATCAATATGATAAACATTGCTGTCGTCGGCAATTAGCGGACACGAAACCATTTTACATTCGTTGTTGCGTATCGACGAGTAAAAATGATTGTATACAGGTGTAAAAAGTATTACATTGTCGCCAGGCTTTGTAACTGCCTTAATCACAGCCGAAACCGCAGGAATTACGCCTGTGGTGTAGATAATGTCCTCGCTATTGATTTTCCATCCGTGCTGAGTGTCAAACCATTGAGTTACAGCGTCGTAATATCTTTTTGGCACTTTTACATATCCGTAAGCGGGATGTTGAGCGCGGTTTACAATAGTCTTTACGATAGGTTCTGGCGTGGCAATATCCATATCAGCCACCCACAGCGGCACAAAATCGGCGTTGTTTTTCACCGAATCCCATTTGTAACAGTCGGTGTTTCTGCGGTTTATAAAATGTATGTGGTTCATCATATCTTTTTTCGCAAATATAGTGAAAAATGCTATACTAAAACACTTTATTTATTATATTTGCGGAAAAGATTTATTTATGAATCAAGAAAATTATATGCCGTATCCTGCGGAAGATCAGTTAAAGTGCAGTTTTGCTGCCACTTGTATATCGCGAGCAGCCGATAAGGAACAAATTTCGCCACAACTAATGTATGCTCGTTTACAAAAATATGGTTTAATTTCTAAATATATTCTAAAATATTATAATGTTTTGCATACTCAGAGTATTGAAAATGCTGTTGATGATATTTTGGAAGCACTAAAAAATAGAGAGAATAAATGAGACAGGTTTTTCACGGTGCAACGCAAATAATTGAGCATCCACGGTCTGATTTGGGACGTAAACATTTAGACTTTGGCGAAGGTTTTTATGTAACCGACTTAAAAAATCAAGCCGAACAATGGGCTCAAATCGTTGCACTTAAACGTAATGAGCAACCTGTTTTGAATATATATTCGTTTGATAACCAACAAGTTGAAAGTAAATATAGGTGTTTAAAATTTCCATCTTACAACAAAGAATGGCTTGATTTTGTATGCTCAAACCGTAGGGGTAATAATCTTTGGAAAGATTATGATATTATCGAAGGCGGAGTTGCCGACGACCGTGTGGCTGTTACTGTTGAGTTGTATTATAATGGATATATTTCGCACGAGGATGCTCTTCGTCGTCTTGCTTATCTTAAATTAAATAATCAAATTTGTATAATTAATCAAGAGATAATTGATAATTATTTAGTATTTATGTCATCTCAATCATTATAATTATGTTGCCCGACGTTTTATTATCCGACAAAATTGCCAATATTATACTGATAATTGCTAACAAGTTGAATATCAGTATCGAAAACGCTATGGATATTTTTTATAAGTCAAATACCTGCAACAATTTGTACAATGCTTCTACTATGCTTTATACCTTTGGAGATTTGTATATTGCCGACGATGTTTTGAATGAGATTAAGGCTCGTTAGCATTTACCTCTCTCCGTTATAACACAGTCTGCCGGAGGTTTGATGTTTCCGTCAAGGATTATTTCGCCAATTTGGTCGGCGGTGATGGAGCCCGATTTTGGGTTTTTGACGCTTGTGATTTTGCCTTCGATTGTTGCGTTAACCGAAGAATATTCAAAAGCGAGGTCGGCATCGGGAAGAAACCGGCAGTTTTCGAGTTTGAGGTTTTCGGCATAGCATAACGGCTGCGTTTCGCCTATGGTACAGTTGATTAGCGTTACATTGCGGCTGTGCCAAGCAAGATATTCGCCGATGATGGTAGAATTGTAGATTGTAACGTTTTCGCTGTTCCAAAAAGCGTCTTTAGTGTGGAGTCCGGAGTTGCGGATAACGATATTTTTGCAGTATTGAAACGAATAGTTGCCATTTTGACGGTAGTTGTCGATTTCGATGTCGCTGCAATGCATAAATATATAAGGTGCGTTTTCGGCAGAGCAGTTTTTGAGCGACACGCCGTGACAGTGCCAAAAAGTTTCTTGCGCGTCGGTGAGTTGCACATTGTTGAGTTTTAGACGGCAACTGTCGCGGAACATTTTAGGAGCGTCGATTATGGTGTCGGTCATTTCCAAATCGTTGGAATACCACAGAGCCGCTCTTGCGCCATCTTTAAAATGGCAGTTGCTGATTTTAAAGCCGTTTGTAATCCAAAACGGATATTTGCCATTAAAAGAGCAATGTTCGGCGGTGATATTTTCGGTCTCCTTCAATGCGCTTTCGCCTGTGCCGATAGTTACATTCTTCAACAGTAAATCCTTAGCGTAATATAGTGGTCGTTCTCCTTCAAAGTATTGATTTTCAATTATATTCATTTTATTATTTATTCGTATTAAGTAGATTACAAATATAATGAAAAACTTGAATGTCTGCAACCATTTGGGTGATGGATTTCAATAAATCACTTGTTGTTTTTTATTTGACAATTTCACCTACTGTAATCGAGATTGCGCCAAAACTCAGTTAAAACGGCAAGTCATTATTTTGTGCCAATTCTACTTTTGGAGCCCATTCGCCACTGACTACAAATCGTATTTTATAGTTTTTGTAATTGCTCTTGGAAAAACTGCCTTCAACCGGCTGCATATCTCGTGACCCGGAATGGCGGATGATGGTTTTGCTTGTGGATTCATAGGGGAATGGGATAATTGTCATTAGATTAATGATCTATTCGATGATACTTTCAGAATCATCGTTGTGCCGTTCCTTATTTTTCAACACAATCTCTTTGCTTGTATTAGCATAACAATAGACGCAAAAATGGCGGCAAGTGTTGTACATACCAATATCCTTGCTTATCATACAGCCGCAGATTTTCCGCTGCCCTGGATCTTTCATTTTTTTCTCTTTTTTAGGCAATGGAGGTATCTGTCCAAAAATATCAGGCTCTACAAGTTTGCCCGTATGTAGATAATATACCATCTGCGGGTCATCTTTGCAAATATGTTCTATTAATGCACTATCGATGCAATGATTGTGTTCAATACCTTGAAAATCAGATTTTTCAGCACAGGTGGCAAGCGTGATGTCCCAGCCTTTTTCTTTCCAAGCGGTTTGACATTTTTTTAAGCCTTCAACAAGTTCATTTTGTTGCGCGGCGTTAAATTCAGCGGACAAAACATTGTCTTTGTTGAAAAAATTCGGAGATTCTTTTACAAAATTGTTTTGAACTTTTTTGTATGCCTCAACGTCAACAAATGAGAAAACGAGTTTTTCTGTACAGCCGAAAATCCTGTTTCCGATGTTCCAAATGCGTTTCAGCAAATCTCTCGGAGAAAGGGTAGGTGTAATTATCAAAGGGTCGAAACGCCAAATAACACGCTCTTTGCCAATCATTTCCGATAGTTTTCTAAATATTTCGATACGGTTTTCGAGTTTTGGAACGCACGGCTCAAACCGCTCGTTTTCGTAGTCGTTGAGTGTATATTGAAAATAATAACGAATACCTCGATCGTCTAACTCTTTGAGATATGGTATTATAGGTTCGGGATTCTTAGTCCAGAACACCACAAACTTGCAGTTGGCAAACGAAACATATATTTTTTGCTTTTGATTGAAGGGATTGTACCAAACGCAATAACCCGCCTTCAAACGGTTGAAAAACCATTTTGCATAAAAGGCAGGGATATCGGTTGAGCGCGAAGCGGAGATGATGACGGGGTCTGTGGCTTCGTGCTCTATGCCGAGATGGTCGATGATTGTTGGTTTTGTGTCCATTAAATTACTTTAATTACAGCAAATTTATTAAAAAAATCATCAACCATTGCCGTGACTATTTCATCCGAGTACAAATTATTGGTTATAAAAGTTTGATCTTCTTCCTGCAAAACCATGACTATTTGAGAAAAAACAGTTTATTTGCTAACATGTTTGCAATTTCAAGATTTGTTCTATATTGCTTCTTATACGAAAAGTGTTTTAAAAGAAAAAGCAGCAAAGGATTCGAACCTTATCTTCATACATAAAGTATGCGTGCTGACCTACACCCGCTGCAATTCGTATTGAATGAATAATATCATTCAATTATTATTATCAGTTTCAATTGTGATCAATTGCAAAAATATGAATAAAAATTGAAATATCAAAAAATATTTAAAATTTATTCAAGACAGCAAGCGTGCGAGTAACATATTGACTTAATTCGGTTTCATTTATTCTTTCTCCGTCAATATCTGGATGATGGAACCCGTTTGAATAATCTACCAGAGCACGTAACTCTTGAATAATAGCATTATCAAGACGATGTTGTTCTTCAATTCCTCTTATAATATGTCCTGCCATTACTATTCCTTGAAGAGAGTTTACAACATCATAGTACTTTATTCGTAAAAAACCTTCTATTAGACTTCTTATAGACATACCTACGCATTTTGGATCAACATCATTTGTCCCGTCTGAATATTGTTTTAAATTCATAAAATCTTTTACAATACCTGAAATGGAATCTTCTGATATGTTTTGTATTTTTAAAGAACTTGTTTTGTTTTTTTTGTCATTAAATATTTTTAAATTGAGCAAATTATTTTTTAATTTATCTGAAAACTTTTTTATGAAAGATAAATCATGGCTTAAAAGAAATAATTGGTTGCATTTTTTTGTTAACCTTTGAAGAGAAGTAAGTGTTGCCTCTTTTCTATTATCATCAAAACTTGCAAAAGGATCATCAAATACAATAATCCTTTTTTCGACTTCGTTTTCAGGTAAAATATCGAGATATGCTAAAAAAAAAGCCAAAGATAAAGCAGTTTTATCTCCTTCGCTTGGGGCATGATTAATAGTGTTCTCATCTAAAATATGTTCATTTATTGTGGCGGAAAAACTAATTGTTTTATTTTTACTATTTGATATGAATAGTTGACATATTTTAAAATCAGTACCGAACTGGTTTAAATATTTATTAATAGCATCAATATATTGTATACACAATAATGATTTATTAATTTCAGAATTGACTTTCTCGTATTCTTTTTTTAATTCAATGTCAATTACTTCGATTTTGCGATTAAGTTCTTTTAACTCATTATTGAATGTACTTTTATTAAAAGTAATAGTTTGGGTCTCATTTTCAATGTAAAATAGTGAGTTCAATTGCCTTTTTTTATTATCAATTTGTTTTTTTATTGTATCTCTATTTGATTCTAACTCTTTATAGTGTGTCCATAAATGTTCAGTATCTAGAAATACAGATTCATATAAATAATTATTAATATTTATATTCAAAAAATTATCTGTAAAATAATGATCGAAAACATCAATTGTAGATATTGGTATATATTTCCCTGTATTATTATCGCGCCAAAATTTGTCATAATAGAGGTTTTTATTATCAATCTTTAATGATACGCTAATATCTTCTGTGGAACATACATTTTTTTTGTGTTTTAAACGAGAATAATTACCTCTTAATGATGTAAATATTTGAGCAATAGTTGTTTTGCCTAATCCGTTGCATGCGTATATGGTATTAACTTTTTTAAACATGCCATCCCAATCTGTGTCTCTTCCATTTTGGAAGTCCACAAATTTTCCACAATTTTTTATATATTCAATTTTTGTAATCATAATTTGTTTTTTTGCAAATATAATGATTTTTTTGAAAAGTGTATCAAATTAAGCGTTTATTTTACTTTCTTTTTTCGTGTTTTCTCTCCCCCAAAAAACTACTTGTATACTTTACATTCTTTGCAAATTTACTTTTGAAAAACAAATTTGCAGAAAAAAAGTGATAAAATGTTTTGCAGATTTACTTTTTGAAAGTAAATTAGCCGAAAATTGGTATAATGTCTATTCTTTTTCCTTAATTTTGCCCCACAATATAGTCATACTATGGATACCGAATCTCAAAATATAGAGTTCAAACAGTTGTGGCGCGATGAGTATCTCAAATGGATTTGCGGTTTTGCCAATGCTCAGGGCGGCACTATATATATAGGTGTTGACGACAGTGGCAATGTCAAGGGCTTGGAGAATATCCATCGTCTTTCTGAGGATATTCCAAACAAGATAGCCACCCACCTTGGCATTGTGGCCGATGTCAACATTTTGACTAAGGATAAAAAGCATTATCTCGAAATCAAGGTTCAACCGAGCAACATCCCGATTTCGCTCAACGGCATCTACCATTACCGCAGCGGTTCCACCAAACAGGAACTTAAAGGCATTGCCTTGCAACAGTTTTTGCTCAAAAAGTTGGGTAGGTCGTGGGACGATATGCCGCACGAAACCGCCACACTCAAACGCATTAGCCGCACTGCTGTGGATTACTTTTTGAATCACGCCGTTAGAGCCTCCCGTATGCCTGCAAGTGCGCTTGCCGATTCTACCGAAACCGTTCTTGAAAACCTCAACCTCATTACCGACGACGGAAAAATCCGTAATGCCGCTATCTTGCTTTTTGCCGATAATCCTCAGCGTTATTTCCCTGGCTCCGAGTTTAAAATTGGAAGGTTTGGTGTCTCGGAAAGCGACTTGATGTTTCAGGATATTGTGGAAGGTAATATTATTCAAATGACCGAGAGAGTGATAGAACTTTTACGGTCTAAGTATTTGATTTCCAATATACATTATGAGGGTCTCCAACGTGTTGAGCGATTGGAGATACCCGAAGATGCGCTCCGCGAACTTATCAACAACGCTATTTGTCACAAGGATTATATGGGCGTGGCGATTCAGATGAAAGTTTACAATGACCGTATTGAACTTTGGGACGACGGTTTTTTGCCAGATGGAATGATACCCGACGATCTTCTTAAACCCCATAAGTCGAAACCGAGGAACAAACTTATTTCGGCTGCTTTTTACCGTGCCGGATTTATCGAAACTTGGGGTCGCGGCATCGAGAAGGTGTGCAATGCGTTTGATGACGCTAAAATGCGGCGTCCTGTTTTTGAGTTCACCTGTGGCGGCTTAAATACTATTATTTATAGACCTAATGATACCATAAATGATACCACAAATGATACCATAAATGATACCATAATTGACCCTGTAAATGATAGACAGAAACAAATTTTAAAATACATTTCTACCAATCCACAAATCACAACTTTGGAATTAATCGAGAAATTAAATGTCTCAAAACCAACTATAAAGCGTGATTTGCGTATTTTATCAAATTTGGGTTTTATTGCACGTGTCGGCGCAAATAAAAATGGTTATTGGAAGATTCTTTTACCAAAATGAACCTGTAAATGATACCATAAATGATCCTGTAAATGAACCTGTAAATTTTAACCATCTTATTACTGAACATTTTTCTATCATCTATTATGGACACTTCTCTTCGTGAAAAAAAGATTTATCGTGTAACCCTCAAAGGCAGTGCTGTTAACTGTGTGCTGCTGGTGGCTAAGTTTGTGGCGGGTATTTTGGGCGGATCGGCGGCGATGATTGCCGATGCAGTACATTCGCTGTCGGATTTTCTCACCGATTTTGTGGTGATGGCTTTTGTAAAACTGAGTTCAAAACCGCAGGACGAGGATCACGATTATGGTCACGGAAAATATGAGACTCTCGCCACCGCCTCTATCGGTATTTTGCTGTTTTTTGTGGGCGTGATGATTCTCTACAACGGCGCGGTGAGCATTTACAACGCGTTTATTGGCGAGGTGCTGCCTGTGCCCGGCGCGGTGGCTTTGGTGGTGGCTTTGCTGAGTATCGCTCTCAAAGAGTGGGCTTATAGGTTTACCGTAAAGGTGGGCAGAGAGGTTGAATCTCAGGCAGTTGTGGCTAATGCTTGGCATCACCGTACCGACGCTTTTTCGTCGATTGCCACCGCAGTTGGCGTGGGTGCTGCGTTTGGTTTGGGCGAAAAATGGGCTGTGCTCGACCCAGTGGCAGCCGTTTTTGTAAGTTTCTTTATCATCAAAACCGCTTTCGACTTGATAGCGCAGGCCACGGGCGAACTTTTGGAAAAAAGCCTTCCGCCCGATGTGGAAAACCGTATTGTGGAGATTGCCGAATCAGAACCCGAAGTAAGTGATGTTCACGGACTTAGAACTCGCAAAATTGGTAGCCGTATTGCCATTGAGATGCATTTTCGTATGCCGGCTAATATTTCGCTTTATCTCGCGCATTGCCACGCGTCAAACATTGAGCAGGAATTGAAAAAAGAATTTGGCGAATCTACTCATATTTCTATTCATTTTGAGCCTGAAAAAATCGACGGAAAATATTGTAATCCTGATAGTTGAAGGCTGTTGAAAAATTTTTGCTACATAAAATTGTCATTTTAATCTTGTTTTCAAAAAAATCTTTATAAATTTGCCGCTGAAAGGATAAATTTTACTTAAAATCTTAACGTTACAATGGAAGATCTTTTGCAACAAACGCAGGAATACACTGATGATAAGATTGTTCACTTAGAGTGGAACGAACATATACGCCGCCGTCCGGGTATGTATATCGGTAAACTTGGCGACGGTCAATCTGCCGATGACGGTATCTACGTGCTTCTAAAAGAGACCATCGACAACTCTATCGACGAGTTTATGATGGGCTATGGCAAAAAAATTGAGGTTTCGATTCAAGATTCGCGCGTGGTGGTTCGCGACTATGGTCGTGGTATTCCGCTTGGCAAGGTGGTTGACGTGGCTTCGCAGATGAACACCGGCGCAAAATACGACAGCAGCGTGTTTAAAAAATCTGTGGGTCTCAACGGCGTGGGTATCAAGGCTGTTAACGCATTGTCTACCAACTTTATGATTCGTTCGTTTCGCGACGGTCAGTGCAAGCGTGTGGTTTTCTCTAAGGGCGTTTGCTTAGAGGACGACCCCATTTGCGCATCTAACGAAAAAAACGGCACTGAAACTTCGTTTATTCCTGATAAAGAGTTGTTTGTAAACTACAACTTTTTGGACGACTATATTGTGCCGATGCTCAAAAATTACACCTACCTCAACCGTGGGTTAACTATTATTTACAATGGCGAGCAATATCAGAGCAAAAACGGTCTGTTGGACCTTTTGAACGAAAATATGAGCACCGAGGGTATTTATCCTATCATACACCTTGTAGGTCAGGACGTTGAGATTGCAATGACCCACAATAATAAGTTCTCTGAGGAGTATTATTCGTTTGTTAACGGTCAGCACACAACGCAAGGCGGCACGCACTTGATGGCATTCCGCGAGGCGTTGATTAAAACTGTGCGCGACTTTTATAAAAAAGAATTTGACGTTAACGATATTAAGGCGTCGATAGCGGCGGCCGTGAGCATCAAGGTTGAGGAACCTGTGTTTGAAAGTCAGACCAAGACCAAACTCGGCAGCAAAAATATGAGTCCCAACGGCGAGAGCATCCGAAACTTTATGATGAATTTCGTTACCCGCGAACTCGACAACTATCTGCACAAGAATCCCGAAACGGCGCAGATTCTCCTCAAAAAAATTCAGGACAACGAGCGCGACCGCAAGGCTATTTCGGGTATTCAAAAAATTGCCCGCGAACGTGCCAAAAAGGTGAACCTTCACAACCGTAAACTGCGCGACTGCAATGTGCATTTCAATAGTAGCGACAAACGCAAATCAGAATCTACCATATTTATCACCGAGGGTGATTCGGCGAGCGGAAGCATAACTAAGAGCCGCGACGTTAACACTCAGGCTGTGTTCTCGCTTCGTGGTAAGCCGCTCAACTGTTTTGGACTCACCAAAAAAGTGGTTTACGAAAACGAGGAGTTCAACCTTTTGCAGGCGGCTCTCAACATTGAGGAGGGTATCGAAAACATCCGTTACAACCGTGTGGTAATTGCCACCGATGCCGATGTGGACGGTATGCACATCCGTTTGCTGATGATTACGTTTTTCTTGAATTTCTTCCCCGAGGTTATCAAAAACAAGCACCTTTATATATTGCAGACACCTCTTTTCCGCGTTCGCAACAAGCAGAAAACTTTCTATTGTTACAGCGACGAGGAGAAACTTGCTGCAATTGCGGCGTGCGGCAAAAATCCTGAGATGACCCGATTCAAAGGTCTTGGAGAGATTTCGCCCGACGAGTTTAAGCACTTTATCGGTCCTGAAATGCGTATCGAACCGGTTTTGATTAAAAAAGAAGATCAAATTCAGGAACTTATGAACTTCTATATGGGCAAGAATACTCCTGAGCGTCAAAACTTCATTATCGACAACCTTGTTATCGAAGAAGACCGCATTGAGGAGGAAGAACTGCCCGAAACACGCATTGCCGACAACGAAGAATAGTATTTTTTGACCTCAAAAACGGTTGGTTTGTTAAGTTAGTGTAATTATTCTACCTTTCACATTATAAGAATGTTAACTTAACAAATTTTAAGATTTTAGCCAAAACATCTGTTCACGGTCACCGTTTATAATTGTACATTCTCCGCAGTGATTGCGCAGATTTTTGGTTAAACATTTTATTGATTTAAGTTTTTGAAGTAAAAAGCGGAATTGACGGAACAATTCCGTTTTTTTTTGTGTTTAATTATAAAAAATGTATATTTGCGGTAGTAACTTTAATATAATAGAACCATGAAAAAGGAAGCCCTTGATGGATTATTGTCTTATCTTCTTGAAACTCTGACTCCTGACGAAATGCGTTATCTTGGAGAAGAACTTCGTTGGCATTCTGATGATAACGACCCACGTTTTCGTCCTTATACGATGGAAGAAGTTAATGCTATGCTTGACGAGGCTGAAAAAGAGATTGCTGAGGGGAAAGGCATTCCTCACGAAGAATTTATGAAAGAACTTGACGAGGAATTTAGAAAGTATGATGAGTTGAAGACAAAATATATCGATAAAAAACGTCCGGCTCGTAAAAAACAGAAAATGTGTGAGGCGGTATGAGATGTATTTGGCAAAAACCTGCAAGACAGAATGTTACTGATATAGTTGCCTATCTGATTTTTTATTTTGGCACTAATGCGAAAAAGAAATTTATGGCGGCTATTAAAAGAACAGTTAAATTGCTTGCACAACAACCTGAGATGGGTACTATCGATCCTCTATTTTCTGATAGGTCAGAAACTTATCGAAGTATAATTGTGGCTAATCGCAACAAAATGGTTTATTATGTTCGTAATAATACTATTTATATAGTTGCCTTTTGGGATTGCCGTCAAGACCCTATGGCTCAGGCTAAAAAAGTTAAATAATCAATTATGCATTATGAATTATGCATTACTCAATCCCCAAATAATACACTATCACCGAATGGGGTGGAATTTTGTTTAAATCACCTACAAGACCTTTGGCGGCGTGAGGAGGCAGTATCAGCACAGCCTCGTCGCCGTGACGAAGAAATTTAAATGCCTTAATCAATCCAACAATCATTTCGCTGCTGCCTGCTACGAGGTTTTGCTTGCCGTCGGTTTGGCTGTCGTAGCAGAGAGTGCCGTCGAGAAGTTCTATTCGGTAGGAGAGGATTACGTTTGGATCTTGCTCTACGCTAAGGCCTTCGCCGTGCTTGGTAATCATATAGCGGATACCACCGTCGGCAGTGTCCATTTGCCAATTGCGGCGTTTTATGTAGTTTTCAATTTGCTCCATATCCTGTTTAACGAGATATTTGTTGGCTGTGATGAGATTTTCGTTAAACATACTGTACTCCTGCGGTTTTTTTGTGTTGTTGGGAGTCTGCGAGCAAGCCGCCAAAAATAGTGCTACTAATATATAAGGTGTGTGCTTCATTTGTCTTGAATTTCTTTTGTGATTTTTGGGAGCAGCGAAACAAAACGTTTTACCACCTCTTCCAATGGTTTAAACGATTTTCCGCCAGCAGCGTTGTCGTGTCCGCCGCCGTTGAAATAACGCTCGGCAATGGTGTTTACCTTAAAACCGCCTTTTGAGCGGAACGAGCAGCGTATAATGCCGTCTCTTTCCATAAAGAATGCCGAAAATTTTACGTGCTCAATGCTAAGTGGCAGATTTACAAAGCCTTCGGTGTCGCCCACACGGTAGTCGAATTTGTCGGCTTCGGCTTTTGTGAGCATAATGTAGGCTGTGTGGTATTTTTCAAAAACCACCATTTTTTTGCTGAGGACGTAACCTTGCAGGCGCATACGACCTTCGGAATACGAATCGTAGATGTGGTGGATAATTTCGGCTCGGTCGATGGGCATTGCGGCAAGTTTTGATGCCACTTCAAATGTGCGCTGACCAGTGCAGTTAAACTGAAAACATCCTGTATCGGTGGTAAGTCCTGTAAATAAGCAAATTGCAGAATCGTTAGAGACTTCAAAACCGCACGCTTCAAAAAATAGGTAAAGCAATTCGCAAGTGGCAGCGGCCTCGGGGTCGGAAAAAATGTATTTGAAAATTTCGCGTTGCGGGTTGGGATGGTGGTCGATCATCACTTTTACGGCGGGGCTATCTTCCAGCACCTTTTGCATCTTGTCCACGCGCGACGACGTGTTGTAGTCGAGGGCAAAAATCATATCGGCTTCCGAAACCTTGGCGGCGTTTTCGTCGTGGTTGTAAATTAATATTTCGTTGCATCCGGGCATCCATTTAAAGGTGTCGGGGATGTTGTTTGGCAGTATTACGCAACATTCTTTCTTGTCTTTGAGGTAGTTGTAAAGTGCGAGCGACGATCCGAGAGCGTCGCCGTCGGGGTTGAGGTGCGCTGTTATAACCACTTTTTTTGCCTTATCGAGCAAATCTTTTATCTCTTCAACAGATTTTTTTTCAAATAATTCCATTTTTGTTTTATAAAATTAATCAAATTGCTACCTTTGCAGAAATTTTTGCAAATATATAAATTTAAAAACAAATCAAAAATGAGTGGAAGACATACATTAATGTTGATTAAACCCAATGCGGTAAAAAACGAGTTCGCAGAGCAGATTTTTTTAGAAGTTCATCAGCACGGATTCAAAATCCTCGCTTGTAAGAAATTGCAACTCAGCAAGAACGAGGCAGAAGCCTTCTATTTCGTACACAAGGGAAAACCATTTTTCGACGGATTGGTAGAATTTATGACCTCTGGCCCTATCTACGCAGCCGTACTTGAAAAAGACAACGCAGTAGCCGATTGGCGCAAACTTATGGGCGCAACCGATCCTGCTAAGGCTGAAATCGGTACTATCCGCCGTAAATACGCAGAATCAGTTCAGCACAATGCTGTTCACGGTTCTGACAGCGACGCCAACGCTTTGAACGAAATTTTCTTCTATTTCTCTGCCCGCGAGATTGTTAACGCAGGTGGTGGAATCATTCAGTTGCACGATATCAACAAAGCCGAGTAGGTTTTGGGCAACAATAATGACATTTTTTGCAGCCGTCGTTTTTGACGGCTGTTTTTTTTGCTAACAATTATATGCTGCAAAAAAAATTTTTGTATCTTAGTGCAAAAATTATTCACCCTAAAAATGAAAAGGACAACCTTAAAAAACGCAGCGTTTTTTGCGCTTAAAACATTGATTTTCACAGTAGTTCTATCTATATCGCTGTTATATTTCTTTCCTGTAACCTACGCGCGAAACTTTGCCTATTCGCCCCACGGCGACAGTGCGGTGCACAACCGTTGGGTAGATTCTGTTTTTGCCACTATGACTCCCGATGAGCGTGTGGGTCAGTTGTTTATGGTAGAAGTGAGCAGCAAATGGGGTGCCGCCGACAAACTTTACAAAAACGTGGAGCAATATGTAACCGACTATCACATTGGCGGTGTGCTGTTTTTTTACGGCGGACCAAACCGTCAGGCTGCAATTACCAACAAATTGCAGAGCATTTCAAAAGTGCCGCTGATGATAGCCCAAGATGCCGAATGGGGCTTGGGAATGAGGTTAGACAGCACAATTTCGTATCCCCGTCAACTAACTCTCGGCGCCATCGAAAACGAAGACCTTGTATACAAAACCGGACTTGAAATTGCCCGTCAGTGCCGTCGCCTTGGGGTAAATATCGATTTTGCACCGTGTGTGGATATTTACGACAATCCCGGCAACTCAGTGATTGTAAACCGCTCGTTTGGTAGTGATAAACAGGAAGTTGCACGCAAATCGCTCGCCATAATGTCGGGTATGCAAGATGGCGGAATACTCACCACAGCCAAACATTTTCCGGGTCACGGCAATACCGTTACCGATTCGCACTACGACCTTCCAATTATCAAAGGCGACAAACAGCGTATCGACACTTTTGAACTATATCCGTTTAAATATCTGATTAACAATGGAGTAAAAGGCGTTATGGTGGGACATCTTTTTGTGGAGGCTTACGACGATTCTATTTCGCAAACTCCGTCGAGCATTTCAGAAAACATTATTTCAAAACTGCTCAAAAAAAATCTTGGTTTTCAAGGACTTGTATTCACCGATGCACTTGCTATGCAGGGCGTTAGCCGCAATTATCCCTCGGGCGAACTTGAAATAAAGGCGTTCAAGGCAGGTGTCGACGTGTTTTTGCAGCCGAAAGATTTTGTGGCGGCTTACAATGGCATTATTGCCGCACGCGATTCGGGTTATATTTCGCAAAAGGAAATCGACATCCGTTGCAAAAAAATTCTTCTCGCCAAAAAACAACTCGGTTTGGATAATTTTCAACCTGTAAGCACCGAAAATCTTTATCAAGACCTCAATAACGATTATGCACAAAACCTTCAATCTCAGATAGTTGAAAATTCCATTACCCTTATCAAAAACCGCGACAACCTTTTACCGCTCAAAGATTTATCCTCTAAACGCATAGCCGCCGTGTCGATTGGCAAGACCGCCGAGGAAACCGAGTTTGAAATTTCGCTCCGTAGGTTTACCAATTTGGATGTTTTTACTATCGAAAAAGAGGCAGAGCCAGCATCGTTTACCACACTTTCCGACACCTTAAAAACCTACGACCTTGTGATAATTGGCTTTCACAATTGCAATGCCTATCCTCCGAGGTTTGGATTTACTGCCAATTCGATAAATTTTGCCGAAACATTGGCTAAAACAACACCTGTGGTTCTTGGTATTTTTACCAACCCTATGGGTTTCACCAAGTTTAATCCTAAAAACGATAATTTTGCCGCCATCTTAGTGGCTTACGACGATACTCCGCTTGCCCGCCGCATTGCAGGAGAGATGATTTTTGGCGAATTGCCCTTCAAAGGCCGCCTTCCCGTCCGCATTAATGCCAAATATCCTCACGGCACAGGGTTCAAAACTGAGGGGTTTAAGGTGTATTGAGGTTAATAAATAAGGTGTACTTAATTTTTTGCAGAAACAAAAAATAACTACATTTGCACCTGAAAATGTGCCATAGCAGAGGGTAATATGAAAATTAAAAATGTAGAGGATTTTAGTTGGTTGTACGCGCTGTTGAAGCCGTTTGCAAGTTTTATGCACAACCACGTCTTTTATAAAAAGGTGTACACGTCGGGCTTGGAGAATATTCCCAAAGAGGGTGCGGTTATTTTTGCGCCAAACCATCAAAACGCACTTATGGACGCTCTTATCATCCTCAGTGTTAAGAATTGGCAACCTGTTTTTATGGCTCGTGCCGATATTTTTGCGGGACAATTTGTCCGCCGTTTGCTCTTTTTTATGAAAATTCTCCCCATTTTTCGTATGCGCGACGGTCGTGAGAGTCTCAAACAAAACGATGAAATTTTTGAAAAATCGGTTCAGGTGCTACGCAAAAAGCGTTACCTTGTGATATATCCTGAGGCAAGCCACGTTGGTCGCCGCCGTTTGCGTCCGCTCAAAAAGGGCATAACGCGAATTGCTTTTATGGCAGAGGAGGCTTCTAACTATACTCTCGGCGTTAAAATAGTGCCTGTGGGTATCAATTATCAAGATTATTTTTCGTTTCGCACCAATGCTTTTATCAATTTTGGAAAGCCCATCAATGTGGAGGATTACCGCGACCTTTATCTCGAAAATCCCCAAAAGGCTAATCACGAATTGATAACCGATATTTCAAACGAACTTAAATCGTTGATTATCAATATTGAAAACAACGAAGAGTACGACAATTTTGAAACCGCCCGACTTGTTTATGCGCCTTATCTCGTGAAAAAAGAGCGCAAACTTGTCAACAATTTTAAAAACCGTATTTATGCCGGTCAGCAGGTTGTAAAATTGATGGACACTCTGAAAAACAACGATTTAGACACGTTTCACAAACTCAACGGCTGTCTTAGCGACTACCGCAAACTTTTGCAACAAGAAAACCTCCGCGATTGGATTATCCGCCGCCGCTTTACTATTCCCGGTGTGCTTTTGCGAACGGTAATTCTAATAGCAATGTCGCCGGTGGCATTGTTTGGTGCTGTTAACAATTTTCTACCGTACCATACGCCTGACCTGTTTACCCGCAAAATCAAAGACAAGAATTTTCACACTTCGATACGCTTTGCGGTGTATATGTTTGTGTTTCCGCTGATATTTTATCCGCTGATATTCTTTTTGTTGTGTCAATTTACCGATTCGTGGCTTATCAGGTTGATTTATATGCTGTTGCTGCCGCCAACGGGTATTTTTGCCTTTCATTATTTTGAGGAGGTAAAACGTGTTTTGGCTATGTGGCGCTACACATTTAACCGCAACAAAAAGTCGTTTGAGTGCCTCAGATGGCTTCGTGAACAGATTCTCGATATTTTTAAAAGTATCGAAAATAATTCCTAACGGCTATCGTAAATGCCGATTGTGGCTATCGTTTTAATCTATTGCCAAGTCTAATAACATAATATTGAATTAATGTTAGTTTCCGCGCGATTGTATAATTTTGCGCAAAATTTAAAGATATGAATTGGATTAACGAATTAATATCAGGTACAAGTGTGGGACACTCCATACTTTTGCTTGCCGTAATAGTTTCGGCTGGCATTCTTTTCGGTAAAATCAAAATCAAAGGTATTTCGCTCGGAGCCACATTTATTTTGTTTGTGGGCATCATCTGCGGGCATCTTGGATTAAAAATCGACCCAAAACTCCTTGATTTTCTGCGCGATTTCGGACTTATTCTTTTTGTCTACGCAATAGGTATGCAGGTAGGCCCGAGTTTTTTCTCATCGTTTAAGAAAGGCGGAATGACGCTCAACCTCCTGGCTGTTGGCGTTGTATTTTTGGGCGCAATTACTGCCCTGATAATTGGTTTTGCCACTGGTATCGATATTCCTACTATGGTGGGCATTATGTCGGGTGCTGTTACCAATACTCCGGGTCTTGGTGCTGCCCAACAGGCTTTTAAAGAAATGACTGGCGATGTAAATTCCACTATGGCAATGGGTTACGCTGTGGCTTATCCCCTCGGCGTAATTGGCATAATCCTTACGATGATAGTTGTAAAAGTGCTTTTCAAAGTGGATTTTAAAAAGGAGAACGAGCAGATTGAAACTCTCGCCAAAGACGCTCAAAAGTCTGCCACAGGTATCTCGATGCAGGTTCTTAATCCTTCGGTTTTTGGAAAAACAATCAAAGAACTTGTAAAACTTTTCCCCGATCGTCATTTTATAGTTTCGCGCCATTGGGACAACGAAACCAATCAAATAAGCCTTGCCACTTCGGAAACCGTGCTTAAAGAAAACGACAAGATATTTGTAATTGCCAATCCTACCGACATTGACACTATTACCGCTTTTATAGGTAAAGCCATTGATTTACAGCGCAAACAGTGGGTTTTGGCTAACAGTTCGTTTATCAGTAGTAGAATTTTAGTAACAAAAGAGGAAGTCAACGGTAAACGCCTCGGTTCGTTGCAGTTGCGCAAACTTTACGGATGCAATATTACACGTGTAAACCGTTCAGGCGTTGACCTTGTGGCATCTGAGGAACTTGTGCTTCAAATCGGCGACCAAGTTAACGTTGTGGGTACAGACATCAACATTGCAAGTGTTGAAAAAGTGCTTGGCAACTCGGTAAAACGCCTCAATCAACCCAACCTTATCACCATTTTTATCGGCATTGCCATTGGAGTAATTCTCGGCAGTATTCCTGTTGCAATTCCGGGAGTTCCGCAGCCGTTTAAACTTGGTTTGGCTGGTGGTCCGCTGATTATTTCGATACTTATTGCTAAGTTTGGATATAAATGGAAATTAATCACTTACACCACTCAAAGCGCAAATCTTATGCTTAGTGAAATAGGTATTTCGCTATTCCTTGCCTGTGTGGGATTAAACGCCGGAAACGGATTTTGGGATACTATTGTCAACGGCGGTTACTCTTGGGTAGGCTATGGCTTTATAATCACCTTCTTACCGCTTTTGATAATGGGCATAGTTGGCTATAAATTCTGCAAAGTCAATTACTTTACCTTAACGGGTGTAATAGCAGGCAGTCACACCGACCCGCCAGCCCTTGCCTACGCCAACGGACTCACATCAAAAGACGCTCCTGCGGTAGGTTACGCCACAGTTTATCCGCTCACAATGTTTTTCAGAGTGCTGATAGCAGAATTGATGGTGCTGTTTTTTGTGTAGATTTTTTAACTATTTCTATAAAAAAATCCGTCGGCTGCAATGGCTGACGGATTTTTTGTTTTATATGGTTCAATTCCTTAATTCTTCATAACATCCAAATCCACTTTTGGTTTCATTACGTCGTTAACCTTGCTTTCGTAAGGTGTGAGTAATTGTGATTTTACCTCAGTAACAATATCTTCGGCAGATTTGCCAATGAAGAATGTGTATTCACCGGCAGGGGCAGTCCATTGATTTTGTGCTGCGTCGAAATATGCCAAATCGGCAGAGTTAACAGTGAGAACCACAGGCTGAGATTCGCCCGGCATCAGAGAGTTTGTTTTGGCAAATGCTTTGAGTTCGTACTTGGGCGATGACTGTTCTGATTCGGGATATTTTGCGAAAAGTTCTACAACGGTTTTACCTTCGCAACTTCCTGTGTTCTTTACGTTTAACGAAATTTGGAAATCGCCACCGGCTGTTTGAATTTTTACATCCGAGAATTCAAAATCGCTGTACGACAAACCGTAACCAAACGGGAACGAGGTCTTTTTGCCGAATGTGTTGTAGTAACGGTAGCCTACAAAAATATCTTCCAAATAGTTGGTGTAGTCGAAGTTTTCGCGGTTTTGGTTGTCGTCGTGAGTATCAAACATCGAGCGGGCATCGGCGGGATAGTCGTATGGGAAGTTTTTAGCACCGGGAACATCAAAATAGTCAATGGGGAAGGTCATCGGCAAACGTCCCGAAGGATTAACCGCACCTGTAACTACGTCAGCCACAGCGTTTCCACCTTCTTGACCGCCCATCCACGGCAACACAATTGCATCGGGAATATCCTTCCACGAAGCGGTTTCGATTACGCCACCAATATTGAGAATTACGATGGTCTTTTTGCCGAGTGCCTTGAATGCCTTTTGAACCTTGGTGAGGAGGGTTTTTTCATTGTCGGAGAGATAGAAATCAGCAATTCTGCGGTCGCGGAATTCACCCGAAACACGTCCGATGGTGATAAATGCCACGTCGTTGGTTTTTGCAAACTCTTTAATTTGAGCATCGTCGATTACAAAGTCCACAGGATTAAAGGTATACACCAAGCCATCCTTGTTTGCGGGATTAGATTTAAAATCCTCGCGCTGTTTGTCGATTGCTGGAATATAGATGTTTTTGAGTTTTTCGTCGATGGTAAAGCCTTGGTTTTCAAGACCCTCGCAGAGCGAAACTGTGTAAGCCTCGTTAACATCGCCGCTACCTGTGCCGCCTGAGTAAAAAGTGTAAGATGTAACTCCGAAAAGTGCAGCCTTACCGCCTTTGATAGGCAGAGCGTTGTTTTTATTTGTCAGCAGCACAATGCCTTCGCTTGCAGCCTGACGTGTGATTTTTGCGTGTTCTTCGAGGTTTGGTTTGTTAGAATATTGATATTTTTTGAATGTGGGAGATTTTAAAACCAACTCCAAAATACGTTTTACATTTTCGTCAACATATTCGATTTTGAGCGAGCCGTTTTTCATACCCTCAACAATCTTTTCGTATTGATTGTTGACACCGGGCATAAGAAGGTCGTTACCCGAAATTACCTGATTAACAGGATTTGTGCCAGCAAACCAATCGGTCATTACAAGTCCGTCGTATTTCCATTCGTCGCGAAGAATATCGTGAACAAGTTCGCGGTTTTCCGACGAGTACGAACCGTTGATAAAGTTGTACGAAGTCATTACAGTCCAAGGATTTGACTCGCGTATTGCAATTTGAAACTGACGCAGATAAATTTCGCGCAAAGCACGTTGTGTAATACGGGCATCGTTGTTCATACGGTTGGTTTCCTGACTGTTGCCAGCAAAGTGCTTAATGGAAGTGCCCACGCCGAGACTTTGAATACCGTTGATAAGTGCGCTTGCGGTTTTGCCGGCAAGCACAGGGTCTTCGCTGTAATACTCGTAGTTTCTACCGCACAAAGGGTTGCGGTGAATATTTGCACCCGGCGAAAGAATAACATCAACGCCATATTCAAGTACCTCATTTCCAATTGATTCGCCTACTTCTTTTACAAGTTCGGTGTTCCAAGTAGACGATAGGGTAGTGGCGATAGGAAATGCCGTGCAATAGTAAGTGTTTTCGTCGTTGTCGCGCTTAGGTTTTATTCTCAAACCTGCGGGACCGTCGGCAAGCACTATTGACGGAATGCCCAACCGAGGAATAGCACGTGTGATACCTGCCGCGCCGGGTACTTTTTGTTCGGTGCTTCCAACAAACGAAGTTTTTTCTTGGCTTGGATCCATACCTGCGCCAATAAGCATAAGAGCCTTCTCTTCGATGGTCATAGCCGCAATCACCTCGTCGATAGAGGCTGTTCCGAGTTGCGGTGGTGTTTGGTTGCAACTGCTTGATGCAGTGAGTATTGCCGCAGATAGTGTGGACATAATAATTGATTTGTTCATATTATTAGATGTGTTTAAGATAAATTGCTGATTATTTGGTGATTAAAAATGCAAACGAGAATTTTTTGTCCCCGCTGATAAGTACGCCTTTGTATAGACCTTGCGGAAGCGTTATCTTGATGGTTTCCTGAGGATTATCAATGGTTTGCATTATATTGCCCATATTATTGCAAATTATTATTTCTGAATCTGTAAGATATTCTGAATCAAAGTTTTCGAGCGAAATTGTAACTGTTTCACCCTCTTTTGCCAACGAGGGATAAATTTTCACCTTGTTTAATGCTGTCGGCTTTTTCTTTTTGGAGATTTCGGGTTCGGTTTGTTCTTCTTCGTCTTCTTGTGTATCAGGTTCTTCAATGTTGATATCTTGATATTCAACATATATTTCCACATCATAGTCAAACATTGAAAAAGAGTAGTTTATGTTTTCGGTTGGATACAATCTTCGCGAGTTGACGTATACCAACGCCTCGCAACCATCATCGGCGGGTTTAATTTTAAACTGAATCAGTTCGTCCTTTTGGGCTTTTGTGTGCGAAATCTCCGAAATGTTTTCATCTGTTTTGATAGAATGATATTTGATGTAAACCGCCTCAATGTTAATGTCAGAGATGTAGTCTGACATCTTGACTGAGCCTGCAAAGTCTTTTATTTCAACTTGTTTTCCATTTACCAATACCTTTTCCAAATATATTTCATCCTCGCTCATATTGTCGACGGTAAAGTTTACGATGTCGTCAACAATAGCAGAGTTTTGTTCGCAGTTTACATTTTTCCCAGTTTTAATCTTGTAACTAATTGGTTTGTATTGAGTTGTAATTTCTACATCCGCCTTGTAATCACTCATCAAAAAATTGCAGAAATATTTGTAAAATGTTATGGATTTGCCATTTACCAATATTTTTTCTAGTTCGTAACCTGAGGAGGTAAGGTCGGAGGCGTAAATTTTAATTAGATCGGTTTTATTGGCTTCTGTTAAATTTGAAGTTGTGTGGTTGTCGGTGGTGATGGTGTATATTTCAGGAGGAATTAAAGCAAAGGTTACCGAGAGTTCAACATCGTCGTACGGCATTTCAAAACTGTAATCATTCTTGTTGGTATTTACCGTAATTGGATTTTGGGTAGTTTTTTCTATTGCTGTGATGTTTGATGTATATCCCGAGGCGCAGTTGATTGTAAATTTTACTTGGTCTTTGTGTGAAAATGTGGTTTGCGATATTTCAATTGCATCTGCATTTGCCCCTATTTTATTTACATCATGAGGATTAATCAACCATTTGGATGGAATATTGTTGGTTGATGTCCCTTTTGAGCGGGTGTATTCCAAATCGGTGGGACAGATGAAAATGCCCTCTTGGGGTAGTCCTTTGGTCCAACTTGTTGTGCAATTATTTCCATTGTCTTGCCAATTTGTGAAACAAACCTCGATTTTGTTTAACGACGAACATCCCGTAAATAAATTTTTGAAACAATCTTTTACCAAAGTTTTTGCGGCAATTTTAGGAACTTTGATTAATGCTACACAACCTGAGAACATTGAATTGTAGCATCCTTCTGAGATTGTTTCGGCAGATAATTCGGGTGCAGAAACAAGAGTGGTGCAGTTTTCAAATAGTTTGAAAAAGCAATTTTTTTCGGAGATTTCTTTGGTCAATCCTGTTCCATCGAGGAGACTCATAATACTTCCCGATGCCTCAACACTTCCTCCTGTAATGTTGAATTTTACGTTTTTTGATGAAGTGGAGTAAAATGTTGTGTTACTGCCCTTAAAGCAGACATAGGCATCTTTGGCTATCGTTATAGCTGATCCATCCCATTTTTCAGACCATGTATCACCTCCATTAGTTGAATAGTAGAGTTCTGTGGCCAACGACCCTTTTTTTGTTAATGAAATCTCAACATTGTTATCCAACGATTTGAATGTGAGATAATTGTTGTCTTGTGCCAATATAGTACCCGTAATGCACAAGTGCAGTATTGTGGTTAATAAATAAACTTTGTTCATACTGCTCTGTGTATTGGGTTTGTTTATTTGAAAAACTCTACTAATGTTTGCAGGTTTTCTGCTTGTTGTTCAAGTTCTTCGGCACTAGAAGCCAATTGTTCGCTTGAGGATTGGTTTTCTCTAATTACGTTGTTAAGTTTAATAATAGAGGTGTTGATTTGAGAAGCACCAGAGTTTTGCTCGTTGCTTGCTGTAGCAATTTCGTTTACGAGTGTAGTGGTTTTTTCGATACTTGGCAGAGCTTTGTGCATTGAGCTGTTTGCATTTTCTGATACTCTCAATCCTTGCTGGGCTAGGTCTACAATTTCGTCTGCTGCTTTTTTGCTGTGTTCAGCAAGTTTTCTTACTTCGCTAGCAACCACAGCGAAACCTTTTCCTGATTCACCTGCGCGGGCAGCCTCAACAGCTGCGTTGAGAGCAAGAATATTTGTTTGGAAAGCTATGTCGTTGACAATTTCAATTTTTTCTGCAATGTCTTTATTTGTGGAGTATACATCATCGAGGTTTTTAACAACATCGGTGAATAGGTCGAGAGCCTTTTTCGACATTTTGTTGGTTTCTGTTGCATTCTGTGAGTTCTGGTCGATATTGCTCGACATCTCTTGCATCGTTGATGATAGGTCTTCGATGCTTGCCGACTGCTCATTTGATCCTCTTGTAAGTTGTTGAGAGAGAGCGTTTACCTGTTCGCTATGTGCAGCGAGAGCTTCAGATCCTTCTTTAATTGAAAGAACGATTGTAGATATTTTGTCGCTCATTATCTGCAAGTTGGTGCAAATCAAACCAATTTCGTCTTCGGAATGAATATTGAATTTTTGGTGAAGATTACCTTCGGAGATGTTTTTGATGGTAGAAGTTAGCCAATCAATCGGTTTTGAAATAATTTTGTGAATACCAAACCAGATACCTATTAATATTATGGCAATAGTGATGAATAGGAAAATGATCATATTTCGCAAAATGATTCTTGCAGGCTCCATAATTTCTTCCTTAGATACTGTGCCTACAAGTGACCAGTTTGGAGTTTCTTCAATTGGGTAGCAAATCATAAAGTCAGCATTACCTTCGGGAGATTTAACGTATTGGGCTGCTGTACCTCCCGTTTTTATGGCTTTTACTACTTCTGGCAATCCTTCGTCGTCGTCGGATAATCCTTCAAGTTTAGCGTTCATAAGAATTGATTCGTCTTTGTGCCCAATAAAAGTGGTGTTGCCGTCAACTATGAAACTGGTGCCATGGTTGCCTATGTTCATATCTTTAACAATATTAGATAATGTAGAAAGGCTGATGTTTCCTGCAAGAATACCCACAACTCTGCCTTCGAAAGTTATAGGAACTGCAAGTGTATATTTTTTTTCACCAGTAGATTTACTTAGGTCGGGGTTGGTCATGGCAAAGTTAGCACCTTTGTTCATGATGTTTTTGAAGTATTCGCGGTCGTCTAACTTCTTTTCTGCAAGACCTTTACCTGCTATATAATAGTGGCCATCGGGTTTTATTACAAATAATAGGCTAAATTTGTCGCTGTTTTTTTGTGCTTGTTCTTTCAAGTAACCTTGCATTTGATTCCAGTCCATTGTCTGCACTTGGTAACTTTCTGCAATGCCTTGAAGGCGAGATTTGATAGCTGAAAGGTTGTTGGTTACCTCTATTGAACCTCTGCGGACAATCTCTGTTACAAAGTTTTCGGTGGTTTCCAACTGTTTGTTTACTGACATTTTGTAGTTTACTATCATCATTACAGTCATTAAAATGATAGTAGCCGGTAAAACAAGCAGCAATATTTTGTTTTTCAACGAAAACTTCACTTTGTATTCATCCTTAGTATCTGTCATAATTGTCTATAAATTAGTGGTTTATTCAATTTTTTAATTTAATAGTTTTTGTTATAATTCATTCTACTAATATAAAATCAAATTCTGTGCAAAAAAAATATTTTGGAGTTTTTTTTTTAAAAAAAAGTGAAAAAAAACGGAAACCGAATGGTTTCCGTTAGTGACCCCTGCAGGATTCAAACCTGCAACCTTTTGATCCGTAGTCAAATACTCTATTCAGTTGAGCTAAGGGGCCAAAATATTTGGTGACCTCGGCGGGATTCAAACCCACAACCTTTTGATCCGTAGTCAAATGCTCTATTCAGTTGAGCTACGAGGCCTTTCTGATTTCGGGTGCAAAGTAAATGCTTTTTTACAACCCGTGCAAATTTTTTTGTATTTTTTTGATGATTTTTTTGTTAGAAAGCGTTGTCGTCTATATCACTGTCTTTTTCAAGCCTTATTGTGATGGAATACAAGCTTGTAGAGTTGTCGATTGTAGTGAAACTATACTCCAAAGGGTGATGGCTTTTGTTGACGAGAGTAGCAAATCCGTGGCCTGGCTCTCCTGTGCGTATCAGCTGCTGACGTTGTTCTTTGTCGGCGTGGTTGGCATATTCAAGCAGTTGTTTTAGCTTTGGAATCTTATCGTTTTTGATATAGTTGGCTGCGCTTAGCAATAGGTGTTGCTGCTCCTGGCTGATGAAGAACATTCCATAATTGCCATCATCATGATTTTGGTCTTTGTTGTCGGCATGTTGAAGAATATTTTGCAATATCTCAATCATGGTGCTGTAGACTCTGGTTTTCAATATTTTAGATGTGGTAATCTGGCGGCTGAGTATGCTCATCAAGTTTTTGAGGTTGTCTTGTTTTAGTATGCCATTGAAATTGAGCAGTATGTTGTGGTTGGTGAGTATCTTGTGAAACTTAATTATATCTTTTACCGACCATTGTTCATATTCTTTACGCTCTTCCTCGCTGTCTTCTTCCTGACATTGAATTTTGTTGTAAGGAATGCTTAAATGTAAGTAGAAGAACGAGTATTCATCGTCTAATTTAACAAATTCGTACCGGAATTTGCGTCCCGACTTACGTGCCATTTCTATTAGTCCGAGTCCGGCACCACCTTTTGATGAGAAAGTGCCGTTGTCGAGCACCTGACGCGAATACTCTTTGAGTTTTTCAGCGTCTAAGTTATTTATTTTCTCGATTTTTTCTTTAAGGCTTTCGATTGTGTCGTTCTTTATAAGATTGCCTGATGTGATATAGTACGCAAATTTCTTTTTGCGCATTATGAAGAGTCCTTCGTTCTCGTTTTTTCGGTCGTTGATTTTTTCTTGATGGCGGGTGATGTTTTGCAGACATTCAACCATGATAAAGTAGATGCGCTTTCGGATGAGAATCTTTTCGCGGCTTTGACCTATGTTGTTTTCTGCGAGGCACAGTATGTTTTCGGCTATTGCCGAGTTTACATTACCTCTATATATGTACTCAAGGCTGTCGTTGGATACATACTTTGTTAGTTGGTATGCTATTTCTTTGTTTCGCGCTGTGTCTTGTCCTGACATTTTTGCCTACTTTTAAGAGGTGGTTTACTTTGTTTGTCTGTTAGTTTCCGAGAATTTAAACGGATTAATGTTTTTTAAAGTTACTTAAAATGACTTTTTTTTGTTTTACAAATATTTTTGCGTCAAAATTTGAGCCAAATCTTCGTACTTGTTGTCAATTTTTATTGACTTTTTAGTTTTTTTCATGCATTCTTGCAGCGTGGGCGGCAGATCGGGTGAGATTCCGGTAACGTCTTTCACCACGTCTAAGAATTTGGCGGGGTGGGCTGTTTCTAAGAAAATGCCCTTTGTACCTGGGTTTGCCGCTATATATTTTTCGATACCTAAGTATCCGACTGCACCGTGGGGGTCGAGAGTGTAGCCATAAAGGTCTTTTACCTGTTTTATTTTTTTGCGTGTCTGATCATCGGTAAAACTGTATCCCTCAATTGTTTGGTGCATTTTTTTTGAGTCATGGTCGAAGATGAGATCCAAACGTTCAAAGTTGCTTGGATCGCCAACGTCCATAGCGTTAGATATTGTCTGCTTCGACGGTTTTGGTGTGTATATACCTGATTCCAAATAATTTGGTACAGTGTCGTTGATATTGGTGGCGGCTACGAATTGTTTTATAGTAAGTCCTGATTTCCAAGCAAGTATTCCGCCTGTTAGATTGCCGAAGTTTCCGCTCGGTACGCAAATTGCTGTGTCGTAGTCTTTTGCTTGCGCCACGGCGTAATAGTAGTAGAAACTCTGTGGTATCAGACGGGCTATGTTGATTGAGTTTGCCGATGTAAGGTGGAAACGGTTTTTGGTGTCGAAATTTGCAAACGCAGTTTTCACAAGTCTCTGGCAATCGTCGAATACTCCGTTAACTTCCAAAGCTGTGATGTTTCCTCCGTTGGTTGTAAGTTGTTTTTCTTGAATTTCGCTTACCTTGCCGCTGGGGTAGAGGATTATCACATCTACACCTGGAACATTAAGGAAGCCTCTTGCTACTGCGCTTCCTGTATCGCCTGATGTGGCAACAAGAATTACGGTCTTCTCTTTGTTTTTTTGTGAGAAATATCCAAGACAGCGCGCCATAAACCTTGCACCTACATCTTTGAAGGCGCACGTGGGTCCGTGGAAAAGTTCCAACGAGTATATGTTGTCTTTTACCATTACCAGAGGAATGTCGAAATTGAGCACTTCGTTGCAGAGTGTTTTGAAGTCGGCATCTGGAATTTCGTCGCCAACATATTTTTTCCCTACTTGATATCCAATCTCTTGGAGGCTCATATCAAAAAGGTTGGCGTAAAAATCATCGTCCATTTTGATGTATTCCTGAGGCATATAAAGACCTTTGTTGGGTGCGAGTCCTCGTTTTACTGCCTCCTCGAACGATACTATATGGTTTTTGTCGCGTGAACTTATATATTTCATTTTCTGTAAGTTACTATTTAAAAAATTCGTTGTGTAGAGCTTCTAATGCTTTTTGAGCGTCGCTGCTCTTTATCACTATTGAAACGTTGATTTCGCTGCTGCCTTGCGCAATCAAATGGATGTTGACGTTGTTGTTGCCTAATGTTGTAAATGCTCTTCCTGTAACTCCGGCAGCGTTTTTCATTCCTTCGCCTACCATTGCGAGTATTGTGTAGCCTCTTTCGGCTTCAATCGGGTTGATGCATTTCTTTCCTTTTATTTCAAAGTCGAATTCTTTTAAGATGGCTTCTTTGGCTCTGTCGGCATCTTTATCGTTGATTACTATGTTGATAGCCATTTCGGAGCAAGCTTGCGAAATAATTATCACGTTTACATCGCGCAGAGCGTTGAACAATCTTCCTGCTATGCCGTTGTTTCCAACAAGACCTGTGCCTGTGAATGTCAACATGGCTATATTGTCCATTGTTGAGAATGATTTTACAGGAGTTTTGGTGTCGGTGGCTGTGGTTACTAATGTACCTTTTTCTTCGGGATAGAATGTGTTGAGTATCACCATAGGAATATTGGCGTCCAAAACTGGCTTAACAGTTGGAGCATAGATAACTTTTGCACCGAGGTTTGAAAGTTCAAGTACTTCGCGGTACGACATTTTTTCAAGCGGACGTGCATTTTTAATCTTGCGCGGGTCGGCGGTATATATTCCGCTTACATCGGTCCATATTTCAAGCAGATCGGCTTTTAGTGCTGCTGCGTAAAGTGCTGCTGTAAAGTCGCTTCCGCCGCGTCCAAGTGTAGTGGCGTATCCTTTTTCGTTGCGAGATATGAACCCGGGGGCTACGGTGATTTTGTAATCGGGATTGTAAGATGCTGCGATGTTTTTGTATGTTTGCGAGCGGTTTACATCCTCCTTGCCGTTTTCAAACTTGGTGATTATCACTTGCGACGAATCCAAGTAGCCTACGCTTCCATTGTGTATCGAAAGATATTTGTAAATAATGGCATTCGACATTTTTTCGCCAAAGCTTACAATTATGTAATATGCCCTTTGCGATAATTCGTTGAGCATATAAATAGCCTCTAACACCTTTTCAAGGTCTGAGATGTGCCCGTCGATTGTTTGTTTGAGGTCGCCTTGCTCATCTACGCTGAAAAGCTGGTCGATAAAGTCGTGGTGACGTTTTTTTATCTCTGTACAAACGTTTTTATATGTGGTGTCTTTTTTGGATGCTTTATCTGCTGCTTCTTCGAGCATGTTGGTTACTTTGCTCAAAGCTGAGCAAACTATAATCTGGTTTTCATCTGTTTTTTTTAATATCGCACTGATATTTTTTACTGTTTCTACTGTGGAAACCGATGTTCCTCCGAATTTTAAAACTTTCATCTGTGGATTTGAAATTGTAATTATCCTTTATTAAATATTTTGCAAATATAATTCCTTTTGTTTTTTATGCGCCAAATTTATAAAAATTTTTTATAGGTAGTATCAAAAAAGGCTGTTTTTTTTATTGCAAGTATCGGTTGGATATACATTCAAAAAAAAACCTCCGGCGTTTTGCCGAAGGTTTTATATAACTAATTGTTGTTTAAAAACTACAATTTAGGACCAGCTGCAACGAGTGCCTTGCCGGCTTCGTTGGTGGTGTATTTCTCAAAGTTCTTGATGAAACGTCCAGCGAGGTCTTTTGCCTTTGTTTCCCATTCAGAAGCGCTAGCGTAAGTGTCGCGGGGGTCAAGAATTGCGGGATTAACTTTGGGAAGTGCGGTGGGAACTTCAAAGTCGAAGAAGGGGATCTTCTTGGTTTCAGCTTTGAGGATAGAACCGTCGAGGATGGCGTCGATGATACCACGTGTATCAGGAATAGAGATACGTTTGCCGGTACCGTTCCAACCAGTGTTAACTAAGTAAGCCTTAGCACCCGATTTTTTCATCTTCTTAACGAGCTCCTCAGCGTATTTTGTGGGGTGGAGTTCGAGGAATGCCTGACCGAAGCAAGCCGAGAAGGTCGGGGTGGGTTCGGTGATTCCGCGCTCTGTACCAGCCAATTTAGCGGTGAAGCCAGAGAGGAAGTAGTACTGAGTTTGTTCGGGAGTGAGGATAGATACGGGAGGAAGAACACCGAAAGCGTCTGCTGAAAGGAAGATAACATTCTTAGCAGCAGGACCAGCGCTCTTGCCAGCTACTTTCTTAACGATGTTGTTGATGTGGTCGATCGGGTAAGAAACGCGGGTGTTTTCTGTTACGCTCTTATCTGCGAAATCGATTTTGCCGTTTTTGTCAACAGTAACGTTTTCCAAGAGGGCGTCGCGTTTGATAGCGCCGTAGATGTCGGGCTCGTTTTCCTTAGAAAGGTTGATAACTTTAGCGTAGCATCCGCCTTCGAGGTTGAATACGCCTTCGTCGTCCCAGCCGTGCTCGTCGTCACCGATAAGGAGACGTTTCGGGTCGGTAGAAAGGGTGGTTTTGCCTGTGCCAGAAAGACCGAAGAAGATAGCAGTGTTTTTGCCTTCCATATCGGTGTTGGCAGAGCAGTGCATCGAAGCGATTCCTTTGAGGGGGAGGTAGTAGTTCTGCATAGAGAACATACCTTTTTTCATTTCACCACCGTACCAAGTGTTGATGATAACCTGTTCGCGGCTCTTTGTGTTGAATGCAACGCAAGTTTCAGAGTTGAGACCAAGTTCTTTATAGTTTTCAACTTTTGCTTTAGAAGCGTTGTAGATTACAAAGTTAGGCTCAAAATTTTTGAGTTCTTCTTCGGTGGGTTGGATAAACATGTTTTTGATGAAGTGAGCCTGCCAAGCAACTTCGAGCACAAAGCGAACTGCAAGACGGGTAGCTTCGTTAGCACCGCAGAATGCGTCTACAACGTAAAGGTTTTTGTTAGAAAGTTCTTTAACAGCGATAGCTTTAACCTTAGCCCATACGTCTTCGCTCATGGGGTGGTTGTCGTTTTTGTAAGCGTCAGAAGTCCACCATACGTTGTTGTGGCTTTCGTCGTTGTCAACAATGTATTTGTCTTTAGGTGAACGTCCGGTAAAGATACCGGTCATAACGTTAACGGCTTTGAGTTCGGTCTCTTGACCTTTTTCGTAACCCTCGAGAGCGGGGTTAATTTCAGCTTTGTAAAGATCTTCGTAAGAAGGGTTGTGTGCGATTACAGTAGAACCTGCAATTCCGTACTTTGTTAAATCTAATTTACTCATTTTTAAGTATTTATTTTAAAATTGTTTTCTAAGGTAAACAATGCAAATTTAGTTAAAATTTTGATTGTTTGGGCTTGCTGTTTTTAAGATTTTGTTAAATTTAGAAAGTGTAAATGTTACCTTTGCGCCAAGTGTCAACTGCAAAATCCCAATATGGTTTAAACTCAGTGCTGCGGTAAAGCCTGTATTCGGGCGTTGTGAGCGTGGTTTGCCGTTTGCGGAAAACGAATTTTATTTTGCGGTCTTCTTTACGGTCGTGATATGTCCAAATTTCGGCTTTGCTGGTGATAGCCATCATTTGGGGCGGTCCCATTACGATGTATACCATTCCTCGGTCGGTTAACATTCCCTGACGATGGTCGGTGAAAAATATGTTTGCAAATACAGCTCGTGTATAGTATACTCTGATAAGTTCTTTCGACTTTTTGATGTCTTTAGTGCACGAATACCAAAAATCGTCAACGGCAAGTTTTTTTGAAGGCTTTTCTTTGATTGTAGCGTATTCTTCATCGGTGCAGAGGTATTTGATAGTTTTGAGCATATCGTCGGGAGTGGTTACGTTTGGATGGTCGTTTCCGAAGCATGGGATGGCGAATCCTTTTTGATTAACCGAATCTGCTGTTGTAAAATATATACCAGGTTTTTCAATTGTAAATGAGTATTGCAATGGTTTTGCCTCAGTATCAACGTGTATTGTGCTGTCGTTGTAGAATGCGAGGGTGGCGTATGGTGATTTTGGTATTGTACTGTCGACAGGTAATACAGTATTATATATAAGGTGTAGTCCGGGAGTGTTGTTGTATTTTATTGTGAGTTGTGTGCCAAGGTCGGCATAATTTTTTTGAAACGGCTGGCCATCGGTGGTGTAGGTGACGTTGAAATTGTCGATGCCGGTAGAGTCATATTTGTCTACAGTGTTGAAACTGATATTCATTTTTCCGCGCACAAGGTCGGTGATAGTGGTTTGAACCACAAATTTGGGTAGGTCTACGTGTTTGAGTTTAAGTTTTATGGCGAATGTCTTAGGAGTGGCTGTTTTGGCTATGGAGACGATTCTCATGCTTGTGTCGATCATTGTGCCGCTTTCAAACGATTCCATTATTTTGTAAAACACCTTTACTTTTGCTAATTGCTGGTTTTGTGCGTTTGCTTTTGAAAACAGAAGTTCTGAGTCGTTGATGATAACGAAGAGGTCGATGTCGGTGGTGTCGTTCTTTTTAACAAACACTTTTGGGTGTATTGTGGTGCTACTGGGATTGTACATCTGGGCTAACTGCGTAGTGCCGGCAGCAATAGCCGATATGTGTTTTTCGGGTTCTTTGTTTTTTTGACTGAGCATTCTGCAACTGGTGCAAAATGTCGAAATCCAAGCAGTTAGTGCTATTATGATTAGTTTTTTCATATATTTCTGAATTATATGTTGTATTCTGCGGCAAATATATAAAAAAAAAGTGTCGCCACAGCCAAAAAATCTGCAAGCGACACCAAATTAACCAACCTAACTAATCTACTGAATGAAAATCAACAATTGTGCCATCTGTGAAAATATGGTTATTTAATACATTCGGCAAATCCAGCGTCTGGATTTTTGTCGTTGGTGCGTGAATTGCCATAGTAATCTGTTGCGAGATAATCGTAAAGCATTATATATCCGTAGTTTGCAATGTCTTTGGCAGGGGAGGAGGGCATCAATATGTAGTTTGCTGATGCAGGATTTTCAAATTCGGGATCGAGGTTAATGGTGCAGTTGTTGTAGTGGTTTTGTTGGTTTAAATTGCTTTTAATTAGACAGTTGTCGAATATTATATTACTCTTTTGATTTATTTCTATCTCATTGTCATGGTTGCCGTCGATGATTGAGTTTGCCACTACCACGTCGGAGTTTTGAACATCTGTATTACAATCGAAGATTGCATTTTTGCGATAGCTGATGTTCCAATAATCTGCCATAGTGCAGTTGAATATCTTGTATTGTCCTGTCCCCGAGATGCTTATGCAAGATGATCCACAATTGTGTATTAATGTGTTGTAAATAAGTGTGTTTGTGTTTTCAAGTGTAATTCCGTTGTTAAAGTTGTTTTCTATTATGCAGTTGGAAATGGTGAGCGTTTGGTTGTTGGTGGCTGAGATGGCAGTTTGTGTGTTCTTTATTGTGGCATAATTAATTGCGCTGGTTTTTGATTCGGCATTGAATACGATTCCGTTCCATTGTGCTGGTATTTCGCTGTATTCTTGTTCGGTGCGTATTCCTTGTAATTTTACGGGTTTTTCAAGAGACCCTTCTATTTGCAGCGACCCTGAAATGTCTATTCCGCAGTTTTTGTTGAAATATATTGCAACTCCCTCTTTGATAATTAGTTTGGCGTTTTTATCAATTTTAATTCCTTTGTGCGACAGATAAGCGGTGTTGGCAGGAAGAATGGTGTCGTTGGTAATCAATCCGTTGAGTTTTGTAACATTTATGCCGTATGCGGTTATTATAACTTTCTGATTGTCACCGCCTGTGTTTACAATTATAGAATTCGTGAGCAAATGATTCGTAGTACCTATTTTGAGTTCAGCCTGTGCAAACACAAAGATGCTGTCGCCTTTGAGCAGTTCGATGTTTTCTGCCGAATTACTTTGCCAACCGTTGATGTTGAGATGTATTTGATTGTCGTCGTGTTCTAAACGTATTGAGTTGATATTTATGTTTTTACCAGAATTGTTAGTGATTTTTATAAAGTGAATGCTGCTTTTTTCTCCAGTAAATACTGTGTCGAATTTGAGTGTGTCGCACGAAAAATCGAGTTTTGCTCCTGTATTGTATTCAAAATTGTCTTGGCAGAAGCAAAATGCTGATATTATGATTGTTACTATTGTAATTAGAATGTTTTTCCGCATAATTGTTTTTTTTGCCAAAATTACATATTTTTGCGGAAAAACCTATAATGATGAAACTCCTATTGCACGCTTGTTGCGCTCCGTGTTCTGCACCTATATTGGAATGGCTGATTAACAATGATATACAGCCTTCTATATTTTATTACAATCCCAATATATATCCTGAAACAGAATATGTGATTCGTCGCAATGAGATAGAACGGTATTGTAAAAAACTTAATATCAATTTTTTGGAAGGTGAATACAACCATGCCGCATGGCTCGACCGTATTCGTGGGCTTGAAGACCAACCTGAACGTGGGAGTCGTTGTTTGGAATGTTTTAAACTTCGTCTTGCGGTTACTGCCAAGGTGGCTTCTGACAATGGTTTCGATACCATAGCTTCATCGTTATCGTCGTCGCGTTGGAAAAGTCTTAACCAGATAGACACTGCTGGCAATTTGGCGGTTGAGAATTATCCTTCGCTTACTTATCTTGCCAAAAATTGGCGCAAGGGTGGACTTCAACAGCGCAGAAACGAGTTGCTGAAAGAAAACGGCTTTTATAACCAGCTTTATTGCGGATGCGAATTTAGTATCCGTTCCTGCGCAACACCTCAGCCGCAAAATTAATTTTCCGCTCCATATCTAACTGACCATCAATCCAATATATATACATGCCGAGGCGTTCCATCCGTCGAAACCATGTCATTTGTCGTTTGGCGAACTGACATATTGCTATGTATAGCTGCTCAAACATCTCTTCGTATTTTAATTGACCTATGGCATAGAGAGTTACGTATTTGTATTCGAGACCGTAATATATCAGGTCGTCGGGATTGATGCCAGAATTTACCAGCATTTTTATCTCCTCTACCATACCCTCGTCTAAACGTTGTTGGAGGCGGATTTTGATTTTTTCGCGTTCTATTTGTCGCGGATTCTTGATGCCAAAAATCAGAGAGTCGATTTTAGGATAGGAGGGGACTATCTTGGGATTTTCTTTTATAAATGTTTCAATTTCAATGGCTCTTATTGCGCGTTTTTTTGTGTCGGTGTCGGTGTTGTTGTGGAGTGTGCGCATTTTTGCGAGCATTATTTTTAGTTCTTCAAGAGAGTATTTGTCGAGGTCGGCACGCAATTTTGAATTTTGCGGCACATCTATAAGTTGATAGTTGCGAATTGCAGATTCGAGATAAAGCCCTGTTCCGCCGCATAATATCGGAGTTTTCCCTTTTGCCGAAATCTCTTCAAACGCTTTAAAAAATTCGCGTTGATATTCAAAAACGTTGTATTTTGTTCCTGCTGGAATAATGTCGATTAAGTGGTAAGGAATGGTTTTGCCACAAACGGTATAGTCGGCAATGTCTTTGCCTGTACCGAGGTCCATTCCACGATAAATTTGGCGAGAGTCTGCGCTGATGATTTCGGTATTGAGTGCTGCCGCAAGGTGTGCTGCAAAAGATGTTTTGCCTCCCGCCGTGGGACCTAATACTGTAATGAGGTTCATTGATATCTTAAAATGTCGCAAAATAAAAATGTAGAGACGTGCCATGGCGCGTCTCTACTGTTAATGGTATCAGAAAATTCAACCCTTGACCTCTTCGGTGGTTTCGGGTGTTTGTGGGTGTTCGGTTTCTGCGGGTGCAGGTTTTTCGGTTGGTTCTTCGGTAGATTTGCCTTTGAGATAGTTGGGAAGTTCCAACCCTGCCGATTTGAAAATGTCGTTGATGGGAGGTAGTGCGCCCAACATTCCCGACATAAAGTTGGCTGTGCTTGATTTGCCGTTTGAAAGGCTGTCCCAAACAGTAACCTTGTCGATTTTGATATTCTTTACAGCCTCGGTTTGGAGTTTTACAATCTCCACGAGTTTGTCGGCAATCATCATCTTTACAGCATCGTCGGGGTTGTCGCCAGCGGCCTTTACCATTGCGTTGAAACCTTCGGCTTGTTTTGCGAGCACCTCCATCATACCTTTTGCCTTTGCTTCCATCTCGTAGTAGATAGAATCGGCGTTACCTTTTGCCACACGGCGGATACGTTCTGCCTCGGCTTCTGCCTCAATTTCAATTCGTTGACGTTCGATTTCGGCGGGAATGATGATGTCGGCTGTTTTGCTGGCTTTCTCACGGTCGGCACGTGCAAGTTCGGCGAGTTTCTGAGCCTCGTATGCCGATTTTTGAGTTTCAGCCTCGTTGATTCTTTCTGCCGAAACTGCTATTTTGTTTGCCTCTGCCTCGGCTTTGCGTCGTTCTGCCTCTGAACTTGCCACGCGTATTTTAGCCTCGTTTTCGCCCGAAACCGCTGTTGCGTTGGCTGCGGCTATGCTGATACGCTGGTTTTTCTGTGCCTCTGCCTCGCCCACTTGCGCCTCTGAGTTGGCTGCTGCCACTTTGATACGCTGAGTTTTTTGCGATTCCGACACACCGATTTGTGCCTCGGCTGTTTGTGCTGCCACTTCGATGCTTTGCTCTTTGCGGAACTTTGCCTCACCGATTGCACCGTTTTTCTGTTCTTCGGCAACCTCGATTTTGGCTTTGTTGATGGCGCGTTCTGCCTCTTTCTTACCTAGTGCATCGATATAGCCGCTCTCGTCGGTGATGTCTTTTACGTTTACGTTGATAAGTTTCAAACCGAGTTTTTTAAGTTCCTGTTCTACGCTGTCGGAAACATTGCGGAGAAACATCTCTCGGTTGGAGTTGATTTCCTCGATGGTCATGGTGGCGATTACTACACGCAGCTGACCGATAATGATATCCTCAGCAAGTATGCGGATGTTGTCTAAAGGGATGCCGAGCAAACGTTCTGCGGCGTTGTTCATTACTCCGTCTTCGGTGCTGATGCCCACCATAAAGTTGCAAGGTACATTTACACGAATCTGCTGTTTACTGAGGGCTTTTTTCAGGTCTACCGAGATGGTGATAGGCGAGAGGTCGAGAAATTGGTAATCCTGAATTACAGGCCAAATAAATGCCGCACCACCGTGAATACATTTGGCAGTGCGTGTGCCTGCCGAGCCTTTGCCCACTTTTCCGAAAACTACAAGTATCTTGTCGGAGGGGCATCGTTTGTAACGTTTTACAAACCAAACTATTAATATTAAACTGACTACCAACGCTATAAATATTAGCGTAAATATTGCGTCTCCCATAATTTGTTGATGTGTTAAGGTTTTATAAATTATTTAGTTATGATATTTTTTCTACAATTAGTACGTCGTCGTTGTCAATGTCTTTCACTCTAATTTTGTCGTGTTGGTGAAGTTCTTCGTCGCCAAGAGTAATGGCATCGTATGTGCGCACTGCGCTTTGAACATTAATTTGCACTTTGCCTTTTCCGCTTTTTGTTGGAGGAATCGAAAGGTATACTTCGCCGGTTGCGCCTATGGTGTCGGATGTGGCAAGTGTGCCGCTATATTGCATCCGCGCAAAGAAAGTGAGTAAAATTACTATTATAGTTGTCATTATCACGCCCGCCAATAATGAAACAAGTATTGTAACCCAAATTGGAAGGCCGTTGTGGATGGTGACTATTCCTATCCACGAGGCTGCCACCATAAATCCAATGATAGATTTAATACTTAGTATATAAGACCCTAGGTCGTTGTCGCCGTCGGCATCTCCGTCAGAGTCGGAGTCGCTATCCGACCCCATCAGGCTCATTCCAAAAATGATGACGAAAGCAATAGTGCTTATCACAGCCACTCCCCAATAGATTTTGGGCAGCCACGGCATAGCGTACCATGTTTCTAAAATTTCCATATTTCTATTTGTTATGTTTCTACAAATATATAAAATTTTTTCGGTTGTGAAAAGTTTTTTTAGGAAAAAAAACTCTTTTTTTAAAAAAAAGCCTCCGTTTGGGCGGAGGCTTTTCTTAAAAACTATTTTTAGGGAGAATTCTATTCAAATCTGATTTTGAATGTTTTTTCGCCCACTTTGCCAGAATTAGCACCACTTGTGGGTTTTGTTCTTACCACAATAACTTCGTTTTCAACGTTATCGCCAGCAATGTCGGGATAGAGCGAAACGGTGAGAGAACTTGAAGAGTTGGGGGATATGGTTTTGCTTTTTGGCAGAACTGTTACACCTGCGGGCGAAACAAATCCAACAATTTCCAATTCTACTGCGAGAGTGTTTGTGATGGTTATTTCCTGGGTTGTTACTTTGTTAGTTTTAGCGAACTTAACCACATCGTTGTGAGCGGAAAGAGCGCGAGTGTTGCCGAAGATTTGGAGATCTTCCTCCTCAATCCATCCTTGTGCGTTTGAAGCAGTTGTGATGAATGACATTACGAGGGCTGCGAATAAAATTTTAAATACTTTCATAATAAAATAAATTTATTAAATTAATTTTTTTCTTTTATTTAACGGTTAATACACTTGTTTAGTTGCCTAATAATTCGGGAATTGAAAAAAAAAAATATTTTTTTTTACTATTTCCTTTATTTTTGACGGTTGAGTTCGAGAGTGCCGCTAACCGATTTAAACTTGGTTTTGTAGATTACTTTGTCGAAATTGTCGCCTACACGTGTAACAATGCCCGCTTCTTTGAAATCTTCGCCTTCTTGTTTGATGTACAACACGCTGTCGTTTTCGATTTTATAATCTAAAGATACAGGCAGCGAATATTTTCCAGCGGTGGCGGTTTTGATTACAGTTGAAGCCATTGTTCCGGCGTCAATAGTGGCTTTGGAGTCTTTAAACTCTACGGTTAAGTCTACCTGAGAGAGCAATGATGATATCATTGCGGTTGGGATTTGGAATTCGTTTTCGAATAACGATTCTGCATTGGAGATGTCGACTGAATACACGCCTTCAAGCGAATCGTTTGATGCGCCTCCTTGGTTGCCTCCGCACGAGCAAAGCATTGCTGCGCTGCATAAGATTGTAAAGAGTTTTTTCATTTTGGTTGTGTTTATTATGATTAATTACGGTTGCAAATTTACAACTTTATATTATTGAATGAAATTTTTTATTTAAAAAAAATAAGAATTTTTAAACATTGGTGTCAATGTTGTGATACTTTTTTTTAGTTACTTTGCATTTTTATAACAATATAAGATGTATGGCTGCTAAAAGTAAAATTAAAAAGCTCTTCACCGCATTGTGGATAACTTTGGCGGGTGTTCCACTATTGCTCATAGCGGCTATCACTATTGTTTTGTCGAGTGAGACTGCCCAAACCTATGTGGCAGAGAAGGTGGCTTCTCATCTGTCGGAGAAATCTGGTGCTGATATTACCATTTCAAAGGTCTTTATTAATCTTTTTAAACTTAGCGTAGATTTTAAAGATATATATGTAGCTGATTTAAACCACGATACATTACTATATGCTGGTAGTATAGAGGCTCGGCTCAAATCTTTTGGCATATCGCAAAACTATTACCATATAGCTCAGGCTCAGGTGCGTAACGTGGTGTTGAATATGATTGCCGACTCGTCTGGCAATTATAACTACTCATTTTTGTTCTCGGACAATGATTCGTTGCAGGTGGATACCTCCACTTCTGATACCAAGTTTAAAATTGAGGTAGGCAAGCTGATGCTCGCAAATATCAATTACCGTTTGATTTCAAAAACTCCGGCTGGAAATTCTCCAATTATGGATTTTGACAATTTGCAGCTAAGCGGTGTTACTCTTCTGGGCAAGAATTTTATGATCAACGAAAAAACTGAGATTAGTTTGCAGATAGATTCTCTTACTGCCAAAGAGCATTGCGGATTTGAATTGCGGAAACTTGCTGCCAACGCTTTTGTAGGTCCTGACAAAGGCATATTGCTTAAGGATCTTGTACTTCGCACTCCTAATACCGACCTTAGCGCCGACAGTCTTAATTTTCATTGCAATAGTTTTGACGATTTTTCAGATTTTTGCAACAAAGTTGTTCTCGGAGCAAAAATCAACGAGGGGTCGAGGCTATGTGTTGACGATATCGGCCGTTTTGCCGAACCTCTCTATGGATATGGCATTGCGCCGAATATCAGCACTGTAGTTTATGGTCCTGTTAGCAGCTTGAATATCCAAAGTTTACGAGTTGCCTATCTTGATGCCACCCGTTTAACTGCCGATGGTTTTATTCAAGGATTACCAGATATTAATCATTCTTATTTTGATTTGGACATCAATGAGTTATCCACTTCGCAGGATAATATCAACACTCTTTATAAGCCATTCAGCGATGAACTTATTCTTGAACTTCCTGATGCTCTTAACGAACTTGGTACAGTGAATCTTTCGGCTCTGGTGACGGGAAAAGCCGACAATCTAACCCTCGACGGCAACCTTACCTCAAACCTTGGTAATATCAGCACCGACGTTACTCTTGTAACCGAAAACGATGTAACTAATATTCAAGGTATTATTGATGCCAAGAAACTTAATCTTGGTTCTGTTACTGGCGACCGCGAAAATTTTGGTTTACTTACCACGTCCGACACTGTAAATATCTATATTACAGCCGACGGCGGAGTCAATGGCATTGTAAAAGGTGCCGTAGATTCGCTTGGTTTGCTAGGTTATAATTATACAGGGATGAATATCAACGGCAAATTTTCGGGAGAGGATTTTGATGGAGTGTTTTCTGTGAAAGATCCAAATCTCGACCTCGATTTTGCTGGCCTTGTAAACTTTGGTGGGGATATTTTAAAAGCGAAATGCTCGTTAAAGGTGGAACACGCCGATTTAAAGCGCATCAACATTCTCCACGATTCTATAGATGTACTTAATTTTGCACTCACTGCCGATTTAGAAGGTTCCGATGTTGACAATGTTAATGGCAACCTTATTCTCACCGAAAAACTAAATTTCTTGCGCGATGGTGAGCTCTTTTCTATTGACGAATTTCGTGTAAGGGCTTTTATCGACCAGTATATCTGTGGTTTGCCATTACGTTCGGTTGAATTGCGGAGCGATTATGTTGATGCTGATTTAAAGGGGCTTCTTCGTTCCGACCAGTTGGCCCGGATTATGAGCAATTTTGCCTATATGGTTTTGCCGTCGTTGAATTATGAAGATTCAGCAGCCGTAAACAGGGCTAAACAACGTCTTGCCCAAACTACTACACGCCGACGTCGCACAAGTTCATTCAATGATCCTGATTTTCAGCGCAATCTTGGCAACAATTTCGATTTTTCAATTAATTTTAAGAATCCTTCCACAGTAACCGAGTTTTTTATACCTGAACTGTTTATTAGCGATCGAACTTCTATTAAAGGAGGATTTAATACCTTGCGTCGGCACATTTATACCGACATTCAAACTGATAGTCTTAAATACAACGACTATTGTGCCGACAATCTGAATGTTAGTGTTCACGCACTTGGCCGCGACTTTATTCTTGATGTCACAGCCGATTCTGTTGACGTTTCAAAGGATTTGAGAATCAAGAATCCATCTATTAATATAACAGCCCGAAACGACACTGCCTCTTATATGTTTTCTTGGTTCAATACCGACTCTGTTAAAAATGAGGGCACTATCAATGGTAATGTTGTTTTGCGGCAGCATTATTTGCCGTCGCATTTTCCTATTATAGAGACCACGGTACATCCAAGTTCACTTTATATTCTTAATTCAAAATGGGATATTAAAGAAAGCACAGTTGCGATAGATTCCACAGATATCGACATAAAAGATTTTGGCTTGTTTGCTGAAAACCAGCAGATAACCTTAGACGGTACAATTAGTGCCGATCCTGAGAAAAACTTTATCGCCAACATTCAGAATTTCAACCTTGAGTTTTTAAACAAATTTGTAGGTGGATTAAATATAAAAGGTGTGCTCTCGGGCAATACGGATGTTAAAAACGTTTATGGCGACATTCCGCTTTTCCGTTCGCACAATACTATCGAAAATCTTGTCTATAATGATGTAAATCTCGGCAATGTTGTTGCAAATTGCGATTTTCAGCCAATTGACTCGCTGATAAAAATCGATATTTTTACCAAGCGTCGTCTGCTCAACAAGGAGCTAATGGATAAAGATACCTTGATGCCGATACACGGTTTTGGAACGTGCAACATCCAATCAAAGGAGATTGATTTTACGCTTAATATTCTCAGTTTGCCTTTCAATACTTTCCGTCCGTTTTACGAAAACTACATTAAATCATCTAATTACACCAATCTTTCGGGGTATGCGCGGGTAAAAGGAAAAATAGAAGACCCTAAAGTGATGGCACAGTTGAGCGTTCACGGAGGTAATTTCAGGATAATGTCACTTGGCACTCAATATGATATTAACGATTCGCTTGGTATTACTCTTGATAATAACCTTATTAAAATCCATAAAACAACCCTTTACAGCGACCGCAAGTCGGGAAGTGCTATTTTGCAGGGCACTATTGCGCACCATAATTTTGAAGATATTGATATGAACCTGAGTCTTGCAGTTAAGAACTTTATGTTTTTAAATGCCAAACAGACCGATACATCGCTCTTTTACGGCAAGGCATATGCATCGGGCAATATCTTTTTGCGTGGCAACCCCTTGCGTATGATTGATGTTGATGGACGTGTCAAGACTGAAAAAAATACCATTGTTTATCTTCCTATGTATGGTGCGAGCGACGTTGACGCCACTAACGAGTTTATGACATTTGTTTCGCACGACACTCTCCATTTTCAAAATCAACGTCATGGAGCCGACCTTTCGGGTTTGAAAATGAATTTTAATCTTGAAGTTACTCCCGATGCCGAAGTGCAGGTGATATTAGACGAAACCACTGGAAATATACTTAAGGCATCGGCTAACGGTGACCTGCGGCTTGTGGTTTCGAGCGCAGGAGATTTTAGCATGTTTGGCAACTTGACCGTGGAAAAAGGAGAATATTTATTTACCATGCAGAATGTGATAAGCAAAAAGTTTGAAGTGGTGAAGGGTGGGTTGCTCCGTTGGAATGGCGATCCGATGGATGCCGTTGTGGATATTTCGGCGGTGTATAAGCTAAGGCGTGTAAACCTCTACAACCTAATGGTTGATGAAGATTACCGCAACAAAAAAGTTCCTGTACAATGTCTTTTGAATATGAAAGGAGATTTGAACGAACCTGAGGTTTCGTTTGGTGTTAAACTCGATGGAAACTACGACGATATTCAAACACAGTTGTCGAATCTCGATGAAGGAAATATCAACAAACAAGTGATTTCTTTGCTTTTGCTGAGTCAGTTTCAACCGTTGCCTGGTTTGCAAAACCAAGAGAATTCATTATTTACTTACAATCCTGGCGAGATAGTCAGCAACCAGATAAACCATTGGCTTAGCGACATCAGCGATAAAGTGGATGTGGGTGTTAATTATTCGCTTGGCGACCAATCCACAAGCAGTGAATTGGAGGTGGCACTCTCTACCCAGTTGTTCGATGATCGAGTAACTGTATCTACCAACGTGGGTGTGGGTGGTGAATCTAAAACCACCACATCAAACCGTACCAACAACGTGGTAGGTGAGGTAGAGGTGGATGTAAATCTCAACAAGAGCGGTACAGTGAAACTTAAAGTGTATAATAAGGCCAACGAAGATGAACTTGATCAAGCTCCTTATACTCAGGGCGTTGGTATCTCGTTTAAAAAAGAGTTCAACAACCGTCATGACTTATTTGTCCGAAAAAAGAAAACTAAAATTAAAACTCCATAAATTATGAAAAATACATTATTAGCACTTTCTTTGGCAATGATGTTTGCCACACCAGTATCGGCTCAGATTGCAGCTCGTATACCTGCCAATGCTCAGAAAATTATCGACGCTTATCCCGATATGCAGTTGTCTTACAGCGACAATGCCATTGTTTTCCCTGATGGCACCAAGATTACCTACGATGATGGCAAAGAGAAAGATTTTGTTACTATGCTTGACAATAGCGACATTGAGGATATGTTTTCGATGACATACGATACCACAGCCACCGAACCTGCATATTTAAACGATTGCGGTAGAAGTCGTTGCGAGGCGTTATTCAAAAAAATGTATGGCAATAGCGCAGCCGAGGTGCAAAAACACCTTGTAAAAATCGAATGGTTTGGTCAGCAACTGCCAATTACCACGGTAAACGGTGTAGATAAGCATTTACGTGCTGTATACGAGGAGCTTAAAGCCAAGCCCGAACTCAAAAAATATCTTTTACAAGCCTCATCGTTTTATTGGCGACAGGTGAGGGGTGCAAATCGTCAAAGTGCTCATAGTTATGGTATTGCATTCGATATTAATGTGGCAAATTCAAACTATTGGCTTTGGAGTAACAAGGGTAAAGGAGAAACCGACCACATCAAATATGTCAACCGAATTCCATTAGCGATTGTGAAAATATTTGAAAAACACGGCTTTATTTGGGGTGGACGTTGGTATCATTATGATACAATGCACTTTGAATACCGTCCTGAATTTTTACCTTGATAACTTCATCACTATCGCACGTGTTTCTACGCCGATTGAGATATTCTAACCAAAGAAGGAGAAGTCATTTTGTTGAATTATTTGAGTTTATAGATTCGTTTTTTTTTTTGTAAAAGTACTATAATTAAAAAACTTTCTTATATTTGCCCCGAAGAAACACATTAAATTATTTAATTTCAAAAACTTAATAACAATGATTAAAAACCTTATCTATGGCACCATGCTGAGCGCAGCAGTGCTTTTTGCCAGTTGCTCGGGCAATCAAAACAACGGCGGCAACACTAATTCTTCTGAAAACAACACCAATACCGTTGCTCAAAAAGGCACTATCGAGGACGTTTGGCGCAGTTATCTCACTTCCGAATACCTTGACATTCCGGCAAAGAATGTAGAAAAGGCTATGAGCTCACTCACTAAAAAGGGTGCTAATGCCGCTCAGGTTATTTTCGATGACGCAACTAATGAGGTTCTCAGTGCTACCGAACCCGATCCTAACGCAACAGAAGAAGAAGAAAGCAATGATTCTGCTCTCGGTTATTACTACGAAACATTGGCACTTTTCGACAACAAAGATGGCGGTCAAACAGTGTTGCTCTATTCTTCTCGTCCGGGCTGGGGTCGCAATTTGGTGTCGATTTTCTCTTATTCAAACGGCACTCTCAAACGTCTTCCGGTAAGCAAATTGCCTTTCTCCGACGATATGTTTAATAATGAACCCAACTATGATTTTGAACAAGGTAAGATTTCTAATGTTTGGGGCACAGAGGTGCAATATCTTGATCCTTCGATAAATATCGACCCTGCTTCGTTTACCAAAGACGGCTTTGACACCGAATCTGCTGGCGAACACGACAGAACTTTCAAATGGGACGGCGAAAAATTCACATCTATTGCAGGTTAGTTTTATCTAAATTATCACAAAAATGAATAAATCACTTGCATTTTCACTTATGTTTGGCGCGGCTATTTTGACAGGCTGCTCTGGTGGTGGCAACAATGGCGAAACTAAAAGCACCGACAATGCTGAACCTCTTAAATTTCAACAGTTTACAGATAGCGTTGGTTTCCAAGAAAGCGGTTTCACTCACTATGCTACAATCAAAGCCGACTTTCCTGTGTCGGGTCCAGAAGCGTTGGTAAACGTATTGAAAGGAATCATTGCAGAGCGTTTTGATCTTTCAATCGACGATGCCAAAGATGGACAAACCTTTGCCAACAAGGTAGTTACATCAAAATTGGAGCGTGTTAAGAAGACCGTTACCGACGACGTTGCCGATGAAGTTCCTATCCAGATGGAATACTACATCGAGAGCAATATCACAAAAGTGTTTGAAAACGATAAAGTTATAACACTTGGCGCAGGTGGATACGACTTTTTGGGTGGTGTTCACGGTCAAGGATACGGCTCTGGTGTAACGATAAGAAAATCAGACGGAAAGAACCTTTCGCAGAATATGCTCAAAGCCGGTGCTTGGGATCAACTACAAGACAAAGTTGCCGCTGAGCTTTGCAAGTTTTTAGAGGTTGAAAACAACAAAGAACTTTACGAAATTCTTTTTAAAGAGAATATCAAGTTTGATGAAGCCACCAACACTCTTACCATTCCAGCACCTCAGAATCAGCCCTATATCGTTGACAACAACGTAGTTTTTGCTTATGCAGCATACGAAATCGCTCCCTACGCGGTAGGTATGCCCGAGGTAGTGCTACCCATCAAAGATATTGAGGCTCAGTTGAATCCCGAAGTTGTGGAATTGTTTAAGTAGTACAATATTTCTCTATTATAAAACGCCGACCAGCAAGGTTGGCGTTTTGTGTTTTATGATAACACCCATTTCCAAACCGGTATAATCTCAATTTTAAGTCCTTGGTATTCCACAATCTCTTCTGTATTTTTGGTGATAACCAACGCCCGGTTTAGAGAAATAAAATTGTTGAGGGCTGCCAACGCTTTTAGTTCACGCTCCCGTGTTTCGCTGTCGTCGATGCTGTACGACACTTGAACGCCGATTTTTTCGTCAGGAACAAAAAAATCTACCTCTATGTTTTTGTTGTAATAATACAATTCGCCGCCGTAATGCTTATATAAAAATATTGCACAAATATTTTCCAAAAGAGCCGTTTCGGGGTTGGTTAAAAACAAGTTTAAAAGTCCATTGTCAACAAAATAATGTTTCTTAGTAGTCTGTTTGTCAACGAATTTGTCGGCGTAGTTTTCTATCGAAAACAATAGACACGCATCTTTTAGATATTGTATAAAATTGGCAACAGTGGAGGCGTTGATATTTATGCCGGTAGCCTTAATCAAGTTGGTAAGTCGGTTGTAAGATGTGGGTTGCATTACACATGCGGCAAGACGTTTTACTGTAATGCGCAGAGCATCCTCACTTCTAACAGAATTGCGAACCACAATGTCGCTAAAAAATATTTTGTTATAAATATTTGTAAGCCACTGTCTTTGGGCTTTTATGTGCAACAATTCAGGGAATCCGCCGAAATAAAAATACTCCTCAAATACCCGTGCCACAGTTCCCTGAGTTTTTGAAAACTGCCATTTTTTTTCCAATTTTACGTTCTTTGCTTTCAGAAACTCTGCAAACGAAAACGGATAAACCGCAACGTCCCAATATCTTCCGCCCAGGGTTGTTTGAATGTCGCGGCTCAGCATTTTTGCATTGCTGCCTGTGATATATACAGTATATTTTTCGTTGGCAAGGCGACGGGCAAAATGCTCCCAACCATCGATATTTTGAATTTCGTCGAGAAACAACACAGGCTGCAAGTCGGTTAAAAGCCTGTGTGCTTGTAAAATAATATCAAGTTCGTTTGACTTGATTTCGTTGATACGCTCGTCGTCGAAACTGATATAAACGATTTGGTCGATGTCGTAACCAGCTTTTAACAATTGTTTTGCCCTTTGATAAAGCATATAAGATTTTCCCGCTTGACGAACACCCACAAACACATAGTTTCCATTGTCCTCAAACTCAAAAGGACGTTCAATCAACTCAATTGACTGTATAAGTTGTTGATTTTCAACGATAATATTTCTTACTAACTCTTTGTCCATATCAATATTTTTTCTGCAAATATACAAAAAGTATCTTATATACAAGATACTTTTTGGTATTTTTTATCTTGTATGCAAGATACTTTTGGGGTGATTTTATCTTGTATGGAAGATACTTCTATTATTTTTACTTTTTTCCAAAATTCGGCGTTTCGATATTTCTAACTACATTGTTGACAAAAATACCGTAAAGACTCTTTTGCTTTTTTGCTCATTTTTTTTATTTTTGCATTAGATAAACCTATGATATATGGCAGCAATTAACTTGACATTTGATTATATAGCCGTCGGTATAGCGGTTATTGAAATGGATGTTGATGGTAAACATTACAGTTTTATGTCAACGTATGTTGGCGAAAACCCGTTGAATTCGCTTTTAAGCGGACTTTGGTATTTGAAATATCAAGAAGATAATTATAAAGAATCCGAAAGTTCTTGTAAATTTGTTTGGCAAGATGAGCCATGTGGACATTTTGTTCAATTGTTCAAAAATAATAATGATTTACACATAGTTATCCAGTATTTTTCTGACCTGTCTGATCCCAATAGCCATAATTTTGAGTTTGAAGATATAAAACTTGTTTTGGATACTATTGTTTACTTTGACGATTTCACCCAAGAGGTTTGCAAAGCGGCAATTAATGCTATAAATAAATATGGTATTTTAGGATATGCACTCAGTTGGTTTGATGATCTTAACAATTCTGGATGTCCTATGGCAAAGCTTCTTTATTTACTTGGTTCAGAATTTAAATATTATGATAAATATTTGTGTTTCAGTAATTTTGATGAGGAATTATTGATGTTAAATAGTCTAAAAAATACTATCAGTAATAATGAATTGTTGTTTTCGTTGCCTTATTTTTCAAAGTCGATGAAAGCGGAAATTGAACGGACAGATTGGAAGTTTAGCGATTTTGAAACTGCGACTATCATTTATAATTGGTCGTTGCCGTATGAAAAGAAAACTGAATTATTAAAACAAATTGCTTTTGCAACAACTGATTTAAAACTTAAAACTCAAATAAATCAGCGTATTAAGTTTGATAACTTGCAATTAAACAAATTCAAAGAAACCACTCCAAATTGTGTTTTTATTGTCCAATATCCCGACCATTCTATTCACGGTATTTATTGTGATTATGCAACCGCTCTTAAAAATTGTAAGGAAATTGAAAATGGTTTTGCTATAAGAAAATATCAAATTATTTCGTCAAACTTAAAGCCCGTGGTTTCGCATACTCTCATTGGAATGAGGAATATGGATTCTGATCATCAAACCGAATTTGATTCTATCAACGATATTCCAAATCAACTTGGCGAAATGGTATCTGATAAAGATGGCTATCTTTTAACTTTTTATTCTTGTGAGTTGGATAATGAACAAACTCGCGAGGTTGAAAACCTTGATTCAGAGCGTTTTGAAAATGCATTTGTGCCCTATCCGGTATTTTTTGATAAAGGCGACCGTGTAAAAGTGTCAAAGCACAATGCATCGGGTGTTGTTTACGGCTCAAAAGAGGATTATCAACGAATCATAGAACAATCAAAAACCAACAAGATTTACGATTATGTTGATACATTTGTGAGGATAGATTTTGACGGAGAGGGCGACCACACTCATGTATCACCGTTTTTGATGGAGTTTGAAGAATAAAGTAGAATTAAATAAAAATTATATAACAATGAAACGCAAAACAAAAAAACATCTCATACAAACTGTATGTTATATTTTGGTGGTTGTGATTTTTTTCATGTCCCACAAGATTGGCATGGCAAAGACGGAATTTAACAACATCACAATCTATTACCACGATGAGGTTGTAACCAACGATACTGTTTTAAACAATTTGTATCAAAAAATAGTGAATAAATTTGCGGACAAGGGATTCCCCTTGCCAAAGTCAAATTATTCCGTATATCTCTGTAAAAGTTCAACAGAGTTTAAGATAAAATCAATTACATTCAGCAACGCTGTACGGGGCAAAAATTTTCAATTTTTAGACAGAATGTATATACAAGATGCGGACATCGCCAATGACGAAGTTCAAGCCGCAAGTCCGGCTCTTAACAAGCGCACATTAAGCGGAACTGTTGCGCATGAACTGACACATTCTTATCAGCAGGAAAAATTGGGATTTTTCAAGTATAGAACTGCGCCAAATTGGAAATTGGAAGGTATGGCTGATTGTGTTGCAAATCAGTCCTCAGCCAAAACTGCTGATGCTTTGCCTTTGTTTTTAAACGGTGAAACGTATTCTGACACAATAAATTGCGACAAAAAAATATGGGAAGGTGTTTATTTCTATTTTGTCAGCCGTCTGCGCGTTGATTATTTGTTAACGTACAAAAAAATGTCCGAAGACGAGTTTTGGAATACTGATTTCGATTTGGAAAAATTAGACTCTGAAATCAGAACGGCAATAAAACAAGGCGGTTATATTTTTGACAATTTAACCCCGCACATCATGCACTAACGCGCTGTGACGTATGGGGTTATAGATATATCGCCTTTGTTACAATACCGGGAACAGATATTTGTAAATATTTGATAATTCGGCTTGA
>JAEEGH010000411.1_pt1 | contig 190294 bp, 160 predicted proteins | sample 9134181 | NCBI WGS metagenome assembly JAEEGH01 (sample SAMN16246544, study PRJNA631951) | gut metagenome | biome: gut microbiome; feature: rumen; material: DP-attached | host: Bos | place: Iran: Karaj | collected 2018-10 | reverse complement strand
ACGATAGCAACATATTGAATTTCATACCTTTGCGCTTGCTCACACGGCAAAGATTGGTAACGTCAAAAGTTTTCACAACCGTTACCATCGGCATCGGCGATTTCATCCAATATTCAAACGCCTTTGCTCGCGATGTTTTCGAAGGGTTGATTTCTGTTTTCATAGATATTTGGATTATGCGATTATTTTCCTCATTTTTACCACACCGTTTTCTTCGCCGAGGTTTTCAAATCCTGAGCGGGTGTAGAGTTGAAATGCAATGGGCATTACTGCGGGACGGGTGGTGAGGGTTGCCGTTGTGAAACCAAGTTTTTGGGCGCGCTGTAATGCTGCGTTGAGCATCTGCCGTGAATATCCTTTGCCACGGTGCTCTGGCTTGACATAGAGGCGTTTAATTTCGCAAGTGGAATCATCAATTTTTTTGATGGTAATGCAAGCCACTGGGGTTTCGTCTTCATAACCCAAAAACAATGCTCCGCCATTGTAAAACGACTGTAAATCAGCCAATTCTTTTTCAAACGACACAAAGCACCCTTCCGCGCCCTTGATTTGCGAATAATCTTTAAACAGCGACTTTATGGTGTCGTAATTGTTGCTTTCTGTTACTTTGAATGTGCTCATTGATGTGATTTGTTTAATTTCAGAGGGCAAAGATAAGATAAAAAAGGATGTAAATTATAAAATTTTATGTATATTTGTCGTCGTAATCAATTAGAATCAATATGGACATCGTTAAAATATATAAAACAAAATTGAAAAACGTTGTGAATCAACGTGGATGACCATTTTCGTGAGGTCACGAAAATGGTCAGTTTGGGCAGTTATTCTCATTTAGAAACTTTTCAAAAATTATTAACAATAGAATGTGACTTATGAAACATTCCGAAGCCACAGAGCAACTTTTTGACCAAGTAATAGCCTACACGCCGCCCGAAATCAAGCATGAGGTGGAATGGTCGTACCAAATTGCCGACAAGATTTATGCCGCCTTGCGCCGCAAAGGTCTGTCGCAAAAAGAGTTTGCGCGTCTTGTTGGAACTTCCGAAGCGACAGTGTCCAAATGGATTGGCGGCGGGCATAACTTCACCATTGCGACATTGGCTAAGATTGAGGCGGCATTAGGGGAAGAGGTGATAAGGGTGTGATGATTAACTTTGTTTGCAAAATATTCAATGAAAGAAGTTTGAATTATTGATTATAATTTGTAACTTTGCCAAAATAAAAAAACAAAACATTATGATTACAATACAGGATTTATATAATATTGTTGGAGGTAAAATCGCTAACGAAATGGGAAAGACAATCATAAGGAATAATTTTCCGCCATCAATTGCCGAGCGTATGTGCGATGTCATAGATGCAAACGAAAAAGCGGAGCATTTCCAACGCTTGATGCAAGAGTGGATGGAATGTCAGCAAAGACAACAGCAAATTGTGCAAGCGTTCCTGCAACAGTGTTATTATGCCAAGCCAGTAAAATGCTGATACTATTCTTCTTCACTTCGTTTGTTTTTGACATTTTGGTGGTCGGGTTTGTATGACTCCATTATTGATTTCAAATTTTCTATAACTGTTTTCTGCATGTCATTATAATTGTTCATAATAGTTGATGTGTGGTCTTTGTAAAAACTAAGCACTTCTGGGGTGATGTCTTTTATTTCCGAATGGTCTTCCTTTTCTACTCGTGATTTTTGAATCGCAATATGTTGATCAAGCATTTTAGAAAATACATTATCAATATCTTCTTGGGTTCTCAAAGCGTCGTTAGACATATCTACTTTACCTTTTAGAAGAGCTCCTATATATTTAAACTCTTGAATTTCTCTCGAAAGCAAAACCATAGTTTTTCGGGCGCGTGCTGCCTGATTAATAAAAACAAATATCATCGATAAAAACGACATACTTATAAGAACACGCACAAGAATAGTTTCCCAAGAACTGTTAGCCTCAATAGAACACACATTCCACCACATATACGTTCCAAAACCGGCAAACATTACAAATATTACCACAATGCATGTTATGTACCATCTCTGTGCCCGATTAAGTTCTTTGTTTATTAAATCGGCATTTAGTTCATTTACAATGTTATCGATACTTTTCTTTTTAGTAATTGCATCAAGTCTGTCTTGTGCTTCGACATGTCCTCTTTCTGCTGCTCTCCTATACCAATCAATTGCTTTTTGATAGTTTTGTTCTATACCATTCCCTCGCTCATAACAGATCCCCACTTTGTTTTGGGCATTTGCATTACCTCTATCGGCGGCCTTCATATACCATTCAAAAGCTTGTGTATAACTTTGTATTACACCATGACCTTCTTCATAACATACACCTAAATTGTATTGCGCCTCTGTAAAACCTTGTTTATCTGCTTTGCGATACCATTCAATAGCTTTATTATAATCTTGTTTTACTCCATATCCGTTGTAATAACAAAATCCATACATGTTTTGAGCCTCAGCATATTCCTTATTTGCCGCTTTATCAAACCAATTACAGGCTTGGTTATAATCTTGTTTTCTTCCTTTGCCTAAGTAAAAACAAACACCATAATAGTATTGTGCTTCTACAATATCACGATTAGCCGTTTTTTCTAATAAATCGGCGATTCGTTTGTAGTATTGTTCTTCTATCAAATTAGTTTCTAAATAAAAACCTAATTGAGTCTGTGCTTCGATAAATTCTTGTTCGGCTGCCTTAATTAACCATTCGATGGCTTGTTTATAATCTTGTTCTACGCCATCGCCGTATCTATAACTTATGCCTAAGTTAAACTGTGCAGATGCATATCCTTGTTGTGCAGCTTTCTTTGTCCATTCAGCTGCCTGCTTATAACTTCGTTCTACTCCGCGACCTCTATAATAACAAAAACCTAAACAATTCTGAGCATTTGCATATCCTTGGTTCGCGGCTTTTTTGAACCACTCAAAGGCTTTTTTGTCATCTTGTTCCTTGCCATAACCTTGATAAAAACAGCAACCCAAACAATATTGAGCCACTGGTTGACCATCAGAAGCTTTTTCTTCTATTTGTGATAAAAACAATTGTGCTACGGACGATGAAATAGACTCTTTGGAGCGAAATTCATCACATTCAAAAAATAAATCCAAATCGAACGTATTGTTTTCAAATAAATTCAATGATAAAGTGGCTAAATACTTGGACTCCATAGCACATTTAAACTGTTTGATGTAATCAAAGATATTTTTAGTTTCTGTGGATTCGTCAAAAAGGAAATACGGTAGAGTCCGATATTTTTTGAAATCTACTAATATCTTTTTGGCCTTTTCCGTATTTGTATTTGATAGCTCAGTAATCACAAATTTTGGGACAACGATTTTTGTTGTATTTAAATCTAATTCAGCAAAATCGATGTCTGTTTCCAAATAGAAATCCGTATTTATAAAAATGTACTCTGTTCGCATCCTGATTGTTATTTTATCTTCAATTAAATTGTTCTCTTCTAAGAAGCAAAATTACAAATAAATTATATTCCCAAACATTTTATTTCGTTAAAACAATTTAATTATTTGTGTAAAATTTTGCACATATAATGATTTGTTTGTCCCTTAACGGTTTTTGAACGTAATGGAATATATTTCATCGAACTGAGGATGTACTATAAAATTGCCTTGTTCATCCACAATGCCCCATTTGCCTTCTTGTGATGCGAAAATTATATCTTTATAAGTGTATAAGTCATCAAATTGAGGCACAACAACAATTAATCCGGTATTGTCCGCAAAGCCCCATTTGTAATCCATAGTTTCAACGGCAGTCAAGTTTTCGTTGATTGGCAATACTTTACTATATTGTGGACTGATTACAAATTTGCCTGTTTTGTCTATACATCCACTCACTGCACGTTTGTCAGATTCAATCCACATTACTACAACGGCAAGTCCATTATCCTCAAATGGTCGAACATTGAGATATTGCAATGGTATTATAATTTTGCCAGTTGTGTCAATAAATCCGTATTTGTCATAGTTGTCGCTTCTTTTTACTATTGCCAATCCATTATCCGAAAAATAAAACGGATAGTCATATTGCGGAGTGATGACGATTTTACCAGTTGTGTCAATGCAACCGTATTTGTCATTACCATTTAACATGATTAGAGCCAAACCGTTGTTCCCAAATGGCAATGCTATTTTAAATTGCGGATTGATTACAATATTCCCTTTGTTGTCTGCATACCCCCACGCGTCTTTTACATACACAGGTATATAATTATTATCCCCGTCGCATGCTTCAATATCATCAAATTGAGGCTCTATTATAATGTTGCCGCCTTTATCCATAAAACCATATTTGCCATTATCTGAAAAAACTATTAGTCCTTTCCATATACAACTCCCCATATAGTCATATTTAGGTTCGATGATATAGTTACCAGTTCTGTCAATTATACCCATTTTGCCATCTGTATTAACTACTATATATAAATTACCCCATTCTCCGTCTTCATAGCAACTTCTCAGTTCTGTATATTGATAAGGATTTACTATCATTTTACCGGACTTATCAATCAAACCTTTATTGTAACTATAAGCACCCCATTCTTCGTCCCTCTCCTTATTGTAGCCAACTTCTGCCAGACCATCATTATGGAACTCGCCGGCATAATCAAATTGTGGTTGCACAATCAATTTGCCGGTTTTGTCAATATACCCCCACTTGCTGTCAATTGCTACGGCAGCAAGTCCATTATCAGAAAAATCGTCAACTTCATCAAACTGAGGATTAATAACCCATTTGCCATTTCTGTCAATGTAGCCCCATTTATCACCAAGTTTTGCATGAATTAGAAGGTCTCCATCTCCGCTTTTACAGGCGACAATGTTTGCAAGTACAACGACCAGACAGAATATCATTATTTTTGCTTTCATTTTCTCTTGATTTTTTGCCTCTTCTTGCGGCTCGGAAAGGATTTGTTTAACTTCTCGCATATCGAAAGCGCGAACCGTATATACTCTGATTATATCTGATATCGAATGTCGTGAGAATCACATATTATTGTTATTGAATTTTCACGTTTACTCAACCAAGAACAAAGTATAACGCTTTCGTACAAATATTATACTCGGTTTCGGTGCATTACAAATGTCCGAATACCAATCACAAATTTACTAAATGTTAATTAACAATACAAATCTTTCTCAAACTTTTTTTTGAAAATTATTATAACAGTTTGATTGTCAACAATTAAATTTCTTTGTTGATAATTCTTAAAACGCAATCACCCCTCCCTCACCGGATGCCTTATCACCGTCTTCAACTTCTCTGCCGGAGTTTTGCGTGGGTCGGAAAGGTAGATTTCGTGGTGAAGGCGGGTTGGGGTGAAATCGTTGACGTAACCTTCGGTGGCAATGAAATCGTCCATTAGTTTCACTGTTGCAGGCTCTTGGTCGTAACTGCCAATGTGCATTATTTGAACGCAGAGACCTTCGTAGATGGTTAGGAATTCAGCCTTTGAGCAATCCAATTTCTTCTTTTTGGTGGCTGTTGTTACCGCCCAATCAAAATCTTTGCGGGTGATGAAATCGGGCAGACGCAGTACCGAAATCCAATTGAACGCGGATTTTTGCGAATAGTCAACGCCCTCCACGCCGTCTTGCCACCAAAAACCTTCGAGCGGCGGTACAACGTATTCATAAAAACCGTTGATGCGATAGTTAGTTTTGTAACTCATTTTCAGCGTGTAAGCCACGGCGTAAAGCACGTTCAACGCCCGCTTATATTCGCCGTTCTCGTCGTTGGGATTGCCGCTGCCACGTACCGCGATGTAATTGGCTTTCGGTACATTGACAATCTCAGGCTTGCAAGGCGGAAGGTAAAACTCCTTAAACTCTTTCTTGAAATCAAATGGCATAATTATTTGAATTTTAAGGGACTGCCACAAGGACAGTCCCGAAGTTAAAGAATCAATGTTTACTCAATTGGAATCTGAATTACCGACACCCATTTTTCGGGGTCGTCTTGATTCCACGGGCCGTCCACGTAACTTGTACGGGGTTTGCCGGCAATCTTGTAGCCGTTTTGCTCCATATATTTGAAGGTTTCGATAAACGACTCGTAAAACTTCTCGTAGGGTCCGATGTGCTTCATACAGAGAGCCTTGGGGATTGCGGGGAGTTTCTTGAACTTGATTATTGCGCTGTCGGTGCCCATCTCCTCCACCTGTTCGCAGTACTCGATGTCGATGTCGGTGGGCGTGTACTCTCCGTTGTGTCCCACGGTGAAACAGTAGCCGGGCTTGGGACATTTGCAGCCAAGACGTTGCATCTCAGGGCCAATCTTCTCGTAGCACATAGGTCCGAGGGCTTCGTAGTTTGGTATCACTTCGCGATGACTTGCCACAATGATTTCGGGCAAAGCCTGAATGTTGAATTTTTCCATTTTTGTAATTTGTTTGCGAGAGTTTTTCCATTCGAGCAAGCGGTTGCGACGTGCAATGAGTTGATTCAGTTGAAGTTCCGTCTCCTTGATTTTTTCGTCCATCTGACGGACGCTCGGCGTGTGCGAATCGTCGTCGTAGAGTTCCTTGATTTCGTCCAACGAGAACCCGAGGCTCTGTAAATCGCGGATTGACTGCAACTTCTGCATCTGTTCAATGCTGTAATATCGGTAACCTGTCCACTCGTCCACCTCGTCAGGCAGGAGAAGACCTTTTTGCTCGTAATGACGCAGGGTTTTAACAGTTACCTGCATCATCTGTGAAAACTCTCCGATTTTTAACTTTGTTTTGTTACTCATAATCGTACGATTTTGTTTTTGCTAAGCGACTGCAAAGTTAAACTATGCCCCAAGGGACGAGTCAAGAGGGGAAGTGAAGATTTAACAGAATTTAACATTTAATGCCTGTTGCAACCTCTCCAAAAACTTCGCCGCCTTGCCGATGTGCCAACACAAAAGCATATTGAATTTAGAACCCTTTTGTTTGCTGAGTTTATAAATTTTGGTTACGTCGAAAGTCTTTGTAATTGTTACCATTGGCATAGGCGACTTCATCCAATAGTTGAAGGCCTGTGCACGTGATGTTTCCGATGGGTTGATTTCGCGTTTCATAGTTACTTATATTGTTCCAAATTGCTGAGAGCCTCTTTGTTGTTGCCTGTTACCATAGCGAGTTTTTTGCAACCGTCCATTTCGGCGCACGAGCCGCAGGTTGGATAACCTTTATCTTTGGCGCACAGACGGATAGGGCAAAGATGGTCGCAAAAAGGAGTCTTTACACCCTCAATACGGCAGCCGGTGCAGTTAATCATTTCGGGTGTGATTTCCACGTGGTTGAGTTCCGACCAATGACGTGCCACCTTTTGGCGTAAGTCGTTATCGTTGTTGATAGTAGCAATGCGTGCCTCGCATTTTTCGCAGTTCAAACCGCAATAGGCAATGAAGTTGTTCATAGTGATGATTGTTTTGTTTGATTATTTAAAAAATTACAACGCTTTGATTATCATTTACATTTTACCTACCAACTCATTAGCAGTAATGCTCATTTTGCTGAATGCAAACCACTTTTTGCCGAGGTCTTTGAGAGATGCTCCGATATGGTATACAGTATTGTCAATCAATAGGAAACGGTCGTGTGCGTTGGCAAATTGTTGGATGCTAATGGGTGCATATTGTGCGTTATGGCGCTGTAAATCAAGTTGCAGTTGAGGCGTAATAGTTTTGGTGTAGATGGTTGCCGAAATGTTGGGTAAACGCTTGTCTAACATTTGCAAAACTGTATCATCTATATAATTATCAATAAGGATAATACGTTGTTTTGCGCTACGTATAAGGTCATTGGCAAATTTGTATGCATCGAAAATTTGTCCATCGTAAAAAATACCCTCAACCGGCGGTAAGGAGGTTTTTACAAAAAAATCTATTTTGTTTTCGGTTTGGGTAACACGCTGTTCAAGACGTTCAAGCCGCTGATTAATGGAATAACCTTTTAAAAGATATTCTTTTAAGACCCGGGTAGCCCATCGGCGAAACTCAACGCCTCGTTGAGATTTTACTCTATAACCGACAGAAATAATAACATCAAGATTGTAAAAACTAACTTCATGAATCTGAAATTTCCCTTCCATAGCACCGTGTTGAGTGGTTGTCGCAAATTTTGCGACAACCACTGTATCGGACAACTCCTCTTTGAGAGCGTTGCTAATATGCTTTCTAACAGTTTTTTCGTCCCTATTAAAAAGATTGGCCATTTGAACGGCATTTAGCCACACAGTATCGTTTTCAAGCCTTACTTCAAGTTTAATTGTTTCATCAGGCTGATACATTACTATTTCGTTATTCTCCGTCATTGTGTTCAAATTTGGTTGTAAAAGTAGTAAATGTAGAAGAATTAATCAATAGGATTAGCATTTTCTCTCACACCTCCAACCTCTCCACATAATCATCCATATAAAATCCTCCTCCGATGTCGATTTTTTCGGCGCGGATGGTGGTGAAACCGAGGGATTTGTAGATTTGGAGCGTGGGGTTGTGCTTGTTGACGTTGAGTTCGATGGCGGAGAGAGAGGCGCGGCGGGTTTCGTCGGCAAGAAACGCAAGCATCTGACGGGCAAGACCTTTGCCGCGTTCGTGCTTGTAAAGGTAAAATTTGCTGAGATACATCGCACCCTCTCGCGGATAAAATGCCATAAATCCGGCATTGTGGCCGTCGCTGCGAACAAAATAAAAGCGGTAGCCGTGGTGGAGATTGTCGGTGATTGCGCTGACAGTCTGAAACTTAGCCAACATATAATCGTTTTGCTCCTTGCCGATAATGGGGTCGTAATAATCGCGGAGAATTTCGGTTGCGATCGCTGACATTTCGCTGATTGCGGGGGCGTCGTCGGCTTGGAGCGGCACAAATTCCACATTAGGCGCAACATAAAAATCGCCCAACTGCCAATTATGCCCAAAATGTTCGGTAAAACGCTTTAAATCATCAAATTTTATGCTGATGGATGCCGTATTTCGCAGGGGGTGGATTATCACGTTGCGACCTTCAAAATGACTGTCGTACAGCACTTTTACAGTTTTTGTGGTGTCGAACATTACACAAAGCGGACTCACAGAACCGGGCGTAATGTTGAGGTATTGCATCAGTTCGTCGGCGTTGCAGAAACTCAGTCTGCCAAAACCGAAAAGTGCGGCAATTTTCTTCAAATCGGCGCGACGGTGGAGGTTCATACTCACAAGTCCGTAGTTTCCGTTTTTGTCTTTTACAAAGAGGTTTTTTACGTCGATGCCTTCGAGTGTGATTACAACGTCTTTGGCATCCTCCTCCGAAAAAATCGCCTTATGTTCCTGAATTTCGTATGGAATGTTCAGGTCGGCGAGGGTTTGAAATATTGGTTCGGTTTCCATAATTTGTATATAGATGGCTATTTGCCGCTATGAATTTAGTCGGTGTTTTCTAATATTTTTCTCAGTTGGTCAATATCCGGCAGGGCGTTGCGCAGTTTTTCGGGCATTTCTGCCGAATCGGTGTAGGTCGCCACGCCCATCGGCTTGTTGTAATCGCGAATTACAAACTCCACGTAATCCTTGTTGGCGTTTTTGCAAAGGACGATGCCAATTGACGGATTTTCGTGAGGCTTCTTTACTTTGTTGTCGAGAATGCTCAGATAGCCCATCAATTGCCCCAAATACGAAGTCTTAAAGTCGCCGGTCTTTAATTCCACAACAACCATACAGTTAAGTTCGCGGTTAAAAAACAGCAAGTCGGGGAAATGCTCAACGCCATAGACTTCCAATTTGTATTGGTTGCCGATAAAACAAAAGTCGGTGCCGAAGGTCATTATAAATTGCTTGATATTCTGCACAATTTGCTGTTCTACCTCGCGCTCGTCAACATCGGCGACATCACGCTCTCCGATTTGTTCCACATTGATGAAGTTGAGCAAGTAATTGTCCTTAAACATCATTACGGCTTTGCGGGCGAGGGACGAATCGGATATGGTGCCGGCAAAATTGTTGGGAAGTCTGTCCTGATTTTCAAAGGCGTTCTCAGCAATTATTTGTTTGAGGCGGTCTCGTGATAAATTCTCCTCGGCGGTTCGGCGTATGTAATAATACCGTTTAGCGTTTTCCTTGACCTTTTCGATTATTACAAGATGATGCGAAAACGGTACTTTGAAAAAGTTTTCAACCGGGAAGTCTTTAATATTGCGAACAACAATAGAATTAAATATATCTATTTTATTATCAATATGTTGCAATTCGACAACTGCGGTTGTCGAATTTGATTCCTGTAATTTGGCAATTTGAATTGCCGAATTAGCATCAAGCATCCGCCATTCCTCGTAAAACTTGCGCATATTTTTAAGACTATTTTCCGAAAAGCCTCTCAACCCCGGCAACTCCTTTTGCAGACGCTCGCTGATTATCTTCAACGCGCCCTGTCCCCAAAACTTTTTCCGAGTGTTGAGCGATATGTATTTGCCAATGCCGAAATAAACCGCAAGTTGGATGCGGTTTACGCCCTTTGCGGCCTCGTACTGCCCTTGCAGTATGGCGGTCTTGATTGTCTCTACAGCTGTTGTGTATATGCCGTCAATGCTTTTGCTCATAATGTTTGCCACGTTATTTTTTGCAAATGTAGCAATTTTATTTGGATTTTTTATTAAAAAGTCGGTTGAGTTTTCAAAAAGATTTTTTATATTTGCGATACCTAAAAAATGTTGGCAACAACAACGGCAAGCAGTGGCGGCTGTCTGTGGGTAGTATTTAGACACCCATCATCACACACTTGCCGACACATGGATAGTAAGAGAAATTTTATGAATACACGATATTATGAAAGCAATAATTAAAACCCAAGATGGTATTTCTACGTTGAAATTGGATATAGATTTCAACCAATTACTTGATGACAATTTCGAGGAAATCTGCAAAGCCATTGCAGCGAGAGGCAAGGTCTTTAAGGAACTTATAACTGTTTTTGAGACTAACAATGAGCTGATTGAAACCATTCTCCAAATTCTGAAATCCTCTTGTGGAGAGGAAGATGCCATTATGAATCTCTGTAAAGCCCTCAATATAAGCAATACCACCGCACAATACCTTATAAATATTCGTTTGGACGAATTGTCTTCATTGAATTTGGAAACATTGAAAGATAAGTATGAGAAATTTAGGAATACTATCAACATTTTGTGAATCCTCAATTACAAACAGCTTCAAACAGTGGCGGCTGCCTGCGGGTATCATTTAGACAAGCACCACCACGCACTCGCTGATGCAGAGGCTTGCGCGTGGATTGCGAGAGAGATATTGTGATTTTATAGTTTAAATATTGAAAAATATGGCAACAAAATTCAAAACTTTAAAAGAATATTTATATCCTGATGCAGATCAGAAACAGAAAATCTTTGTAATCCCAAATTATCAACGTGGGTACAAATGGTCAGTTAGATTATCAGATGAACAAACCTCTGTTGAATATCTCCTTACAGACCTACTGTCGGCATTTAAATCTGATAGAGAACAACAATTTTTCCTTCAAGGTGTTACGGTTGTTGAAGAAAATGAAAAAATTATATTGATTGATGGACAGCAACGTACAACAACATTGTATCTTCTTTTAAGATGTTTGGATGTCATAAATATACAAAATATAACAATAGATTATAGTATACGTGAACAATCTAGAGATTTTCTCTTTAAACTTAAAGATACTGATTTCGACTATAACGATGTGGATTCTAAAAACGAAAACCAAGATATATTTTACCTGAAACAAGCAATTGAACAAATAAAAAAACTGTTATTAGAGGAATTGGACAAGGAGCAATTTACAGAATTTATTTTAAATAAAATAAGTCTTTTATATATTGTTGTTGATCGTGATAAAGCTGTAAGAACTTTCACTATGATGAATGGTCAGAAGGCACGTATGCTTGATGAAGAATTAGTAAAAGCTGAAATGCTTCATATCATTTCGCAACCAACAGAATTGCACGAAATTTCTTCTTTATGGACTATAGAAGATACATTTCCGATTATTAAAGAAGTTGCAGCAATTGAGTGGGAAACAAATGCTCTGAGAAGTAAATATGCACGTGAATGGGACAAGTGGCTGTATTGGTGGAATAGAGAAGATGTTAAGATTTATTTTAATGTTCGTAAACCTATGGGGTTATTGCTTGAATATTTTTATAAAAAGAAAACAAATAGTAATGTTTTTTCGTTCCAAAATTTTAAAAATATTCTCCCTGACAATGAGGTAAAGTCTGCAAAGGATGTTTTTAAGGGTCTTCGTGATTTGCAAAAGGATTTTGAAGATGTCTATAATAATGCTCTTTCATACAATTATCTTAAATGCGCCTTGATAGGGTCGGATGGCAGTGCCGATGATAGATTCAACATTATTATGTATTTCATTAGTAACAAAAGAAATTATGAAGAACTAAAATCATATGCCAAATGGCGCTTGCTTGGAGCTACACATATTGAAATCACGGAAGAATTTACAAATGATCCAACGGCTGAAGGAGGTAAAATAGATAATGAAGTGAAGCGGAAGGATAGAGTTCGAAAAATGATTGGTAATCTTAGTAAATCTGATGTCTATAATGATGTTAATAATAAGAATGTGCTATTTCTGCAATTGCTTAGACTGAATGTGGAGGAATATAATAAGCTAAATAGTGGGAAGGGTATCAAATTCGATTTCTCAATATGGAACAACAAGTCTCTTGAACATATATTACCTAAGTCCCGCTTCTATCATATTGAAAAAACAGAGGATGGACAAATAAAATATATAAGAGGAGATGGTGAGGAAATTAAAGAATGTAATATTCAAGGGCTTTATAATTCTAAATCGAAAGAATGCTTTACTGATCCATCAAAATATAGCGAACATAGTATAGGCAATCTTGTTTTACTATATGGAAGAAATAACTCTACATTCGGTGCAATGGAATTTGAAGCCAAGAAAAAATGTTTTTTTAATAATGAAATAAGTTTTGAGAGTAGAAGCTTACTTCACACCATATCTTATTTTGCAAATAGCAAATGGGAACCAGCTGATATTGAAAAGTCAGCAGAAAAAATCATTGAAATTTTAAAAACTGATTATAATTTTTAGGGAAATGAATAAAAATAGCAAATTTATAAGTGGTAATGAATATTGCCTTCGCGAGTTATTTGGAGAGTATACACAAATAATAATTCCTGATCTTCAGAGGGATTATTGTTGGGGTGATAGAGTATATACAAATCAAAATGACAAGAATCCTCATGAGTTAGTCTCCGATTTTGTTAAAAATATCGTGGAGTTGTTTGAAGAAGATAAGTTAAAACGTGTTACACTTGGACTTATATACGGATACGAACAACCTCATAATCATATTCAAATATGTGACGGTCAGCAACGACTCACCACGTTATTTTTGCTATTGGGATATATTAATAAATGTACTAATGGAGAGTTCAAAAATTACATTATATCTGAGAAAGAAATGAAAGATGATTATGAGCCGCATTTGCAATATGCAATACGTGAGAGTACCCTATATTTTCTTAGCGATCTTTCTCGAAATGTATTCGTTGAAAAAAACACCGTAATTGATAAGATTAAAGAATCAGATTGGTATTTCGATGAATACGAACGTGATGCTTCTATTCAGAGTATGATTGCAGCGTTAAACACAATCAATCGCTTTTTTATTGGGAAAAATGTTGATATGAACTCATTAGGCGTTTTTGTATTAGATAATTTACGTGTTCTTTATTATGATATGGAAAACCGTTCTCGTGGAGAAGAAACTTATGTAGTTATCAATACTACAGGAGAACCTTTGTCTGCGACAGAGAATATTAAGCCTATTCTTTTGGGTAAATTAACAGAAAAAGATTCAAAAAAGTATTCAGATCAGTGGGAAGATAGGGAAGACTGGTTTTGGCAAAATAGAGGCACCGACAAAACTTCTGATTTAGGGATGCTTGATTTCTTCACGTGGTATTGGCAGATAGGACTTATTCAAGAGAATAATTGGATTGGAGAAAAGAAACAGCCATTAAATGTTCGTGATTTATTTCTCAGTGCACCAAAAAAGGTTTTCGAAAATACCAATGAAACTAAATTTAGTATGGAGAATTATACAAAATTCCAGTCTCTTGATAATTTGAATAAATATTTCGTAGCATTAAAAACACTCGTTGAAGATATTGTTTCAAATCGTGAATTACAAAATATTCTTTTGTCCATAAAAAATAAGCAAACTGGTTTGAGCACAAGTGTTAATGTGTGGAATTGGCTGAGAAATGTAAATCTTGATATTGTCCTTCCTTTGATAGCATTTATGGCAGAGCATGAGCATAAAAACAAAAGTATGTTATCAGTATTTGTGAGACGACTCAGAAAAAATCGTTATGACGACGTTTGGGGTAAAATTAATAATGTACAATCTCGCAGAGGTGAGAATTATATGGACTGGAGGTATATAGTCCAAATTATCAACCAAACCACCGATGATAATCTTCTTACTATTGATATAAATGATTTAATTATATCGAAAATTCCAAATGTTAATATTCCTGTATGGTATAATGAGGATGAAAGGCGAAAGAATACTTTACAATCTCAACTATCAACAGAAGAAATGAAAGAAATGGAAGATAATGAGTTTCTAATGGGAGATTTGACGCCTTTGTGGTCTAAAATATACCAAGATGATTCTGTTAATATTTTGCAGAAAAGATGGAATGTTCTTCAAAGAATATGCAATGCGTTTAATTCACAAGAAGCAAAAAATGATATAGAATTTGCAAATTGGTTTCGATTGTATAGGTTGGCATCGGGACTAATTGGATTACAACATATTCCGTACTGTAAATGGAATTTTGAAGGTTGTTATTATTCTTTAAGACCCAATACTCCGTGGTGGATTGAATCTGAGGAGGTTGAGCGTCTAATGGAGCAAGATAATCCAATCCTTTATATGAACAATTATGTAAAAGATATTGTTAAAGGTATAATTAACTGTCCTTCAAATAACAAGGAGCTGGTATTATGTTGGATGACTCTTAAGACAATTTTGGCTGATAATGGGAAATATCTTGTTAACTACTGGAGTGATAGGGCAATATCCGCATTTTTTGAAATGACTGATAACTATATCTATAATATACACGATTTTCATTGGGGGAACGTTTTATGTGGTTATTCATATAGTTATACGATTTATCCTGCAAGTGATGAAAAAAATTGGAACAAACCAGAGAATTTGGATTCTCCTCTTACTCAAATTGCGTTTATTCCCGATTATTATAATAGGAACAGAGATAATATAGATTGGGATATGATAAAAAAAGGAGATGAAGAAATTAAGAAAATTATTACTCAATTTTTAGGTGATTCAGAAGAAGAGTCGAGCGTATATGAGTAATCCCATTTTGGGGATGCTCCAGCAATTATCAAAAATGATCAATCATTATCCACCTCTATCGGCAAAAATCATTATTTTTACTATGTTTTTTTAAAACAAAACTTGCCGATAATTTCAGTAACTAAGGGATATAAAAGGTAGGGAAAATTACAAAAAAATATGTATATTTGTCGCCGAAATTAATAAGAATCAATATGGACATCGTTAAAATACAGCAATATAAATCAACCTTTGATGAAATTGCAAAGGAGATAAAAGACGACGAGGGCGAGGCTCTTGAAGTGTGGTACGCTCGTGAACTGCAACAAGTGTTGGGTTATACTCGATGGGAGAATTTTGTAGTGGCGATAGGTTGCGCTATGGAATCTTGTAAAACGTTGGGTGTCAATGTGGATGACCATTTTCGTGAGGTCACGAAAATGGTCAGTTTAGGCAGTGGTTCTCATCGTGAAGTGCAAGACTTTATGCTCACTCGTTATGCCTGTTATTTGATAGCCCAAAACGGAGACCCGAAAAAGGAAGAAGTGGCATTTTCCCAGAAATTTTGTCAGCAAAAGACTATGGCAACGTCAGTGGCAGTTTATGCGTCCTACATAACGGCTTGTCCAACAGCGCAGAACGGAAGTCTGTGCCAATCCCGATGGCAAGGAGAGCGAAATCGGGAAGTCGGTAAGGTATGTGGTGTTGTCAGAGAATATATTTATGAGAAGGCTTCCTCAAAAAGGAAAAATGAAAGACAACAATGGTATAGATACAATGAATATAAATAAAGTTACTATAGAAAATATTAAAGGTATTAGCCATTTTGAACTTAATCAGCCATTATTGCCTAATAGGCCTAATATTTTGGTTGCTCCGAATGGTTTTGGCAAAAGTTCTCTTGCCACGGCCTTTCTATCGTTAAGTCGAGGTAAAATTAACTTAAAACCTGAAGATTTCTATATGGAAGAATCTGCAAACGCTCCTACGGTTAAACTTGAAATAAGTAATGGTGATGTATTGTTAGCGGATTCTTCTTTAAATACAATCCTAAATGTTTTTAGTGTTTTTGTAGTTAATAACCAACTCATTCCAAACGCCACAGCGCAGCATTTTGGAAAAGTTATTGTTAGTAAAGCCTCTTTAGATATAAAACCAACTGAGATTATTGACAAAATACCTGTGAAAGTACCATTTTCTTATAATATTTCGAACATTAAACGAGAGTTTGGTCCAAATCATAAGGTTTTAATGAATATCAAATCTATTTATGCAAATACTGCCATTGTTCATCAGATAGAGGATGGTGTGAATATGCATATCTTTGATCTCAAACCATATAATAAAGCAATAAATCAGGTGATTAATTTTATTAATGGTATTCCTGCCATAAAGAATACGTCTGAGATTAAGAATATTATTAGAAACAAAAAATTATTTGATATTGGAATTCCAGAGTATGTTACTATATGCACTAATATAAGATCTGTAATGAATTATACTGATGATATTGATGCTTTCTTGTCCGGATGGCAATATATTAGAATAAGGCAAAATATGAAATGTTTATATGCCAAAGCTATAGCTTATGGTGATTATCTTATTGGGAAGACCGAGATTGATTTAACGTTAGATAATATAAATCCAGTAAAACAAAGGTTTAGAATTCGGACAACAGAACATAAGGGTAAACTTATTATTGATTGGCCAAAAGCAAATCAAGTATCTAATGGAGAAAGAGATATAATGGTTTTTATTGCCAAGTTATTGGAGTGTGAATACAAAAGTAAAAATAATTGTGTTTTAATCATTGATGAGTTTTTCGACTATTTAGACGATGCAAATTTAGTTGCATTTCAATACTTTGTATCAACACTTATCGATAAGTTTAAAAAGCAAAAAAAACTTATTTTTCCTATCCTTTTAACGCATTTGGATCCTAATTATCTTAAACATTTTTGTTTTAATGATAAACGTATGAATGTTTGCTATTTGAAGAAAACAAATGCAAAAATTTCTAATGAAATGATTAAAATTATCCAAAAAAGAGAGGATCCATTGATTAAGAATGAACTTGATACCTATTATTTCCATTATAATCCAAATTGTTCTACAATTAACATAACAACAAAGTTTTCTTCTTTGGGGTTAAATAAAGATTGGGGGACGCCTGCTGCTTTTAAGAAAAAAGTTGATAGACAATTGAGAGCGTATTGTTTACAACCGAATGATAAATTTGACCCACTTGCAGTATGCATATCTGTAAGAATACGTATAGAAGAATTAGTGTATAATAATTTAAATATTTGCGATCAATCGGAATTCATTTCAACTCATAGTACAATTGACAAACTATTGTTAGCTCAAAATAAAGGTGTATTTATTCCTGAGACATACTTTTTGCTCGGAATAATCTATAATCATCCTCTACATAATGCAAATGAGGATATGTCCCGTCCATTAGGTATGAAGTTAGATAATCCTATTATAAGGAATATGATTTATGAGTTATGGAAATAAAAAAAAGTGATTTTTGAATATAATGAGTGAAATAAAAAAATATTAAATAATGAGAGATACACATTCTGATAATATTTTAAGACCTGCTTTGTTAAAATGCTATAACGCATTTGAGAGTCTGCGTAAACTATCTGTTGATAATTCCTTTTATGACAATATATCTAATTTAGACAATTTCCTTATAGAATATAGGAGTATAACTTTTGCTATACAAAAATCTTTAGGCGGAGAGAATAATCCAATTTACCAGAAAAATTTAAATAAGTATCTTAAAGGAGAAATAGGAAAATGGCTTGTCCAGAAAAGAAATATGGTAGATCATGAATATCCTTTTGATTTAGGAAAACGGTTAACTATTACTGTATATAATAGTATTTCTGCAGAGGAGATATATCAAAAAGACTTTGATGTTGACAGTGAACAACCTTTAATGCTTATTTTAGAATCATTAAAGGAGGTAATGCTTTCATTTCATTTATATGAAGTTTACTTTAGTTGTTCTTTTCAGTTTATTGAAAATGATAAGCAGAAATACGATATATATCCATTTGTAAAGGAAGGTGTTTCCTTAATGAAGCAATTCTTAAAAGGCATGTACGATGATTTAATGCCTAACGATAGGATTTCTGATGACTTGATGTCAAAAATAATGCTTTTCCCTTTTGATAGAATATCAAAGGATATGCTATTTGTACATGATTATGTTTTCTATGTAAAGAATGACAAATTTGAAAGAGGATATTTTGTCAATCTTAGAGGAACAGATAAAAAACTTCCCGTTGATTCATTTACAAAACAATATGGATATAATGATAGTTTCATCTTGTTTATGTTTTTGCATATTCATATATATAAGATGCAAGAACAGAATTTAATGCCAACTTTTATGATAGTTTATAAAGACAACACTTATACAATGCAATCTTATGGATATAACATGAGAACAACAATGTATCGTATAATTAATAAAATAGCCAATTTAATAAAGAGTGATGAGGTAAAAGAAGTATATATTGTAACTGAAACCTATTTTTATTCTGATGACGATATTAATGAGGTTATGAAAATGTCTTATAGCGAAAGAATAAAAACACTAAAAACAGAAACGAAATTGTCTTTTTTTAGAGTTAATAATGATATGACATATAATTCGTTTTTGTTCAATTCTTCAGATATTATTGATGATAAATTTTCAAATATGGAATTTGAAAATAGTATGAAATATTCTACTGAAGTTTCTTTTTTAACGCCATTATTTAATGCATTTCAAGCGAAAGCAAGGCAAAATTGCGATTAGTAGTTCTAATTTTTTATTATAAATTTTTTATTAAAATGCTCACTTACATCTCCAACACCGACCACTACCACCGCGTCCTCTCTCGTTGCTTCGACGTGAAGCGCACTCTTTGGATTGGTACTGCCGACATCAAAGACCTTTATGTGGATTCGGGCAAGGAGAAGAAGCCGTTTCTGTGGTTGATTGCCCAACTTATTAGGCGGGGTGTGGAAGTACGGCTTATTCACGCAAAAGAGCCAGGACAAAACTTTCGCGAGGATTTTGATAAATATCCTGTACTTTACGACCGTTTGGAAAGGGTGCTGTGTCCGCGTGTCCATTTCAAAATGTTTGTTTTCGATTGTAAGGAAGTATATGTTGGCAGCGCAAATCTTACAGGGGCGGGCATCGGACTGAAAACTGACCATCGTAGAAATTTTGAAGCCGGCATCTTGACCGACGCCCCCGAAATCGTTGAACAGGCAATGAACCAATTCGACGAAGTATGGATGGGCAAGCATTGCAAATCCTGCAAACGCAGAGATTTTTGCGCTGACCCAGTGGCTTGAAACAATAAATCCAACCAAAACTTGCCGTTATCGGCAAAAATCACTATCTTTGTCGCAAAAATCACAACAAAACTTGCCGATAATGGAATATATTTCAGTGGTAAAATTTGCCGAGAAGTATGGCGTCAGCGAAAGAACAGTAAGAAATTATTGTGCTGAAAACAAGATAGATGGAGCATTCTTGACGGGAAAGACTTGGATCATTCCCGCTGATGCTGTGTTGCCGTCTAAGAAAAACAAGGCGCGTATTTCGCCGTTGCTCCAACGTATGCGTCAAGAAAAAGAGGCTCATCTCAAAGGCGGAATCTACCACCGCACCCAAATCGATTTGACCTACAACTCCAATCATATTGAGGGCAGCCGTCTTACCAAAGAGCAAACGAGGTTTATTTTTGAAACCAACACTCTCGGAATCACTTCGGAAGACACCCGTATTGATGATATTATGGAAACTGTCAACCATTTTCGCTGTATCGATTACATTATAGACCACGCCACCGACCAAATCACCGAAATCCATATCAAGCAACTCCATAAAATTCTGAAAACCAACACTTCCGACAGTCAAAAATCTTGGTTTGCAGTAGGTGATTACAAGCGGCTTGCCAACGAGGTGGGCGGCGAAGAAACCGCTCGTCCCGACGATGTCCACAAAAGGTTAAAATCTTTGCTTTCAAAGTATTACAAGATTAAAACAGTTACACTTGAAGACATTTTGGATTTCCACGTGGAATTTGAACGCATACATCCATTTCAAGATGGCAACGGACGCATAGGGCGGTTGTTGATACTTTGGCAATGCCTTCAAAGCGGGATTGTTCCGTTTATCATTACCGAAGATTTGCGACTGTTTTATTATCGCGGACTTCAAAATTGGGAACAAACAAACGGCTACCTCACCGACACTTGTCTATCTGCACAGGATAATTACCAAGCATTACTCAATTATTTTGGAATTTAATTAATATCATCCCTTACCCTTCCTATATATCCTCAGTTCTTTCATTCCTGGAATGAAAATGTTGATTGTGTTGTCGGTGGCGATGGGGGAGTGGGGAACTAATGCGCTGGGGATGTCTAACGGAAAATCCTGTAACACTTTTTGGGTGCGCATATCCACAATGCCTAACGAACATCCGTCGTTGGTTCTGGTGTTGAGGTAGTAAATATGGCTGCCGATTTTGATAGTGTTGCCGGTGTAAACGTCTGCCCAGTGGAATCCTTCTTCAAGACATTTCTTGGAGGTTTCGCCAGTAAGCGGATTCAATGTGTACAGATACAGCAGCCTGGTGTTGGGGCGCATAATATGGTACGAATTGAGCGCATACATCATATTGTCGTGGCTGTCAATGTATTGCTCGCCGAAAATATCGTCGTTGGTTGTTTCCCAGAGTTTTTCGCCAGTTTGGATGTTGAATCCTTCAAGAGTACGATGGTCTTCAATGTCGCGGCTGGAAATTATTACTATATCGTCGGTAAACGACACGCCTTCCACATCGCACACAAAGCCTTGTTTTACTTTATACTCCCAAACAAGAGAGCCTGTTTTGGTGTAGAAAAGGAAGCCGGAGCATTTGTCGAATGCCAATACCAATATGTCGTGTTTGCAGTTGTAATGGAGTATAAAATATTCTTTGTCGGATTCAAAATCAAAAGCGTATTCTTTGTCGTCGGTTTTTAGTTGGATGCATACACGTCCGTTGATATATTCGTATGAGGAACTATGATGGGGCGAATGGTATTGCTGCCGGTCGTATTTGAATTCATCTTTAATGAACTGATTGCCATCGAAGCGGTAACGTTTTTGGTCGGTTTTTACCTTAACCTCCACCATTTTGTTGTTTTCAAAACGGTAAACTGGTGGTTTGTCGGCTTCGGGATTGGATTCTTTGAGGTATAATACGCCGTTTTCTTCGTAGTATTTGCCTGTGGTGTTTGATGGTAATGTTTTGTTGCCTATCACAATTTTGTCGTCGAAAAAGAGAACTTCTTCACCATTGTGCCAAAGATAGTTTTTTATTCCGCTTTTTTTCTCTAACAAAATAATTTTGCTGCCGTCGTCGGGAAATAGGTCGGTTTTAAGTACAAGATTGTTGTCGTATATTTTTAACAGTTTGGGAATTTTTACGTAGACTTTGTTGTCGGTGACTACAACCGTGCCTGAGCGTATGCCTTCGGGTAATTTCATTGGTATATCCACTAAAACTTCTTTGGTGTTGAGGTCTACCACGCCAAAAGAGCATCCGTCTTCGTAGCGACCATTAAAATAGTAGAGTTTATCGCCCCAAATAGTATTATTGTATGCGGAGATATTGTTCCAATGATCGCCTACTTTTAGCACTTTTACATCTGCTTCGCCAGTATAGGGATTTAGTTGATAAAGATGAAGTTCTATGCGATGGTCGCTGCAATGATAAAAGTTGAGCGAATAGAGCATATTTTCAGGACCTACTGTATAATGGGTAATGCATCGTGTATCGTCGGTTAACTCCCAAAGTTTTTTGCCGGTTTTGATGTCGAATCCCTCTAACATATCAAGATGCGGGTATTCTTCTTTGGATGAGGGTATCACTACAATGCCGTCTACAATGATTACTTTGCGTTCGTCGTATTCGTATTCTTCGTTTTGGGTATATTCCCAAAGCAACTCGCCTGTTTTGGAGTAGAAAAGGTATTTGTTGTTTCTTGGTTGCTCAATAAAAATTACCTCGTTTTTATAGTCGTAATCCACAAAGTATATTTTCTTGTCGAATTTTATTTCAGTGATGTTTTCTTGGTCGAACTCTTTGATAGATATATACATAGTGTCGTCTTTGCGGAGTGTTGACGAACTATGGTTTGGCGAGTAGTATTTTTCATTGTTGTTGTATCTAAATTCATCTGTTACAAATTCATTGCCGTTGTAGCGGAAAAATGTGGAATTATCTTTTTCAGAATCATAATCCTCGAAATATAATACGCCGCCTTTGACGTAGCAAGTGCCTTTGGGACAGGGCATTGTTTTGTCGCCTATCGTTATTTTGTCGTCGAAAACAATAACCGTCTCTCCGTTGTACAAGAAAATATCTTTTACACCTTTTATGCTTTCTATTAATCTTGGATCACTGTCTTTATGCTTAGCCGCTGTTTTTTTGGCTTCGGCTTTTTCGGCTTTTTGGAGTTTTTTGAAATATTCTTTGTAACCTTTTGCCAAATCAGCGTCATCGAAACGGATGTCGCCGCCGTGCGAGCCTGCCACGTTCATCTCTTTGCCTTGAATCTTGCAGGTGTATTCGTTGGTGAGGCGGTTGTAGTAAAAATTTCTTACATAATCATCCGTGTTGGATTCTTTGCTCGAAATGGTGATTTTTTTTATGTCGTCGATTGACGACACCGACTCGCGGATTTTGTCGATAAACTTGTATGGGTCGCGCGTGGTGCAGTTGCCGCAGTCGCTTTTTACCTTGCTGTGCTGGGCAAAAATCTTGGTTCCGTTGCCGTCCCAGTCGGCATCTAACACACCGTTGGCAAGCAGTTGGATAAGGCTTTCTAAATCTTTTGCCATACCGAGTTGACGCGGACTTACTGTTATTATGGCATTTTGGGTAAAGTAATCGATAACGCCAGTTTCGTCGGTATAACCTTCGCCCGAAAACGAAACTTTTTTGCCGTTGTTCAACTCGAATAATATTTTTACAACAAATGAACTGCTGCTTGAATTGGTTACAAAGTCTGTTCTGAATTTCATAATTATTTCTCCTATAAAATTTTACGGTCTGCCGAATCGCACAATACTATTTCGGGCATTAGCGGACAGCCTCCCATACATAAATCTTTTTTGCCACAATTGGGACACGCACCTCGCATCAGGTTTCTAAACTGATTGAATTCGTGGCTGTTCCAAGCCTCTTCGATAGAGTGTTTTTGGAGCGATACTGCATATTTTTGCTTTTGGTCAAAACTGCACGGCACCATTGTCATATCTGCGCCGATGTAGCAACTAAACCGTCCGCCTTCGCACGAGTCGAGCGACCCCGGATTAATGTGCCTGCAATATCGCAACGCCCCTGGAACACTGCAACTATCCATTCCCACTTTAAATGGATGGCGTTTTTCTACCTCGGCAAATAGTTTGGGCACTCTTGGGTCGCTTGGCGAGAGCATATTATCCTTTTTGCCCAATCCGGCGGGCTTGTGAAGCAGCAAAACTATTGCGTTGATTCCTTTTGGAAAATCATTGTTAGCCAAACGCCCGATTAGTTCATCGATAGAATTGTAGCCCACCACGTAATGAATGTTGGTTTTAACGCCCGCTTGCAGAAGCATATCTATTGCGTTGAGTGTGTACGAATTGCGATACCAACTAATCGCCACCGCTCCGCAGTATTGCTTGCAGAGTGCTGCTATTTCGGGAGTCATTCCGTAGCCCGACGTGGTAAAGTTGGGCACAAGATTGTTGCGCCGGCAAATCCTTAACAAAAGTTCAAAGTCTTCGTGCTGGTCGGGGTCGCCTCGTCCTCCGAGGGCAAACTGGTTGCACCTTCCCTTGCACTGTTCGGCTATCCATCTGAAATTATCAACCGACATATTTGGCTGATTGATAGTGAGTCCGCTCTGATAGCAGCCGATACCCGCCTTGATACATAGTCCCGTTTTGCCGTGGATACAATGACCCATCACTCCCACATCTATTAGATGGGGAAACGATGCCATAAACGGGTCAACACCAGTGTCTAAGCCGTTTTCGTCGATTATGCCTGTGCGGATATAAGCACCGGTTTGGGTGTCGAACGCCGACATAAACCGGTACTTTTCATCTTTGATGGTGTATTGCATTAGCGCCGCCCTGCCGTTAACAGTATTCTGCGCTGCCAGTGTCGAACGATTCCACGGGCTCAGGATTGCCAACAAGTTTAACACTTACATAAAAAGTGTCGTCGGCAGTCATAAATTCGGCAGCGGCGTCGTATTCGCCATCGTTGATAATTTCGTCGGATGCTTCGGAATAAGCCTCTTCGCTGTCGAATTGCGATTGGATAGCAATTTTGTCGATTACAGCCTCGGTGATGGTTTCGGCTTCACCTTCCACGTCTTTGTGAATAAATTTAGCCTTGGCGTTTAATTTGGGTTCTTCTATCCAGAGATAGAAATCGTCGTAATCGGTAACGATACCGTCTTCAAGTATTACGTTCATTGGTAGAGTTTTGATTAGTTAAACAAATTATTTTTTGGGCAAATGTAAGTATCTTTTTTTAATCTCAAAGATTTTTTTGAAATTTTTTATATTTTTTGGATGGAAATGCTTTTCAACCATCCTGAATGCTATAAAAAGAGGCTGACAAAATTCTTCGTCAGCCCCAAATAATCAAACAGAAAACCAATTTATTATTAGTAACTTATCACGAGCGTATTGATTTTTTGACATTGCTCAGGGTCGTGAATGCGGATTTCGGACGAAGGCTCGTAGTCGTAATTTTGTGACGAAAATTTCAATATTTGTGAATATGCCACAAGATAATCGTTGTCTACCAAAATTTTAATCATAATTTTGGCGGCAGAATCACGTGGGATGTCCAATAGGTTGCTAAATTCGCCTGCATTGTACTGACGGATAACCTCTTCGCTGCGTTCGGCATTAAACAAAAAAGTTCGCAATTTCATTGGTTTTGTACCGTAATAGTAGACCGTTTTTTTTATGAAAAACGATATTGCACCGTAAATCACCAATGCAATGCCCGACACAAGAAGTATCATTGTAAGAGTGCTGTTTCCTTTGCCAAACGATTGTGTTACAAGCAAAATGATGCCGATAACAAACCATAAGAGTCCCAAATAATTGAATGATTTTTTGATTGTAACCTTTCCGCCGGTGAAATCTGAAATACCGTTCTCGATGGTTACGAAATTATTAGAATTTGCCATTTTGATTTTTACTTTAATTAAATTAGAAAATAGTGTTACCATAGAGCAAGTTGATGATACTTGCAATTACATAAAAATTGTAAATAATGGCAAATCAAATTGAAAGTTTGCAGAGAAAATGCAATAGCGACCGACCAGATTTTTCGTAATGACAATAGGTCTGCCGATTGATACAGAATAATTTGAAAGTTTTGTTGACAATGGAAACCCTTGCGCGTGCGTCGGAGGTTAATTTGCGCTTTTCAAAATTGCGTTGCGATGTGCGTTGGCTCTCAGAGGTGCGCAGTGTGGGGGCTTCGTTTTCGCCAATAATTCCAAACCAACAATAATCACGGATAACATCGTAATCGTCGGTTTCGTTGTCTAATATCGCCTCTTGACAATTGGCATCAAAATTCCGAACCTCAACGTCCCGCTGCACTTCGCAACCAGATGTTGAAATCAACAACAATATCAATGTCAAGAGTCTGTAAATCATAGTTATTCTTCCTTATACACATCACCCGTCATCCATTTGTGCCCAAAATGTTCGGTGAAGCTCACAAGTCCGTAGTTGTGATTTTTGTCCTTTACAAAAAGGTTTTTTACGTCGATGCCTTCGAGGGTGATTACAACATCCTTGGCGTCCTCCTCCGAAAAAATTGCCTTATGCTCCTGAATTTTGTATGGAATATTCAGTGAGTCAAGAGTTTTGAATATGGGTTCGTTTGTCATAATAATATCCTAACTTATACGCCGCAAAATTATAAATTAATCTAACAGAAAGCTAACAGGTTTGGCTTTAAATCTAAAAAATAGATAAACAAAATTGTTGGGGTCTGCCTGCACCGAGAATGCCTAAAAAATAAGAGTTGAACAGCTATCGCTATTTTATCCTGAAAATGTTTTGAGGCTCGTTTTCGTAGTTTTTGAAAACGATAGTCTCATCGTCGGGATTTGATAAGGGGTATTTTTCAACCTTTATTTCAGTTTTTTTGAAAACGAATTTTTTGTCGGCAACGTTGAGCGAAATCTCCAAAGAGTCGCCGCTCTCGTTGATGGCAATGTTGAGTGCACCCTGTTGAGTGCGGTTGTTGCCGTATGCCTCGTCGAAAAGCCTGAGCATCTCGTCTTCGTTGAAATTAAACTCGGCACTATAATTATAATTGTGGCTATCCCAAGTAACTTCGTAATATTTTAGTCGCGATGGCATTGCAATGGATTCTACCATTTTGCGGTAGCGTGAACAAAGGTATTCTCCATTGGTGTATTCCTCTTTGCCCCAAAGTGCCTTGGCTTGAGGGTCGGCTAAATCTATATTGATGGTGTACGAAAACCTTTCGAAATACTTGTTTAGTAGCGAATCTACGGGAAATGTGTTGTTGACCATCAGGTTGGAATCATTTGCATAGTAGTTGATATGTTTTTCGATTGATTCGCTGCGATTCTCTTTGCAGATGTTGTCGTTGAATTCGTCGGTAGCGATGCCCTGAGCCATCCAATCTACCATTGTTTTACGAGTAGTGCCTTTAACATACAAAACAGTTTTGCCGTTGGGCAGAAAACAAAGGTCTAATTCGTCGTAGGTAATTTTTGTTTTTTTGACGGTATCTTCATAAAAATCATATCCTTTGGTAAATAGTTGTAATATTTGATCATAAGGCAGAGGTTCGTCAAGATAATAAACCTTTTTTTCCGGAAAAGAGAGCCACAATGCTGCAATGTAATGGGGGAGGGGGTATTTATCATTTTCGTCGTATGCTATTCCATTGTAGCCTGATGCCAAACCTGCATATTTGAAACAAAATCCGAAATAATAATATTGAAAGATATACGTATTGCCTTCGGGCGGTCGGCGTAGTAGAAAATGCACATCAAAAACCTCTACAGGATGTTGTCGTGGTGCACTTGACGATGGTTCCCAATGAAATACGTTGGGATTGGTGTTCACATTTTTATCCTTAAGAAGGGCTTTGCAACCACATAGCCAAAAAGATAATGTGACTAAAAATATAACCCCTATGAGAATTAGAGTTATATTTACAGGTAAATCTTTCATAGGGGTTAAATTATTTTGTGTGATAATTTGCTGAATTATAAATTGTTAACCTCTTTAAGATTAGCAATTGCAAGGTCGAGGTCGGCTTGAGTTACGCGTCCGAACGGGTCGAATTTTTGCTCGCTCTTGGGAGCACCTTCTTTGCCTTTGCCTTCGATAATGTGCCAAGTAGCGCACCAGCAAATAGCTTCCCAATGGTCGTAGTCGATTTCAAAATAGTCGAGGTATTCGTCGCTACGTCCAAAGTCGATTTCGCGTCTAAGATTATATGCTTCGGCATAACGCATAAGCATAAATGTGAGGTCTTGACGGGTAATCCATTTGTTAGGAGCAAAATAGTCGCCCAAGAATTCGGGAAAGCCCATTGTCATAGCTCTCAATTCGCCCCAAATGATGGCGTCTTCGTATTTGTTGCCGGCAACGTCTTTGTAAGAAGATTTACGACCTCCCATGTTTGGACTTCCTGCCATTTCGTAGAGGTAGTTCATTACGTATCCACGTGTAAGACAGTCGCTTTCTTTAACGCCGGGGTCTAAGTCTGAGTATTTTTCCTCAAAAGCTAATTGTCCGTTTGAAGCGTCGTTGATATCAACGTTGAGGTTTACCCAAAGGTAAAGTTGATTGTCGTCGCCGGTAGAAACGTCGCCGCCCAATTTGATATACCATTCGTGGTCAACTCCGTTGTTGGATTTTTCGTAAGTGCCCTCTTTGTGAACTTTTCTGAGGTATGGGGTGTTGCTCAGGTCAATAGATGTGAATTTATTGTGTGCAGCCCAGAGAAAACGCATTTGAGGATTGTTAGAAAAATCGAGATTTGAGAGTGCGTTGTCTTGACATTGAAGGATAATGAGTTTCGGGTTTTTGCTAAGGTCTAACTCTGTGATTTGGTTGTAGCTACAAGTAAGTTTGTAAAGCTCTGTATTGTGGCTAACATCCAATTTGTTGATGCCGGTTTTGGCGCAGTTGTAAGTTTGCAAACCTTTGAGATGACTAATTTTAACATCGCCGAGGTGCTCATTGTCCCAAATGTCGAGACGTTTGAGCAAAGGGTTGTTAGATAGGTCTAACTCCGTGAATTCGTTTCTAAAACAATCCAAATGTTGGAGTTTTGGGTTTTTGCTAAGGTCGAGTTCGGTAAGTTGACATGTGCCGCACATAAGGTGTTCCAATTCGGGGTTGTGGGTAACGTCGATATGTTTTAGCGGACATGTGTTGCACTCAACGTAAGCCATTTGGGGGTTGTTGCTTACACAAAGATTTTCAAGATCGGGGTTATCGTGGCAATATACCCAAATAAGGTCGTCAAGACCAGTAAAATCAAGTGCTTTAAATTTGTTGCCCGAACACCAAATACCAGTGAGGAGTTTGTTGTTGTCGAGGTTCCAAGTTGAGATTTGGTTGTCTTGACAATAGATACCACGCAATTCCAATAGATATTCAATACCTTGGAGCGATTTTACACCGGCAGCTTCGCAATGGATATTGCGTATGTAGAGAATTTCCTCCTCGTCTAAAGTGCCGTCGCCGTTTTTGTCGTAGTCGCGGGTAGAAATTATGGCACGGAACACGGGGTCGGGAAATGTGCTTTCGGTGATTTCTACCGGAATGATTTCTTCGAGATGGATGATTTCAGGTTTTTCGTACGAGAATCCGGGATCGAATGGTCCGTCATCGTTTTTGTCTTTGTTGCAAGATAAGGCTAATGAGCCTGCGAGCATTATAGCAATGCTCGGGAGTAGATAGTTTTTCATTGATATGAGTATTTAGTTGTAAGTTATTAATCTTGGTTGCTTAGATGGTTGAAAACCAAATTGTTAAATCTATTTGCTTGGTATTACCAATTTAGATTCGGCTACGGTTTTACCTATTTCTACCATTGCTTTGATGTTGCCTTCACCGAAACTAAGTGCGTTGTAGCCTGCAAGATTTGGGTGAATATAGGTGTCTGCCATCTGCTTGTTGGCCTCGTATTTGGGCTTGTCGGGACGGTTTTTGAAATAGTCTTTAACCAATTCGGCAGCGTTGCCAAGCATGGCTAATCCCAAATCTGTTTTAAGTGCCTCTTTGATAAGAAATTCCGTTTCGGCGGGAACAAATGATTCGTCGTTTTGACGAAGGTCTACCACTAAGGTGTATTCTGCGCCCATCTCTTTCACTACGTCTACGGGAAGGTTGTTGTAAAATCCGCCATCTACATAGATGTGTCCGTCGATTTCTACGTTTGAGTAGATGTAAGGAATTGCAGCAGAAGCCATTACAGCGTCGAGCACTGAGCCTTCGGATAATACTACCTCTTTGAGTTCTTTGGTGTCGGCCACTACGCAACGGAAAGGAATTTTGAGGTCGTCGAATGTGCTTACACCTTTCTCTTCCAATAGATTGGATATCATTTTTCTGATGTAAAGGCTGTTTTGTGCTTGTTTTTCGCTGAGGCTTGCAAACATCTCTTCTAATTGGTCGGGAGAGCATCCTGCGGCATACAATGCGCCCATTATAGCGCCAATGCTTGTGCCTGAAATATAGTCGATTTTGATGCCTTTTTGTTCTATAACTTTAAGTGCGCCAATTTCTGCCGCGCCTTTTGCACCACCGCCGCTGAGCACGAGACCCACTTTTTTGTCGCCGGGGTTGAAGATTGCTTCTTCAAGATCTTGTGTGTCGTCTGTTTTTTCGCAAGCCGCTACCATCAAGAGCAACAGCATTAAAAGTAGATTTGTAATTTTTTTCATTGTTTGATATTGTTTAAAGGGTTTTCTTTTAATATTGCCGAACTTAGTTGTAATGTGTTCATCTTGTCTTGTCTTAATATTGGGGCGAAGATAGAGTTTTTTTACAAATAAAAGCGGTTTTTATTGCTAAAAATTGCCTTTTTGGTTAAAAAATTACTTTGTTTCCAAAATTGACGTGGCTATATAGTCCCCCACTTCGGTGGTGGAAAATGCCTTGCCTTCGGCGATGTCTTCGGTTACTATTCCATTTTTAATGGCTTTATTAACAGCAGATTTGATGGCTTCGGCTTCGGGTTTTAATTCAAACGCCATTTCTAAAAGCATTGCCGCCGAAAGTATCGCTGCCATCGGGTTGGCAATATTTTTGCCCGCCGCCTGTGGGTACGACCCGTGAATGGGTTCAAATAGTGATGTATACGTACCTACCGACGCACTCGGCATCATTCCCATTGAGCCGGTGATAACGCTTGCTTCGTCGGTGAGAATATCTCCGAAGGTGTTTTCGGTAACTATTACGTCGAAATCTTTGGGCGTGGTGATGATGCGCATAGAGGCATTGTCTACAAACATATAGTCGGTTGTTACTTCGGGATATTCTTGGCTGATGCGCATTGCGGTTTCGCGCCAAAGACGTGATGTGGCAAGGATGTTGGCTTTGTCTACCACGGTGACTTTTTTGCGGCGAGATGCGGCAAGGTCAAAGGCTGTTTTCAGTATGCGTTCTATTTCGTATGTGGAGTAAGTGTTTGTGTCAAAGGCTGTTTTGCCATCCTCGGTGCGACCTTTCATTCCAAAATACATTCCTCCTGTAAGTTCGCGCACCACCACAAAGTCGGAGTTTTCTACTATCTCTTTTTTGATGGGTGATTTGTGAATCAATGATTCAAAGGTAAAAATGGGGCGGATGTTGGCGTATAGACCAAGGTCTTTGCGGATTTTTAGTAATCCTTGTTCGGGACGCACTTTTGCGTTGGGGTCGTTATCGTATTTTGGGTCGCCGAATGCGCCAAAGAGCACAGCGTCGCACTCTTTGCAGGTGGCAATGGTGGAGTCGGGCATAGGGTCGCCACATTGGTCGATGGCTGCCGCTCCGCCAAGTGCGTTGGTATATTTAAAGGTGTGCCCAAATTTTTGAGCCACGGCGTTTAATGCTTTTACGGCTTGTGCTGTTACCTCGGGGCCAATGCCGTCGCCACCGATTACTGCAATGTGTTTATTCATAATTGTATGATGGTTTTGTGTTTTCAAAAGCAATTATCTCATCCTTCATATTTAACAGCCATTGTGTTGTGTCAAATCCGTTGATGAGGCACTCCTTGCGGAAGGGGTCGATATTGAACTTAATTTTGTCGCTGCCTTGTATGCCCACAGTCTGCGCCTCGATGCTTACTTCAAAAATAGTGTCGTGGTTTTCTATTGCTTTTTGTGCCAATGCGTTGCATTGCTCTGCAGGCAGGGTGAGCGGCAGAAGTCCGTTGTTGAAGGCGTTGTTTTTAAAAATATCGGCAAAGCCTGTGGCTATTATTACGCGGAAACCATAGTCGTAGAGAGCCCACACGGCGTGTTCGCGGCTCGATCCGCAGCCGAAATTGTTGCCTGTGATGAGGATTTTGCGATTGCCGGTGTATTGGTTGAGGCAAAAATTGGGATTTGTCCGCAGGTCGCAGAATAGTTTTTCGCCAAAGTTGCCTCGGCTTACGGCTTTGAGAAACCGTGCCGGAATTATCTTGTCGGTGTCGATGTTGTCGCTCTTAAAGACAACAGCGGTGGATATGGTGATGTTGTTCTTTTCCATACTAAATAAATTCTATTGGGTTGACAATCAAGCCTGTAACGGCAGCGGCTGACGCAGTAATCGGGCTTGCAAGTATGGTTCTTGCTCCTGCGCCTTGGCGACCTTCAAAATTGCGGTTAGAGGTTGATACACAGTAGTTCCCGCTTGGCACTCTGTCGGCGTTCATTCCTAAGCACGCCGAACAACCGGGCAGCCTGAGTTCCGCCCCTGCTGTGGTAAAAATCTTGTCTAAACCTTCCTCTTTGATTTGGTTGAGCACTTGCGCAGAGCCTGGCACTATCCACACTTTTACTCCGTCGGCTATTTTTCTATTATTAATTATGTGTGCCGCCAAACGGAAATCTTCAATTCTTCCATTGGTGCAACTACCTATAAACACGTTTTGTATGGGTTTGCCAATGAGTTTTTCGCCCACAGCAAAACCCATATACCGCAGTGCGCGTACAAATTTTTTATCATCGCTATTATCAGGGATAACACCGTCTAAGGGCATTGCCATTCCGGGGTTTGTGCCGTAGGTTATCATTGCTGAAACGTTGGATGCGTTTACCTCTATTATCTTGTCGAAAACCGCATCGGGGTCAGAAAACAATGTCTGCCAATGCGTTATGGCTTTGTTGAAATTTTTTGGAGCGTAGGGAGTATGCCGTATGTATTCTATTGTCTTGCTGTCGGGGGCTATCAACGCACCACGCGCACCCATCTCTATGCTCATATTGCAGAGCGTCATTCGCGATTCTACCGACAAGCTGCTTATTGTGCTGCCCGAAAACTCTATAAAATAGCCTGTGCCTAAGTCGGTGCCGTATTGCGAAAGTATGTACAGCGCAAGGTCTTTGGATGTAACGCCTTTGCTCAGTGAGCCTTCTATCTTGATGTTCATCTGTTTGGGCTTGTATTGCAAAAGGCATTGCGTTGCAGTAACGGTTTCCACCTCTGATGTGCCAATTCCGAAGGCAATGCAGCCGAGAGCACCGTGTGTGGAGGTGTGACTATCGCCGCAAACTATGGTCATTCCGGGCTGTGTTAATCCAAGTTCTGGACCTACCACGTGCAGAATGCCGTTGTAAGGGTGGTCGAGACCAAAAAACGGAATGTTGAAATCCTTGGTGTTGCGTTCCAATGCCGAAATCTGCGCCTCCGACAGCGGGTCTTGCACGGGTCGCAAGTGGTTGTGCGTGGGTATGTTGTGGTCGCAAATGGCAGTAATGCGCTCAGGCATAAGCGGTTTTATACCTCTGCGCCTGATATTCTCGAATGCCGCTGGCGATGTTACCTCGTGCATATACTCTCGGTCGATAAACAGCACATCGGGACCGCCTTCGATGGTCTTAACTACGTGATTGTTCCATATTTTGTCGAAAAGGGTGCCGCTCATATCGTGATAATTTTGTTATTCCAAATATACGAAAAAAATGAGTCGGTTTCGCCATTTTAGGGCATTATTTTTTTCTTTTGAGAAAGAAGGAATTTGTGAAGGAATAATTGCTTGATATTTAGCGGTGAACTGGTATTTTTGGGTGTTGACCGCTAATTATAACGATGTTTTTTTTATTTTGGTTTACATCTCAACTAATTATTTTTTCCCCCCCCCTTATTGATATTATCAAAAAACTCCATACCTTTGCCTCATCGTTCGATATACACGGGCGGTATAGTCAACTTAATTTTATAAACTATTAAATTTTTGTATTTATGAAAACCAAACCTTGTTTATTTTTAATCCTTTTTTTGTTGTCAATCCTATTCCCTTTAGGAAGTTTTGCGCAAACTGACAAATTTACTGCTTCGTGGAATTTTTCTACAGGAAATTCCCGAACTCAAACCTTGGCATGTAGTGAAAGTGACGATGCTATTTATGTTGAGTCCAATACAGATAATGTGAAGTTGATAGTGGAAGCAAATGGTCAAACAATAACGTCAGAAACAGGAGGTTTAAAATTCAGTCCGGGTGTCATCCTAAAAATGCCTGTAAATAATCCAGAGGATGAAATTGGGATTGAAATTTCAGGTACACTAAATGGTAATTATCGTATTTACGCTTTTGATGTTGATTTATTAAATGAAATTCATCCTGACATGTGGACATATCATTTTGTTGACGATGGAAAACTAAATTATAAAGCCAATGAGGTAGATGCTGGCTATGGATACATCGGTATAGAAATATTAAAAGAGACCACTATCAAATCCATTACGGCTAATCTTTCCATCACTACAGCCTACACTTATTACGATGAAGCCGCCGGAACCTTTTACTTTAAATACGATGATAAAAAGTTTACACACGACCCAGCCACAGTTGGTAATTTAAATTCGCAATATGAAGAAGTTAATACTTCTTATGAAGATGAAGGACATTTTACGTTTTGTGAACATCTTGAGCCTTACTGGTCTAGTAAGAGTTATGATGCTAAAAAAGTGGTGTTTGAAGATAATTTTATCAACTATGTGAATAACACCAAACCATTAAAATCTTGTTATCAATGGTTTCAAGGCTTTACTAACCTGACAGAAATACAAGGACTTGATGAAATAAACACTCGTGAAGTGAATGATATGTCACGGATGTTTTTGGGTTGCAGGTCTCTTACTCAGAAGGCGATTCAACCAATTTTAAACAAATTAAATTTTAGTAAAGTTCAGTTGATGACTGGTATGTTTCAGAACGCTTTCTCTACCGACGTAGGAGTAGATCTTGAATTTAAAGATTGGAATGCTACTAACGTTCTTTTTGTTAAAGAAATGTTCCGCGAAAGTGGTGTCAAAAATTTAAAAATTACTAACTTTGGAGGTAATAAGATTAATGACATGAGAAGCATGTTTTATCAATGCCAAAAGTTAGAAAGCGTAGAATTTGACGGTTGGAAAGGCGATGATGGTGTGTTTGCTGATGCTAACGCTATGTTCTGTGGATCTCCAAATCTACAGAGCGTAAAACTAAGTGGAATACACTTGGGAGGAGATTGTGGTTATATGTTTAAAGATTGTACGTCACTCACCACAGTTGATATGAGCGAAGTGTCTTTTGGCAGATCTCCTTTTTCTGATATATTTAGTTTGTCGTTTGGATTCCAAAACTGTTCTTCTCTAAAGGATGTTAAAATAAATGGCGATTTTAACTTTCTAAAAGCAGATCGTACTAGCCTGCAGACATTATTTCGTGGATGTCCCAGCATTGAGGTACTTGACTTGAGAACTTGGGATACTAAAAGTATTGACAATTTGGCTGGATTATTCGGTGGTGATCTTGGCGGCGGCGACCCAAATGAACGTGCCGCAGTTAAACTGAATACTATTTTTGTTTCTGATAAGTTTAGTTGTGAAAGTGAAACTGAAACATATAATTGGATGTTTAGGGATTGTATTAGTTTGATTGGTGGCAATGGTTACAGATATCCGTATAAGGAAGGTGAAACGGAGAATGTTGATCAGGCGATATGGAGTCAACAATATGCCCACGTAGATGAGGATGGCAATCCTGGCTTTTTTACCTATGCAGCCATTGGAGATCCTCTGAGGTACAAAATCTTTTACGACCTTAATGGCGGCAAATTGCCCGAAGGAAAATCCAATCCGAAAGAGTTTGCCGAAAACGACGAAGTTACTCTCGTAAACCCCGAAAAAGAAGGCTACGTTTTTGCCGGTTGGACCGGAACTTCAGCCACTGGACTTTCAGCAGACATCCCCACTGAGAAAGATATTACCATCAAAAAAGGTAGCCGTGGCAACCGATGGTATTATGCGCATTGGGAAACAGGTTATTCCATCACTTTTGACACAAAATTCGATGATATAAACATCGACCCTATGTTGCTTAAAGAAAACGCCCCGATAGATAATCTTCCCGAACCATCCCGTGTCGGCTACGAATTTAAAGGATGGAAATATGGCGACAATGAAGTTCCCAAGGCAATGCCTGCCGAGAATATCACCCTTACTGCCCAGTGGGAAGACCTTCGTGAACCAATCGAAGCCGAACTCAACGGCGAGGTTTCGTTCCCCGCCAGTGCCGACAACTATTGCAACGGTAGCGAAAAAACTGTTACAATCGATTTTAAAATTACCCGAGGCGAAGCGTCAGAATTTAAACTTTCATTCCCTAATGATGTTATTCCTGCTGTTAACGGCACAATAGAAAAAAACGGCGAAGGCTCAATTGTTATAACCATTCCTGATAATATCGAGAGTGGCGTCTACACCGGCAAGGTATTATTCGTAAGTGCCAACCCTGAAATGTACCGTCCATTTGAATCAACCATCACCATCACCGCCAACATTCCCCGTCCGGCTGCCGTGCAGCTCTACACCGATATGCTCCTTGCCGACAATCACGATGGCAACTTTGCATCTTACCAGTGGTACAAGGATGGTAACGCAATTTCGGGCGCAACTTTAGGTCATTACTACGAGGCTACCCTCAGCGGTAAGTACACCGTAAAAATCACCACCACCGATGGCAAAGAGTTTATGTCGTGCCCTGTAAAACTTGTTACAGCCAAGGCACAGAAACAGAGCGTAAAGGTATATCCCAATCCTGCCAAGAAAGGCGAAACTCTTACAATAGAAATCGAAAACTACACCGACGGCGGCGACTATACCATAAAGATATTCTCGTCGAACGGTTCGCTTGTTAAGCAACTTACGGCTGTAAGCAAAACCACACAAATCGCCCTTCCTTCGGGTATTTACTCTGGCTCGCTAATCAATGGCGGCGAAAAATCAGGATTTAAACTTATTGTTGAATAAAAACCTATAAGACTATTATGATTAAGCACATTATATCAGCGGCATTATTAATGGTGTGCGCCCTGCCGCTAAGCGCACAAGATTTGCAAGACGAACAAACTCCGAAAACCAAAGGTATCAACTACCTCACTTTCGACCTCGGCGGAGGACTGCACTCCGTAGCCTTCAAGGCCGACAATGCCGACAAGAAACCTGGATTTGGATTTGGCGCACAAGTAGGCTACCGTCATTTCTTTAACCAAAACTGGGGCATAGGCATTGGCGCAGGTTTCAACACCTTTGCTGCCAAAGCCACAATGAACTACAATCAAGACGAACACTCTGGCACCGACGCCTCGATACTTTCTGAGCACAAAGAGCGTAACTATCACACCGCATTCACCGATGTGGAGGAAAAAATCACCGCTTCGGCTCTTGATATTCCTATCGGCGTGTATTATCAGCGTCCGATTAACGACAAATGGAGCTTTGGAGCTGGTTTAAATGTGATTGTAAGCACCATTGCGTCGAAAAAATTTAAAAACAATTCGGGAAATATCGGCGTTGTGGCAGAATACCCGTATTATCAACAGACAGTGTCTGACGTGCCAGCGCACGGACTCACCAATTTTTTTGGTTTTAGCGGCACACCCGATTTTAAGTCTGTTTCGATAGGCTTTGGCGGTGAGGCAAAGGCATACTACGCCATCAACGATAAGTTAGACCTTGCAATTGGCATTTCGGGTGCATTCCGTTTTTCAGACCTTCAGAATCAGAAAGTGGAAAAACTTTTTGACGAAGATACCCGCTCATACGTCGGCGTTACACAATCTGCCCTCTGCGACGGTGTAAAACTCGCCAACATATCTGCCACAGTGGGCATCCGCTACCGCCTTGTGCCAAAAATCAAACCTGTGGCAGCTCCCGATTTTGTGGATGTGTTTATCGAACCTCTTTATATTGCAGATGCAATCGACATCATTGAGCTTCCTGTAGAGGAAGAAAAAGTCGACCGTAGCGCCGACGACTTTGGCATCAACATTATGCCCGAGGATTACGCATACGCCAACAACGCTCTTGATATGTCGAAACAGCTCCGCCGCAAAAAGGTTGGCGACCCTATTGGCGCACCTATTCTGTTTGAAACCAACAGCGACCGCCTCAAGAGCGATGTCAACACCATTATGGATACCGTGGTGGTGTTTATGATTGAGAATCCCGACGTTACTAAACTTGAGGTTTCGGCTCATACCGACAATGTGGGCTCTGATGCTTACAACCTTCAGCTATCAAAACGCCGCGCTAACACTGTGGTAAACTATCTTGTAAGTCACGGCGTGGAGCGCAAGCGCATAGTGCCTGTAGGCTATGGCGAAAGCCGTCCCCTCAACAAAAACGCCACACCGCAGCAGCGCGAAATTAACCGAAGGGTTGAGTTTATGATATTGGAATTGGCAGAATGATAATGATTTTATAATATAGGGACGTGACTCGCCGCGTCCCTTTTTTTATTATCTTTGCGCACCAAAATAAATGACGTAATGGAATATTCTACTGATACTGTTATTATTGGTGCGGGTATAACGGGCTTAACTACAGCGTTTTATCTTAACCAAAATGATCAAAATTTTTTAGTTGTCGACAACCGCGACTATCCGGGCGGCGTGATGCACACCCAAAAATGCGGCGATTTTGTATATGAAACCGGTCCTAACACTGGCGTGCTCGGCTCGCTCGAGGCTGTAAAACTTTTTGAGCAGCTCCACGGCGAAAAATCGCTTACAGCTGATTATGCTCTCGAAAAGGCTTCCACTGCCGCCAAAAAACGCTTTATCATTAAGGGCGGAAAACCAAATATTATGCCTATGGGTGTGGGCAAGGGTATCACCACCAAGTTGTTTACTTTTAAAGACAAACTTCGATTACTTGGCGAGCCTTTTAGAAAACGTGGCACCAACCCAAACGAAACTCTTGCCCAATTTGTGGTAAGGCGTATGGGGCAGAGTTTTCTTGATTATGCCATAAATCCTTTTATATCAGGTGTATATGCCGGCGACCCGGGTATGCTTGTTACCAAATATGCTTTTCCTAAACTCTACAACCTTGAGCAAAATTATGGCAGCCTTATAGGAGGCTCGATGAAGATTGGCAAGGTAAGGAAAAAAGAGAAGGAGCAAAATCCTGATTTAAAAAAAGTTACCCGCGAGACATTTTCTGCCGACGACGGTCTTTCAAACCTTGCTTACGGTATCTACAATAGGGTAGGAGAGGATAAGTTTATCCTTTCGGCGCAAAGGGCTGTGGTGACAAAAACCGAAAGTGGATTTGAAATTTCTTTTATAAAAAAAGGCGAACGCAGCACTATCAAATGCCGCCGCGTTGTAAATACCGCTGGAGCATACGCTTTTGCTGATTTGTTTCCCTTTGTAGACGATGAGGATAAAAAGGTGATTTCCGCATTGAAATATTCGTCGGTGGTGGAGTGCGCCTTGGGTTTTGAAAAATGGCAGGGCACACCTCTCGACGGTTTCGGCTGCCTTGTGCCGCAAAAAGAGAACCGCAAGATTCTCGGCGTGCTATATATGTCTACCCTTTTTAAAAACCGCGCACCCAAAGACGGCGCACTTTTGGCTGTGTTTATGGGAGGAATGAGGCATTTGGATTATCTCGACCTTTCTGATACCGAAATCAAAAAGATTGTGGCTGAGGAACTTTCGCAAATTTATAAAATCAAAGAGTTTGAACCCGAAATGTTTAAGATAATGCGCCATCACAATGCTATTCCGCAGTATCAGGCGGATACCGAGCAGCGCATCAACGCTATCGAAAAAATTGAAAAACAGTTTCCGGGATTAATCATCGGCGGCAATATGATAGGCGGCATAGGTATGTCCGACCGCATAAAGCAAGGTGTTCAACTTGCCGAAAAGGCTAAAATATAGTGTGTTATGCAACAGAAATCAGAGACCCGTAAACGCCATTCCGACATTGCCCTATTGATTGCCAACTACGGCACGCCTAAGAGTGCCAAGGTGGGCGATGTGCGTCGTTATCTGCGTCAGTTGCTCGACAACCGTCACGTAATGACTATGAATCCTTTTGGACGTAAGATATTGGTCAACTGTATTATAGCACCATTACGCGCACCAAAATCGGCGGCTCTTTATGCCCAACTTCCTTTGGACAATGGCGAAATGCCGCTCTTGGCTATCACTCGACGTTTTGCCGACAAGGTGCAGCGCAAACTCAGCACCCGTGCCGATGTTTTTGTTGGTATGACCGCCGGAACAAACCTTATCAAAGATACTCTTGCAGAGATTCTTGCACTTGGCTACTCGCAACTTATGGTGGTTCCGATGTTTCCGCATTATGCAGAAAGCACCACTGTGAATATTATCGACGAGGTTTATTCGTTTTTCCGTGGCAAAGCCTCGTTTCCGTGTATTTCGGTGCTGCCGCCGTTTTATTCCTCACCTTATTATATCGACAGTTTGTCGGCGTTGATTCAACGTTCTCTTGGTGATGTGGTTTACGACAAATATCTGTTCAGTTATCACGGAGTGCCAGATGCTCATTGTTTGTATGTAACACAGTGTCATGAAACTACAAAACTATTGTGTGAAAGCCTCAATATTCCTGAACATAAGGCTGTTACATCGTTTCAAAGCCGTATGCACGACAATTGGTCGAGCCCCTTTTCCGACGAAGTTGTTAAAAATCTTGCCTCCGAGGGCGTTAAAAAATTAGCTGTTGTTGCTCCCTCGTTTACAGTAGATTGTCTTGAAACAGTGGTGGAAATAAATAAAAACCTCCGCCAATTGTTTATGAGCAATGGCGGAGGGGAGTTTTGTTATGTTCCATGCCTCAACGACGATGACTCGTGGGTTGACGGCTTTTTTAAGATTCTGTGTAAGAGTGAGTTTTAAAGCTTATTTGAGTTTGGCTTTCATTTCGTTGGCTTTGGCTGTTTCGCCAAGGTTGCCGTAGAGCACCGATAATAATTGAATAGCAGATTTGTTTTCGGGGTTTGTTTTGTAAGCCAGTTCCACTGTGGGCAGAATTTCTGAAAAAACTTGTTTTGCTTTCGCAATTTCTGCATTGTATTTTTCTACATCGCTGTTTTTGAGGGGCTCAGCGTTTTTAATAATGGTGTTGGCCTCGTCGAGTTTTGGTTTTGCTTGTCCCACATACGATGTGCTTAGCATCTGTTTGAATGTGGTGTTTGCTGGAAACTCCTCGATGGCTTTGGTCATGGTAGATTGTAATTGTGCGTAATCTTCAATATTTTGAAGACATGCACCACCAAACTTGTAGCATTTTTCTTTTTCGTAACCAAGTTGAATACACTTGTCGAAATATTTGGCACCATTCTTATAATCCTTGCCTTTGTAGGCGCTAACGGCGGCGTTGAAATATAGGGCGGTATCTGTTACTCCTGCTGCCTCTTGGATACTTATTGCTTTGGCAAAGTTAGTAACAGCGGCGGCATATTCGCCTGTCTTAGCCTGTTCTGTGGCTGTTTTGCGCAATGATGTTGCGTCTTCTTGTGCTATTACGGCTGTGGTGACTCCTAATGTTAATGCTAACGTGAGTATTCGTTTCATAATTCAATTTGATTTATGGTTTTAAATTCACTGCAATATTATTAAATTATTTTGTGATAACAAAAATTTTAAGTTCACTTTAATAATTTTGTCTTTCAGTATGTTTAATCGTTTAATAGTGTTTTGTTTAGATATTTTAACAATTGAGTAATTAAACCATCTTTCTTTGTAATAGTCAATTATTTCGGTTAAAGAAAGAAAAGATTTGATTATTCACATTTTTTATACTCTATCATGAAAAAAATCTTGTTTATGCTGTTGCTTTTATGCACCATTATGCTCACTCATTCTGAGTCAATGGCAACTTCTCTCGGCAAGACGACTATTATTGGCAAACTCGTTGATGCTGACAACAATTCTCCTGTAGAATACGCCTCGGTGGCACTCTACAATCAAAACGATGCTTCGCTTGTAACGGGCGGACTTACCAAGGCAGACGGTACTTTTGAAATTGAGGTTTCAAAGGCTGGTACTTACTACTTGCAAGCTAACTTTATAGGCTACGAAGCTATCACCATCCGCGACATCACTGTTACTGGCAATGGCGGACGCAAGAATCTTGGTGTTTTGAAAATCTCTGTAAGCCGTACCGAACTCGACGAGGTGGTGGTTTCTGCCAAAAAAAATCACATCGACTATAAGATTGACCGCAAGGTAATCAACATTTCTACCGATATTGCCGCCGACGGTGGTAGTGCTGCCGACGCTCTCGAAAACGTGCCTTCGGTTGAGGTTGACATTGATGGTAATGTGTCGCTCCGTGGTAATAGCAATTTTCAGGTGCTTATCGATGGTAAACCTTCTGCTTTGGATGCAAGCGAGATACTTAAACAGACTCCCGCTGCTATGATCGAAAATATTGAGATAATCACCAATCCATCAGCTAAATACGACCCTGAAGGCGAAACCGGTATTATCAACCTTGTAACCAAAAAGAATGTGGTACAGGGCGTTAACGGAGTGGTAAACCTCAATGCAGGTAGCGAGCACCGTTATGGTGGCGATTTCCTGCTCAATCTTCGCCGCCAAAAATTCAACTATTTTGTGGGAGGACACTACAACAGCCGTGGTGGCTCTATGACAGGACTCAACAATCGTATTACTCACAGCGTTGACGCTAACACCAACGATAGTATTGATATTTATAATTTCCGTACCAACAAACACGAAAACCAATTCCAGCATGCTGGTCTCAAAACTGGTTTCGATTTTTATGCCACTGATAATGATATTATATCGTTTAGCGTTGAAGGCGGACTTTCTCACTCTAATTCCGATGGTGCCAACGATTATGAAAACTGGACTATTAACAAAGTGAATAGCAACCGTTTCAACGATGAAAATGTACATTCTATCACCGATAACTCGGGCGATTCTTATTATTACAATGCCACTATGTCGTATCAGCACAATTTTGCAGGACAGGGCCACAAACTCAATTTCAACGGCTTTGTATCTCGAAACCACAACGACAACGACGACAATTTTGACCAATATATAACTAAGGCTGATGCCAACGTCGACCACAAAGGTCACCACACCGACAATATCCGCGACAACACACGTGGCCGCTTGAATCTCGACTACACTCTTCCATTACCCAATGAAAACCGTTTTGAGGCTGGTGCGCAGTTTGATTTTACAAGTTCAAACACCGACTATCAATGGCGCGACCTTGATAATAATGGCGATTACCAACTCAACGACGAATTTACTAATAAGGTAGATTTTGAACGCTATATTACTTCGGTATATACCACATACTCAACTCATTGGCTTGGCTTTGGTATTCAAGCCGGATTGCGTTACGAGCAAACTCACCGCCTAATGAAAACTCCCGATAAGGATTACCCTATCGACCGTCCCGACTTTTTCCCAACTTTGCATATTTCACGTGCTATTGGCGAAAACAATTCGGTGCAAGTGGGCTATTCGCGTCGCATACGTCGTCCGTGGGTGGGTATGCTGAATCCTTATCCGTCGTATAGCGATGAATATTCGCGTTCGATGGGCAACCCCGAAATCAAACCTGTTTACAGCGATGCTTTTGAGGTAAACTATCAAATAACTTATCCCAAATGGTTTTTTGCTGTGGAAACATTCTACCGTCACACCGATGGGCAGATGCAGAATGTTAGCCGTTTGGGCGAAAACAATATCTTGATGTCTCGTCCCGAAAACCTCTGCACCAACAACGATTTTGGCGCGGGTCTCACACTCAACATCGACCCCTGCAAGTGGTTTACATCTAATACAGATGTGGAGATGCGACAATATTTCACACGAGGCAACTACGAAGGCAAAGACCTTAGTCGCGATGGCAAATCGTGGCGTTTGCGTCAGCAGTTTACTTTTGTTCCTGCCAAAAACACCAAAATTCAGTTGAATATGCGTTACCGTGGTGCCAATAAGTCGTTGATTTCGTCAAACAAAGGCACATTTATCACAGGATTGTCGGTACGTCAATCGTTTATGAACAAGAGAATTTCGGTATCGCTCAATGTGCGCGACATTTTCAAAACTCAGAATATGAAGTCTACCACCGACACCGAAACATTCTGGGAACATTCTGAGCGTCACCGCAAGGCACCCTCTTGGAATATCGGCGTAAACTTCAAGATCAACAACTTTAAGGAAAAACTCCCCGACGAAGGCGAAGGCGGCGGCAACGGCGGCGGCGACGACTTTGGCGGAGGCATGGATTTCTAAAAAAAGTGTTCGTTTTTTTTGCGTTTTATAAAAATGTACATTACATTTGCGGCGTATAAACACACATTTTGACAATATGGTATTTCTTATCGCTTGCATTGCGGCATTGATATGGGTTGCGTCGCTTATTGTACGGCGTATGAATCACCGTGTAGGCGTAATTATGTCGTACATTGCCCTGTTTCTGCTTGTGATTGGGGTAGTGTTGCATTTTGTGTTAAGGTAAATTGACAATAAACAATCGTTGTGGCACATTTGTTGCTGCACAAAAAACGAACAATATTTATAAGGAAAGATGAAAGAGCGCGTTAAAATATTTGAAGAAAGTCCTATGCTCGGCGGCTACTCGCTCGCCGTGCGCGACGATTGGAGCTACAAAATTAAGCGCGTAAACATCACCGAAGCCGAAAAAGAGGCGTTTGAAAAAGAGTTTGGTGAAAACCTTGTTACTTACGACACCTTTTTTAATTGGTGGGTGAAGTTTAATAAATTAGGTAATTATAATAAATAGAGGGATATAAAATATAAAAGTAGCGATGAGCCGTGGCGCATCGCTACTTTTTTTATACAGTTATTATTTATTGTGCTGCTTTCTCCACCCATGCCTTTACATCGTCCTGAGTAGGAACGGTGAGGTTGAGTTTGCCTTTCTTGTTGAGTCCGCAGAGGTCGTTGAAAAGTTTTCCGGGTTTGGCTTCAGCGAGTTTTGCAACTTTGAGAAAACCGAGTTTCTGTATCAACGAAACCCACTCTTCGGGAATGCCTATAGCTGTGTAAGCCTCCACGGGGTCGTACTCGAATTTCTTTTCGGGTTTCATCTGCGGGAAGAAAAGCACATCTTGGATAGACTCACTGTTGGTCATAATCATAGTAAGACGGTCGATACCGATACCGATGCCCGCTGTGGGAGGCATACCGTGGTCGATGGCTGTGAGAAAATCTTCGTCGAGCACCATAGCCTCTTCGTCGCCACGTTTTGCAAGCAGAAGTTGATCTTCAAAGCGTTGACGTTGGTCTACGGGGTCGTTGAGCTCAGAATATGCGTTGCAGAGTTCTTTGCCGTTGCAGATAGCCTCAAAGCGTTCTACTAAGCCCTCTTTTGAGCGGTGTTTTTTGGTAAGGGGCGACATTTCAACGGGATAATCGGTGATGAATGTGGGTTGGATAATCTTTGATTCGCAAGTTTCACCGAAAATTTCGTCGATAAGTTTGCCTTTGCCCATAGTAGAGTCTACCTCCACGCCAAATTTCTTGGCTGTTTCGGCAAGATGCTCCTCGTTCATATTCGAAATGTCTACGCCAGTGAAATGCTCAATAGCCTCAAACATTGTAAAGCGTTTCCAAGGACGTTTGAAGTCGATGATATTGTCGCCAACTTTTACTTTGGTGTCGCCGTTGAGAGCGATAGCCACTTTTTCTACCATCTCCTCCACGGTGTCCATCATCCAGAAATAATCTTTGTAAGCAACGTAAAGCTCTATTTGAGTAAACTCGGGATTGTGGAAACGGTCCATACCCTCGTTGCGGAAGTCCTTAGAAAATTCGTAAACACCATCAAAACCGCCCACAATCAAGCGTTTGAGATAAAGTTCGTCGGCAATACGCAAATAGAGGGTCTGGTCGAGAGCATTGTGGTGAGTTTTAAACGGACGAGCCGAAGCACCGCCGTAGATGGGTTGAAGAATCGGGGTTTCTACCTCAAGGCAACCAAGGTTGTCTAAGTATTGACGCATAGTGTTCATAAGTTTTGTACGCTTGATAAACACCTCTTTTATTTGCGGGTTTACAATAAGGTCTACATAGCGTTTGCGGTAACGTTGCTCTGGGTCGGTGAATGCGTCAAATACTTTTCCGTCTTTTTCTTTTACAATCGGGAGGGGTTTAAGCGATTTGCACAACACAGTGAGTTCCTGCACTTTGAGCGAAAGTTCGCCCATTTTGGTACGGAATGCGATACCCTTAACGCCGATAATGTCGCCAATGTCCAAAAGTTTTTTGAATACATCGTTGTACATAGTTTTGTCGTCGCCGGGACAGATAACGTCGCGATTGAGGTAGAGTTGCAAACGGCCTTTTGAATCTTGCAATTCGGCAAACGATGCGCTACCCATGATACGGCGGCTCATCAAACGACCTGCAAGGCATAGAGTTTCGCCTTCGGCATACTCTTCAACTTGAAGACTTGCGAATTTTTCTTTAAATTCGTCGGTGTGTATATTTACCTCATATTTAGCGGCCGGATAAGGCTCAATGCCCAAGTCGCGCAATTTTTGTAGCGACTGACGGCGAATTTGTTCCTGTTCGGAGAGTTCTATGTTACTCATAATCAGTTATATGTGTATAAAAATTATTCTGTTAATTATTGTTGCTAAATTAGAAAAAAAAATAAAATTCCTAAAAAAATTCTCTATATTGCACAACTTTTGCATATTTGCATAAAAAATAAACGGCATTATGAGCAAAATTATAATAATATCAGCCCCCTCAGGTACGGGCAAAACCACTTTGATAAACCGAATTATGCAAGACGACAGTCTTAAACTTGAGTTTTCGATTTCGGCAACAACCCGCAGTCCGCGTCAGGGCGAAACCGACGGGGTGAATTATTACTTCCTTACCGAAGAGGATTTTAAGCGCAGAATATCGCAAAACGAGTTTATCGAATGGCAAGAGGTGTACGCTGGACGCTATTACGGTACGCTCAACAGCGAAATCGACCGTATTTTTGGCAAAGGCAACAACATTATCTTTGATGTTGACGTAGAAGGCGGTATCAACTTGAAAAAGATTTTTGGCAACAAGGCTCTCTCTATTTTTATCCAGCCGCCATCGGTTGAAGAATTGCGACGCCGTCTCGAAACCCGCGCCACCGACCCTCAAGACGAAATAGACCGCCGTGTAAGCAAAGCGGAACAGGAGATAAAGCGTGCCCCAATGTTCGACACTGTGGTTACCAACGATATTCTCGACCGGGCTGAACAGGAACTTCGAGAAAAAATAACACTTTTTTTTAATAATTGAAAACAATCTACATCTATGACAGACACCCTAATAATATCAGACGACTCCGACAAGGCTTCCATCCTTGGTAAGATGATAGAAGGCATTACCTCGGTATCTTATTGTGGAGTAGACGAATCGGCTTCTAAAATTTCCGAGGGCGGTTACGGTATTGTGGTTATTTATCTACCCCTTACCGAAAATATCGACAGGGTGTTGCAACTTATAGTTGTTGCCAAAACACAATCGTCGGTAATAATTACAGGCACTTTAGACGAAACCGACCTTGTGTATCGCTGTTTTGACAACGGAGCTACCGAAGTTTTGATTACGCCTTTGTGCGAAGGTTTGGTAAAACTGAGAGTTATGGGTGTTATCAAAAAACGTATCGCCACTCTTCAAACCACCGCCAACGAACTTAAAGCAGAACGTAGCAAATATCGTATGTTGTTTGAAAATATGAACTCAGGATTTACTCTATTCAAAGTTCAAGACAACAAAATTTTTCTCGAGAATGCCAACAGTATGGTGCTTGAATCGTTTCCAAAGGCTCGTGGTGTAAAGTTTGGATGCGATTTGGGCGTTACTCTGCCTAAATTTTGCGCTGTGTTTGCCGACGATATTTTCAAGGTAAACAACACTGGCGAATCGCTTAGATACGAAAAAAACTTTGATTTGATCAATCGTTACATGAGTTTCAACTTTTATCGTCCCGAACCCGGATATGTGGCAATGTTGGCACAAGACCTTACCGAAAAACGCCTTGCCGAAAAACGCACCGTTGAACTCTCGTATCAAATAAAAAAACAGTTCAAAGACCTCGATAATAAAGCCTACGAGTTAGACAAAGCCAAAAAACAGCTTGAACTATTTCTCGAAGGCAGCAACGATGGCACTTGGGATTTTGATGTGGTTAACAAAAAACTATACGTTAACCTTCAATACCGCCGTCAACTTGGCTACGAAGACGATGAAAACGCATTTACCTCTCCCGATGATTTTGTAAATGTTATCTGCGACCAAGAAAACAAGGAAAAATTTCAACTGTTTTACGACAGCGTAAGAGACGGTAAAATTGATATGATCAACGAAGAACTCAAAGTGCGTTGCAAAGATGGTTCTACAAAATGGATGATGGTAAAATGCGTTGTAAAGCGCGACGAAAACGGACGTGTGATACGTGTCGCAGGTGTCAATACCGACATTAGCGAACGTAAGGCGTATGAGGAGACCCTCAACCGCAAGAGTGAGGAACTTCAAAAGGCCAACGACACCAAGAATATGTTTATATCAATCATTGCACACGACCTTAGAAATCCGTTCAATGCTATAATAGGACTTACAGAAATTCTCCGCAAACGCGAGTCGGTTACCAACGATCCAAAGGCCAACGAACTCTCTGGCATAATTCTGCAATCGGCAAAAACCACCTACGAGATGCTCAACAACTTGCTGCTCTGGTGCCGCTCCCAACAAAACACCATAGCATTTGAGCCGGCTACACTCAACCTTCACAACACTGTTGACGAGGCTCTGAGCGAGGTAAAGGGACAGGCACAGAAAAAACATATCATGCTTATCAACCGCACTTCTTCGTCCGACACTATATGGGCAGATGCGCAGATGTTGCAAACCGTAATTCGCAATATTACAGTTAATTCTGTAAAATATACCAACGAGGGTGGTCTTATCACCGTGGCGGCAGAGCAAACTCCAGAAGGCACAGATTTGATAATTGAGGACAATGGTATAGGAATGTCGCAGGATACTGTCGACAAACTGCTCGTTGTAAGCCGTAACCGTTCTACCGTTGGCACTGCGGGCGAACAGGGCTCTGGTATGGGGTTGCTGATTTGCAAGGAGTTTTTAAGTCGACATAATGGACACATCAAGATTGAATCTGAAATAGGAAAGGGAAGCAAGTTTATTATCTCGTTTCCTAACAAAGGATAACCGAATATAGAATATGAAACACATTTTTATCAAAAAAACTTTTAATCTCTTAGTAATAACATTAATATCAGCAGCGGCAACAGCGCAAAACTTTTTCCCTATAAGGTGGAAAATACAATCGGCCGACAAACCTGTGCAGTCAGATAGCATCGATTTTAATCGTTCGTGGCAAAGTCAAGGTTTGTGCGATCTTACTGGCAATGTGGTGTTCGCTTCTAAATTCAACGTTTCTAAAAAACAATTGAAACTGCTTGCGGGCAAGGATCTTTCGCTTACGCTCAATATGCAGTGCCAGATAGATTCACTTGTAATCAATGGTTTCAAGGCAGTGGAAAATGTTACAGGTCAAGATGGCCGCAAACTTGTTGACGTGCCGTTGTCGGCGTTGGTACCGGGTGTCAACCATGTGTTTATTTATGCAAGGCAGTTTACCCGTACAGGCGGTGAGGGTAGCAATGTTTGCCAGTTGGAGGGATTTGTTTCCACATCGGAAACTGAGATTGAGATAGCTCCATCCAACCATCTTTTTGTAGATTCCGTACCCACTTTTAATGTTAAATGGAGTACTTCTGCAAAACAGAGTTTGGAAATAGCCGTATTCAACGAGTTTAATCAAAAAGTATACTACCATCATCAGCGTATTAAAAAGCCTGCCGAGGGCAATGTGCCTGTGAAGTTAAACGGGCTTGCCCCAGGATTTTACCAATGTTGTGCCTATCTTACTGGTGGCGACGAAGCTGGCGCCACCCAATGGATTGCCTATAACCCTCAGCAGATAGTCTGCCGTCCCAAATCTGTGGACGGCTATGCCGAATATTGGCAAAAAGCTATTGAAGAGCTCGACCTTATCGACCCCTATTACACCATGCACAAGGTTGACAGTCTCAGCCGTGGTGCAAAGGATGGTTTTGTTGTTGAGTTTCAATCTATTGGCGATGTTACAATACGTGCGTATCTTTTCCTTCCCCGCAACCGAAAGGAGAATCCTGTGATTTTGCACCTTCCTAATCACAACGAAGATTTTAAAGATGTGGCAAAATGGTCGTACCGCTACCCCGATATTGCCGAAATGGCTCTTTGTGTTAGGGGACATGGTATCAGCCGCGATGAGTTTGACCCACAGAAGGAGGGCGGACCCGGAATCTGGGGTTGGAAAATCTATGATTTGCAAGACAATTCGTACCGTGGCATATATATGGACTGCCTCCGCGCTGTCGATTTTATCACTCAAGACTATCATTTCGACAACAAGCGCATTGCAGTTACAGGCAGCGGTCAGGGTGGCGGACTTGCTCTCGCCACTGCAGCATTGTGCAAGGGTAGGATAGCGGCTATGGCATATTTCAACCCGTTTTTGTGCGATATTGAGCATTTTTTGAAAACCCGCCCAATGTACCGTATCAAAATCGACAGCTATCTCAACTATTACAATAATACCCACACTTTCGACGATGTGATGAAAGTGCTTCGGATGACCGATGTGCTTGATTTGGTGAGAGATGTTGATTGTCACACGTTTTATGTGAGTACGCTTTTCGACGACGACTGTCCTCCTCATGCAGGTTTTGCGGCTTATTCGCTTATCAACGCACCTAAGGAGTATGTTATTCACCTAAATAAGATCAGTCTCAAAGCCTCTTACAGCGATGAGATGATTAAATACATTTTGGGAGTGTTTGAGCAGTAGCTACCACCGTTTCTTCTTCTTTGGTTCTTCGGCAGGTTCGTTTGGCTCAAAGTCTTTTTGCTCCAAAGCAATCTCTATAACGTATTCGTTAATAGTGGTTTCGATAGTGTAGCTTGGTGCTTTTTCGGTGATTACGTATGGCAGAATGTATTGCCCGTTTTTCTGGTAGGTAAACAATATTTCAGTGTCAACGCCGCCAGTTTTAAAAAGGATTTGGGTTTTGTCTTTGGTGCCTTCGTTTATGGAGTAGAAGTCTCTATAATGTACGCCCAGAGGGTCGGTAACGTCAATAGCGTAGTAGCCAGCACTATCTATCACATAGTCGCAAGCAAAATTTGTAGTAACGTTTAACCTTCCGTAGTTCATCTCAATAGGGAAAGCCGCCTTTTGCAGCAGTTGTTTGGTGCGCAGACTGTCGGCACGTACAGCTCCGTAAAGTTTTGTGCTGTCGTATCCTACTTGGCCGTTAAACATCTCAACGTAGTGGATAATGAGAGTGTCAGGGGCGTGTATCACATAGTTTTCCATGCGGTACATGTCGGGATGTTTACGATATATTCTGCCACGAGAGTTGTAGGTGCTACCATCGTTAAATGTGTATTTTGAAGTGAACTCTTCCATAAGGTGCTTGGGAGGATCGATGAGTCCTGTTTTTTCTAAATAGGTGTCGATGATGGTCTTAGCACCAAACCCTTTGGGTATTACTCGCTCTTTTTCCAGAGCGTATGTCATAAAGTCTACTTCGCGGTATTGCGCAGCGTTAAATAGTTGACAATGAAGTGGTTTGCGTGGTCCAGCTACAACCATAACACTTCGTCCGCTGGAAGCCATTGCACTGAAAAAATCAAACAATTCGTTTGAAGTGATAGCGTTTACCGATTGCTTGTATTGCGAAAAGTAGTTTTTGGGCAATTTGTACAATAGTAAGTGCGAGGCAATTTCAGCAGCGTATTCTGGTCGGAGCAGCATTTTGTCGAATTCGCCCACAACAATAGCCTTTGCCTTGTTGCCAGCCTCGGTGAATTCAAATCCCGGGTTTCGCGGAGCAAATAGTTCGGTTTGAAAAACGTCGAAACCTTGTGTTGGTATTTTTGTGTCGAAGCTGTAACTCTCTGATTTTGCGGAAGAACGGCGGCGAGCTTCATCTTTTTTGTCAAGAAACATCAGCTCGTAAGCCACATTGCCGAGAGCATAGTTTTTTGCAGTTTTTATAAACGGGAAATTGCAACGGTATGCAATAATTGTTTCAGGGAAAGAGCCGTCGAGCGAGTAGATGTAGTCGCCAGATTCGAGTGGTTTTGCAGGTTGAGCTTTGGCAGAGTTTTTTGTAACCTTGCCGAAATATTTTTTTGCAGCATTTTGCACAGTGGCGGCATCAACGTTAGCAACAACGGTAAGAATGCATTTGTCGGGCGAGAAACACTGTTTAGCAAATGTTTCAACAGCCTTGATATCAATAGCGCGGAGGCTTTCGGGCGTAAGTATTATTTCGCCCGCTGCCTCTGCTGCTATGTTTTGAAATTTTAAATCGGCGTTCTGTTCAAGAATGTCGATTTTATTGTTCTTGTATTGATTAAAATCAGAAAAATTATTAGCGTAAAGAACCTCAGCCATAAATTCAAACACCGAGTCGAGAGCGTTGTCGTGGCTCACCATCTTTTTTACTATCAGGTCTTCGGGCATGTATTCGCAGCCAGTAAGGTCGGCTATCACTTGCTTAATGCCAGGCATATTGCCTTCGTTTACCGCGCTCACATCGGCAGATAGTCGGTATGTAAAATGTTCGTATTCAGATGTTTTTACTACCTGTATTCTCATTCCGTTTGAGAGTGTGGCTACGGTGTATCCCTCGATATTGGCAAGCACAGCATCGCGATTTTGTGCGTAAAGTACTGCCGAACAAAGGGTTATCAATAAGGCTGAAAGGTATCTTTTCATTTTAATAAATTCCAAAACTGAATCCTACAGAATAAATCATTCCGTTAAGGTCTTGTGTGCCAACTATTTCCTCGTTGCTGTGACGGTAGTCGAGATTGAGAGAGCCAAACATGCGGTAAGATGCGCCAATGTACATTCTAAAATGCTTTAACATATTGAATTCTACATTGATGCCAGGTTGAAACAAGAAAACTCCAGTTTCGTCTTCTTCGTCGTCGTTGTAATGGTGGTGATGGTCATAGTCGTCGTCCCAAAAATACTCAGAAGAGTAGTATCCTACAGCACCTCCACCAATACGGATTGGAACAGCAATGTGTACCGGAGAGTTGGGCATAAAAATGGGTTTGATAAGGGCTCCACCGAATCCACCGCCAAAAAAATACTTGTCGTCGGAAGTGATTTTGTAGTCGGTGAAAGGTTCAGATCCGAATCCTTCGAGAAAAAGGCCGAACTCGAGCGTGTGATTGCGTATAACGCCGCACTCAAAACCGCCACCGCCAAAGAATCTATCGTTGAACGAGGCTCCAGTGCCGTAGAACGAGAATTCACCGCCCCAAGAGGCGTCATTATTACCAAATAGTGTGCGCATCTGCGAATTGTCGTCTTGCGCAAACAATGATACTGATACCGCTGTAAACATTGCGGTTAATAACAATTTGATTTTCATGATTCTGTAATTAAATTAATTAGACTTTGTTTTAGTATATCAATAAAAGTACCAAATATTATCATCTGCAAAAGTATAAAAAAAATCCAAATTGCTTTTACATTATTCGGAAAAAAAGAAAGACATTTTGCACAATAGGTTCTTTTAAACAAACTACATTAAGACATTTTGATTAAAAGAGAATTCTATTTGGAAATGTCTTGGCGATGCACTATCTTTACCCCGCAAATAATTACAAGAAAAAATGAAATATTTCCTTATAGCAGGCGAGGCGTCGGGCGATTTGCACGCCTCCAACCTTATGGCACAGATAAAAAAAGAAGACCCAGATGCCGATTTCCGATTTTTTGGCGGCGACCTTATGGCGGCAGTGGGCGGTACTATGCTCCTCCATTACCGCGAGATGGCTTTTATGGGTATTTTTGAGGTGGTGGCTAATCTTGGCAAGGTGAAACGTAATATGGCTCTATGTCAAGAGGCTCTCAAAGAGTATATGCCCGACTTACTGATTCTTGTGGACTATCCTGGATTCAATCTCCGTATGGCGAAATTTGCCAAAACACTTGGTTTGAAGGTGTATTACTATATATCTCCAAAAATATGGGCGTGGAAAAAGAAACGTGCCTACACTGTTAAAAAACTGATTGATAAGATGTTTGTAATATTCCCCTTTGAGGTGGACTTTTACAAGCAGTTTGATTACAAGGTGGAATACGTTGGCAATCCGCTGGTGGACGCAATGAAGGCTCGCGAAAAGAGCATTATCCCTGCCGACGAATTTCGCCAGCGTTTTAACCTTAGTGATAAGCCCTACATTGCCCTTGTGGCAGGCAGCCGACGAAACGAAATCAAGAAAATTTTGCCCGAAATGCTCAAGGCGTCAGAGAATTTTCCTGATTATCAGTTTATTATTGCTGGTGCGCCCGGTATCGACCACGATTTTTACAATGAGTTTATAAGCGGATACAAAAACGTGCAAGTGGTGTTTGACCAGACCTACAGCGTGGTGAAAAATGCTGTGGCTGCGGTGGTTACTAGCGGCACGGCAACTCTCGAAGCAGCTTTTTTGCGCACTCCGCAAGTGGTGATTTATAAGCTGCAATATGCGTCGTATCTTGTGGGCAGAGTGTTGGTTAAAATCAATTTTATATCGTTGGTAAATATTATTCTCAACCGCGAGTGTGTAAAGGAGTTGATTCAAACCGACCTTGCCAACCGCATTACCGCCGAAGTATCGCACATACTCACCGACACCGATTACCGCAACCGCATGTTGAAAGATTACGAAGAAATCAACACCATACTCGGCGACGGTAGCGCATCTGCCCAAACTGCAAAGATTATTGTTGAAGATATTCGGAAGGCTTAATTCACAATTCAAAATTCACAATTCAGAATTTAAAATTGCCAATTATTTTTTTTGAATCCAATATACAATAAATTCGCTTTTGCGGTCGAAAACTTTGCGGTGAGGTGCACAGAATGTTACCAACACTGTTGAATCTTTACTCTCAGTGGTGCTGCCTACTACGGTTTTGCCTTGGCTGTTTTCTATGTAGTCGAAACATGAGAGTTCTATTTGCACCGTTATGGATTCGAAAAAGTTGTCGGCTATATAGTCAATAACTCCAATTTCGCGGATTTCCATGTCTTTGATTTTGGGTATAAGGCCGTTTTGGGAGATACGGTTGTGGTGATTTTGCAGCATATTAACCGTGTTGGCCGACAGAGTGCATTTGAAAGGCTGTTTCCATCCTTCGTTTTCAAAATTTCTCCAAAGTGACAGGAAACACGGGGAGGCTGTATTTTTACAAAAGTGCGCAAAATTGTTGTATTCTCCTCTGTGGTAGTTGCAAAACATAGTCTCTAAATCATTAACTTTGGCGGGTGCTGGTGCTGAGGCGGGTACGTGAGGGAGCGTGTCGAAAAACGGTTTTGGCTTGGCATCAATTCTAACCGCCGACACCAAGTTTACCGAAGACACCTTCCAGTCGTTGCAGAAACCGCTAAACGACCCTAAGTCTTCAGGCTGCTGCGGCGAGGTGTATTTTCGGTTTCGGCAAAAGAGCCATCGCTCTATGCAATGCTCGCGGTGCGAGGTGATTTCTACCGCCGGACGCACTTTTGATATATAGTTTGCCGAAAATTCCAACACTATATATATAGTGTCTTTTTCGGTACGAATGTCGTAGAGCGAAACCGACTCGATAACCACTTGACTGCAAACAAAGTTGCTGTTGTTGCTAAGTTCGTAGTTAAAAAAAGGTTGAATAGATTTGACTGCCTTCATACCAAGTGATTCGTGGTATTGCACAAACAGTAGCGATGCAAAATCCTCAAACCCTACGAGCGAAAAATTGTGGTCTTCGGCTTTGATAACGCTGATTCCAGTGATTATAGATATGCGTTTGAGCGCGGAGTTTTGCTGCGTGGGCGACGACACAATCACGTGCCCCGCCTCCTCGTCGCTGACAGTACGCCACTTGATTAGCACGGCGGCGAGTATCACCACCGCCACCACGGCATAGAGCACGGCGGTGGAGTGCGAGGAGATGAAGCTTTCCTCGTTTTGCGTTATGATGGCGCACACTAACGGTATCAGAGCGGTGTTCATCGCAGTTTTTCTTTTTTTACAAATATACCAATTATTTGTTAATATGCAAATTTTTGACAAAAACGATTAATGGCATTTATAAAAAAAACTCGGCTATATGTGTAAATTTTCACTTCAATTTTGTAATTTTGGGCACTTTTTTTAAGGAAAGCATTTTTTAATAACATAAACATTTCTACAATGAAGACAGTAGGAGAAAAAATCAAGGGGCTGCGCGAACTTAAGAAAATCAGCCTTGAAGAGGTTTCCGCACGTAGCGGACTCGAAGTCAATCAGATACAGCAAATAGAAGACGGTAGTTCGATACCGTCGCTAAGCCCGATGATCAAAATAGCCCGTGCTTTGGGCGTGAGAATCGGTACTTTTGTTGACGACAGCAAAGAACTAGGCCCTGTGGTTCACCGACTTGCCGACCAAGCCGACAAGGGCGCAAGTTTTTCAAGCCAGAACAGCGGATCGCACGAGTATCTCAACTTCTACTCTCTTGCTTCTAACAAAATGGGTCGTCATATGGAGCCGTATATTATTGATATAGAATCTGCTCCCTCGCCCGATTTTAAACTTTCGCAGCACGAAGGCGAAGAGTTTATCTACTGCATGGAGGGCGTGGTTGAGGTCAACTATGGCAAAAACACCTACGTGCTCAACCCCGGCGACAGCATTTACTACGACTGCATCGTAGCACACAGTGTTCACGGATACAACAATCAGCAGGCTAAGATTTTAGCCGTTGTTTACACACCTATTTAGCCATGAGAAGACCAGAAAAAACAACATTATTTGAACTCACATTAGGCGACTGGATTGAAAAATGGGCAAAGGAAACGCCCGACCAGGAGTTTATGGTTTACGCCGATCGTGACCTAAGATTTACTTACAAACAGTTCAACGAGCGTGTCAACGACCTTGCCAAAGGTCTTCTCTATCTCGGTCTCAAACATGGCGACCATCTCGGCATTTGGGCTTCTAACGTTCCCGATTGGCTTACATTCCAGTTTGCAGCCGCCAAAATAGGTGTGGTAACCGTTACCGTAAACACAGGCTACAAGAGCCACGAACTCGAATACCTGATGAAAGATGCCGACCTCAACGCCCTTTGCCTTATCGACACTTGGCGCGACAGCAACTATATCGACATCGTTTACGGACTTGCTCCCGAACTGCGCGATCAGGCTCGTGGATACCTTCATACCGAAAAATTTCCGTACCTGAAACACATTATATATATAGGTCCCGAAAAACACCGCGGAATGTATAATACGCAGGAGCTTCTTCTGCTCGGTCAGCAAATCGACGACGACGTTCTCGAAACTGCCAAGAAAAAGGTTTCACCATACGACGTGGTAAATATGCAGTACACCAGCGGCACCACAGGATTTCCCAAAGGTGTGATGCTTACCCATGTGAACATCACCAACAACGGATACAGCATCGGTGAGCGTCAGCTCTTTACCAACAATGAACGATTGGTGTTACCCTCGCCGCTGTTTCACTGTTTTGGTATTGTGCTCGGCGTAATGGCTATTATCACTCACGGCGCAACTCTCATTATGATCGAGAATTTCGACCCGCTGTTGGTACTTGCCTCAGTTCAGAAAGAGAAAGCAACCGCGCTTTACGGCGTTCCAACAATGTTTATTAGTATGTTGACCCACCCGATGTTCTCGATGTTTGACCTCAAGACCCTCCGCACCGGTATTATGGCAGGTTCGCTCTGCCCGATAGAAACCATGCGCGAGGTGATGGAGAAAATGTATATGAAAGACATTACCATAGTGTACGGATTAACAGAGACTTCGCCAGGTATGACACAATCGTATGCCGACGACAGCATTGAGGTGAAAGCCACCACCGTGGGCAAAGATTTCCCGATGGTAGAGGTAAAAGTGCTCGACCCTGCCACCAACGAAGAAGTCCCCGTGGGTGTTCAAGGCGAGATGTGCTGCCGTGGCTACAACATTATGAAAGGTTACTACAAGAACCCCAAAGCCACTGCCGAGATCATCGACAAGAACGGTTTTCTCCACTCTGGCGACCTTGGCGTAAAAGACCCCGACGGCAACTACCGCATCACCGGACGTATCAAGGATATGATTATCCGTGGCGGCGAAAACATCTATCCTCGTGAGATTGAGGAATTTCTCTACCAGATGCCTCAAATCAAAGACGTTCAAGTGGCAGGCGTACCATCTCCCAAATACGGCGAGCAGGTGGGAGCGTTTATCATCCTTCACGAGAAAGGCTCAATTCAGCCCGAAGACGTTCGCAATTTCTGTCAGGGTAAGATTTCGCGCTACAAGATACCCAAGTACGTATTCTTTGTAGACGAGTTCCCCCTCAACGCCGCCGGCAAAATTATGAAGTACAAACTCAAAGAGATGAGTACCGAACTTTGCAAAAAGTACGGGTACGAGATATTCTAAGAGGTTATTATAAAAAAAGAGGCTGTCCTTCTGGCGGCCTCTTTTTTTATATCTTATTTTTGTTTGGGTTTCAGTTTTTTAGTTATCTTCGTAACCCATGTGTCGCCGTGAAGAGGTTTTTGGAGAATGCTGAAAATGATAAACGCCAATCCGTAAGCACATAATATAGAGGTGTAAGCCCAAATCGACGCCACAAATCCCCACATTACATAACTATACACTGCCACAAGGAATGTTTGACTTAAAAATACCATTTTTCGCTTTTGAATAAAGATAATTGCTTTTGACGACGCAAAACCAAGAAGCACTAGGAACACGAGAGCACCAATTTTCCCAAAATCATCAATAAGCATGCGGAATATAGTATAAACGTTTGAGCGCATGGTTTTGTCTAAACGACCGAAATAGACAAGGTCGCGGTAAATGCCAGTTTGCCGTTTGGCAAGTCCTATACCATTGAATATGCCAAAAAATGTCATCACGCCGTATTTCAAACTGTTGTCTCGGTAAAACATATTACCGCTTCCGTTGACCCAAGGATGCGCCACTGTGCCTGTGTCTAAACGGAATTTTGTGATTTCAAAAAAACTAGCGTCTTTGAGCGACAAAATGATATTGGGGGTGCGGACTACCGAACGAGGATGGTCTAGCGAGAATGTGTGGCTGTAATGCCATTTGTCGGGTGCTATTTGTTCCTCTTTGTCCATAGCAATAAGGTAATGACCTTGAGGATTTGAGTTGAAACTATAAAGTGATAATTTAACAGACTCTGGTTTTACATTACACTCAAGGTCGAATTGTATTGTGTAACTTTTGAGTGAGTCGTATTTGAAATCGTCAACGTATCTGCCACTTATGTTAATAAACTTCTTGGAAATCGCAGGATTGAAATCAACACGTATACCGTTTTCTACTTTTTTGAAGTATCCCCATCGAATTAATATACAGTTTTGCAAAAGATAGGTAGAGTAATCCAACCCTTGATTATCGTTGTAGAGCCAATGATCAAAGCATATTGGAGATCCAAAGGTGTAATTAAAGAACGTAGTCTTGTTGTGCTCTACCTTGTCATCTGTAATATTTTCATCCCATCGGGTAAGCATCGAATAAAATAATCCTGCTAAAACCAATGCTGATAAGCAAGAAACTATGATAATATATTTGGGAGTTATCTTTATTTTAATGCCGTATGAGATAGAGGCTACTACGATACCTGCAAAAAAGAACATCAAAGACACAATAGTAGACATTTTTGTGCTTTGTGAAAAAGTGATAAAAATACATGGCAACAGAGCCACAATGCACAATGCTTTTTGCCATCCTCGTTTGAAAAACAACCAGACAAATCCTGCAATAATGGGTGCTGTATATGTGAAGATTAGAAAAAGTTGTGCAATCTTTGAATATGTTTCGTCTTCTTTGTAGTATCTGATAGTAGAAAATTCCTTGGTCATATTAGAAAGGTCTTCAATGTCGAATAAATTTGACAACGAGAACCCATTGGCATAGATGCTGTAAATAGGATTTACAAAACCTAAGGCAATGGTAGCGCAAAGTATGATTACAGCTATTTTGTTGTTGAAACTATAATTAGGGCTGTTTGCTGTATTTTTAGCTGTTTTGATTGCTATAATCGATCCTACAAAAAAAGCAGTTACTCCAGCAGCAATGTAGAATAAGCCAACGTATGTTAGTTCCACCCAGTCTCTGAAAAACAAAAGAAGCATTGCATTGAGAGCAGTCCATAAAAACACCATCACTCCTGCTGGTGTAAAAGTCTGTTTGGCCTTTATTGTAAAAAAAACTAATGCCGCATAAATCAGCAAAATCAATATAGTGAGCATAAACAATTTTTTTCGCAAAAGTAGAAAAATTTATTATTTCGGCAAAAATGGCGGGACAAACAATTTTTACCATTATCTTTGCTCCGTAAATCAAAAACAATTATTGTGGACAGGAAAGATATCTTTTGGTTTCCGATGCGGGTAACATACAATCGCGAGATTAAGGTAAAAGAGAATCTCGATTCGCTCGGTATTGAGAATTTTGTGCCTATGAAACAGCAATTTACAGTTCATGGCGGGCACAAGCGATTGGAAACTATTCCAGCCATAAATAATCTTTTGTTCGTCCATTCGTCGCGAGAGATACTCACCAACCTTAAAATGACTGAGGAGGAGTTTTCACCTTTGCGCTATATGATGACACGACCCCTTCAAAAAAATGCCCGCCCAGAGATAATAACCATACCCGACCGCTCGATGGAAAATTTTATTCGCGCTGCCTCACATACCGACGGTTCGTTGATATATCTCGACTATGGGTGCGTGGCTGATAAAATAGGGCGACGGGTAGTGGTTTGCGATGGCCCTTTTGCTGGGGTTGAGGGTGTTGTACTTCGTATTGACAATAATAAGCGAGTGGTTATTAAACTAGAAAACGTGGTGGCTGTGGCAATAGCATTTGTCCCTCCTGCTTTTTTGAAGTTTCTGTAGTCTATGCTATCTCTTGTCAATCTTGTTTTTAGCGCCTCCTCGTATAACAAAAATATTGAATCTGATATTTTTGGGTATTAATAAATAGCTTTTGTTAATAATTATTCGTAAATTTGCCACGCCTTTTGTAGTTTTTGCGAAAGGTCTGACATATATATAGTCATTAACAATTTGTTGGATATCAATAAAATAATGATTATAACCAAGGGGCAGTTGTGTCTCAGACTTCTTAATTTTAGGGGGTGTCCCTCTCCTTTGTGCTTTTTCTAACCAAGAATTATTTTGTTGTGGAAAGTTATAAAGCATTGTGTCTATTGATGCTGATGAGGCTAAAGACCGAACTTGATCCGTTTGACAAGCTGCGACTTCACAAGGCTGCCCTAATGCTGGAGGTTTTTAGTAGTCGTAATTGTTTTAATATTTCAGATAGTTATAGTGTTTACTATCAGGTTGTTAATCAATTTTCTGAGGAAATCAGGAACTTTCAAACACAATGCAACACCAACACACCTCAGGCATTGGAAAAATTGCTTTCCACTGTTGACCCCAAAGTTGACGAGTCGTACAAGCGAAGCACACCTTATTTATTACAAAGCGCAGAATTTGTAAATTCTATATCTGACAACACCACCCTTACAACCGTATCTGCATTGATTGGTATTATCCGAAATTGTGATCACTCTACTATCAACACTATTGCTCCAATCTTAAAAAACTCTGGCTATTCCATTTCTAACAAAGATATTTTAACATCGTTAATCAATCTCGAAAAATCTGGGGTGATAATAAAAGAAGATGAAGGGTATCAGTTGTCTAGAAATTATAAGGGTGTGGGCAGATATATCAAGCTGATGTAGATTTTGATTAAAATGAAAATACTTAACATTCTTTCTGCATGTTTGATTCTATTGTTATATTCAGTAGTATCATCTTGTGATTCAACCCCGTTTACCGACAAAGATTTTGAAGTTAACGGAGTGAAATTCCGTATGATAGCCGTAGAAGGCGGATCATACATGATGGGTGCCACTCCCGGACAAGGCGAAGATGCCCGTGAAAACGAAAAACCTGCTCACAAGGTAACAGTTGACGATTTCTATATTGGAGAAACCGAGGTAACACAAGAGTTGTGGTTTGCTGTGATGGGTAATAATCCAAGTTTAAATCCCAGTGATCAAGGAAATTATCCAGTGGAGAATGTTTCCAGGAAGAATGTTCAAGTGTTTATTACGAAGTTAAATGATATTACTGGTCAGCAATTTCGACTTCCTTTTGAGGAAGAATGGGAGTATGCTGCCAGAGGTGGCAAAAACACAACAGACAAAAAATATGCGGGTAGTGATGATATTGGGGAAGTAGCGTGGTACAATGAAAATTCAAATGATAAAACACACGCTGTAGCTTCAAAGAAGGCTAATGAATTAGGTATTTATGATATGAGTGGAAACGTGTGGGAATTTTGTGAATTGTCAAGTGATGTAAGTATTTGCAATATTAGAGGAGGTTCGGTTGGTAACAAGGCACAATTTCTACGCACCTCTTCTCGATATCATCTGCAAACAAAAGTTAAGAATTATTCAGTTGGTTTTCGACTTATTTTAGATATATTGAATAATTAGTTTCTCTAATGAATCAAATATTGATTACGGCCACTGTCCCTTCAATGATAGGACAGTTCAATATGGATAATATCGACATTCTTCAGAGTATGGGATGTCAAGTTCATATTGCATGTAATTTTAGAGATACCAGCATTTGGCCAACGGAACGTATTGATATGTTTATTAAAAAGTTGGAAGCTAAAAATATAGTCTGCCATCAAATAGATTTTCCTAGAAATCCTCGTTTTTTATTTAAGGTAATAAAATCAAGCCGTCAATTGAATAATCTGTTGATTACTAATTCTTTTAAATTAATTCATTGCCATACCCCATTGGCTGGATGTTTATCAAGAATTGTGGCTCACAGACATAAAGTTAAGGTAATATATACGGCTCATGGCTTTCATTTTTATGATGGTGCTCCATTGTTAAATTGGTTATTATATTATCCTGTTGAGAAGTTTTTGAGTAGGTGGACTGATATATTGATAACCATTACAAAAGAAGATTTTTCTAGGGCTGTCAATAAATTTCATGCTCAAAGAGTGGAGTATATATCAGGTGTTGGAATTGATGTAAATCAATTTGTTGTCAACGATATTGGTCGTAATCAAATCCGTGATGGCTTTGGGTTGCACGACGACGATATTTTATTACTGTCAGTTGGAGGTTTGGACGATAATAAAAACCATAAAGTGGTGTTAAATGCACTAAAATTATTGAATAATAATAAATTATATTATTATATTGCTGGAATAGGTCCGTTAAAAGATTATTTGCTAGGTTTGATAAACGAATATGGTATAGCGAATCAAGCCAAGTTGCTTGGGTATAGAAGTGATATTCCACAATTGTTAAATGCCGCAGATATATTTATTTTACCTTCAAAACGAGAAGGATTGAATGTGTCCTTAATGGAAGCTATGGCAAGTGGTCTGCCATGTATCTGTGGAAGAATACGAGGAAATGTGGATCTCATTGAGCAACCTAATGGTGGATTGCTTGTAAATCCTTCAAATGTGGGAGAATATGTTGAAAGTATTAATTATTTGATTGATAATAAATCGTTCTCCAAAATGGGAGAATTTAATCGTAATTTTATACAAAATTTTGATATTAAGGTGGTTAGAGAAAAAATGATTGCTATCTATAAATCAATTATTCCTCAAAATTGATTTATAATTACAATTTAATGTTTTTATAAATGAATATAGCTGTTATTTTTGCAGGAGGTTCTGGACAACGTATGAACCTAGCTACAAAGCCAAAACAATTTTTGGAAGTGCATGGCAAGCCTATTATTATTTACACTTTAGAGCAATTTCAATATTGTGATCAAATAGATTCCATTGTTCTCGTTAGCCTAAAAGATTGGATTGGTTATTGTAAAGAATTGGCAGATTGTTATAATATTTCAAAACTTAGTGCAATTGTTGAAGGTGGCGTTACGGGGCAAGAGTCTATTTATCATGGGTTAAGTAAAGCTAAAGAATTGTTTGGCGATGATAATATTGTTTTAATTCATGATGGAGTTCGCCCTTTAATTGACACTGAAACAATTATAAGAAATATTGCTATGGTTAAGCAAAAACGTTGCGCAATAACAATAGCTCCTGCCATTGAAACGATTTTTCTAAAGGAGAACGATGGCTCTGTCGGTACTATTATTGATCGTTCTAAATGTCAATTGGCGCGAGCGCCACAAAGTTTTGTTTTGAAAGATATTTTTGAAGCTCATAACCGAGCTATTAATGATCAGATAGAGTTTATTGATTCTGCAAGTATGATGCAGCATTATGGATATAAGTTGTTTTGCGTAGAGGGCAAACCAGATAATATCAAAATTACTACATTGCGTGATTACTACTTATTTAAGGCTTTTTTAGAGGCAAATAATCAATTGTAAAACTGCTTTGTTATGTGGATAGATATTCCAATTTATAAAGAAGATATGGATTATATCCTAAATGTGCCCTTTATTCAATGGAGCGATTTCAAAAATACAAACATATTGATTACAGGAGGTACAGGACATATTGGCTCTAATATAATCAATGCTTTATTGTATGTTGATTTGAAGTTGAATTTAAATATAAACATCTATGCGGTTGTTAGAAATCTTGACAAGGCTCAACGTATGTTTCAAAAGCAATTAGAGGTTTCCTCTAATTTGCATTTTTATGAAGGTTCTATTCTGCATCCAATTTCTATCGATAAACCTATTGATTATGTAATTCATTGCGCATCACCAACTGCTAGTGTTGAAATCAACAGCCGGCCTTTGCAAGTGATTTATTCTGGCGTCATTGGTATGGTCAATTTGATTGAAATGGTTAAAAATGGTAGGTGCAAAGGATTTGTGTATCTGTCAAGTATGGAAGCTTACGGCGAGATTACTTCAGAAGACACACTAACAGAGAATATGTTGGGTTATCTTGATTTACAGAATGTTAGAAATTCGTATCCTGAAACAAAACGTATGTGCGAAATGTTGGTGAAAGCGGCATATACAGAGTATAGTCTACCCGCTAATTCTATACGATTGGCTCAAACATTCGGACCAGGAATATCCAAATACGATAGCAGGGTGTTTGCCATGATGGCACGAAATGCTATTAATAGAGAGAATATTGTTCTGAAAACTTCAGGAACCAGCAAACATCCATATCTATATACCCCTCAGGCTGTTACTGCAATTATTTGTGTGCTTTTATATGGTGAGAATGGGAAAGTATACAATGCCGCCAATCCGAATACATATTGTTCTATTCAAGAAATGGCTCAATTTGTTTGTTCTGAAATCGCCCATTCTGAGATATCGGTTGAATTTGATCGGAATTCTGATGTTTCTATATATCCCAAACCTAGTTTTTTGAATATGGATGTTGCAGCATTGTGCTCGTTAGGATGGACATATTCAGGCACTTTAAAGGAGATGTACGAGAGGATGATTTCTTGTATGCAATACGATAATTAAAATGAGTTTATTTAGTTTAAAATCTGCCCTTAATTCTAATTCAAACCCTAACGAGTTTGTGTTGTCTGACGACCTTATTCGTAAACTGCATGACTTTTTGTTGGGTATGTTAGGAGATATGGTAAAAGTATTTGAAAAATATCAACTTCGTTATTTTGTTGGAGGAGGTAGTTGTTTGGGTGCAATTAGGCATAAAGGTTTTATCCCATGGGATGATGATTTGGATATTAATATGCCACGCGAAGATTATGATAAGTTCACTTCTGTTTTTGAAACAGAACTAGGCGATAAATATGAGTTGAATGCGCCTAATTATAGTAGTGAAGTAATAAGTAGGTTCCCTAAGGTATTGGCTAAGAATACACGATATGCTGCTGCGGCATGGAATACTAAACCGCAGTTTGAAAAGGTTTTCATAGATATTTTCACAATGGAAAATGTTCCAGATAATAAGATATCTCGCTTTTTTAAGGGCTGTTTCGTTAATTTTTTAGAATTTGTTGCCGGACAGGTTTTGTTATATGATTCTTTTAAGCATAATGATTCTTCTTTTGTGAAGAAAAAGATAGGAAGACTTAATTACGGAGTTAGATACCTTATCGGATTGTTATTCTCTTTACGAGGTTATTCTAAATGGTGCAATTGTATAGATAAATCGATTCGATATGAGAATAATAAATCGTTTTATGTGTGCTTTCCAACAGGTAGAAATCATTATTTTGGTGAAATTTTACCTCGTTCAATATTTTTTCCGTTGAAATCAGTACCTTTTGAAAATAGTTCTGTGTTGGTTCCTTGTCAGTTTCATAACTATTTGAAAAATTTGTACGGAGAAAATTATATGGAATTACCGCCACCAGAAAAGCGAGAAAAACATTTTGTATCAATTATTGATTTGCCACAAGCAAATAATTAGGGTGATAAGTTTTTTAATAGTAAATGTCAATGAAATTGCGTAGAAGGTATATTTTTGGTATTATTTGCAATTTTTTTGTATTGCTATATTTGTTCTTGAATTTTGTTATTAGAGTTTTTGACAATTCTATTATTAGTCTTCGTCTATGTCTATTTTCTCTGCTTGTTTCTTGTGTGTGCTCATTTTTTTGTTATTCAAAAAAGAATTATTTATGCTTTTTGTATATTTTATTATTTATCGTTTCATGGTTTATAGAATTGATATTCAAGCCAGAATGGCAATATAGTTTCGACTATTTTGTTTATTCTGTGTCTTATATGTTGGTGGCTATGTTTTTAGTTCAGTGGAGTCAACAAGTATTTGCCTTGCGGGTGTTGTTTATTTTCGTGATGGTAAGTATTCTTGTGAAATTATTGTTGTTTGATACTCCTATACGAGAGTTTATGTTAGACGAGTCGTCTTATAATTTTATTAGTGTTTTAGCTTTGCTATATTTTGGATTGTATTGCCTTACGCTAATCAAAAATAATAAACCTCTTTCATTGAAAGATGGTTTTTTGTTTCTCGTTGTATGTTGCTTGGCTTACGGACGAGGTGGTATTATTTCGGCATTGTGTTTTTTGGGTCTCCTCTTAGTATATAAATTTTATAACGCACGGATAGGTGCCAATAAAAAAGTGTTAATTGGTTTTCTCGTGCTGTTGTCCATTATATTTTTTCATAGTCTGTTGCTTGATCGTTTAAGCGATTACGAAATATTTGGCAAGTTTAAGAAAATGGGGATGGAGAGTAACGGACGAGCTGATATTTGGCTTAAATTTATCAACAATTCATTTTCAAGTTTTAAAGATTTTATACTGGGTGCCAATCCAGCAAAAATATTTACCGAAGGTAACTTACATAATTCTTATTTGCAAATGTATGCCAATTTTGGTTTCGTTTTTTTTATTTCAAATGTATTTATTACTATTTTAATTCTTATCTATTATTCGCGAAAAAGAAGTAGAAATATTTGGCTTTTGATACTTTTTGTTACTTTTATTGTCAGGGCCTTGTTGGATAGAGTTTGTTTTAGGGGTCATTGCGAAATCCTATATTTTTATTTTATTTTTAATTTCTTTATTGATATATCAACAAAAAATAAAGTTGTTGATTGTAAATTATACAAATCATTGTAAAAACTAGAATTGGTATCTTATGTCATTAAAAGCACAAATATGTTATGTATGTACAACACCATTTCAGATTATGAATGCTGTTTCTATGTGCGTTACCAATAAAGAGGTTGCCGATTTGTATATTGTGCCTCAATTTGCAGGAGCTGAATCCTATTTTAACAGAATTAAGGCGTTGAATGTGTTCCAAGTTGTGTCATTAATTAATGATGATTTTGTTCCTTATAAACGATTTTCGAATAAGATTCTCATTCATTTGTTATTATTCTGGATTTATTTGAGAATTAAGAAGTTTGTTAAACCTATTTTGGTGCCTGATTCTGAATATAAAAGTATATTTATTTCATCAAAAGCATTAATAGGAAGATTAATATGTCTTTATCATATTCGTGCTAAATGTAATTCATCGTTTTTTTATTTTGATGATGGAGAAGGTAGTTATGATAATCCTAACTTATTTTTGCCTCGTTTTTGGGATTCTTTTTTGAGAAAGCTCTTTTTCGGTAATAGAGGTGTTGTATTAAGCCAAACAATGTATTTGTATTCGCCTGAATTATATAGTATTATTAATCCATCCAGTACTTTAACTATTCATAAAATATCACCTTGGATTAACAATGATTATTTATTAAATATCATAAATTTTATTGCTGACTTCGATTCTCAAAAGCGAATTTCTGAAAATGTTATTTTGATAGATTCCATTGCAGATGAAACATTTGACTCAGAAAATTGTAAGTTATATAAACGAATGTGCCTAAAAGTTAATGAATTTTTTGGGAATGATATTATTTATAAAAAACATCCGCGAGATAAAACAACTTATGATGGTGCTAACATTAAAATTTATGAGTATTCGTCAATCCCATTTGAAGTTCTTTGTGCTAATATAGATATTTCCAACAAAGTGCTAATTGTGGCTGCTTCTACGGCTGTTTGCACTCCAAAGGTTTTGTTTAACGCTGAACCTTACGTTGTTTTGATGTATAAGTTTGTGAAATGTAATCAGCTTGCTGTTAAACAGGACGATTATTATCAGTCAATTAAGAATACATATAAGGATAAAAGTAGATTTTTAATTCCTGAATCAGAGCAAGATTTTGTAGATTGCTTGACTCGAATTAGAGCTGATATTTATGGTAAAGGATAACTTATCATATAATTGCTATGGGGTCCTTGTTGAGCTAAGGTACCATTGTTACAGATTTTAATAAAAACTCTTTTTTCTTCATTTTTATCAATGTATAAACATTTTGCCAAACGTATATTGGATTTTTTGTTTTCTTTAATGTCTATATTGTTGATAGGTTGGATTATAGGCATTGTAGCATTATGGCTTCATTTCGCCAACAAAGGGGCGGGTGCTTTTTTCCTTCAATCTCGTCCTGGAAAAAATGGTAAAATATTTAAGGTCATCAAATTTAAAACTATGACCGACGAAAAAGATGAAAATGGCAATCTTTTGCCCGATGAAAAACGTCTTACAAAAATAGGGAAATTTATCCGTTCAACATCAATTGATGAGCTACCTCAGATAATAAACGTTTTGAAAGGAGATATGTCGTTGATAGGCCCGCGACCATTATTAGTACAATATCTGCCTTTATATACTAAGGAACAAGCACGAAGGCATGAAGTTCGACCTGGAATTACAGGCTGGGCTCAGTGTCATGGTCGTAATGCTATTTCATGGACACAAAAATTTGAATTGGATGTTTGGTATGTCGACAATATTTCTTTTATTGTGGATATTAAAATATTTTTTCTGACTATAAAAAAAGTTTTCATGCGTGAAGGTATTTCTCAGGACGGAAATGCCACAATGGAATTTTTTAACGGACATAATTAGGATATGTATTTATATGGTGCAAGTGGTCATGCAAAAGTGATTATAGATATTCTGTTGGCATGTGGTATTTCTATTGATGGGTTGATTGATGATAATCCAAACATCAATTCCTTATTAACCTATCCAGTATATCATAATAAGTTAGATTTGTCTCCTATTATTGTTAGTGTTGGGAATAATTATGTTCGCAAATCTATTGTGGAAAAACTATTCGGAGAATTTGGTAAGGCTATTCATCCCTCTGCAATTGTCTCTCCTAATGCCTTTATCGATATAGGAACAGTTGTAATGCCAGGGGCTATTGTTAATTCTGGAACCTCGATTGGAAAGCATTGTATTTTAAATACTGGTGTTTCTATCGACCATGAATGTGTTGTTGAAGATTATGTACACATTTCACCTCATGCTACTTTATGTGGCAATGTCAAGGTCGGAGAGGGTTCTTGGATAGGTGCAGGGGCTGTTGTTATTCAGGGTGTTGAAATAGGCAAGTGGAGTCAAATTGGTGCTGGTTCGGTGGTAACAAAAAATATCCCCGACAATGTACTCGCTTATGGTAATAATTGCAAGATAATCAAAAAGATATAATAGCTATCCTTCCTACGTATAAAGCAATGGATAAATCGCAAAACAACACTAAGCGTTTAGCGAAAAACACATTATTGCTCTACTTCCGCCAAATCCTAATAATGCTGGTGTCGCTGTACACCGTTAGGGTGGTGTTGAAAGTGCTTGGAGAGGAAGACTACGGTATTTATAACGTTGTGGCGGGTATTGTTACGATGTTCAGTTTTCTGACATCTACTATGGCTTCGGCAAGCCAACGATACTTAGCTGTGGACTTAACCACAGGCGATCTCACCAAACAAAAACAAACTTTCGGACTAATTTTATGGACATACATTTTGCTGATAATTGCCACAGTAGTACTCGCTGAAAGCATTGCAGTGTGGTTTTTGAATGCAAAAATGACCATCCCTGACAATAGGCTGTATGCTGCAAATTGGGTGTTGCAGGCGGCTATACTGATGTTTGTTGTCAATATTATTGCCACGCCATATCTCTCTGCCGTAATTGCTCATGAAAAAATGGGTGTTTACGCATACGTGAGCATTTTTGATGCAGTATTAAAATTAGCAATAGTGTTTGTTTTGGAAGTTATGTCTTACGACAAACTAATACTTTACGCTGTTTTATTGTTGACTAGTTCAATTTTGGCAACTTCTTGTTATATATTATATTGTAGAAAGACATTTCCCGAATGTAAGGCAAAATTGTTTTACGACAAACAGCAAATGAAAGAAATGACCGCATTTGCCTGGTGGAATATGATTGGAACAGTTGCTAATCTTCTTAGAAGTCAAGGAATTAATGTATTACTGAATCTATTTTTCAATCCTACAATCAATGCGGCAAGAGCAATTGCCTATCAAATAAACAATGCAATTATATCATTTTCAAATAATTTTTATACCGCAGTAAAACCTCAAATTATCAAGAGTTATGCAGCTGGTGAAAATGAGAGGATGATTCATTTGATTACGTCAAGTTCAAGGCTTGCGTTTTTCTTAGTTTTTATGTTGTCGCTACCAGTATATCTTAATATCGACTTTATACTGAAACTCTGGCTTGAAAATCCGCCTGAGTATGCATGCCTGTTTTCCAAATTGGTGCTAATCAATATTTTACTCGAAGTTTTCAGTATGCCACTTGTAACAGGATTGCAAGCAACGGGGAATATAAAAAGATATCAATCGGTAATATCAGTTATATATTTGCTCAATATTCCAATTTCGTATGTGTTGTTGAGATGCGGTTATCCGCCAGAAATAACGATGTACGTCAACATTGCTTTGGTGATGATTAGTTTCACGCCACGACTTCTGATATGCAAGAAATATTATTCGTTGTCTATACAAGAGTATATGAAAAGCGTTTTACTCAAAACATTATTAGTCACAGCAATTTGTTATACAGCAAACTATTATTTGCTTAGATTGTTTGACGCTAATACTGTTGTAAATTTGTGCATTTCTTGTGTTGCGATTATTTTTGTTACAGGGTTTGTGATATTATTTATAGGGTTACAAAATGCTGAAAGGCAGTTAATTGCTAATAAAATCAAATCTATAATTCATCGTTAGAATGGCCAATATTATTCGTTGTGCTTTGGGCAAAATCAAACGTAGAGCCAAAATGTATGTCCAAAGATATTATGACAGATTCCCTTTTTTGATTAAAAGCCAGCCCAAAGGCGAAAAACGCGCAGTCCATATTTCTGCATTTTCATACGGTAATGCTGGAGATACATTGCTGCCTGTGGTTTTGCGTGACTTATTTAACGATACAATTGGTATTAAACAATGGCGCAGCGTGGATTTGCATGTGGAAGTCAGGAAATCTGATGTGAGATTTTATAATAAAAAAGACTTCGTTGTAATTGGAGGTGGCGGATTATTTTTGAAAGATACAGGTGCAAATGACAATAGTGGCTGGCAATGGAATTGTAGTATTGACAATTTAGCTAAAATCAATAAACCCATTATTGCTTTCGCAATTGGCTACAACAGATTCAGAGGTCAAGATGATTTTGAACCAATTTTCACTCAACATTTTAATCGTTTTGTTGAGCAAGTTAAGTTCATTGGCATTAGGAATCATGGCAGTATCGAAAAATTAAAAAAATACCTTAATTCTGATGCATTGAAAAACAAACTGGTATATCAACCTTGCATGACTACTCTGATTTCCAAAATATATCCTCATTTGTACAATTACAGAGCTAAGGATAATTGTGTTGCTTTCAATTGTGCTTTTGACAGAGCTCAGTTGCGTTCTTCATCAGACCAATATTTACACGCCATAGCAAAAGTAGCAAAATCATTGTCCGAAAAAACTAAAATAAGGTTTTATTCACATGTTCATTCCGATACATTGGCTTTAAAATATTTTGATGAATACAAGGTGGATTATGAACTTGTTGAATTCAAAAACGTAGGTCAAATTGTTGAATGTTATTCACAACCTAGGCTTGTAATTGGAATGAGAGGACATGCCCAAATGATTCCATTTGGATGCGGGACACCCATTCTGTCGATTATTTCTCACGACAAAATGCAGTGGTTTCTTGATGATATTCACCATCCAGAATGGGGATGTGACGTTTTGGATAGTGATTTTGAAAACCAACTTATGCAAAAATCACATTCGCTTTTCGATAATTATGAACAATGTATAGATGATATTGAAGAAGCAAAAAAAATGCTTTGGTCTGTAACATTGGAAAATATGGCAAAAATTAAAGATATACTTAAATAATGCAACCACCGAAAATCATAGCCGAAATAGGCTGTAACCACAAGGGCGACATGTCTGTCGCCAAGGAGATGATAATGACCGCGGCTACATATTGCAAAGCCGACATAGTAAAATTTCAAAAACGTTGCAACCGCGAATTGCTCACCCCAGAGGAGTACAACGCGCCGCATCCCCATCCCGAAAACTCTTACGGGAAGACATATGGCGAACATCGCGAGTTTTTGGAGTTCGATTTGGAACAGCACCGACAACTCCAACAATGGTGCAATGAGTTTGGTATCGAATATTCCACTTCTGTATGGGACTTGACATCTGCAAAGGAAATATGCACGCTCAACCCAAGGATGATAAAAATTCCTTCCGCATGCAATCTCAATAAACCGCTTTTAGAGTATCTGTGCCACAATTTTGAAGGAGAAATCCACGTTTCGTTCGGTATGACATCCAAAGAAGAGGAAGAAGAAATTGTTTCTTTCTTCGAGGCCCAAAAACGCAATCAAGATCTTGTGATTTACAATTGCACTTCGGGCTATCCTGTGCCATTTGAAGATATCTGTCTTTTGGACATCAAACGTCTTTACGAAAAGTTTGAACACAGGGTCAAGGCAATTGGCTTTTCGGGACACCACCTCGGTATTGCAGTAGATTCGGCGGCAGTAGCATTGGGCGCAACGTTCATCGAACGTCATTACACTCTCGACCGCACTTGGAAAGGTACCGACCACGCCGCATCTCTTGAGCCCGACGGTGTCCGCAAACTTGCTCGCGACTGTCGTGCAGTTGCCAAGGCTCTGACCTACAAACAAGAGGACATCCTTGATATTGAAAAGGTTCAGCGTAACAAATTGAAAAAAAATCAAGTGAAATGGTAATTATTTGGTCAATTAACTAAAAAATATTTTGTCGATAAAACAAAAAGCATTAGATTTGCAGTGAACAATCAAAATGAAACTACTATGTCGTACACTAGACTTTTTAAACAGGACGTAACAATTCAGGCTATTCTGTATATCTTACAGAAAATGGGTGGCGTGTGCGATATTCATAAATGTCACAAAATCCTATATTTTTCCGACAACGAACATTTGTCGCGTTTTGGTAGGTCTATCACAGGTGATTCATACATTAAAATGGAATGGGGTCCAGTTCCAACGTGTGTTTATGACTTGTTGAAGGCTGTTAGGGGCGATAGTTACTTTGCAGCGCAGGTTGAAAACATAAGAAAAAATATGTTTCATTTTGTTAATCAAAAAGACATTCAATCAACATCTGCTCCCGATATGGACTATTTGTCACAATCAGAGGTAGATATTCTTGATAAATACATATCACAGTTTAAAGACCTTACCTTTCAACAAGTTTCGGAATTATCGCATGGTTTTGCGTGGAGCAATACTAAACGATACGGAGAAATTAGTGTTCGCGACCGTTTGACAGAACTTGGTGATAATGACGGTTACATTGAGTTCATAGAAGAACAATTAAAAGCGGAGGAGGCCTTTGCATAATGGAAGTTCCTTTGTCTGTGATATCATCTTCAGTGGTTAGAGGAGCAATTCTTCTTTCAGACTTTGAAGGGATTGACCATAGAAAGTTTTTCGTTGTGATGGGAATAAGCAAGGATAAAGTATGTGGATTCTTTTTTATAAACTCTAATGTTCATCCATTGATATTTAATAAACAAGAACTCCTTGATTTACAATATCCTTTAAAACATTCCGATTACACGTTTCTTAAATATGATTCGTTTCTCTGTGCTTCTACAGTGATAGAGCGAAATCTTAGCGATATTGCAGACGATATCAGTCGCGGTGGCACATCCATTATTGGCAAATTAAAAGATGAGCATATATCAGACGTATTGCAAATGGTAAATTCTTCTGTTGCAATTAGCAATCGACATAAGAAATTGTATTTTCAGTAGTATTATACTCTTTTATAATAATATACATGATAACTGCATTTATCCCTGTTCGTGGTGGCAGTAAGTCAATTCCTCTCAAAAACATAAAGCCATTTTGCGGCAAGCCGTTGGTTTGTTGGAATATTGAGGCTTTGGAAAATTGTGCGGAAGTGGACAAAATTATTGTTGCCACAGATTCCGACGAAATCGAAACAACCGTCGGTAAATTCAATTATAAGAAAACTAAAATCTACCGCCGATCCAAAGAAAACGCATCTGATACGGCAAGTACAGAAAGTGTAATGCTTGAATATATTAAAGCCGTACAAATGTCTGATGATGAAATATTTATGTTGGTTCAAGCAACCTCACCGCTTACACAGTCCGCAGATTTTACGGGCGGATTAACGATGTATTCTTCGGGACAATACGATAGTATTTTAACTTGTGTACGCAATTACCGTTTCTTTTGGAATACAGACGGGACAAGCCAAAATTATGATTACAAAAACCGTCCACGTCGTCAGAATTTCAGTGGAATGTTGATGGAAAACGGAGCATTTTACATCAATACGGTTGCAAACATAAAGTCATCAAGAAATCGTTTGAGTGGCAAAATAGGCATTTACGAAATGCCTGAATACACCTCCGCCGAAATCGACGAACCTGACGACTGGATTATCCTCGAAAATTTGATGCGCCGTCATATCTTATCTAAAAACCGACCGTCTAAACCTGAAATAAAACTCTTTTTGAGCGACGTTGACGGTACACTCACTGATGGTGGAATGTACTATTCAGAGAATGGTGACGAACTCAAAAAATTCAACACCCGCGATGGAATGGGCTTTCAAATGCTTCGTGAACGAGGCATCAAAACTGGAATCATCACTTCCGAGAATATGGCGCTCAACAAACGCCGTTTTGAGAAACTTAAAGTTGATTTCCTCATTCAAGGCAAACGCAACGGCGGCAAACTCGAAGCGGCATTGGAAATATGTTCGCAACTAAACATCAGCTTGGAGAATGTTGCCTTTATTGGCGATGATGTCAATGATGTTGAGTTGCTGTCTAAGGTAGGATTTGCAGCGTGTCCGGCCGATGCTTGTGAAGAGGTAAAGTCTGTTCCAGCAATTGAGGTGATGACACGGAAAGGCGGCGAAGGTTGTGTGAGAGAAATGGTTACATTGGTAAATAAAATGTAATCCCCCAAAGACTTAAATATTTTAACTAATGGAAAAGAAATTTGAAGATTTTATTGTTTCGGATCAAACAAAAACAATAGAAGCTCTTATCAAAATTAACAATAACAAACAAGGCTTTGTTATAGTAATTGATAAGGACGATAAGGTAGTTGGTGTTCTTACTGATGGAGATGTTCGCAGATCTATTATAAAAGAACACTCCCTCAATGATAATATTTCGTCGATTTTTACTCGTGATGCGGTTATAATTTCGATTAGTGATGGATTTGAAGCCGTAATAGAATCATTTAAAAAACAATCAATAAAGTTTATCCCTATTGTTGATGACCAAAGCAAACTAGTAAACATTATTACCAAAGGTCAGATGCATGCATTATTATTGCAAGATATCCAAGCCGATTTGTCGTACGATTTCTTTTCTCTTGATACTAATGTTGTGGATCATGAAATATATCTAAGACCTTGGGGGTATTATAAAACAACTGTTTTAAACGATTATTTTCAAACCAAAATAATCAGTGTTAAACCACAAGGTCAGTTGAGCCTTCAATCACATAATCATAGAGAAGAACATTGGATAGTGGCTCATGGAGAGGGTCTAGTTCAATTAGACAAATCAATAATTAAGGTAAGATGTGGCAGTAATATTTTTATTCCATTAGGATGTAAGCATCGACTTACCAACATATCAGATAATGAGTCGTTGATAATTACCGAGGTTCAAATTGGTGATTATTTTGGCGAAGATGACATTATCAGATATGAAGATATTTATGGCAGATGCTAATTTGACCACTTTTTTAGAATTCTCTATTCTTCATATTTATAATTGAATTAAATTAATTACCAATATTCCTTTTTAAGGAAATATACTTAATATATATGCAAAATCGCATTTATCTCTGCCTTGCTCATATGGGAGGCAGTGAAATGAAGTACATTCAGGAGGCTTTCGACACCAACTGGGTTGTGCCGCTTGGCCCTAATGTCAATGCCTTTGAAACCGACTTGGAAGTTTTTGTCGGTCAGAACAAAAAAGTTGTTGCGCTTACTACCGGCACTGCGGCGGTGCATTTAGCTTTGTTAGCTTGTGGAGTGCAACCCGGCGACGAGGTTATTGTGCAGTCGTTCACATTCTGCGCTTCTTCGCACCCTATAACATATTTGGGCGCTACACCTGTGTTTGTGGATTCCGAACCCGACACTTGGAATATGGATCCTGAGCTTTTGAAGCAGGCTATTGTGGATCGAATTGCCAAAACTGGACGCAAACCAAAGGCTATTGTGCCTGTGTATCTCTATGGCATGCCTGCCAAAATTAATGAAATAATGGCAGTGGCTCGCGAGTTCGACATTCCTGTGGTGGAAGATGCCGCCGAAGGTTTTGGAAGTTTGTACAACGGACAAGTTTGCGGCACATTTGGCAAATATGGTGTGTTGAGTTTCAATGGCAACAAGATGATTACCACATCTGGTGGTGGCGCTTTGGTGTGTCCCGACGAAGAGTCAAAACGTGAGATAATGTTTTATGCAACGCAGGCTCGCGAGGCGTATCCGTATTATCAGCACGAAAAAATCGGATACAATTATCGTATGAGCAACATTTGCGCTGGTATCGGTCGCGGTCAGATGGAGATTGTCAACGAGCATATCAACCATCACAAGCATCTCACTGCCTTGTACAAAAAACTCTTGTCGGTAGTTGACGGTATCACCCTTCATGAAAATCCGTCTCCTGAAATCGACAGCAATTACTGGCTCAATACCATAATCCTTGATAATAATCTTCGTGTAAAAGGTGAAGATAAAGCCTATACACAGGCAGTTCAAGGTGCTGTTGGTGGTGCGGCAGGTGTTACTCATACCGCAAGGTCGTTGCATACCGATTTTGAACCCAACAACAATGTTGAGGCTATGCGCATGGCATTAGACAAAGCCAACATCGAGTCGCGTCCGCTTTGGAAGCCTATGCACTTGCAGCCAGTATATAAGAATAATCCCGCTTATACCAATGGCGTGAGCGCTTCCTTGTTTAAATGCGGTCTTTGCCTACCATCGGGACCAATGGTGAGCGATGCCGATGTTGAGTATATTGTGGATACTATGAAGAACGCGATTATTTAGTTTGCTATGACCAATCAAGAAATCGGCATACTCGGTGAAAATGCTGCCGCAGATCTTCTGCAACAGAAAGGTTACACTATCTTAGAACGCAACTACCATGTTGGTCATCTTGAAGTGGATATTATAGCGTTTAAAGATGGTATTATTGTTTTCGTTGAGGTAAAAACTCGCTCTGCCGACTACCTTGTTGCTCCGCAGGAGGCTGTGAACTATCGCAAACAGAGCCTTATTATTAATGCTGCAAACGGATATATCCGCAAACACAAACGTACTGAGGAGGCACGCCTTGATGTTATAACTGTGCTACACAAAGGTGGTAAGATTACCAGTGTGTCCCATATTGAGAACGCTTATTATCCAACCGTTAGAACCCATTGATTGATTTTAATTCTATGCTTACGCTAATGTATATAACCAATTCGCCTTCTGTTGCCGAAATTGCGCAACGATATGGTGTGGATTGGATTTTTGTAGACCTTGAGACTCTCGGAAAAGAAGAGCGACAGAGGGATATGAATACTGTAAAGTCGCATCATACGGTCAACGACATTTCTGCCATTAAACCGATTTTAACCACCTCAAAATTGCTTGTGAGGGTCAACCCAATTCACGACGGGTCAAGGGCTGAAATCGAAGATGTTATTAGCCGAGGTGCTGATATCATTATGCTGCCAATGTGGAAAACCGTGCAGAATGTAGTTGATTTCCTGAGCTTTGTTGGTGGACGATGCAAAACACTTCTGCTGTTGGAAACCAAGGAGGCTTGCGAGGTGTTAGACGATGTTTTAAAAATTGACGGTATTGACTTTATACATATAGGACTCAACGACTTACATTTGAGTTACAACCTTTCGTTTATGTTTGAGCCGCTCTCAAACGGTTTGGTTGATGTTCTTTGCAACAAAATTGCACAGAAAGGTATTCCTTACGGTTTTGGTGGTATCGCCCGAATCGGAGAGGGTCTTATCCCTGCCGAAATGCTTTTGATCGAACATTGTAGGTTGAATTCTTCAATGGCCATTTTGTCGCGAAGCTTCTGTAACACTTCTATTTATAGCTCCATTAACGATATTGAGGATATTTTTGCTAACAATATGAAAAAACTCCGTGATTTTGAGGGTGTGGCAATGTCGCTCTCCGCTCACGACATGGCTTTTAATCATAATAGGATTGTTGAATGTGTTAAAAGAGTAATTAGCGAAAAACTATGAACCAAAGTCAGTTGTCCGTTTTATCCGCTAAGTACGGTTCTGCATTTTACTTGCTTGATACCCAGCAGTTTAAGGAAAATTTTTCTGAACTAAAAAGCGCATTTGCCACTATTTATCCAAATACCAATATAGCATATTCATACAAAACCAACTATATACCAGCACTTTGCAAGATAGTAGACGAATTGGGCGGATTGGCAGAGGTGGTTTCTGATATGGAACTCAACATTGCCCGAAGGGTAGGAGTGACGCCCAAAAATATCATCTGGAACGGACCCTACAAAAATCCGCAAGAATTTGAAACACTTCTCGTGGAAGGCGGACAAGTAAATTTGGATTCGTTTTATGAGACTGAACTGTTAAAAACTATCGCTAAAAATCATCCCGAAAAGATTCTGAACGTTGGCGTAAGAGTAAACTTCGCTATCAACGACAATACAGTTTCGCGATTTGGGTTTGATGTGGAATCAAAAGAGTTTTTTGATACATTAAGCGCTATCAATCAATTAGATAATGTAAAACTTTTGGGCATTCAGTGTCATTATGCCACTCGACGTCTTGAAACATGGCGTCCACGTGCCGAAAAAATGCTCGAACTTTTAAACCAAATTGGCATTGTTCCCCCTCGTATCGATTTGGGTGGAGGTCTTTATGGTAAGATTCACGAGAGTTTGAAAAAACAGTTCGACGCTTATATTCCTACCTATCAAGAATATGCGCAAGAGGTGGCTCCCCTTTTTGCCGAAAAGTTCGGTTCTATGCCAAATCCGCCACAGTTGCTTATCGAACCGGGTAGTGCTTTGGTGGGCGATTGTATGAGTTTTGTAGCCAAGGTGGTGTCTATTAAGAATATACGGGGACAATATTTTGCAACACTCCTCGGAAGTTCGCACAATATTAATATTTCGGGCAAGAATCCGCCGCTTACAGTGTATCCGCTTGCAAATGAGCGTTTTGAATATGATAATCTCAATTTCGTAGGCTACACTTGTATCGAAAGCGACGTGCTCTACCGTGGTTTCAACGGACTTTTGGGCGTGGGCGACTTTGTTGAGTTTGCCAACGCTGGTTCGTATTCGGTGGTTTTAAAACCGCCGTTTATCCTTCCTAATTTCCCTGTTTTGGACATCAGCGGCGACAATCCTGTTTTGATTAAACGTCAGGAGTGTTTCGACGATATTTTCCGCACATATAGTTTCTAAGGCTGATGTTCAGCAATTTTCTCAAACGTTTTTTTGACATTGTATCCTGTTTGGTGGCAACTATTTTGTTGCTCCCAGTGTGGATATTTGTGGCTTTGGCTATTAAAATAGACTCTAAGGGTCCTATTTTGTTTGCGCAAGGTCGCCGTACCAAGGGTGGAAAGGTGTTTAAAATGCTGAAATTCCGCTCAATGGTGGTTAATGCCGAAAATATTGGCACGGGTCTTTTCTCTTACGACAACGACCCACGTGTTACTCGTGTGGGTAAGTTCCTAAGAAAAACAAGCATTGATGAACTCCCTCAACTACTGAATGTTATCAAAGGCGACATCTCTATTGTTGGTCCTCGTCCATGCGTAACATACGAACTCGGCGATTTCGATACCCTTAATAAAAAATACAAGAAGCGCTTTGAAGTGAAAGGTGGCATCACAGGTCTTGCCCAAGTTAAGGGTCGCAACGAAAACTCTTGGGATGAGAAGGTTACGCTCGACAACCAATATGTTGACCGTTATAAATCCGAAGGTTTTTGGCTCGATATAAAAATAATGTGGTGGACTCTTTTTAAGGTTTTTACTAAGAAAAATATCAATGAGTCAAAGATTTCCGAAGATATGTCCGACATTGAATCGGCTGAACTTTCCGACGAAGAGGTAAAAAGAATTGCACATTTGCCCGATTAATTCTATTTTTGCGGTATGGAAAACAAAGAATCTAACCGCCTAATTTGGCTTAATGGTGATATTATAAATGTCAACGACGCAAAAATCAATGTTTTGTCGCCGTCGGCTCAGTTCGGACTTAATGTGTTCGAAGGCATACGTTGCTATTGGAGTAAGGAACGTAACCAACTGTATGCGTTTAGGTTAAAAGAGCATTACCGCCGACTTTTGCAATCAGTGCATCTTTTGCAAATCGAAGAAAAATATTCTTATGAAGATTTGCAAGAGGCTTTTGTTCAGGTGATTAAGGCAAACAACTATCGCGAGGACATTGCAGTGCGTCAGACAATTTTTGTAGATGGTTTCGGTACATGGCATTCGAGCGAAAAGGCAGGTATGTTTGTTTCTCCGATTGCTAAGGCAAAAACCAATCCCGAATACAACAAAAAGGGCTTGAATTGTTGCGTAAGTTCTTGGCGCAGAATCAGCGACAATGTGCTTTCGCCACGTATCAAGTGTGGAGCTAACTATATCAACAGCCGTATGGCTCAACGTGAGGCGCTCCGCAACGGCTACGACACTACCATTTTTCTCAACGAGTTTGGCAAGGTTTCGGAGGGTCCTGGCTCGTGCTTGTTTATAGTTAAAAACGGATGCCTTATCACTCCGATGTTTACCGACAGTGTTTTGGAGAGCATCACACGCGACACTATTCTTATTCTTGCTCGCGAAAACGGCATTGAAACCATTGAACGCACTATCGACCGCACCGAACTTTACACTGCCGACGAGGCTTTTCTTTGTGGTTCGGCTATGGAGATAACCCCAGTGGTGTCGGTTGATAAGTATTTGATTAATAATGGCATGGAGGGTGAACTTACCCACAATCTGCATTTAATATATCTTGAATGTGTTTGCGGTAGAAATCCCTTGCACACCGATTGGCTAACACCTATTTATTAGTATGTTGGAGGAGTTCAGCAACAACACTGTTTCGGTGGTAATGCCAGTCTACAATGCGGCTAAATATCTTGAAACTTCGTTGTTGTCGATTATTAATCAAACATTTAAAGATTGGGAATTGGTTTTGGTGGATGATTGTTCTACTGATAGGTCCCCAGAAATTATATCTAAATTTCAATCTCAGTATCCAAATATTTTCTACCATCGTTTAGCGCAGAATCAAGGAGCCGCTGTTGCAAGAAACACCGCTCTTAATATAGCCAAAGGCAGGTTTGTGGCTTTTTTGGATAGCGATGACATTTGGGAACCGCAAAAACTCGAATGTCAGATGGCGTTTATGCTTGAAACCGATGCTTTTGCATCTTGCACCGCCTCCGACACTATCGATGACAACGGCAATCCTCTTGGCAAAATTCGCAATGTGAATGATACAATTGACTATAAGTTCCTGTTGCACAATACTATGATTTCTACATCCACCGTAATTGTGGATAGGGAAAAGGCGGGACGGTTTAAAATGCCTCTGATGCGTTCGGGCCAGGATTATGCCACTTGGCTTATGCTTATGCGGCCTGGAAATATTTTTAGAGGAATCAATCAAGTGCTTACACATTATCGCGTTAGCAAAAAATCATTGTCGTCAAATAAGTTAGACAGCCTTCGACAAATATATCAGATTCAAACTCAGTTTGAAAGCATTGGCAGATTATCAGCCTTGATAAATACATGTTGTTTTGCTTTTAACGCTCTGAAAAAGAGAGTGTAATTATGTCACCGATTGTCTACGATTTTGTATTTGTCGTTTTGGTTTATCGCAACACCAAAGATTTGGAAGATTTTTTCACATCTTTGAAAACTCCCAATGCCAAGGTGGTGGTGGTAAATAGTTTTTATGATGATGATTCACGGGCTAAGTTCGAGGCTATTGCTCTTGCCCACAATGCCGATTTTCTCAATGTGGAAAACAAAGGCTATGGCTATGGCAACAACCGTGGATGCGAATATGCTTTAAACAATTATCAGTTTCGTTATCTGATAATTTCCAATGCCGATATCGAAATTCAAAAACTTGATGTCAACCAATTGTCGTCCAAGCATATTACCGCGCCAAAGATTCTTACAATTAGGGGCAAAAATCAGAATCCGTATCTGCCATTTTATTCTAAGTTGTATGAAAAAATAAAATATTTCTTTATCAAACGCCGTAGCCGTTTGACAATATTATGTTGGATTTACAGTAGATTTATACGGGAAGTTTATCTCCTTTTTCATAAAAAAGGCTATGTGTTTGCCGCTCATGGATCTTTTTTTATTGTGCCTTTCAATGCGTTACAAGTGCTGTTCCCACTCTACAACGAAAAAATGTTCCTCTTTGTAGAAGAAGCTCATCTGGCTATGCTGGCTCGTGAGAAGGGTATAAAAATTTATTATGATTCATCTATCGTTATCAATCATAAGGAAGATGGCAGTGTTTCGTTTTTGAATAACGAAAATGAGATTCAAAACGAATCTTACATTGAGTTTTATAATACGTGGTTTAAAAAATAAGATTTGTTTCTTTATAAACCTTTATAAAAAAAATCCCCGGGGAGTATTTCCTCGGGGATTTTGTTTTCAATAGTTTTCGGTTGTTACCGTACCTTTGTTTCTAAAAAAGCTGATTATAAAAAGACTTCTATTATAAAAAAGTTTGATTTGGTTGTAATATATTGATAATTTAGGTCGTGTTAATGGTTCTTTTATTTATTGCGATACAAAGATAGACCTCTTCTGGCAACGTTGTCATCGTTCATTTTGTTCATTTTAATGAATAGGTTCTGCATAAAGGTCAAACTCCTCTGCGTCAATGATTTTTACATCGTAATAATGTCCGATTTTTAATTTTGGTGCAGTGGATTGTTTTATCAACACTTCGTTGTCTACTTCGGGCGAATCCTGCATTGTGCGTCCTACAAAGTATTCGCCTTCGGTGCGGTCTATTACTATGTTGAATGTGCGTCCTATCTTGGCAACGTTCTGTTGCAGAGATATTTTCTGCTGAATAGCCATTATCTTGGCGGCTCTTTCGTCTTTCTTTTTCTGCGAAATACGGTCGGCGAAATGCTCTGCGCTGTATGTGCCTTCTTCGGCTGAGTAGGTAAACACACCGAGACGGTCGAACTTAATTTCTTTTACAAATTCCACAAGTTCATCGAATGCGAGGTCGGTTTCGCCCGGAAATCCAACCAAGAGACTTGTACGCAGTGCTATGTCGGGTATCTCCTCGTGGAAACGTTTCAGCAGTTCCATAGTCTCCTGTTTGGTATGTCCGCGTTTCATCTTTGATAGCACACGGTCGTTGATGTGCTGCAGCGGAATGTCTAAGTAGTGACAGATTTTTTTGCTGCGTTTCATCAGTGCGAGGGTCTCCAAGGGGAAATTGTTGGGATAGGTGTAGTGCAGGCGTATCCAACGCACTTTGTCTATATTGTCTAATTGTTCCACAAGACGGGGTAATGCGTATTCGTTGTAAATATCTTTGCCATAGTAACTTAGGTCTTGCGCTATGAGGTTAAACTCAGTAGTACCGTTTTCAGCCAAAAGTTTTACTTCGTTTACAATATCTTCTATCGGTCGCGAAATGTAACGTCCTCTGATATAGGGTATTGCACAAAATGCGCACATACGGTTGCAGCCTTCCGACACCTTTATATATGCATAATGTTTGGGTGTGGAAAGACTTCGTGCTATGCCGCCTTCGGTGAATGTTTGGCAGTCGAGTTTGTTGAGAATATCTTGCAGACTATCCACCCCGAAAAATTCGTCAACTTCGGGTATCTCTTTTTCCAAATCTTTTTTGTAACGTTGTGATAGGCAGCCGAATACAAACAAGTGTTCTATTTCTCCTTCTTGTTTCATTCTGGCGTATTGCAGAATGGTGTCGATCGATTCCTGTTTGGCGTCGAGAATAAATCCGCAGGTGTTGATTACCACAATGTCGGCATTGCCGTGTTCGCCATATACCACATTGTAGCGGCTGTGTAGACGGGTGGCAAGGTCTTCACTGTCAACGGTATTTTTGCTGCATCCGAGCGTTATGATTGATATTGTTTTTTTGTCCATATTTTATAGTGTGGATTTGCTGCAAAAATACACTTTTTTTGCCTCTTATTGTTATCTTTTAAAAAATAATGTGTAGATTTGCATTAGGCAATTGCGCCTGTTTTTTATATGAAACACATAATTTTTAATAGATATGGCATTTACAATCAGCGGAATACAGCAATTAGGAGTGGGCGTTGAAAACGTCTACAAAGCGTGGAATTGGTACAGAGAGAACTTCGGGTTCGATATCCTTCTCAGCGATGCACCCGGCGAGGCGGCTCTTATGCAGCCTTACACCGACCACCGTCCTCAAACTCGTCACACAATATTGGCTTACAATATGCAAGGCGGCGGCGGATTAGAAATCTGGCAATACACGTCGCGCAAACCGCAAAAAGCACCGTTTACGGTGATGCTTGGCGACCTCGGTACTTTTATTGGAAAAATCAAAAGTAGCACTGTGGCAGCCGCTTACCTCAAGTTTAAGACTACGGGCGGAAAAATCCGTTCTAAATTTTCCAAGACTATCGACGGCCGTGATCATTTCTTTGTAGAAGATCCTTTTGGTAATCTTTTTGAAGTGGTGCAGAATGATACCACTTTCCAAGAAACCGAATCCAAAACCGGCGGAATCTACGGCGCTATCGTAGGCGTGTCGGATATGGAAAAATCGATGAAGTTTTACGATGAAATTCTCGGTTACGACACTGTGGTGTACGACGAAACTGGTGTGTTTGAAGACTTTGCCAATTTACCCGGTGGTGATGAGCGTTACCGTCGTGTGCTGCTGTCTCATTCGCAAGAGCGCAAAGGTCCGTTCTCAAACTTCCTCAACGTTTCGCAGATAGAACTTGTGCAACTTGTTGACAGCGAGCGTCAACCGCGTAAAATTTACGATTTTAAAACTCACCTTTGGGGCGACCCCGGTTTTATTCAGATATGCTTTGATATCAAAAATATGAAAGATCTCAAAGATTTTTGCGAAAGCAAGGGCGTATATTTCCAAACCGACAGCAACCCTGAGGCTTACGAATCTGAGGCTGAAATTTTTGATATGGGCGGCGCTTCGGGTCACTTTACTTATATCGAAGACCCCGATGGCAACCTTATTGAGTTTGTGGAAACTTACTATATTCCTGTGCTCGAGAAGTTTAACATTGGCATCAACCTCAAAAAACGCGACCCCGAAAAGGCTCTGCCAAACTTTATTATGGGCGGTCTGCGTTTCTTGCGCAAGGGTGCCGACTACACCTCGTCGCGCACTGCCAAGGAGAAATCAAAGATTGCCGACCAATGCGCCGAAAATCTCAAAAACAAACTTGAACAAGAATCTGAAAATAATAAATAATTCACTGATTATGAGCCAAAAATATTATTTTGTCTGCCGTAGTTGCGGACACAAAATCAACTCTTTTGACGAGTGGTTTAAACTCGGTCAGAAGTGTCCCGAATGTGGAAAAAATTTTGTCGACACCAAATATACCGCCGACCTTAGCAAACTGAAAAACCTATTCAGTACTAAGGACGACGTTAAAAGCCTTTGGCATTATTTCGATTTCTTGCCGTTAGACAAGAAGGAAAACATAGTTTCGGCGGGAGAGGGCGTTCCCCAAATCGACCGTTGGCAGTTTCTTGAGGAATTTGCACGCAAGGAATACAACACCGATTGCAAGGTTTATGTAATGCGTCACAATACAGGCAACGCCACACGCACTTTCAAGGATATCGCAGGCACACTCGCTGCTTCGGTTCTCAAGGAGTGCGGCATCAACGAATACGCTGTGGCAAGCACTGGCAACACAGCCAACGCTTTTTCGCACTATCTGGCTATGGCTGGCATCTCGCTCTATGTGTTTATGCCCGAAGATGCTGTAATAGAGAATATTGCATCGGTTAGCAGTTACGGTCAAAAGGCTGTTATCTGCAAAGGCGACTATGCTTTTGCTAAAAAGATTGCTGGCGAGTTTACCGCCAAAAATAATATTCTAATGACTATCGGCAACACCGACCCTCTGCGTGTGGAGGCTAAGAAAACTTGGGTTTACGAATGGCTTCGTCAGGTTGGCGAAACTCCCACAGTATATTTCCAAGCACTCAGCGGCGGCACAGGTCCTATTGCTGTAGAAAAGGCTTTCGACGAGATTGAACCCCTCGGCATTGTTAAGCAGCGTCCCCGTTATATTTCAGTGCAACCGAGCCTATGCGACCCGATGACTCAGGCGTGGGAAAAGGCCAAGGCTAACAATTTCCCCGAAGGTTGGCAGAATGATTTCCCAAAAATCCAAAATCCCAAGACCAAAGTTCAAACCCTTGCCACAGGCGTTCCCGGTACATATCCTATCATTGCCGACATCACCAAAAAGTCGGGCGGCGAAATTATCTCGTTCAACGAAGACCGTTTAGTTGACGTTGCACGCCTTATCACTTTCAAAACAGGAGAAAAAATCGGTCCTGCTTCGGCTGTGGGAATGGGCGGATATTTCGATGCTCTTAAAAAAGGCCTTGTACGCAATGGCGACGTAGTGATGATAAATATGGGCGAAGGCGTTGACCGTGCATCGTTCTTCTTGCAAGAATATGTCTACAACGAAGACCGCGTGTCGGCAGCCGACGAAATCAAACCATTCAGCCGCAAGGATTTAGAGTTCCGTTTGTGGCGAAATATTCTTAAGTAGTTTTAACTGAAAAATTTTTGCATAGTGGCCGTCGGACGTGATGTCCGGCGGTTTTTTATTTGCCGCTGCCTATCAGCGTGATAAGTTCGAGCCAAGTTTTGTGAGTGAGAACGGCAAACACAGCAATTGCCATCCAGCATATTACCCCGGGGTAGCGCTCTTTTTGATTGAAACCAAGGTCTAAGGCTGTGCCAAATGATTTTTTTAAACCTTTATTGCTGAATATGTCTTTGAATTTCAGTTTGTTGCCTTTGCCCAATCCTTCCGACACCGCCTTTATCGACCAGATTTCGTCTAACAAGAGATGGCAGAAATATCCGCAACTTACAGCGAACGATATTACAAACTGTTCTCTTATGTTAAGTTTGGTGGTGGAGGCTATGAATAAGGCTATTAGGAAACTTAGAATATATGCTGGTAGTGAATGAAATATACCTCGATGGTCGGTGTGCTTTTTAAAAAATTCTTGCAATATTAGTTTTACAAAGAAGAAGCAAGCCGCTGGCACAAACACCTTTAAAGCCAATGTAGCACCTGCCATATGCATCCAATATAGGCTCATCGCCGCCATAAAGTAGGCATAAAACGAGAATATTATCTTTACTGGAATACCCGGCCCAGAGTCCATATCAGGTAAAAATGAACCTATTACAGTTGCAAAAAACACTATTACTGCCATATACGCATTTGGTATAAGGTTCCAGTTGTAAGAGATAACCGCCACGGCAAATCCTGTTACCGCTCCGGCTTCTACGTGAGTTTTAAAGTCTGCCATCTTGTATGTTGTTTTCTGAGTTTTGAGTAATGCCTATTCCGTGCTTTGCGTTGTACTTGTTTAAAAACTTGTGGTAAAACCACATAACACCCCATGCTATTAGTGTGCCTTCTATTGCGCCTACGAAAATATCGCCGAGAAAATGTCGTCCTAAGTATATTCTCGAATATGATACAAGCAAGGCTATAAAGTAGATGGTGATAGTATAATACTTGTTTTTAAAGTATTGTGAAGTCATTAAAGCAAGAGCAAAAAATGTGGCTGCGTGGGCAGAAAAGAAACCGTATTTGCCGCCACGATCGCCGTTGACGATATGCACCGAGTCCATTATGCTCTCGTCCCAACATGGACGAAAACGTTGCGCAGTATGTTTTACAAGGTTGCACAATTGGTCGGCGCACAATATTGCCACTGCTGCAAACAATAGAAAAATTATTGCCGTGGTGTAGTTAGGTTTTGCTTTCCTAAATAAAAAGAACAACAATCCCGCCCCAATGCAAAACCACGTATATTTGTTCGACACTATATAAAAAAAAGTGTCGAAGCCTTCGGAGTTTAGTCCGTTGATGGCAAGGGTGATGTCTTGGTCTAATTGCAGAATTGTGTCCATTGTCGGGCTATTGCTGTTTTTCTTTCTCAGGCATATCGGCTATGATGTCTAATCCTCCTTTCACTTTGTCGCCGATTTTTACGCGGATTTTGGTTCCAAGCGGTAGGAAGATGTCGGCGCGTGAGCCAAATTTTATAAATCCGAACTGCTGACCTTGTTTGGCTGTGTCGCCTTCGTTGAGCGGGGCTACAATGCGGCGTGCCATAAATCCTGCTATCTGGCGGAACATTATGTCGATGCTGTCTTTGGTGCGTACGGCTATGGTTGTGCGCTCGTTGTCGGTAGATGATTTGGGGTGTGCCGCCAAAAGGTATTTGCCTTCGTGATGGCGAAAGTATACCACCTTGCCCGATACAGGCCAGCGGTTTGAATGAACGTTCCAAACCGACATAAATACCGAAACTTGTATACGTTTGTCTTTGAAATATTCTGGTTCTTCCACTTCTTCTATTGCCACCACTTCGCCATCGGCAGGGGAGAGGATAACGTATGGATTCTCAACCACATGTCGTTTTGGGTCGCGGAAAAACTGCAGCACCAAAAATAGCAAAAATAGCGAACCGAGTTGCAATAGGTATCCCGGAATCTTGTATTCGCCAAAAAAGTGGAAGTATAGCCAATTGACTAAGATTATAAATAATACTACTATTAAAATGGTTATGTATCCTTCTTTGTGTATCATAATGTGTTTAGTTTATTCCATTAATAAAGTGCAGGCGTAGACAGGAATTGCTGCTAAAAGGGCACTGTCGAAGCGGTCTAACACACCGCCGTGACCAGGTAGGAGAGTGCCAGAGTCTTTAATTCCGGCGTTGCGTTTAATCATAGATTCAGCCAAGTCGCCAAGTACTGCGAATGTTACGCAAACGGCAGCAATGAGCAACCATTGGGGTAGAGAGTAGATTCCAGCCAAATAGTATACGGGAAAAGCTGCGGCAATAGTAAGAATTATTCCGCCTACAAGACCTTCTACTGATTTTTTTGGCGAGATTCGTGGTATGAGTTTGTGCTTACCAAAGAGTGTGCCTGCGCAGTAAGCTCCAGTATCTGCCACCCAGATAAAGATGAAGAAACATAGTAAAACCTTCCCGTCGGGTTCGTGGGTGCCAGGAAGGTACAGCAAATTGCTTAGGAGCCCCAATGGTAGCGCAGTGTAAAGGATGCCGAGTATCGTGTTTGCCCAATTGTCGATTGGGGTGTCTTTTTTTCGGTAGATTTCGATTACTGGTACAAGACAAAATGCAGTGGCTACAAGCACAATGTATTTTGCCGGGATGTTTCCGCCTGCAATAAAAAATAATGCAGAAAAGAGCAATAAGGCAAGAACCACGCCCGTAACAGTTTGTGGAGTGTATCCTTTTGCTTTGCATATACGGTAGTATTCTAATACTCCTGTTACGGTAAAAAATCCAAACACTATTAAAAACAACCATCTGCTAATTGTAGCCGATGCTATTACCAACGCCAAAAACAGCGCACCTGTTATTATTCTCGAAAGAAGGTTACTCTTTTTCACTTTCGTTAATGTTGGTTAATATTTCTACGGCAGAATCGTAGTTGATTTCGTCTACATAGAGGTCAACGTCGAACATAAAATCTCGGTCTAATCTTGTGATAGTAACTGCTTCAATTCCAGCTTTTTCGAGTATAGCCATGGCGTAGTCGGCTTTGATTTGCGAATTGTAGGTTGCAGCATTTTTCCACTCTTTTCTTTCGTTGATGATGGAGATGGCTTTTTCTTCGTTGCTGCATTCAACATAAAGCTCGTATTTGCCATTGTTGTTGACTATGATAGAACGGATGTTGTATTTTCCTAATAAGTTTTCGCGTATTTCTGCGCGGTGGAGCATAGAATAGTCGTTTATCTTAATCCATCCGATAAGGTCGGAGAGCGTTTGACGTGCATTTTCTAGGTCGGCTGTTTTTACATAGATGTCGATCTCGGCCTTCATGTACTGCTCATCGCGTTTTTTGATGACTATGGAAGGAATGTGTTTTTCGTCGAGCAACTCTACTCTGAATCTTGTTTGACGAGTGCGCAGGCAGGTTTCCAATAGGCTCCAGCCTTCGAGTTTCTCGCCGTTGATGAATGGCAATGTTTCGTCAATTTTTTCTGTAGGCACAAACAACTCGTAGTTGTTGAGTACGTAACGGGGGTTGCTGCATTTTTTGATTTCAGCCTTTATGCCGTTTTGCAGAAGTATGTCGCGCAGGTTTTCAAGCGGTTTAGATAATATAAACGAATCCACTTTTGTGAGCCCGTGAAACTCTTCAATTATGGCGTGCGCCATTTTTTCGTCTTCTTTCCTTACATATAGCTCGTATTCGCCGATAAGGAAAAGACTGTCTTTGGCGTTGATTACCACTGCGTTGATATTGTTCTGCTCTAATATAGTTTTACGAATCTCCGCCTGATGAGGTCGGTCGAATGATTCAAGTTTTACCCAATCTTCCATAATATTACCATTTAAGAGTTACGAATTATGCATTGTTTAACGTATAATTGTCTATAAGGTTTGTGCCGAAGGGGGAGGAGTGTCGTCTTCGTCGGGGTCTTGTTTCGACGATGTGTCTTCCTCAATTTCTTGTCGCTCTTTCTGTATGCCGTATAGAGCCTCTTCCTGACGTTTGTTGGCAAATTTGCGTTTGCCGAATATGCGTTCAACGTCTTCGGTGAAGATTACCTCTCGTTCCAACAGCAGCTGTGCCAATTGTTTAAGCCCTTCGATGTGCTCGTTGATGATCTCTTTGGCTCGTGTGTATACTTTGTCTACAAGTTCTTTGGCTTCTTCGTCGATAACTTCGGCGGTTTTTTCGCTGTAAGGTTTCTGGAATGAGTAGTCGCCGTTGTTGGCATTGTAGAAACTAATGTTGCCCACCTTGCTGCTCATGCCGTATACCGAAACCATAGCGTAGGCGTATTTGGTAACACGTTCAAGGTCGTTGAGTGCACCGGTTGAGATTTTTCCAAAGTTGATTTCTTCGGATGCACGACCTGCCACAAGTGCGCACATTTCGTCGAGCATCTGCTCTTTGGTGGTGATTTGGCGTTCTTCGGGTAGATACCATGCTGCTCCTAGTGCTTTGCCACGGGGAACGATTGTTACCTTGATGAGCGGCTGTGCGTTTTCGAGCAACCATGATACTGTGGCGTGTCCTGCCTCGTGGAATGCTATGGTGCGTTTTTCCTGCTCGGTGATTATCTTGTTTTTCTTTTCGAGACCGCCGATTATGCGGTCAACGGCGTCTAAAAAGTCTTGACGGCCAACGGTTTCGCGGTTGTTGCGGGCTGCAATGAGTGCTGCCTCGTTGCACACGTTGGCAATGTCGGCTCCTGAGAATCCCGGTGTCTGTTTCGCCAAAAGGTTTACATCGAGTTCTGGGTCGGTTTTCAAAGGTTTGAGGTGAACACCAAATATCTCTCCACGCTCGTTGAGGTCGGGGAGGTCGATGATTATCTGGCGGTCGAATCGTCCAGCACGCATCAATGCGGGGTCTAACACGTCGGCACGGTTGGTGGCGGCTATCATAATGATTCCGTTGTTGGTTTCAAAACCGTCCATCTCGGTAAGCAGCTGGTTGAGAGTGCTTTCGCGTTCATCGTTGCTGTGGAAACTTAGGCTGTTGCCACGTGCGCGTCCAATAGCGTCGATTTCGTCGATGAAAATGATGCAAGGTGCTTTCTGTTTTGCCTGTGCAAAGAGGTCTCTTACTCGTGAGGCACCTACGCCCACAAACATCTCCACAAAGTCGCTACCCGACATTGAGAAAAATGGAACGTCGGCTTCGCCTGCCACTGCTTTGGCTAACAATGTTTTACCTGTGCCGGGAGGGCCTACGAGCAATGCACCCTTGGGTATCTTGCCTCCTAAGCGTGTGTATTTCTGTGGATTTTTAAGGAAGTCAACAATCTCGGTAACTTCGGTTTTGGCTTCTTTTAAGCCTGCCACGTCGGCAAATGTTATCTTCGACATAGTTTCGCCTTTGTCGAACATTTTGGCACGTGATTTTCCCATGCTGAAGATGCCTCCGCCAGCGCCTCCTCCAATTCTGCGGAACATGAAAATCCATATTCCCACAATTATCAAAAGTGGTAAAACCCAGCCAATTATGTCGCTAATATAGTCGGGACGGCTGTCGCTCTCAAATACAATTCTTTCGTTTTCGGGGAAATCTTTCTGCGCTTCGGCAAGCCTTGTTCCAAATTCTTCTGGCGATGAAATTTGGTAGTAGAAGTGCGGTCCGTTTAATGGAATTTTCTTTTCGCGCAGGTATTTGTATTTGTCGGTGTTGTAAACATCTTCTTTTAATATAATGTGTGCCTTCTCCTTGTTTACCACCACAATGCGCTTGATGTCGTGGTTGAGGAGCATGGTTTTCATGTCTTCCCAGTAGATTGTCTGCGGCGAACCTGCAGGATTGTAAAACTGGAACATTATAATGCATAGCGTGGCTATTGCAAATATCCAAAATATGGCGTTGTTCTTGCCGTTGTTCGGTCTGTTGGGGCGAAACGGCGGGGGAGTGGGTGTTTGTTTTTCCTCCATTTTATATAATATAATTGTGTGCTAATGATTATTTATTTTGAAATTATCTGTTCGTCGGGATAGTCGGTGCGTGGAGCATCAGCCCATAGGCTTTCGAGACGGTAAAATTCTCTTGCCTCGGATAGGAATATGTGAACTACTACGTTAATGTAGTCTAAGAGAATCCATTGCGCATTTTCGCGACCGTGTATATGAACAGGCTTTTCTCCAGCGTTTTCGCGAAGATAGTCGTCAACTTCGTCGGCAATGGCTAACACTTGACGTGGATTGTCGGCTTCGCCTATCACAAAAAAGTCGCAGATGCTACCAGCTGTCTGCCTCATATCTAATTTAACAATCTTTTGTCCTTTTTTCTCTTTTATCGCCGCCACAGCTATGTCGGCAAGTACTTCGCTTGTTATCTCTGTATGTTTTTTCGCCATTTTGTAATTTAAAATATGTGGACTCAAAATTGAGTCTTTGTTTTCAAACTGCAAATATACGTTTTTTAATTAAATTATAAAAGCAATGATTGAAAATATTTACGATAATGAGTTGGTGAGTTCCACAAAGTCTTCTACCGACAATTGTTCGGGGCGTAATGTGAGAAATCGCTCTTGTGTGGCACTGCCGTTTAAATATTTTGCGAGAGAGTTTCGCAGCATCTTGCGGCGCATTCCGAACGACTCTTTTACAATGCGGCGGAATAGAGCTTCATCGCATGGAAGGGTTTTCAAACCGTTGCGTTTGAGACGTATTACCGCGCTCTGCACTTTGGGCGGAGGGTTAAACTTGCTGCTGTCTACGCCGAAGAGGTATTCGATGTTGTAATAGGCTTGCAAAAATACGCTGAGTATGCCGTATTCTTTTGTGCCTGGCTTGTTGGCTATGCGTACGGCCACTTCGCGCTGAAGCATGCATACCACTTGGCGTACTTCATCTTTGTGGTCGAGTATTTTAAAAAAAATCTGGCTCGATATGTTGTAAGGGAAGTTGCCGCAGATTATTGGAAAACCTTGGGGCAAGAGTTCGTTGAGGTTGGCTTTGAGAAAATCGCCGCCTATAATTTTATCTTGCTGATATAGTTGAGGAAAATGTGTAACAAGGTATTCTACACTTTCGCGGTCTATCTCTATTACACTCAGGTCGATATCATTGCGGTTTGCCAAAAATTGTGTCAGCACGCCCATGCCAGGACCTATCTCTAAGCATACCGGCTTAGATTCTTCTTGGTGTGTGTAGTCGATGCTGTCGGCTATGCGTTTGGCTATATTCAAATCGGTGAGAAAATGCTGTCCGAGGTTTTTCTTGGGTTTTACGTCCATATATAATTTTTTATTGATTGCAAAATTACTAATATTATAACTATATCCAAACTTTTTTACTATCCTCCCCCCGTCTGGAAGACGGCATTTCTATAACCCCCGTACACGTATGTGTGGGAGGCTGATGGTGCTGGCACCATCAGAACGGATATCCGATACCTAAGCAGAATGCCCAGTTGCTTTTGCGGAGCATAAATCTGCTATCGTCTTTCATAATCCAGCGGCTACCTTCGGGAAGCGATGGGTCGTGGAGCTTGAGCCCGAAATCTGTGCGGAAAATGAAGAAGTCGAAATCGAGCCTTAGTCCCAATCCTGAGCCAACTGCTATCTCTTTGTAAAAACGCTTGAAGTCAAAATCGCCACCCGTACGGCGGTCGTCGGCATTGATGCTCCAGATGTTGCCTGCGTCTACAAACCATGCGCCTTCTATCACCCAGAACACTTTGAAACGGTATTCAAGGTTTGCTTCGATTTTCATGTCGGAGGTCATATTTGGAAACTGCTTTTGCAATTCGGTTTCGGCATCCTGTTTTACAGAGTAACAACCAGGACCTACGCTCCTTATCTGCCATGCCCTTAGGCTGTTGGCACCGCCAGAGAAGTATTGCTCGGTAAAGGGCATTGATGAGCTGTTGCCATAGGGAAGTCCTACGCCCAAATATCCTCGTAACGCCATTGTGGTGGTTTCAGAAGTTTTGAGGTAATGCCGGTAGTCGATGTCGGTTTTAAAAAACTGGGCGTACATGGTGTTGACTAATGGCACTGTGTATGCGCCTTCGTCGTTTTGCTCAGTTTTAAATTTTTTGTTGGCAAGTTGCAAAAGGTTGCCAGCCCAGCTGATATTGAGCTTTAGGTAATCGTAGTTTCGTTTGCCGCTGCTTTGGTTGTTGAATGTTATGCTGTAAGTGCTGCCAAGAATAAAATGGTCTTGGTACGAATCTTTGATGTATAGTTTTTCGAGCCAACGCATAAAAGTGCTGTCGGTGTTGGAAATATGTATCGAGCTTAGGCGCAATGGTGTGAAAGTGTGTGTGTAGTAGTTGCCCACTTGCCATTGGTAATATAAGTTGACGTTTACCATTGAACGGGTATAGTCGGGACGCAATCGGTAGTTGATACCTGCCGAAAAGTAAGTTCTCGGTGTGTTGTCGCGGAAAAAATCGCGCAGAAACTTGAATAACAACAGACGTGGGAAATATAGCCTTGCCTCCAACCCGTATTCTTGGGTGTTGAGGTTGAGCTTGAGCTGCTCTTTGCTGAGGTTGTTTTGACTTTCGAGCGCCACTGACGCTTTCATGTCGAAGGTTTCGGCACCGTGAAAAATATTTTTGTGCTGGTATGTGAGCGAGGATGCCGCACCGAGGTTTCCCGACGAGTTTGTGCCGCCGATTTCAAATATATACGCCTGCAACATATTGTTGGTGAGAAAGATATTGCAGTTGAGCGAATCACGGGCTGGTGCGGGTGAAAATTCAATGTTTACCATCTTGTACATATTGAACGTTGAAAGGTGGCGGTATGTGTTGGTGACGTCGTTTTGACGATAAAGGCTGCCAGGACGCACAAATACTTCGTTTGCCACTACGTCGGGTTTAACATCTCTTCCTCCGTGACTTACAAAATATATCGGGCTTCCTTTGAAATTGTGCAAAGTGGTATCGGTATCGTTGTAATAGTCATCGCCATCGGTGAGGGCTTGCTTACCGTTGTGATTAGGGAATACAGCCACCTGCGAAATGTAGGAACGGCGGTGGTCGATGGTGCGACCGTTGTCGAGTGTTATAGGTTCGATGGTGACAGTAAGGTCGGCTTTGTGATCTTTGCCAATTGTGTCGATTTGGTAAGTGATGTAGTTTTTGGCAAACGAGTAGTAGCCATTGTTTTTAAGATGGGCTGTAATGCGTTCAGATTCAGTACGAAGTACATCGGCATCGAGGTTGCTTCCTAAGGCAAACAACCGCGACAAAGTGTCGGTGAGTACATATTTGCGAAGAGTGTCTTCTTGAATGTTGTACGATACGTTGTTGATGGTGATGGGAGTGCCTGCGGTGATTTTGTATGTAACTTCGGTGTTGCGGTGCTTGGTTTTTTCGGTGTATTCAACTTTGGCATCGTAAAAGCCCTTGTTGCACATATAAAGCCGTATCTGCTCTGCCGATTTTGCCGACATTACCGGATTGTACTTAACAGGCTCTTCGCCAATGTTTTGTATAAAAATAGGAAGGCAAAACTTTTTTGTTTTTTCAGAATAACCCTTGTCGCGTAGACGCTTTGATTTTTCGATGTATTTATTGTATTTGCGGCTGTCTTTTGGGTAAAAACGGGCGCGGGTTCTGAGCTTTGATAATTTGTTTTCGTGCTCTATTCTAAGCAAATCGTTTTTTTCGTCGATTTTTTTTTGTATTTTTGCCCTGCGTTCGTTGTTTTTTACGGGGTCAACGCTGTTGTATACACGGGCGTGAATGGCAATGCCGAATACCGACCGCACAGGTTTCTGGCGGATATACTCTTCGGTTTCTGAAACATCAATCTGCCTAGTGTCGCATTCTACCGACATTTTTGTGAGCAGAGTTTCGTCTTCGGCGAAATATTTTTTTGGGCTGCAGCCGTTTAGCACAATTGTTGCAGCGGTTATGATTGTTAAATATTTGATCGAGATACTCATAGCGGCAAAAATACTGCTTTTTTAAATACAGTGCAAAATTATTAAATATGCTTAGCAAAAACAGAATAAAGCAGATTAATTCTCTGCAAATTAAAAAATATCGTCAAGAATCTGGCACATTTGTGGCTGAGGGCACTAAAGTGGTGCTTGAATTGTTGCGCTCCGAAATGCGTATTAAAGAAATTTTTGCAGTGCCCGAATGGATTCTTTCGTACGCCGACCGTTTTAAAAACACTATTATTACAGCTGTAAATGCGGTGGAGATACGCAAATTGTCGGCTATGACCACAGCTTGCAGCGTGGTGGCGGAGGTGTATATTCCCAAGCCTGCGTCTAAGCCGGGCATACGCAAGGGTGAACTTTGTCTTGCATTAGATGGTGTGCGCGACCCTGGTAATTTGGGAACTATTCTCCGAATTGCCAACTGGTATGGTATTAGTACAGTTTTGGCGTCGAACGATTGCACTGATATGTATAACCCCAAAGTGGTGCAAGCTGCTATGGGTTCGGCTTTTAGAGTGAGGGTTGATTATTGCGACTTGCCTAAAATGCTATCGGAAGCTAGTAGCATGGGTATCGACGTGTTTGGTACTTTTATGGACGGCGAGAGCATTTACAGTACCGACCTTTCAAATGGTGGGGTTATTGTTATGGGCAACGAAGGCCACGGTATTTCAAGCGAAGTATCAGCGGCGATTTCGCGGCGAATTGCCATACCTTGCGGCTGCGATTCTGCCTCGGCTCCCGAAAGTCTCAACGTTTCGTCGGCTACAGCTATTGTTTGCAACGAATTTTACCGTGTTTTAAATCAAAAAAAATAGCCTTGTAAGTTGTTGATTATAAATTAAAAGTAATTTTTTTTGAAAAAACTTTCAAAAAAATTGCAACATATTCAAATTTAAACCGTACATTTGCACAGAGATTGTTTAGAGGTAGTAGATTAGTTAATAGTTAGTTTTTTTTTTGAAGCGGGACACCAAGCTCCCGCTTTTTTTATATAACACTTTTTCCGCTGAAGTTTTTTAGATTGAGAGAATCGATGTCGATATGGCATCCGAGCAGGTTGCATTCGTTGAGCGTTTCGGCAATGGTGCTAAGTATCGGCACGTCTAATGGCATGAGCAAAGTAAAAACGCATCCTTTGCGACAAAACTTAACCGTGGTAACGGTGTGATGGCGGTCGTCTTGAAATGCGAACTCTTTTTTTATGATTTCTTTTTGCAATGGCGAAAACTCTTGTTTTGATTCTGACCTTACGGTGGCTTTGAATTTGATTTTGCCGTCAACGCTGCCAAAGGGAGATAGTATATAAATTTTAACTTCGCCTGTAAGGTCGTACTCCACATTGCCTTTGCACTCGTTGCGGGCAATTGCGGGCCAGAAGTCGTAAAGCCCTTGGTGTTTTTTTGCGTATTCGGTGAGAAAGCGCAGCGCCTCAATGCTGCCAATGTCGGCCATATCCGACAGTGCGGTTTTCACTTTGTCGTCGTTGTCGTTGTGGTTTAGTATTAATGCGTTGGCCTCAAAAGATTTGCAGTTGTTGCCTGTCTGCCTCCGCCTTTGCGAAAATTCGGTGTAGTCTATCTGCTCCTCCAATGGAATGCGCTCGGTAACAAACTCTACCGGGCGAGCGTAGTCTATGCCGTATTCTTTATTTAGGTAATCGCGAAACGAGTCTGTTTTGTTGAGAAGCATAATAATAACAAATTATAAATGGTTAATAGCTAGTTGGTGTATGCGTTAAGCATTATATATATATGCAGCGTTAATTATCCTTGGGCTGAGTGTTGTATCCAATAGCAAAATGGAACAACGAGCCTTTCTGCGGTTCTGATTCGATAATTATGGTGCTGCCGAGCATCTTGATGTAGCTGTTGCATATGGATAGTCCAACGCCTACGCCACCATGTTGACGTTCGAGAGTTTTCTCGTCTTGAAGAAACGATGTGAATATTTTTGACTGCATCTCTTTTCTTATGCCAATGCCGGTGTCGCGGACAAAAAACTCAAGCAAGTTGTCTTTGCCAATGTATTTGTATCCGAACGAAACTTCGCCTTTTTCGGTGAATTTCAATCCGTTGTCTACCAGGGTCGACATTATACGGTGTATTTTTGTCCTGTCGGTGTAGATATAAGATGCATACTTGTCGAGACCCTTTTGAGGTATGAGCGTAAGCCCTTTGGTGTCAGCCTTGTTTTTGTATATGTCGAGCAGGTCGTCGATGAGGTCGTTGAGACAGAACGATGTGTTGGATATCTTCACCTGGCGTGTTTCAATCTTAGAAAGCTCTACTATTGAGTTTACTATGCTTACAAGGTTTTTGGCAGCCTTGCAGATTGTGTCGGCATATTTGAACTGCTTTGGGGTGAGTTCTCCCGAGCGGCAGAGTAGGTCGCTGAATCCGGCTATGCTGTTGAGGGGTGTGCGTATTTCGTGACTTATGTTGCCAAGGAATGCTGTCTTGAGTTTTTCGTTTTGTTCGGCTATCTCTTTGGCTTGTATAAGTTCTTTTTTGTGACGGTACTCTTTGATTTCGCGTTCCATCAGTGGTGCGGAGTACTCTGCTAAGCTCATCACAAAATCTTTGCTTTTTTGGTCGTAACCTTGCGGTGCGTCGGCAAGGCCTATCATTCCCACAAGTTCGCCGCCGTTGAGAATTGGGGTGAGAAGTATATACTTGTGCCCGTTAATGTTCTGAACGGCTTGTTGTTGCCTTGTTTTCAGTAGTTTTATGCCTACTGGAAACATTTTGAGGTCGGCTACATATTCTCCTTTTTCGTTGGTGAGCGAGTATTCGGTGGTGTGGTCGTTAACTGCCAGCACTTTGATTATGTTGTCGTCGGCGGGATAGCCTATAAATCCGCACGGACTTTGAGTGCTGTGCTGCACTATTTCTATAATTGCTTTATACACGTCGGCGTTGCCGCCCATGGCAAAAGCCTTGGAAATTGCGTTTTTCACTAGCAGGTCGTTGCGCTGCTCCATTTCCGCTTTTACGTCGTTAAACACTGCTGCTGCGTAGCCAATGCGTGGCGAAAAGAGTTTTACCTCAAGGTGCCGTTTGGTCTGTGGTTTTTCGTACAGCTCTTTGATAGCGCGTCCGTGCATGGCTATGCGTTCCAATTTTGAGGCGAATATGCTGCTGATGGAGGGTAGCACTTGCGATAATGACCTACCTATAATGCGGTCGCGCTCTACATCGAAATACATTTCGAATGTGGAGTTTACGTCGATAATCTCAAAGTCGGGCGTGCCGTCGTAGTTTTCAACTTTTTTGAGGAATAGGAAGCCTGATGTCATATTCTCAAAAAGCATCTTGAAGTTGTTGTTGTCGAGGTCGCTGTCGGGCGAGAGCGGGTTGGTGATTTCGGTGAGCTGAATGATAAGCCCGTTGAACATTCTCGCACATTTGATTCGGTATGTGGTGCCTCTTATTCCGCATAGAAATTCAGCCACAGTGTTGCCTTGTTGTGCGTTTATTATTCTATGCTTGAATGTTTCTTCGGCTAATTCTGGAAAAACTTCGAACAGCGGTGTGATACCATTGCCATGCATGTAGTGCGATGTGATAATCTTGGCGCTGTGATTGCGGTTGATGATTTGAAACTCGTCGTCGCACAGCAAAACGGCATCGGCATGACTGCCGAGCAGCCCTGACAATATAGCCATGCCTGCATCGGTGGATAGTTTTTCCAAGCAGTCGCAGTCTCCGTTGTTATGTGTCTGTGCGTTTTCCATACGTGCCGATTAACTATTTTTTCACAACCAAATATACAAAAAAAATTATTACGTGTATCAAGTATTCTAAAAAAAAATAAAAATTTACAATTTGTTTACATCTATCCACAAATGTTTTTTTTTGCAGTATTGGGCAGATTGCGTTCTGAGCTCAATCTTTGGAACGTTCTTTGTTATTCAGATACAAAACATATTATTATAATATTAAACAGGAAAAAAATAAGACATTTACTCGAAGATCATGAAAAGGCTGATATTCTGTATAGTGGCTTTTACGATGTTGGTGGTAGCGTGCGGCAACGGACCAGAAGAGTCGGTAGGCGGTGCCAACATTTATCGCGACGCCACACTTCAGCGCATATATAATTGCCGTTTTACAGGTGGCTCGTCTGACTTGGTTAAATATATAAGTTCAGAACTTCCCGAATACCGCAAGGCTGCGGCGTATACCATTGGCGCTATGCGCGACAGCCTCAATTTGATGAGTGTGATGTCGCTTCTTGGCGACGAAGATTCGGGTGTGAGACTTGCTGCCGTTAATGCATTAGGACAAATTGGGCACAGCGCCGCCAACGATAAGCTGAGAACACTTGTTACATCTGACAATAATGAAGAGGTGCGCCAGGCTGCCCTTGTTGCGCTCGGATTGTGTGGCGGTGAAAACGAATTGAACTACGTATGCTCTTTTTCGTTCCTTCCGGCTCAACCTCAAATGGCTTTGGCACAGGTAAAATCGCTGTGTATGTTTCAGCAGTCGGGTATGCAGCGTCCACAGGCGCTCGCTAAGGCTGCCGAGATTATTGCCGACCGCAAAGCCGACGGGCATATCAAGAGCGTGGCTGCTCAGTTTTTTGCTTTGTATAACGATGATCTAACCCCTTATACCGATATGTTGGCAACCGCATACAAAAATGCCGACTTGGTTTCGGTGCAGACCAACATTGCCCGCGCTCTGCGCAACTGCACTAACGAACGCGCTCAGTATCTATTGCAACGTATTATCACACAAGATACTTGCGACTATCGTGTGCGGATAGCTGCAATAGAGTCTTGCAATAGTTTTAAGTATTCTAACTTTAAGGATGAGATGGTGAGCCTTGCCTACAGCACCGATGGACGTATAGCATCCAAGGCTGCCGAGTTTATCCTTGCAAAGGGCATAAAGGCCGACACGCTTCTTTATCGCGAAATGGCCGACAAAGTGCCCAATTGGAAATCTCGTGCAGTGATGAGGGGTGCTGTGCTTAAGTATTCTCGTGATATCAAAGCTCTTACCGATGCTATTGTGGAGGGTATCGGGGTAACCAATAATATTTGTGAGCGTGAAGCACTCACTTTGGCGTTGGGTTCAAGTATTCAGGGATTTAGGTTTGTGGAGTACCAAATATTGTATTCAGAAAATAGGATAACCCGCATGTCGGCGCTCAAGGCGTTGATTTATATGTTTAGTCAGCCCGGATTTGATGCCGCAAGCCGCAAAGCCGTAAAAGAGGGCAATGCGTCGCTTTATAAAGAGTTTTATGAGATATTCCGCAAAACAGTGGTAAGGGGTACGCCCGACCAAGCTGCCCTTGCCGCAAAAGCAATAGCCGACAACTATGATAAGCTTCAGCTCTTTGTGGGTAACACCTATTATCTCAATCAGGCGCTCAATAAGTGCAATCTACCCGAAGACGAAAAGTATTACCGTATGATTTCGGCGGCAATAAAGGTTATCAACGGTCAGGAAATTGAATACAAGGGTCAGTCAACGGCTGTGATGCCCGACTGGGAATATATTTCTCGTATCATGCCCGACCAGAAAGTGCGTATCACCACCACCAGGGGCGACATTGTGCTGCAACTTAAGGTAAACGAAGCTCCTGTGGCAGTGCAGTATTTTCTCAAGCTTGTGGAGGCGGGATATTTTAACCAAACCACTCTCTATTTCCGTTCGCCCGACACTGTTGCCGATGATGGAAGCATTTCGGAATATGAGCAGACACGAGAGGTGGTGATTCCTTGCGAGCCTTATTTCGGCAGTGTTACCGAGGGAAGTGTAGCCCTTGTTCCAAACACTGATATGAATGTGTTTTCAAACAAGTGGTTTGTTTCGCTTACACCCGACGCCGCAGGTGATGGCAGGATGACCGTATTTGCATCGGTGGTTGAGGGTATCGACAACCTTCACGGTATTCAAGATGGTGATGTGGTTGTTTCAGCAGAGAAACTGAATTAATTGAAGAACCGCTGCCATGAGTAGAGGTTGTCGTCTTTGTGCCACATGTTGCATTCCCATCGGGATATGCGTTCTGCAACTTTGCTTTTAACTTTTTGTTTGGTGCCGGGTTTGGTGTAGTAGCACCAGCGCATAAACTCGCGGTCGGTGTCACCGTTAAGAAGGATTTCTTTTCTGAGAGTGCTTTTGTTGAAAGCTCCACAGCCTTTGCTGAAAATGAAGTGTGCTACAGCCAATTTGCGGCTTCCTTTAAGGTTAGTGAGTTTTTCGGCTGTGCGTATTGCGCGGTTAAAATCGCGGCGAAGTAGGCTGTCGGCTGTTTCGCGAGAAATTTGGTGGGGGAAATGCTCGCCTTTTTGAATTATGTGTCCGTAGCCGATGGTGAGTTTCCCTGCTGAACATCGGTATGGGCGGCCGTTGGCAAAGCCCTCGTGTTGTTTTATAAAGTCAATAACTTCTTCATAGTTTGACCTCCAACTTTGTTCGAGCGCGAGGTCGAGGTTAAAAGTATCGCTTGATGCCGGACGAATATCAAGGTTTTCTGATTGTTCTGAAAGCAATGGATTGCCCGGGTTTGCAAATGTCAGGACTGCGATCACCGCGCCTGTTTTTAATAGGTTATTCATTGTATGGTTTGTTTTGTTAAGCGGGTGCAAAGTAACGGTGTTTTTGTCACCTGACCAAACAAAGGGCGTTAAACATTCGCAAAGTTTTGATTAAGACCATTATACAATGCGTAATGCAAAATTTATAATTCATAGTACTAATTGTAATTCATAATTCGCAATTCATAATTCAGAATTCATAATTCATAATTCAGAATTCATAATTGTTAATTGTTAATTCATAATTATCCCTAAAAAACAATGTAGGGACGTGGCACGCCGCGTCATTATAAAACAATGTAGGGACGTGGCACGCCGCGTCCCTACAAAAAAATTATTGTGCATTGGGCATTATCTACTGCTGCTGCATGTCGGAATTGTCTTTGATAATTGCCGATTTTTCGAAACATACGTCAACGCCTTCGGATATCGAAACGATTATTGTAGTTTCGTTCATCGATTTAACAACGCCGTGTATTCCGCCGATGGTTACAATGCGGTCGCCTTTCTTGAGCTCGTCGCGAAACTGCTGGAGTTCTTTCTGGCGTTTTTGCTGGGGACGTATCATAAAGAAATAGAATACGGCAATCATTGCCACTATCATGATTATGAATGAGAAGTTCATGCCTTGGGGTGCTTCGCCTGCGCCTGCGCCGGCTGAGGCTGTAAGTATTGTTAATGTGTTCATTATTATTTTATATTATTAGTGTTTATAATTCGCTTTTTACTTCGCCTGTAATTACAAGCTCAAAGATGTCGTTTTCGCTGTTGGAAAAAATTCTGATGGTTTTGTACTGTGTGCCTGATTTACCATTGCTGTCGAATCGTACCCTTATTGAACCTCTGTTGCCAGGTTTTACTGGTTCTTTGTCGTATTCTGGCACGGTGCATCCGCACGATGTTTCTATTTTGGAAATTATGATGTCGGCCTTGCCAGTGTTTGTGTATTTGAATTCAGTACTAATTTGCTCGCCTTCGAGTATGGTGCCGAAGTTATACACTGTGGTGTCGAACAAGAAGTTTCCTTTTTTTGTTGAGTCAGCTGCGGCGGTGTCGGTGCTTTGCTGGCTGTTTGAGGGTGCGCTTTGGCAGGCTGCCACCATCAGCGCTATTGCGGCTATATATATAAGGTGTTTCATATTAGTTATTTTTTATCAATCGTGAATTGTTAATTTTCAATTTTCAATTGTGAATTAGTTTCAGCCACTTTCATTATTCGTTTTTGCTGCCGGAGCACTTGTGTGATTTTGTCGAGCACGCCGTTGATAAAGGTGCAGCTGCGAGATGTGGAGTAGTTTTTGGCAAGTTCGATATACTCGTTGAATGTAACTTTTAACGGTATTTCGGGGAATTGCTCAATTTCTGCCACTGCTGTCTGGAGAATTAGTATATCAAAGAAAGCAATACGTTCGATATCCCAGTTTGTGGTGCATTCGTTGATTAATTTGCGGTATTCGTCGCCCGATGCCACAGCCGAGTCGAGCAGTTTGCGTGCAAATTTGCTGTCTTCTTCGTTTTTGTACATAGTCATTAGAGCGTAGTCGCTGCCGTATCCTATGCGGTAACGTTCAATAGTGCGGATTACCATGCCGATAATAAATTCTGCGGTGTCGGTCCAGTATATGCTCATCTCTTCGAGTGTTTGGTAAAGGAGGTCGCACTCGCACACAATCTGCGAGAAAAAGAAAATAATAATCTTCTTGTCGCTTTCATACGTTGAGGTGTCGGATTCCATATAGGCGGCATATTCCTCACTTTCGGTAAGATCTTTGAAAAGGCGTTTGATTAGTTCGGGATGCTTGTTCCACGATAGTTTTGAGGAAGCGATATGTGTTTGCAGGTCTTTGTTTTCTCTCAACTGGGCGATGAGCTTGTTGTTTACAAACTTGAGGTTTGGGTTGAGGTCGCTCTGGGTGGCGAGGTGTTTTTGCCTGTTGCTCTCGATTCGGTTTTGTGCGTAATCGCATACGTCTAACGCTAACTGCATCAAAAAAAAGTATAGACTATATGACCGGCTGATGCTGAAGTCTAACTCTTTTTCGTATTTGGCGATGTCGCCGTCGTCGTTTTGATAGTAGGAATAGATGGTTTGAAGCACCTTTATCCTAAGTATTCGCCTGCTTATCATTTTTTTAAAGAACTATATAATTTTTATCGTCTGTTTTCCGACCGCAAAGATATGAAAAGAAATGTTAATGCAATATTAATAATTCATAATTCATAATTCAAAATTCATAATTCAAAATTCATAATTCAAAATTCATAATTCATAATTCATAATTCAAAATTGAAAATTGATGATTGATGGGATAAAAAAAGCGGAAGAGGGTTCTTCCGCTTTTTTTGTGTGTTGGGGGTTGGATGGTTATTTGCCAACTGATACTTTGAATGTTTTGCCACCTATAAGTACCAAATAGATGCCTGTTTTGGATATTAGGATTTCTTCGTGGGTAGATTTTGTTGTTGCTGATTTTATCAATCGTCCTTGGAGGTCGATGATGCTGTATTTGGTGTCGGGTGCGGCTTCGATGATTACTATATTGCCAAACGACCATACTTTGATGTTGGCGGTAGCTTTAGGTGTGCTGCTAACGGGTGTGCCGGGGTCTACTTCAAATTCGGCTGCTACTGTTACGTTGCTTTCGGGCATGGTAAACTTGTTGTCGGTTACGGTTACGTCGTTGCCGCTATTGTCTTTTACGATATACTTGCTGAGCTTGTAGCCGGTGGCGGGATAAGTGGTGAGTGTAATAGTTTCGCCGTTGAATGCTTTCAAGGGTGATGCTTTTACAGTGCCGTTCTGCGCGTCGGATACTGTGATGGTGTAGTATGCCGAGGGAGTGGGAACGAGTTTTTTGCCGTTTAATGTTTCCCAGTTGATAGTGCTGGCGCTGGTGTAGGTTTGTGTAGAGTTGCCTTCTACAATGAATGTCTTGCCTTCGTCAATAGCTATTTTGTCGGCGATATAGCCGTTGGCAATAATATAGTCGGATGCTTTGGTATAGCCGAGTGTTACTTTAGAACAAGTAGCATCTTGACCTTTGCCTATTCCGGCAGCTTTGCTTCCGCTTACATCTACCATAGTTTTGCCCATAGCGGTAATTTGACCACCTTTGATGGTGATGTCGCCGCACGAACTATAACGTCCTCCGCCAATACCTGCTGCACCATTTCCGCCGGTAGCTTTGATAGTGCCACTTTCGATGACGATATTGCCGCAAGGTATTTTACTCCATCCTGCACCTATGCCGGCAGCTACTCCGTTGCTGCTTGCATCGAGCGCACCTGTGCCTTTGATGGTTACAGTTTTGTCTTCAGGTACAAAGATGCCCGGATATTCAGAATCGAAACCTTTTACAATGTTTTTAGCTACTAAATTGATAGTGGCATCGCCTAAGCAAGTAATGCCTGCCCATGCGTAGTTGTCATCGTTTTCTCCTTCAATTGTAACACCGTGGAGTGTTACTGTGGCACCGTCTTTAATGGTGATTTTGTAGTTGCCATTGAGTTTGCCGGTGAGAATATCGTTGTTTTTAGCTTCGTAATTGCCGGTTAATGTAGATAAATCTATAGCATCGCCTTGATACCATTGAGCATACAATGTTAATGTGCTACCGGGTGTGCTGATGTCGGTAACAAATTCGGCATTGGCGTATGAAGTGCCTGAGCCGTCTTTTTCGGTGTTCCAACCGATAAATTTATAACCCGAACGAGTAAATGCATTTTGCGGCATGTGTGTTGCGAATCCGGGCAATAGAGTTACACTTGCCATTTCGCCTGAGCCGCCATTGGCTTCAAATGCTACATTGTATGATTTTAATGACGGAGTGAATGTTACAGATTCACCTTCGATACTTTCGTCGGTGGTAAAATCGCCAAGTGTGATAGTGCCGCAAGAGCTAGATTTGCTGCCAGCTACACCAATGCAATATGGAGCATATTCGCCTTTGGTGGCAGTTACAGAAGTAACGGTGTTAGTAATGGTGATGTTGCCGCCTTTGTTGCCTTCTCCGCTGCCTATGCCTGGAGCATTATTGCCACCTGTGGCGGTTACAGTGCCTCCCTTGATGGTGATGTTGCCGCTTGTTAGGTTTTTGCCACCGCCTATACCTGGTGCATAATTTCCACCTGTGGCATTGATAATGCCGCCTTCGATAAGAATGTTGCCGCTGGCTTTGTTGAATGCACCGCCTATGCCGCAAGCATTTGTCTTGCCGTAAGCATTAAGTTTGCCAGAGCCTTGAATCTTTAATGTGGCACCCTTGGGCACAAAGATGCCGGCACTTTCGTAAAATCCCTTAACAGTGTTTTCGCCTTCCAAGATGATGGTGGCGTTACCTAAGCATGTGAGTCCGGCATACTCTAAGCTCTGGTTTAATTCTTCACTTCCATTGATAATAGCGTTATTGAGGGTGATGGAGGCACCGTCGGCGATTTCGATTTTGCAGTTGATGCCGAGTGTGCCGGTGAGTATTTGCCCGTCTTTAACTTCGAATGATGTGTTAACCGTAGAAAGGTCTACTGTGTTGTTTTGTGCCTGCCCCGCTGTGGCGGCAAACACCAATGCTGATAGCATTAATAGGTGTAGCTTTTTCATTTTTTTAATAGTTCATAAAATTTAAGATGCAAAGGTAGAATTTTTTTTTGTACACACAAGTGGATTGATAAATAGATTTTATCAATAATCTATTGGTTTTTTTTAATTCATAATTCATAATTCATAATTCATAATTCAGAATTCATAATTCATAATTCATAATTCAGAATTCATAATTCATAATTCATAATTCAGAATTCAGAATTCAGAATTAGCCAGGCACAGATAACCCCGCACATCAGCGCTGCCGGGGCGGCTCGATGTGCACATATGTCATATGGCTATATAGGCACTATATAATATGGCTATATAGGCACTATATCATATGGCTATATAGGCACGGATATCATATGGCTATATAGGCACGGATGCCTGCTTGCAGATGCCTATCTCACAGATAACCCCGCACATCAGCGCCGCCGGGGCGGCTCGATGTGCGGGGTTACAGAGATACCGTCTTCCAGACGGGTTTGGCTTATTACAATAATGTATGAGGCATAAGGTAAAATTGGATTTTTGTTGGTAAAAATAATTGTGCATTATGCATTATTCATTATCTTTGCAGTGAAATAATTAATGGCAACAGTAAATGGCAACAGCAATACAAAGAGTATCAACGTTAGATGTACTTTGGGCGTTTTATCAGTCACAGCCCAAACAGGTGAAAACTGCTTTTCGCAATCTGCTCGCTACGCAGGATGCCGAGCAACAAAAAGCAAAAACACCTGCTGCACAGTGGCAAACCGATTTAAAGGAAATCCGCCAACTAAAAAAAGGTTGGGACGGAGAAAACGCTCCATGTATCAACAAAACCGCCATTGCCAACGTCAACAAATTTGCCAACACACTCAACCCTGCCACTGCCAAACTCATTCGCCTATATCCTACATATATGGGCGCTGTGATGCTTAAATTGGAAACCAACAAAGGTCGAATCAAATGCGAAATCGGCGACACCCAATTGTCGTATTTTATAAAACGTCCCGACCAAGAAACCGAACATCATTCGTTTGAAAATATCAACGAAGACACCTTTTCAACCCTAAGGTCTCACCTCGAAAGCATTGCTTAATGAAAAATAATTATCTTGCCAATAGTGTTAACGGCGACGAAAAATTGTCGCGCATAGTGCTTTCGCCCAAAGACATCGACCCGATTACAAACTATCCAAAGGATACTTTTATTGGTCTTAGACAAGACGAAGAAGGAATATCTTTTCTCCGTTTTGACTTTATGGGTAAGCAATGGTTTATAGAATCTGGGCTCCAACGTGCCGCTATGTATAATGGAAACTCAAAAAAGAAAAGATATTCATTTGTTGGATGGATGGAGGGCATTGCTAAAGAAATAGAAAATCTATCACCCGGCAAAATTCTTATAAATATCAACGATCCCGACCATCGACCCGAACACGTTAATATAGAGTTTCTCAAAAAAGGTGATATTGTAAGGGGTATAGTAACCGATGCCGAAATACTCGACATTATCGATGAGTTATTTCATTATTTAAAGTATAAAAAGGTGTAGTGTTGGAGTGCAGACGGCTCGTCTGCCTATGTGCCCACTGCACACAGATAACCCCGCACATCAGCGCCGCCGGGGCGGCTCGATGTGCGGGGTTACAGAGATACCGTCTTCCAGACGGTTATAATGATACAAAAAAAAGAGCGGGTGCCGCAGCAGCCCGCCCATTTCAAGGAAAGAATGGAATTTTTTTTATTGATCTTTTTTCTTGGCCCTTACCGTAGCCATAAACTTGATGGTGGCGGCTGTTTCGGCAAAGATGGTGTTGTACGATTTCACCAGCTCGGTTTCGCTGCCGCCGAGGCAGTCTTGGGCGTATTTGATTGATGTGAGCAGCTTCTGGATGTTTTTTACCACCGTGTCGCGTGCTGTAACCACGGCCTTGCTTTTGTCTACCTTCACATCCACGCGCGAATTGATTGTGGTGCGGTATTCCTCCACTATCGACTCCATGTCGGCAAGTATGGCGGCGGCGCCTATGGTTTCAAAATCTTCGGCGGGCAGCTGCTTGAGGCTCGAAAGCACGTTTTCCAGCTTAGAAATAGCCTCGCTTTTGAGCGCAAACACAGTGGTGATTTTTACAAATTTGGGCTCAATTTTGGCGGCGGCCTTGCCCTGCGCCTCTATTCCGCTGTTTTTTGATGTGGTGATGCATCCGTATAGCGCGGTGTAGCGCTTTTTGAGAGTGTCTAAGTACTGCTGCGACAGCACAGTGGTTTGTGTGGTTTTTTCCTTGGTTTTGGCGTCGGTAAATATGGCGGCCGATTTTTTTAGTTCGGCAATCATCTCTTTGGTCACCTTTTCTTTGGCCACTCCGCCAGCCTTTACAAGTTTTGCTACTAACTCTGAGAGCATGTCTGTTCTCATTCTGTGTATCGATACACCTGACATTGAGATTTGTACGTTTGTCATATTGTATAAATTTAAGATTAATAATAATTATCAACTGCTACAAAAGTAAAATAAATATTTTAAATATGCAAGCAAAATGTACAAAATATTAAAAAAAAATTAATTTTTTTTATCTCAGCCAATACAATGTATAGTCCCGATTGCATTTTTGCCCGTTTTGCCTTATACAATATATTGATATATATATTATTTGATTAATTGTATTATATTATTGGCATAGTCTAATATGTTAATAATTAGTTGCATACATTTGCATTATTATAATGTGCTTAAATTATTATAAAATCAATAGGTGCAATGTATAGATAATTATTTTGTTTTATAAATGCACCTGTTTGATTATGCAAACCACTGGTAATTATTGATTTTGTATATGATGCAATCACTTGAAGCACTATGCCTGCTATATGTGCATATAATTGCCCGGCTAAAAAAATATAATTGATTATATCTTGCTGTAAATACAAAAGTTCGGCGCTTTTTGACGTCGGTAAATTGTATGTTTTGCGCAACCATTAGTACACTGCGTTTTACGCATTGTATTGATGGCGTCAATTAACCTAAAATTCAAACAGCAGGTGCAACAATTTGCACATAAATTGTGTTTAATTAAATAGAATAGATTGTGCAAATTCATAACCTTGTGTTTAACAAAATGAAAGCAACCATGAAAACGACTACATACATAACTATGAAACCTATTAAGATATTGGCTGCGATAGTCATGCTATTTATGTGCGCAGCCGCACAGGCACAGCAGCCACAGGGGAAAGTATTTTACTCAAATCCCACAACTGGTGGCGAATGGAACAGTTTAACCACTTGGAGTTTCAATGCCGAAGGTGATCTCCCCGCCGATGCGCTTCCCACCTTAGCTGATGAGGTTTACATCAAAGGACCGGTTACTATCACCAACGAAGGCGAGGCAAAAGCCAAGAAAATCCACATCGACGCTTCGCTTATTATCAACAACGACGCTACACTGCCAGTGTTTAAAGAAATGGTTGGCTCTGGCAGCATGACACTTCAAGGCGACAAATATCCGGAAGTGGATGATGGCAAAGACTTTTACACTGGAAACGTATCGCTCGTGGGAGACTTCACCATGACACGCTCCAAAGACAACTATGCAAACCTCGCGTTTAATTTGCAGAGCGGTAATGTGACATTCTCCAACGCAGCATTGCATTTGGGCACTCTGCGTATTACCTCAGGAAGTATTACTGCCACCAAAAATTTCATAGTGGAACATGTACTTGTAAACAATGCTTCGTTTACAAGCAACGCCGATGTGGTAGTAACCTCCAAGGGCAACATTACCAACAACGGCAATTTCGACATCAAAGGCACTTTGGAATTTGCAGCCAACAACTGCAACCAGACTCTCACCTTAAAACAATTAGCAAAGATTAATAATATAAAGGTGTCGAAAACCACCACTGCTTATTATGCCGACATTCTGGCTGAAGCCACAGGCCTGCTCGAGCTCGGCGCTAATCCTATAACATTGCAATCGGGCAAACTGATTATTGGCTCTAACGTAGCAATCGGCGAAATTGTCAACTCTGCAGAATTCACCATTCCCGCCAACGCCGAACTCAGCATCGCGGGCGGATCGGTAACCACATCAAAAAACATCAACTTAGAAGGTGTGCTATCTGTCACAAGCGGCAGCTTTCAGTGCCAAAACCTTGCGCTTAAAAACGGTGGCGACTTTCAAGTTAACGGTGGTACTTCTACAATCATAGGTATTGTTGATACAGAAGGCTACGGACGTTTTGCTCAATCTGCCGGTACGGTCAATGTAGAGCGTATTGAACTGATGGCTAACAACTCTGTTTTTGCTACCTCCGGCGGTGTTATCAACGTGGCACGCGACCTCAGACTTAAATGCGCAAACTCGGTGGTTACTGGCGGTACTGTGGTTAAAGACTCTTACGACGGCAACTACGAGTGCTCCGTTCCTCTTTGGAACTTAATTCTCAAAAAAACAGTCAATTTCAATGTTGACGCTCTTACAATACTCAACGACCTTACCATCAGCAACAACCTTAGCCTTGGATTCAACAATAAGGACGTGGTGATAGGTGGCAACCTCACTTCCGAAGCAGGAAGTACGATATCAAACATGAAGTCGCTTACCTTCAACGGTAGTGCCAACTCTACAGTGTCAATCGCCGACGGACAATTCAAGTTCCCCACTCTTACTATCAACAAGACTGGTACACATTCGGTAATCTTAACCGACAACATTACCGTAGACGGTGTGCTCACTATCAAATCAGGCAAGTTCAACGCCGGCAGCAACATTGTTTCAGCCAATAACGACGTAGTTAACGACGCCGAAATGATTGGTACGCTCCGAATGACAGGTAACGATAAAACTATTTCAGGCTCGGGAGTCTATGATATTATTGAGCAGAATGTAGTCAAAGTTAACCTCGGTAGCAGCATAACAGCAAACACTTACACATTTAATAGTGGTAAATGCTATTTGAATGCTTATGTGATTACATTGAAAGAGGGTACCAACGGAGGTCCCGACCATTATTTTGTAAACAATGGCGACAAGGCTTCGGCTGGATTGCGCCTTAATGTACCAAGACAGTCTGGTGTTTCTGCAGGTGCTACCGTTGCCACATGGCATATCGGTACAGATTCGTATTATGCACCGGCGTATATTACCGCACAAAATGATGGTGTAACATTCAACGCTGAATATATTACTATTGGTGCCATAGGTAAGCAGCATCCGTGTTTGAAAAATAACACTAATTTGAATTGTTATTGGAAGGTGGAAACCGAAGATGAAAATCCTTGTGATTTTGTTTTGAATTTTGTATCTCCTTCTAATATTAATGGCACTTTTACATCATTGGCGCTTATTGAAAATACAAAATGGGTTGAGTCGAATGTATTTCCTGTTTCTGAATATCAGAATGTGAATTATTGTGATCCTATAGCTAGTGTTACTGGATATAGAAAAAAAAATAATGGAAAATATGAGAGAATAACCTTGAATAATGTTTATCAGGGAGATGATTGTGGACAAGGTAATTATACGGAATTGTTTGAATCATTTTGGGGTTATTATACTTCGATTGGTAAATTTTATGACACACCGAAAACTCATCAAGTATTAGTAAATACTTACGGTATTAACGGTAAAATTATATCTTTTAGTAATTGTTCGGAGAGTACACATTTATCTTCTGGTGACTACACTGCAGGTTTGAAAAGCAATTCTACAGGAATGAGGGTATTGTATTCTTCGAAAAATGGTAATGGTAGTAATGAATTAGTAACCCAAGTATGGTATGATAAGGATGGCAATACACATACTCCAAATGCGGGTGATATTTTGGTTATCAAGGGACGTGACTGGCGGCAGTTTACAAACACTGCTACCGTTGATAATATAGGTAAAATTGTTTTTGAACAAGTGCCTGGTCAAATCGATTTGGGTAGGTGTATGTTTGTGAATGCTCCTAATAATTTAACTATTGGTGAGTTTGATGGTATTGGTATGATTGATATAAGGTATAATTTTAATTCGCCCTTTAATATCAATGCTGATTATTCAAAATTTGATGCAAATGACGAAAGTCTTTATCTTTTGTATTACACTGGTAATACTAACGACAAAACTATTTCTTTCTCTCATGATGGATATTTTCCGAATTTAACTATCGGTCATGCTAGTAATAATGCAATGAGAATATCCTATGCCGAAATATTGAGAGTGCGCAATTCATTGAATTTTCGTAGGTGTACTTTCCGACCTATCAAAAATGTAACATGTGGAGAGTTGCGTGTTGGTGGGGTTGATAAAGGTGTTATGGAGTTTAGTCCTGATACACCTATTGATTTTGTTGTTATAGGTGATATTACATACGATTATGTTGTAGATGGTGGTGCAGACTTTGACGAATCTGAAAAAACCGGTGATTGGTATATCTCTGTTAAATCTGACGCTCAAGAACGTACTACTCATAGTAGATTAAAAGTTGGTGGTAGTATACTTTCAACTTCAAACATAGATTTTTTGAAAAATAAAAAAATGGGTTTGGATCTTGTAAAAGGTCAAAACTATGTTGTCCTTGAATTTGATGGTGATAAGAATGGTTCGGTTCAGGTAAATCCTAACCGTACCAACTTCCTCTTCAACGTTAAGCAGATGGTTATCAACAAAGAGCCGGGTAGTTATATAAAACTTTCCGACAGGAAAGTTAATTTTGGTGATAATAATACTTTGGCAGGTGCCAACTCTACCAGTGACAAGCCCCTTGTAATGCAGAGTGGCGAGGTAATCTTCGATGTTAGTGGTCAGGTAGTGCCTCTCAGTAGTGGCAATGCTGATTTTGTAATTCCTGAAAACGCCACTCTCACAGCCAATTCTGGTGTGAAACTGAATGTTACAGGCACATGCACCGGTATCACACTCGGCGGTGTGCTCAATCTAAACGAGGGTGCAACGCTCGACGATAAGGGTCACTTCTATTATCTGCAAACTAATCAGACAATCCTCAATATCGGCAAAGCCACATTTAACGTGGGCACCGACTTCTGTCCTAAGCCGTCTACTACGGGTGTTATCACATGGAATATAACATCGCCGGATGCTTTGGTTACAGTGGGCGGAGGTGTGTGCGGCACTGCTGGAACAAATCCTAAGGTGGATATCGCGGAAACGAGTTCGCTCAATTTCGTCGAAGGCGTTAACGTTACTTTCAAAGGCGCTTCAGGCAAAACTACAGATTTTACAATCAATGCCGATGACGCTGACTGTGAATATGTAGGCTCTAAGTTTATTTTCAACGGATCCTCATTCAAATTCGACTCAAACACTTCGTTGCCTCATGTGGATATTGAACCCAATACCAACGTTTCGTTAAACAATCTGCCTCTTAATGTGTTTGGCGATTTGACTCTGAAAGCAAATGCCAATCTTGATGCCAACGGAAAGGATATCAACTTCAAAGGTAAATACTTTACTATCTATGGAACTTTTACACATCATAACAACAAAGTAGATTTCTGCGGTGATGGCTATCAGTCGGTTAGCGGAAACAAAATTACTTTTTACAATGTAGACATTTCCAACACCAAAGACAAAGTGGAGTTTAGGATGCCTCATATTATCGATAATGAGTTGTTTATCGGCGAAGGTGCTGAACTTTACGACGAGGACGATCCGCAAAGCGTAGTATCTTTCCCCATAACCGTTCGTGGTAAATATACCAACAATGGTTCGTACACTGGTGACGGTGGTATCGAACTCAACAGTGGTGATTCAGAAGGACCAGCAGTATTAGTATCGTCACCCGGATATACATCTAAGCTCATTGTTAACAACGCCAAAGGTGCGGAGGTACACAATCCTACCAATTCAGTATTGTTGGTAGATAAGGCGCTCACCCTCACTAAGGGCTCTCTGGATATGAAATTTACCAACCTTGTGCTTGGCAAAGAGGTGCAAACCGTGGGTGGTGATGGTTTCCAGAAAGAGAAGATGATAGTATTTGAAACATCCGACTATGGTGTGAAGAAGATATTCAGCGGCACCGAAACCGACACCATTGTGCTGCCTATAGGTGTAGTAAACAGATACGCCCCCGTGAAAGTACTTATAACAGATTTCGCATTTAAGAATGTTAATGAAGAGGCGTCTTTCACCATTTACCCGATAGGCACCTACCATCCCACTATTGAATCTTACGATGGTCCCGACTGGCTGACCCATGGACCTAAAAACAACGCACTTGATTTTTATTGGAACGTGGTTTCGCAAGGTGTCGCCAATTTCGCTGGCGCAATAGTTTTCCAAAACGACCGTGCCAACTACCATGACATGAACAAGGCGGATGATCCCGATTACCATTATTTGCCGGCTCGTCTGCTTGAGGGCAAGGCAGAGTGGGACAAACAATACAGCGACGACGACACTTACGACAAGGGTGTGATTGTGTTTGAAACCTCCTCTTTGAACTTCGACCTTAAAGACGACGCTACCATTACTGGCGACTATACAGCTGGTCTTTGCAATCCTCTTGGCGAGGGCGCTATTCCTGGAACAATCCAAGTATATGTTAGTAAGAAAGATGGCTTATGGAGTGAAAAATCTACATGGACTATAGCCAAGGTAGAAAACGGCAAGATAGTTTTTAACCCATCTACCGGCGACGTTGAGGTAGAGACAGATGAAGATGGTGAGGCCGTAGCCTTAACAGATGATATGAAAACTAATTCCATTGTGTATGTATATCACAATGTTTATTTTGATAATAATACAAACAATGTAAGAAACTATCGTACATTCATAGGCAAGAGGTCTGACCTTACTGAGCCTGGCGAAGTAGATCTTAAAACTACTACAGGACACTGTTTCGGAGTGCTCTCAGGTACTGGTAAACTTATTACTCTTACAGGCGGTCTGCCGCGTGGAAGATACGCCGACTTTGTGAAGGCTGGCTCTGGCACTATCGTGTTTGATGGCGACAATTATCAATATCCCATCAGCCGTAACAAATTCAACAATGTGGAGTTCATGGGTTCTGGTATGCGTATGCTCGGCTCTGAAGACTTGGTAGTGAACGGCTATTTCAAAGCTGCCGGACATGATGACATGATAATCGACAACCCCGACGGCAAAACTTGGAATATCTGTGGCGACTTCATTTACAACAATGGTACGTTTGTGGCTCCCACCGAGGGCGCTGTAAGTATTATTAGAATGTGCGGAAAAAACCATCAAAGAATATACTCAGAAAATGGCACCATACATGATCCGTTGGAAATTAATATTTTGGAAATCGCCAACGAGTCGCTCGATGGCGTTACAGTGCAAGTTCCCATCAATATTGTGGAGCATGTAAAATTCGAAAAAGGTGTGCTCAATACCGAAAAGGATAATCCGTTCACTATAGTGAAATCTTCTGAAAACGAATCCGAAACCGTTCAAAACTACAACGCCGACCGCTTTATCAACGGTCCGCTCACCAAGAAGATTCTCACCAATGGTCGTTGGACATTCCCTGTGGGCAGCCACCACAACGGCTCCGAACAAGAGAACAACCGTCTTGGCAAATTTGTGGTTTACAATTTCAACCCCGGTGACGGTTCTGGTAGCGGCTTCGTTACTGTTCACTATCATTATTCTCCCTATCCACAAAGTAGCAACACCTCTTTGTACACCGACGGAATCATAGGCGTTGATCAGTCGGAATATTGGACTGTTACACCAAACACCAATTCGGCTACTTTTGGTCTCACACTTCGTTGGGATGCCACAAGTAATGTTTCCAACACTCCTGCTGAGTTGGCTAACGTTACTATCACAAAATTTGAGAATAACTTGTGGAAACGTATTAATTCTGCACCTCATGCCACTTCGCAGCATACTGGTACTGTTACATCTATCGACCCGTCGATACCTCATACTCAAGATGCCCACATCTACACACTGGCACACACCAACGTGCTCACATTCAAATGGGAGGGAACTCATAGCAATGATTGGTTCTTCCCCGGAAACTGGAGCGACAACACTTTGCCGTCGGCATCCGACTTTGTGGTAGTGGGTACTATTGGCGAAAACTGCTTTTATCCCATTATCAACGATGCGAACGAATCGCCTGAGGTTAAGTATTTGATGCTCGGCGACAACAGCAGTTTAACTATTAAATCTGGTTCAAAACTTACTGTATTATCTAATGTGGTTGTTGAAGATGGTAGCCAGCTCCTGCTCGAAACTTCTTCTACACTTGCCGATAAAGACGATGATGGCAAGTGGCATTCTATTCCTCTTGCAGGCTCGCTGATTTACTACGGTGATTATATCGGAGAGGTAACATTCCAGCGCTTTGTCCGCAGTTACGAGTTTGAACGTTTGAGCATTCCTGTTTCAGGATTCAATGTTTCTCAGTTCTTTTATGGCGCTTATGTCTACCGTTACAACGAAGATGCTGATCTTGACGATGATGTACCGAACAAAACAGATGAGTATTATCATTATCAAGGGGCAGATGAAAACCAAAACCCCGAAATCCTCTCTGACGGATGGGAAATGATTGGCAAATCCGATGTTGATAATACAGACCTCACACAGGCATACCGCTATATTAGCTGGCCCTATTTGGCGCCTCATGCTCTGTCGTTTACTGGTACCCCCGTGCTCCATGGTGGAGAAGATTTTGTAGTGCCAGTGTCGTTCTCCCGCAACGACCCCGTAGTGCCTGGCATGGGTTTCACCGATGATATGCTCGACGGTTGGAATTTTGTTCCCAACCCGTTCCTCTCTGCTATCAACGCCGATGAAATGGAGTTTATTAATGTTGACGAGGTTATCTACTATCACGACAATATATCTGACAATGTGATAGCTTATCCTATAAAAGCTGGAGTCAACGTTGGATTGGGCGTAACCAATCTAGGTGGTAGCCGTTACATCCCCGCAGGACAGAGTTTCTTCGTTCATGCTACCAAGGGTGCTGGTTCTGGCGCGGGTTCTGTAGTATTTACCAAGAAATCACGTCATCATGCTGAGTCTAACACAGTTATAAAATCTGGTAAAAACAGTGGTAATGCCAACTTTGAAAAGATTGTATTCAACACATCGGCTGGCGGCGACAAATATCAGAGCGCTGTATACTTTGCCGACGATGCCACCGAGGCGTTCGATCCTTCTTACGATGCATTTATGGTAGAGTCGCAGAATGACAACGCCTTGTTCTTCTATTCGTTTGGCAGCGATTACAAAGTGCCTCTTGCAGCCAACGGCTTGCCACATTCTGTTAAGGATGGCGGAGAAATCCGTCTCGGATACTCTACAGCCACTGCCGGCACATACACCTTATATGTGCCCACACTCTCGGTTGCTAATGCGCAGGTTTACTTGTACGATGCCGAAAAAGAAACCACAACACAATTGTCGGAAGGTTTTGCTTGCAAGATAGATGTGGCTGCTGGCACCAACAATTCAAGGTTTAAACTTATTTTTGAACCTATTGTAGAGCCTGAACCCGAACCCGAGCCCGAACCTTTACCACAGCCTCAACCACAGCCAGATCCTATAAATGATCCTGTGGTAATTATCAATCCCGAAATTATTGTCCCTGATATAATTGACGATTCTAACGTGCCTTTTGACGTAGACACTGATGAAACTGACAATAATACCGACAATATCGTTCCTTTGCCTTCTGAATTGACTACTGTTGATAAAGAAATAGATGTGAAGGTTTATCCCGTGCCTTCAAACGGACCTGTTACAGTTGAACTCGGCTCGCTGATTGAAGAAACTGGTTCGGTTAGGATGACACTCGTCTCCGTTTCAGGACGTGTGATTATCACCAAAAACGTGGTGGACGATAAAGTAGAACTCAATATCGATAAGGCCGGAGTGTATATCCTAAGGCTGCAAACCCCGTCGAAGACCGTGGTAAAGCGAGTGTTGATTCAATAGTATAAATTCTGCATATCAAATATTACAACAACAGGGAGGTGAAAAATGAACGGCACATTTTTCACCTCCCTTTTTATTATTATTGCTATTAAATTATGAATTGTGAATTCTCAATTGTGAATTGTCAATTCTGAATTGTGAATTGTGAATTGTGAATTGTGAATTGTGAATTGTGAATTGTGAATTGTTAATTCTGAATAGTTAATCAAATCCTAAATCCAAATACTGTAATATCATCGGTTTGCTTGCGGATACCGCGCCAAATAATAAGTTCTTCTTCGAGACGCTGTTTCTGTTGCGGACAGGGGAGCGGTGCTATCTGCAACAGCAGTTTGTTGAAGTCGCGGCGAGAGTATTTGCGGTTTTCGCTAATACCAAACTGGTCGGAATATCCGTCGGAAGCGATGTAAACCATATCGCCAGTAGCTACCTCAATAATTTCGTTTTGAAAATCGAGCTGCATAGGATATATTCCAATGGGACATTTTGTGGGTACATGTAGCTGCAACTGGTTGTTGTGCACAGTTACGAGCGGAATGTTAGCTCCTGCATATTGAAGCGTTTTGCCATTGAGAAATGCCACAGCAATGTCCAGTCCGTCGCGGAGTATAACTGAGTTTTGCAGAGCGGCGATAATTTTTTTTCTAAGCAGTTCCAGCACCGAGGCGGGCGAGAATCCCTCCTCTCCAAAGTGGGTGTTGAGTATGTTTTGCAGAATACTTGCCGAAAGAACGCTCATAAGTGCGCCTGGCACGCCGTGACCCGTGCAGTCTGCCACCACGCACACCTTGGTTTCGTTTATGTTGGTCACAAAGTAGAAGTCGCCACCCACAATCTCGCACGGCTGGTACATCACAAAGCTGTCGGGAAATACCTTGCTAGTTTTTTCCGACGAAGGATAGAAAAGCGCGTCCTGAATGCGTTTGGCGTAGGTGAGGCTCTCCTCCATGCGGCGATGAACGTTTTCAAGCTGGTTTTTCTTTTCTTCGGTTTGTTCGAGCGATGCCATAAGATTTTCGGTGAGGGTCTTGAGTTGCTGTTCGTATTGCTTGCTTTCGGTTACGTTGCGTATAATGCCCTCGTATCCGGCAGGTTCGCCTTCGCTTGTGTAAAATGTGTTGATGTTCGCCTCGCAGTGGATGGTTTTGCCCAGGTGGTTTTTTATTTTGAACGACAGCTCTTTTACGTGTCCTGTTCGTGCAATAGCTTCCCAGTCTACTGCTGTTGTTACCACTTCGGTGATATTGTGTCCGATAATCTCGTTGAGGTGGCTGTATCCGAAAGCCTCGCAGCACGAACGGCTAGCTTGTATGATTGTGCCTTCGAGGTCGGTGCGGAGGTAGAGGTCGGTGAGATTGTCGATGGTGCTCTGCATCAATCGGTTTTGTTCGATGATGTTTTGTTCTTTTTCCCGGGCTTGTGAAATATCCATCATGGCGCAGTATACACCTCGCTCTCCGTTGTATTCAAGCGGAATCTTTGATATGGAGTAGCATCTGAGTGTATTGTCTAAGCATGATAGATAGTGCATTTTGAGCATCCGTTTTTTGTTGGTGGCCAACACGGCGCGGTCTTCTTCAAAAATGCTGTTCATATCTTTGGGCAGATCTAGTTCGCTTTCGGTTTTGCCGATAAAATCTTCGGGTTTGCGTCCAAAAGCAGAAGCAAACAGATTGTTGACAAATTCGAATTTTAACATGCTGTTTTTTACGTAGATTTTCGCAGGCATGGCTTCCAATAATGCTTGTAGCGTATTCATCTTTGCGGTTTTTTCCTTTAGTTCTTTTTCGTCGCCAGAGCATGTAACGAAAATGAATCCTAACAGCAATAGTCCTCCAATAATTGAATACCATACCCAGAAACGGCGTCCTATCGCCACATCGATGCCGCTAAACGAGAATTGCAGCATTCCGTAGTCGAGGTTGTTGATGTCGGTTAAAAACTTATTGATTATTACTGGATTGAGCGTTTGCTTTAAATCCTCCTGGTCTCTTATGTATTCCACCTCCCAGAGGTCGGGCGGAAGTGTTAGTGCTACCATTTCATTGATGGTGCCGATTGCCAGAAGATAGCCGCCTGAGTCTAAACGTTTTTTATCAGCGGTTTTCACTGGCACGCCGTATATCACAAAGAGCGAATCATTGAAATATTTATAGTATTGAAAATGATTGTAATATTCTATTTTGCTGGATATTATGCCCTTGTCGGACTTGAGAAGGTAGGGGTTGAGGTCACCGGCGTAGGCTATGATGTCTTCGTTTGAGCTTAGCAAAGCTATGGCGTGAATGTGGTTGTCGTGTACCACATCGTCCATCTCCAACTCGTCCCATAGTTCGTCGGGATTGTTGCTGTATACCACTTCGGCAAGTTCGTCGTAGCTGCCGTAATCTTCCAGAAGGTCGAAATATTTCTGGTCGGTTATCTTGAAAAACGACTGCACCCACGCTCCCGCACTGAAATATGTGGATTTTGCCGTGCTGCTTCGAAACGCGATAAATACTGCAGTAACAGCTCCAAATAGTATTATAAATACTATGGCAGACCGTTGTTTCAAATTAAGTTTCTTGCACATATTCTATATTACGTTAATTATCTCTTGTACAATGTCGCAAAAAGTAAGCCTTTGTACCAAATTAATTTTCAAAGTTATGAGTTTTTTTTGTAAATTATACGGATAATCCCAATAAAAGAAGTAAATTTGCGCCATAATTTTTTTTTAAAACAAAGCATTAACACATGATGACCTCAAAGGAGATACGCAAAGCCTTTTTGGATTTTTTTGCGTCGAAGCAACATAAGATTGTGCCATCGGCACCTATGGTTGTGAAAAACGACCCTACCCTGATGTTTACCAACGCAGGTATGAACCAGTTTAAAGATATTTTTCTCGGCAATGAGCCAGCGGCAAGCAAGCGCGTGGCAGATAGTCAGAAGTGCCTCCGAGTGTCGGGCAAGCACAACGACCTCGAAGAAGTGGGACACGACACCTATCACCACACTATGTTCGAGATGCTCGGCAACTGGAGCTTCGGCGACTATTTTAAAAAAGAGATTATCGACTGGGCGTGGGAGTTCCTTGTTGACGTGCTCCACCTTGATACCAGCCGTCTTTACGCCACTGTTTTTGAGGGCGCTAAAGATGAAAACCTCCAACCCGACGAGGAGGCCAAGGGATACTGGCTCAAACACCTTCCTGCCGACCGCGTGATTATGGGCAACAAGCACGACAATTTCTGGGAAATGGGTGCAACTGGTCCGTGCGGTCCCTGCAGCGAGATTCATATCGACCTCCGCAGCGACGAGGAGCGTGCAAAGCTCCCCGGCGTAAAGCTCGTTAACCAGAGCCATCCTCAAGTAATTGAAATTTGGAACCTCGTGTTTATGCAGTTTAACCGCAAGGCCGACGGAAGCCTCGAACCTCTACCCGCTAAGCACGTGGATACCGGTATGGGATTTGAGCGTTTATGCATGGCTCTACAAGGCAAGCAGAGCAACTACGACACAGATATTTTCCAACCCGTAATACAAGAAATCAGCCGTCTCACCGGCATTAAGTACGGTGCTAAACAAGAAACCGACGTGGCAATGCGAGTTATTGCCGACCATATCCGTGCTATATCGTTTGCCATTGCCGACGGACAGCTGCCCGCAAACGCCAAGGCTGGCTACGTTATCCGCCGTATTCTCCGCAGGGCTGTAAGATACGCTTACACTTTCCTCGGACAGGCTGAACCTTTTATGTACAAGCTCCTTCCTGTGCTCCGTTCGGTTATGGGCGAGGCTTATCCCGAACTTGTGGCTCAGAAAGACATCATCGAAAAGGTGATGGTAGAGGAGGAAACTTCATTCCTTCGTACTTTGGAAACTGGTATCCGCCTTTTAGACAAGGTGGTGGAGCAGGCACAGAAAGCCGGCAAGAAAGAGATCGATGGCAAAACAGTGTTTGTTCTTTACGATACTTATGGATTCCCCCTCGACCTTACAGAACTTATTCTCAAAGAGAAAGGTCTCACACACAATCAAGCTGAGTTTGAGCAGGAACTCAACGCTCAGAAAGAGCGCAGCCGCAACGATGCCAAAATCGAAAGCAGCGACTGGCAAGAGGTTAACAGCTTCTCTACCGAGGAGTTCACCGGCTACGATGAAACCGCATCAGAAGTTAAAATTTGGCGTTACCGCAAGGTAGAAGCCAAGGGCAAAAACTTCTATCAAATAGTATTCAACAAGACTCCTTTCTATGGCGAAATGGGCGGTCAGGTAGGCGACTGCGGCTATATCGAGGCCAACGGCAAAAAGACCTACATCACCGACACTCAGAAAGAAAACGGACTTTCGATTCATATTGTTAAGGAACTTCCCGAAGACCTTAAAGCCACTTTCCACGCTGTGGTTGATGCCGAAAAACGTGCTGCTATCGAACGTAACCACAGTGCAACTCACCTCTTGGACGAGGCTCTCCGTTCAATCCTTGGTACACACGTAGAACAGAAAGGTTCAATGGTTTGCAGCGATTATCTCCGTTTTGACTTTAGCCATTTCAGCAAGATGACCGACGAGGAGATTGCACGCACCGAGCAGTTTGTAAATGAAAAAATCCGCGAAGGCATCGCCCTCGAAGAACACCGCGATATGCCTATCAAAGATGCTCAGGCTCTCGGAGCTATCGCGCTTTTTGGCGAGAAATATGGCGACAAGGTGCGTGTGGTTAAATTCGGCGACAGCATCGAGCTCTGCGGTGGTACGCACATCAGCAACACTGGACGCATTGGATTTTTCAAGATAATCACCGAAACTGCCGTAGCAGCCGGAGTACGCCGTATTGAGGCTCTTACAGGCAAAGCGGCAGAAGAATACGCAACTAAACAGTGCGCTATTACATCGGCTCTTAAACTTATGTTCAAGGCTAAGACCGAGGACGACATCATCAAGTCGGTGGAGGCTCTCGTTGCCGACAACGCCGCACTCAAAAAACAGATCGATGTGCTCGAGCACGAGAAACTTGCAGGCGTTAAGGATGCCCTTATTGCCAAAGCGCAGAATATCAACGGTGTGAACGTTATAGCCGAGCGTGTTTCTGTGGGCAACAAAGACTTGTTGAAAGACCTCTCGTTCCAGATACGCCAGCAGATTGACAACGCATTTGTAGTACTCGGCGCATTGTTCGACGGCAAACCGCTTATTTCTGTTATCATGAGCGACAATCTTGTGAAAGAACGCGGACTCAACGCCGGAGCCATAGTAAAAGAGGCAGGCAAGGAGATACTCGGCGGAGGCGGCGGACAGCCCTTCTACGCCACAGCAGGCGGCAAGAATCCCGACGGATTAGACAAGGCAATTGCCGCAGCAAAGGCTTTTGTCAAGTAGTTGAAAATTTATTAATTGATTGTTATAAAAAAAGGGAGCGATTTTCGCTCCCTTTTTTATTATTGGTCGTTTGGTTGTTCGTTGTTGTTTCGTTTCGAATCGTCTAAGGCTAATATCACAAATTCCACACGTCGGTTGATGTCGCGCATAGCCTCTGTTGAGTTGTCGTTGAGGGGACGGCTTTCACCGTAGCCTATAGGTTCAAGCCGCTCGGGTTCCACGCCTTGGTTTATTAAGTAGTTGACCACAGTGCGGGCACGGCGTTTCGATAGGTCGAGATTGTAAGCGTCGGAACCAATATTGTCGGTATGCGCCGAAACCTCCATCTTTATTACGTCGGGATTCTTTTTAAGGAATGTCACCACAGTGTCCATAAGAGTGTGCGAAGTGTCGGCGAGCTGGTCGCTGTTGAGCGCAAAGTGAATAGGTACACCTATTGGGTCGCCCACTTTTTTGCGTTCGAGCTCTTTGGTCATATCAAGTCCAGAGTTTACAAAGGTGTATCCCATAGGCAGTATGTTTACACCAAAATCATCAGCGTTTCGGTTGAAGAAGTTGTCGGTGGTGTCAATGTCAACTACAAGGGTGTCGATTGGCGGCAAAATTCGCTCGATAATCTGCGGCTGTGGTTTCTTTGCAAGACGGTAGCGCAGACCGACGGAAGCGCCTACGTTAACAAGGTTGACATTCTTGGATAACTGAGTTTGTGTAATGCCTGCGTATGCAGAGGAAGTGTATCCAGTATCAAGATTGTTCCATAGTTTAGAGTCGTTGCGTTTTTTTATGTCGCCGAGGCGGTAAGAGCCGCTGAGATTGAATGTTATGTCTAACTTGCTTGTGAGGGCATAGTGTAGCGACAATTCGCCTCCTAAACCAATAGTGGTGGTTTTTAGGGCAGGTGTGCCTTTGAGATTTGAGAAGGAGGTAAAACCGTAATCTGGCAAATTGGATACGGGAAGATTCACCGTTGTATATACAGCAGAGTTAGTAAGTGCTCCTGATACTGATTTGAACTTTTTGGTGAGTATCTGAGTCATGCTTATATGTACACCTGCTCCTAAACGGAATTTAGAGCCCAGTGCTTGCTGGTAGTATAATCCAATCGGTATTTCGATGGCCGATACTGTAATTCGCTCTTTCAAGTCGTTGAATGATGAAGTGTAGTCGTAGCCTAGACCATCTTCATGACCTGGTACGTACTTGGCTGCTGTATCTATTTCATTTTTTGCCTCATTGACAAAGTTGATGGTTGTAATACCTTGGTATGTGCTGTAGTTTAAACCCACGCCTATACCCCAGTTTGGAGCGAAAAAGTAGCGGTAGCCAAATCTTGCCGTGATGCCAAATCCAGGTGATTTTTTAGCGCAAGTGTCTTCTACTTTGAAACTTACGTTATTTAATCCTCCACCAAAGTCGAAGAATACAAAATGACCTTTGCGGGCGGCGTTGATTGCAAGAGTATCGGGGGGCGCCGGAATGGTGTCGTATGTAACACGTGGCGCTGGCTCTGGTGTTTGTGCCAACGAATATGCCGATAATAGTATTAGAACGGCAGTGATGATTTTTTTCATGAGTGTTGGATAATGATTTTGATACGTGAATGTAGCTGGTAGTTGTTATTCTCTATAATTATAACGTGTTACTTCAACAGTTTGCCCCTTGTTGATAGTGCCACGGTAGTCTTTACGTCCGTATTTGTCCACTATAGAAACGTTGAAATTGAGGCTTTGGGCGGTTTTTTCGCGGTATTTGAAACATACAACCTTAACAGTGTAAGTTCCAGCCTTGGGTTTCAACCAGTAGATATTCTCCTGGGGACGGTTTGTGGTGCCTATAATAGCGTTGGCGTCGAGGTCGAGGTTGCCAGATCCGCTACCACACAAAGCCCTTCTACGGCTGAAGAAAATCTCGTTGCCGCAGGGGTCGATAACGTGGAGGTCGAGGTCGGTTTTTGAGTACCACTGAAGGTTGATACGCAGGTCACCGCTCTGACCCTTAAGGTCGTTTTGCGGAGGATTGTTAGGAGTAGGCGACGGGGTAGGAGCGGGAGGAGGTGTAGGTTTTACGCTCAGCGGTATAGTACGGCTCTCCTTGGTGTTGAGTTGCGCAAGTGTTGCGTTGTACACCTTGCTGCCGTTTGATATGTAGCCCGATTTTGAGGCCGTGATTGAAATCTTGTCGTTTTCGCCGATACCGAGAACGGTAAACTCACCTTGTGCGTTGCTATATTCGGTGGCTTTGAGTTTACCGTTTATGCGGATTTCGTTCTTGACACCAGCTAAAGGTTTGCTGCCGTCGGTATTGTAGAATACGAGCGAAGTGGTGAGCGGACGGAGGTACATAGTGCGCTCCTCTTCGGGTAGCTCCATGAATTTTTTCACAGTGCCGCCGTCTAATGTGGTGTCGGCGTATCCAGCTTTTGATGCCTTGAACGATAGAGTGTTGGATATTCGCAGCGAATCAAAAAGACCCACACCTACACCATTGGTATTGGTTTGCAACGACGATGATGCACCGTTGATTGTAAGCGTTACAGTTGCATCGGGCAGGAGACTCTTGGTTTTGAGGTTTTTCACAATCACCTTTACGCTACCTTTCATGGGAGAGAGCTTGAGCGATTTCTCAAGGTCTGACATATTGGCGAGGTCAAAAAGCGATGCTTCGAGAGTGTCGTTGAGGTATCCGTCTTTTGATGCCACGCATTTTACGCTTCCGCACTGAGGCATATTGATAGTGAATCCGCCCGAAGGGTCGGTGGTGGTTGACGACGATTCTTGCGATTCGTTAACAATGGAGATAATCTGCACATCGGCGCCAGGCAGGGGCTCGTTGTTGTCTATGTCGATAACTTTGAGGTCGGTGCTTGAAAATAGCGGCGGAATCTGCACTTCTTTGTAACTGTCTTTTGGGAACGAACGGTAAAGGTCGCCAATATTGTCGGCGTTGTAGCACTCGTTTCCGGCGGTTACGTATGCCGAATCGTTAAACATTCCGCCAAAGAGCACATACCACAGCGGCTCTTTGATTCCGTCGAACTGTACTTTGCCTTCTGTGTCGGTGCTGCCTGTTACAGTTGTGGGCGTGTGCGAGCCAAATAATCCTATTGCTGGATACGAAAACTTGGTTTCGGCTGCGGCAATGGATATGCCGGTCTGTTTTTCGCTAAGATGAATCCTAACAGTGCGTCCTATCGGTATTATAAATACAAATAAGAGCAGAAACAGGAATATCCACCAAGGGAATTTTTTTTTCTTTAATACGAGTGTTATTTCGGAATCTCCTTCGCCCGAAACAACGGTTGCTTTGTTTGTACCCATTATTATATGTGTTTTAGTTGGTTATTCTACTATGTGTGTGGTAACTGTAATAGTTTGACGGTTTTTGACCTTGCCAGTGAAGTCTTTGCGGTGTCCCTTGCGGTCGATGATTGTCACGTTAAACTCCTCTTCGGCGCTAGTGTTGCCACGTTTTTCAAAGCACATCACCTTAACCTTGTATTCGCCTTTCGACGGGGCTACAAAGAATATGTTCTCTTGCGGTTCGGTTGTGAATGTGTAAGGACGGTTGTTGTACTTGGCGTTTGCGTCCACGTCGAGAGTGCCTTCTCCATCGCCGCATTCAAACTGACGGCGTTCGTAGAAGATTTCGTGTCCACATGGGTCAACTACGTGGAGGTCGAGGTCGGTTTTTGAGTACCATTGCAGGTTGAAACGCAAGTCGCCGCCTTCGCCTTGGAATATTGGTTTTAGACGCAATACACGCGAAGTGTCGTTGATTTGGGCAATTGCCTCGGCTCCGCCTGCGAGAGTGTCGTTTTCGTATCCCTCTTTTGAACCTATGAGGGTTAGCTGAGCGCACATCGACGAGTTGAGCATTATTACGCCGGTGGTGTCGGTGAATACCGAGTCGATGGTGGTGTTGCCGTCTATAATCTTGATTATTTCTACTTTGGCTTCGCCTATTGGTTCTTTGGTGTCGGCATCGATAACTGTTACCGGCACGCTTATTTCTTGTTGCGGAATCTCCACAACTTTGAAATCAAATCTCGGAAACTCGTGGTAGGGATATTCCATGCCATCGCCAGAAATACAGCCTCCGTGAACCGTCACTTTGGCGGTGTAACCCATAAATTTGTCGAACAGCACGTACCACAACGGTTCAGAAATGCCTTCGTATACTACGCGACCTTCGTTGTCGGTGTCATGTTTTTGAGTAACGTATACTTTTGCACCAAAAGTGCCTATTTCGGGGTAATAGAATTCTGTGGTTGTGCCTGTTACGGGTTCTTGATTGTTTTGTTGCACTACCTGAATGCGTACAGTTCGGCTTATTGGGATAAGCAGGAGCAGTGGAAGCAGTAGCAGCAGAATCCACCACGGAAATTTTTTCTTTTTTAGCACGAGGACAGTTTCTTCGCCTTCTTGTCCCGATACTACGGTTACTTTGTCTGCTTTCATGTGGGGTAGGTTTTTTAGGTGTTACAATAATAATGTGTGTTAATGCACGAGAGCGGCTGCACCCAGCACTGCAATATTAGTGCCGAGCAATGCCGACGGAAGTACCTTGATTTTGCCACGGTAAACAGGCAGAAGATTCTGCTCCATATACTTTTGTGTGGGCTCTACAATAAGGTCTTTGGCAAGAGCAAGACCTCCAAAAAGGAACACTGCCTCGGGGGAGAGTATTGTAGCAAGGTCGGCGAGTTTTTTGCCGAGAATTTCTGCGGTAAAGTCAAAAGCCTTTAAAGCAATTTTGTCGCCTTGTTTTGCAAAATCGTAAATATCTTTGCTTGTGAGAGTTTCAAAAGGTATCGAACGCATTTTTGATTCGTCGCGCTCAGAAGCAAGCAATTCGTATACAGTGCGTTTGATGCCAGAAGCCGAGCAGTAGGTTTCTAAACAGCCGCGACGACCACAACCACATTGACGGCCGTTTTCGATGGCGATGCTGTGTCCGTATTCGCCTGCAAAACCGTCGGCACCATATATTAACTGTCCGTTGGCAACAATTCCGCTACCGAGACCCGTGCCGAGGGTAATCATCACAAAGTTTTTCATTCCTTTTGCGCCGCCGTACACCATTTCGCCGATAGTGGCTGCTTTGGCATCGTTGGTAACCACCACTTTGCACGAAAAATATTTTTGAATTTCGCGGGCTAAATATACAGTGTCTTTCCAAGGAAGGTTGGGAGCTTTTTCGATAGTGCCCTCGTAATAGTTGCCGTTGGGAGCACCTACGCCAATACCGCGAAGTTCCAATCCGCTACCAGCCTTCGACAAAAGGTCTTTTATAGTGTTGCTGATGTTTGAAACGTATTCTTCAAATACTGGATAGCCAGAAGTGGGAAACGAAATTTCAGCTAAGATATTAGCGTTGTCGTCTACAATTCCAATAGCGGTGTTGGTGCCGCCAATGTCGATTCCTGCTGATACTTGTTGCATTTAGTTTTTGATGTTAAATTAATAAATATTGCCGTAAAGGTATTAAAAAAAATGATTTTACGCTGCAAAAATAGTGTTTTTTTTGCCCTTGGCACATTTAGATGAAAAAAAATGTGGCAGGGATTTTGATATTAAAAAAAAGTAGTATATTTGCCGCGAATTTCTAACGAATGTTAATATTTAAAAAAATTGAAACATCGTTGGCTCGCTTACGTAAAACAAGATAAAAATGAAGATAAAATTATTGTTTAACTAAAATATGGAGGACTTGCCTATCGAAACAACACTACTCAAACTATAAACTATAACAACAATGAACTACAGAGAATTGTCAGAACAAGAACTCATCGACCTGTTTATCTCAGGTGATGAATCATGCATCAAAGAACTTTTCCGCCGCCACAAGAGCCGCGTCTACACATACATTATGTTGATCGTAAAAGATCGCGAGCTGGCAGAGGATATCTTTCAGGAAACCTTTATAAAGGTTATCAAATCACTCCGCAAAGGTCGTTATATGGACAAAGGAATGTTCCTTTCGTGGGTTATGCGTATAGCTCACAACCTTATTATCGACCATTACAGAAAACTTAAACACCTTAAGGTAACATCAGCCGATCAGAGCGATACCGACTTATTCAACAGCCGTAAATTCGCCGAGGGCAATGTAGAAGATAAAATGGTGCAAAACCGCATTGAACAGGAAGTTAGGCAGTTGATCAACCTTCTTCCCGACGACCAGAAAGAGGTGATTCTTTTAAGACACTACGGCGATATGAGCTTCAAAGAAATTGCCGACCTTACAAATGTAAGTATCAACACCGCACTTGGTCGTATGCGCTACGCTCTCATCAACCTTAGAAAGATTATCGAGGAGAAAAATCTATCTCTCACCGCATTTTGATGATTGTATTATTGAGGATTTATTTTTGTTAATTTTTGAGGGTTTGAGCTTCGCAGCGATGCGAGGCTTTTTTTTTGCCTCTATCTCAATACATTGTTTGCCTTGTCGTTGTTGTTTTCAATTTCTGCCAATGTTGTAAACAACACTGTATTTATCATTACTGAAAGCGGCATAGATATTATTATGCCTATTAACGACGCTCCTGCAATAGTATTGATCGCAAATACTATCAATGCTATTATAAATGTGGTTTTAAGATATTTGATAGTGAGTTTTCGTGAGGCGGTAAAACTCTCTCCGATAGATTTGCGTGGGTAGATGATTAAGATGTATGGTACAAAGGTAAATATAAATGATACGATAGTACCAGGAATAATGCAACAAATATATCCTATACCACTCAAAAAGCCCAATAAGCAGCCGGCTTTTACTAATTCTCCTAATTGATCATTAGTCAAAAACGCATCTTTGTATGTTACTGGTTCGTTTTTCAAAATCTTGTTGCAGATATTGATGAGTCCCATATAGGTTACGAAAATAAATATACATAGGATGATAGCAAATACCAAAGATATAAACGGCGCTGCAGCGTTTGGAGGAACGTTGCCGCGCAATTCAGTAAACTGACGGTACAACGAAAATGCTGTATAAGCTATGGTAGGTATAGCTCCGCCAAAGGTAGCTACAAGTGTTAAAACTTTTGCATTGAGCTTGAAGTTATCCCATGATTTGCGGAGGATATCTATTATATCTGGTTCTTGCATAATTGTATTTTTTGGGGGTTAATTTTTTACTAATTTAATTTTTCAGGGAAAAAAATTACCATTGTTATTACCGAAATACCGAAAAGCATAACGCATATTCCAGTAATCTTATTGATCCACATGATATGACGAGGACCGATTTTGTCGCGGAAAATGTTCACCACCAGCGCCAAAAAAGCCCACCAGATGACCGCGCCTATTATAACGCCGAGCAATAAAAACGAAGTTTCGAGCGGTGGTGTTTCGTTGCTGATGGCTCCGGAAGCGGTAAACAAGATACCAAAAGAAAGAATGGTGAGCGGATTAGAAATTGTGAGTCCGAAACTTGCAGCAAAATCACCCAGCACCTTTACTTTGGAAGTTGAATTGTTTAGTTTTTTATTTTCTTTCCATTGCTGCACAGGGTTTTTGCGGAAAATGTTGAATCCCAGTGCAAGCATCAGTATGCCACCGATAACGCCAATAATGGTTCTGTGCTTTACAAAGAAATCTGATATAAACGACAAACTGAATCCAGTAACTACGGCGTAAAAAAAGTCGCCGACGGCTGAACCTACACCCATAAGGAAACCTTGCCAAAAACCTTTTTGTATGGTTTTCTGTACGCACAATATTGCAACTGCTCCAATGGGGCATGCGGCTAAGAAGCCAATACCAATTCCACGTGTAAATACTGTAGGGTCCAATTTTTATCTTTTTGTTTCAGGCGGCAAATATAAGCAACTATTATGCTTCTTGAAAATTTATTATGTAATTTTTTTCTGAATAATATAAGAAAAACGGGCAGGATTTCCCGCCCGTTTTTATCTTTTTATTTATGGTTTGCTGTATGCGGATTATTTCTTACCAACACCACCGGGGCTACCTACGCGAATCATTGCGCAACGGAATCCTAAGTCGTCGGAAGATTTGTCTTGCTGGAGGAAACGTCTTGTACCAGGTACCATCCAGTATACGCGGTCTCTCCATCCGCCACCTTTGTAAACTCTTACACGGTCGTTAACGAGAGATGTAATCTGAGGATTAGCGCCTGTAGTGTCTACTTGGTTGTGGTACATTCTTTCAGAACCTACATCGCTAGTACCAACTTGTCCTGCCCAGTCGTTTCTGTTGCTACTTGAACGAAGGTCACCGTCTTTGAAGTTGATGTTGTCGGCAGTTTGGTAGTTGATGCGGTCCATGCTCTCTTCTGCTGTCATATTGCGGTAAAGAATGCGGCCAGTAACTTGGTCGAGTTCGTATTCGTTGTCTTCGTTTTTAACTGGAACTTGGAATACGTTACCACGGAATGGGTTGAATTCTTCAAGGTCGAGGTTTGTGCAAGCACGGTAAACGTCGAGCACCCATTCGTTAACGTTACCAGCCATACAGTACAAGCCGTAGTCGTTGGGCCAATAGCTGTCGACAGGAGCTGTAGGAGCAGCGTTGTCGTTGAGGTATCCTGCTACACCCATAAGGTCACCACGTCCACGTTGCATGTTGGCGCGGAAAAGACCACGGTTGGCTTTCTCGTCGTTACGAACATAGTGTCCGTTCCACGGATAAAGACGCTGGTTTACGATACGTTCGGGCGAAGTAGCTGAATTGCCGATAAGTGCAAGAGCTGCATATTCCCATTCAGCCTCGGTGGGCAGACGGTAGGAGGGAAGGAGTATACCATCCTCCATTGTTGCATGGCGTTCGCCGTCGGGAGAGTTGGGGCTCTTGATATTGTTTTTAACTGTGCCGATGTATTTTCCGGCTACGTAAGCTTCTGAGTTGAAGTTGTTTGCACCTTTCTGCTCGGGGTCGTATTCGAGGATGCCGTAGTCGATAAGGGCTTTTTCGTTAACACGGTCGGTACGCCAGATGCAGTATTCGTTGGCCTGCTCCCATGTAACACCTACTACGGGATAGTCGTTGTAAGCGGGGTGACGGAAGTAGAATTGCACATAAGGTTCGTTGAAAGCGAGCCTTCTGCGCCAACAGAGAGTGTCGGGCACTGCCTTGTTGTAGAGCTCGGGTGTCTCGTCGTAGAACACGCGGTATACCCAATAGAGGTATTCGCGGTAGTCAAGGTTGCTAACCTCGGTTTCGTCCATATAGTATGACGACACCGTTACACGGCGACGCATGCTGTTCCAGTCGCTCATAATGTCTTGCTCGGCGCTACCCATTGTAAATGTACCACCTTCGATGAGAACGAGTCCAGGACCCGCTTCCTGCTCCACATATTCAGCAACTTCGAAACCGCCCAACTTGGGATCGTTGTAGCCCCATCCAGTCTTGCCGGAAGAGCCGCTGCGCAGCGCTACTTTGGGTCCGCACGATGAAAGTACGGTTGCTCCTGCGAGTATGCCTGCCAGCATTATTATCTTCAATTGCATTTTCATATTACAAGAGTTTTTTTTTACAAATAATCTAACATAATAACTAAAAAGCCGGGCACATTATTGTTTGGTCACGCTTATTTTTTTTAATGCCGTTTAATTTATATTTTGCAGCTATTTCGTGAGCCCCATAAGTGCTTTTGGTTATGGTTGATAGGTCAAAGTCGTGCCCGTAACCTATCTGTACTTTGCCCAGTGTTACTCCTATGCTTGCTATCAAAGTGTGCGTGGCGTACTCTCCTGTTTGCAATCGGTACGCTACTCCGCCCATTATTTTAAAATTATCGATATACGCACCTGCTTGTATTGAGTTTGTCCCATCTTGACAACGGTATATTACGCTAGGTATCAGGTATGTGGTTTCGCTGTTTTGATGGTTTTGGGTTTTGCCTAACTCTATCTTATGGTTTGCAAACACAACTATAGATTTGGGTATGCCGTTTTCGCCAGTTATTTTGTATTGTGCTACGGAATAGGCTGCTACGCCTAAAATGGTTTTTTGTGTGTAGAGCATAATGCCTGGTGAAATGGCTATTGTGAGGGGTGCATGGTAGTTGATTGTGGAAGCCTGCCCGTTGTTGTTGCCTGTTAGAGGGTCTATCATGCTGTAATATGTGAGTTCGCCTTGACGGAGAGTCTTGTTGGCAAACGAGGCTTCCACTCCTGCGCTGCACCTGAGTTCTCGGTTAATTTTTATTGTGTTGGAGTATGCTGCCGATACTTGGTTTTGCCGGTATGCCCCACCAATGGTTCCGTAGGCACCCACGCCGAATCCGCATTGACCTATTTTTTGTAGATATGATGCACTGTATGTTTTGAATCCACCTTCTACGCCTATATATTGGCTGCGGAGTATCATAGATATTTCGCTGTTGCCTGGTACTGAGGCAAATGCCGGATTGAGCGAAAGCTTGTCGGCGTAATATTGCGAAAAATATATTTCTTGCGCATTGGATATAAAGGCTGTAATGGTGAGCGCGATGGTGGCAAATAGTTTTTTCATTGTGTCATTTCTGTTTGAGAGGTAGTGCGAGGCATATTGTTGATGCCAAATTCTGTGTAAATTTTAGTTAGTATGGTGTCGAAAAAGAGATTGAAATCGTTTTCTACTGTTGCGTAGTTTTCTTTTAGTGTGGATATGGTTTCTTCTGCTTTTGTAGGGAACGAGGTTTTCCGTTCCATTATTTTTAATGCGGCTTCCACACCTTTTATATTATAGTAACTTTTTAATCTGTTGCTGATGATGAGGTGGGGTATTAGTGGCTGGAGGTTTTTGGGGAGAATGTCGTAATATTTTATACAGCTACTATAAAACTTTTTTGCAAAAGAGTCGAGGCTGTCGATAGAATATCGGTTCCAGTTTTTTGCAAGAAAATGGTCGTAAATAACATCGGTAGCCACACCCGCATATTTGCCAAGCACAGGGCGCAACAATGCAATGCTCCGAGCGGCAATGGGACTGGAATCTGTAAAGCAGTCGATAAAACGGTGCATCCTAATGCCCAATGCCATTTCGGGAGGGTATTTGGCGTTTACCGAAATCAAGCTTCCTTTAACCCAGTCGCCTACGAAGTTGCCTACCTGAGTCAGCTCGTTGCTGCCTGATAGAAATATGTGGGCGAGAAAGTTCATTTTTATGGTTATTCTGGTTTTAAATACGTTAATAACAAAATCTATTCCCTTCTTAAAGCTTCGAGGGGGTCGATTCTGGCCGCCTTGAAAGCAGGATAAACGGCAGCTGCTATGGTAGCTGCCGCAGCGATAGCAACAGCTGCTACTGCCAATTGCCACGAGAATACAAATAGGTCGGAGTGAGTGTTGATGATGTTGGATAGCTGGCTACGTACTGCTTCTGATGCAGATTTTGCTACCCAGTATCCGGCAAAGGCTCCTAATAAGCCGCCTATTGCGCCAGTGATGCCCGACTCTATGTAGAATATCAGCTTAATTTGTAGCTGAGTGGCTCCAATGGCTTTCATTATGCCTATCTCTTTGCGGCGTTCGTAAATTGCCATTGTCATAGTGTTGATGATTCCGAAAACCGACACTGTGATGGCTATGATGCCTATGGCTGCTAACAGCATGTCGATGAGCATAAACACTTTTTCGATGTCTTCCAACTTGTCGCCTACCGAAAACACCACGAAGCCCATATTCTCTATTTTGTTTTTAACGGTTTTGAGCTCTTTAAAATTGTATACTTTTACGTATACTGAGTTGTATTGGGTTAAATCGCTATCTATTCCGTTGTAAATTTCATAAATGAGTTTGATATCTACCGAAGGTATTTTTTCGCAGGTGAGAGATGGAAGGAATATGCCGCCAGAGAGCATTCCTGCGGTAAGTGGGTTGTTTTCGGTGATGCCTACTATTGTAAGGGAGGTGGTGTCGTTTTTAACTGGTATGTCGGGAGTGTCCATATTCATTTTCGATGGATCGAACACTTTGGTAACAATATTGATCTTGTGTCCGATGATTGAGTCGGCAGGTATCACTTCGCCATTAGTGGTTTTACCGAAATCTATGTCGCCCTCTATTTTGATGCCGAGTTTAAATAGCGCAGCTTTGCTCAGCACTATGCTGTTTTCGTTGTCTTTGGTGTAAAAAGAGCCGTAGGCCATATTGTCGAATGGCTTGAAATTGCCCATCAAGGCTGGCACTGATTTGATGTTGCTCTTGGTTTTGTGTTCTCCAAAAACAATTTCGGCGTGTTTGATGGTTTCGGGGAAAACAACCGTTACTTGCGGAATTTTCTCAATTTCGGCAACGGCAGAGTCGTTTAGTGGCACCATAGCCTCGTCGTAAAAGGCGTTGCCGAGCGATCCATAGTTTGAGTAGTCGGCGTCACGGCTGCTGACAGTCATACCAGTGAATACATCGTTGCTTACCAGGGTGTTGGATATGTTTTCGCTTATGCCCTGTCCAATTGCTACCATGGAACTTAGCGAGCCGATTCCAATGGCTACGCCTAAGATTGTAACGGCTGTTCTGAATTTGTTCTGGGTCATATTGTTGACCGCTAACGATATGATGTCGGCTGGTTTCATTGTGGTTGCTGTTCTGATATTTTGATAATTTCGCCGTCGGATAGTAGTACAGTTTTGTGCGAAACACGGTAGGCTGTTTCCCTGTCGTGTGTTACCATCACAATTGTAATGTTGTGCTTTGCGTTAAACATCTGCAGCAGCGACATTATTTCGGCAGATGTAGTGGTGTCGAGATTTCCTGTTGGCTCGTCGGCGAGTATCACTTTTGGTTTGTTGGCAAGAGCCCGCGCTATGGCTACCCGTTGAGCTTCGCCTCCCGAAAGTTCCGACGGATAGTGCAACGCCCGTTTGTATAGCCCCATATTGTATAGGAGTTCGCAAGCGCGTGGTTCGCGGAGATGTTTTGGGTATCCACTGAAGGCTAATGGCAGTTTTACATTGTCGATGGCGGTGCGCCAGGGTATTAGGTTAAACGATTGAAATATCATTCCTACGGTAAAAGTGCGATATTTGGCTAATTGTTTTTCGTTCATTTTCAGTATGTTGTCGCCGTTGTACAATACTTTCCCTTCGGCGTTAGTATCCATTCCGCCCAAGATGTTGAGCAGCGACGACTTGCCTGATCCTGACTTGCCCACAATCGATACAAACTCGCCTTCTTCAATGTCGATATTTATATCGCGCAGTGCAAAAATTTTGTTCTCTCCTTTCTTGTATATTTTAGAAAGTTTTTCTATTTTTATTAGTGCCAATTTTTCGTTTTTTTTGCTTGGTAAAATTACGAAATTTTTGTAATTTAGTGAAATAAAATTTTTAATTAATATGCAGTTTAAAGATTATTACAAAATTTTGGAGGTGGATAAGAATGCCACCGCAGAACAGATAAAGAAGGCTTACCGCCGTCTGGCTATGACATATCACCCCGACCGCAATCCTGGCGATGCTTCGGCCGAGGAAAAGTTTAAGGAGATAAACGAGGCTTACGACGTGCTTTCCGATGCCGAAAAACGTAAAAAGTTTGACCTTATGGCCGACGGCAAGGAAAATACCGATGATTTTTACACCCGTTCGTCGCAAAAAACTACTTCACATTCCGACGAAGGATGGTTTTCACGGTCAACTAAGGGCGGCTATTCGGAATTTTTCAACAACTTCTTCCGCAACAGCTCGTTTTTTAAGGGCGACAACTTTACAGGCAAGATTACAATTTCGCTCGAAGAGGCTTACAAGGGGTCAACCCGTATTATCAAGGTTCTCGGCAAAGAGTTGCGCATAAAAATTAAACCCGGTATCCAAGACGATACTCTATTGAAAATACCCGAACAAGGCTATCCTGGTGTTGCAGGCGGACGAAATGGCGACCTTTATGTGCGTGTGGGTGTTGATAACAAGAATCCGCTCTTTATCCGCCGTGGCGACGAGCTTTTCTCGGAGGTTTTTGTAGATATTTACACAGTTATGCTCGGTGGATACGTTATGATTTCTACTTTTAGCGGCAACATTAAAATTGCTATTCCCCAAGGCGTTGAATATGGTAAACAACTGCGTATCAAGGGTAAAGGTATGCCTGTGTACAATACTCCCGGCGTTTTCGGCGACCTTTTTGTGAAAATCAAATATGCATTGCCCAAAAATATTACAGAAAAGGAGCGCGGATTGATTGAGCAATTGCGCGAATTGAGAACTAATTATGTTAAAAGCAATTGATTTTTGCCGCAAATGTGTATATTTGCGGCAAATTTTTAACAACTAACTATGAAAAATATCAGAATTATTATTTCGCTGGCGCTTGCTTTGTGCGCTGGTACCGCTTCAGCTCAGTTCGAGGATTTTGAAGACGAGGAAAAAGCCACTGTCAAGGTTACTACTAACGGCGTAAAAGAAGAACGTGAATTTTTAGACAAGTTTGCTTTTGGTGGAAGTTTCGGCTTTGGCTTTACTTCTGATTTTGGCTATATTGAAACTGTCCCGTTTTTTGGATACCGTTTTAATGAATATGTAACCGCCGGAGCCACTGCTACTTATATGTATTCGTATTATAGCGACCCTTATTCCGTTATCGAAGATTTCGACAGCCATATTTATGGCGGCGGCCTTTTTGCCGATGTCTATCCGTTTAAATTTTTGGTGATTCACGCCGAAGCGCAAGCTTTGAATTTTCAAAACTATTCCGATGGCTATACGCTAAACCTTGATGCCGACCGTATGTGGGATATGCCAGTGATTCTCGGAGCGGGATACCACCAAAGTTTTACCGAAAGAATAGGTGTCAACTATTTGATTATGTGGAATTTTAATGATACCAAAGAACTGAAATACAATGTCTATAGTCCTTTGATAATGAGGATTTCGTTTGTATTTTAGAAGAATTCCACATCGTTGTCGTCGTCGTTGATATCGGGTGAGATGCCGTTGTTGAGTTCGGTATTCTCATCGTTGAGAGCCTGACGGTGCACAATACGCTCTGTTTCCATTGTGTAGCGGTCTTCGAGGCTCTTGAGGTTTTCGGCCTTGTTGATACGCAGTACATTGAGTGTGTTGTTGTCGAGTTTGGCGTATATGTTGTTGAGCTGGGTTACAATTTCGAGCATTATTTTCTCAAAGAAATCGTAGTATTTAACTTGCTCTACCGACGACTTGATTTCGCTTGAAAGGTTGAGACTGAGTTTTGAGTTTTCTATAAGTACGGTCTCGATTTTTTCGTTGTGTACCGAAATTGAATCAAGTATGCCGGCAATTTTTGACGAGAGCTCTTTAAGATTGTCGTTGATTTGGTTGCCGTCTTCCTCGTGGTTTATTTCCAAGAGTTTTTTGCTGATGTTTTGCGCCTGACGGAAAAATAGCGTTACATCGTTGAGATTTTCAGAGATGGTGTCGGTGAGTGCCCTAATCTCTTCGATAATACGGTTGATGCCTCGTTCGTCGTTTTTGCCGTCGAGTTTTTTGAGCACATCTTCTATTTTGCTTTCCAACGATGTGTGAACTTCTTGAATTTCGTAGATCTTGTCGTTTTTCTCCTCAATTGTTTGGCTAATGGTGTTGATTTCATCGCCAAAATCTTCGTTGGCAGCGATAAGACGTTTAAGAACGGTTGTAGTGCCTTTGAGATGGTCTTCAACGTCTTTGAAATAGCAGTCGGTGAGGTCGTTGTTGCCCACAAACTCGTTGCTGAGCTGCGAAATCACGCTCATATCTTCGCTGATGTCCCAGAATTTACGCATAATTACGGCAAATGCTTTTTGGTACTCTTTGTTGGTGTTGATAAGCTGAGCCACCTGAATGCCTGCTATGTCGCGTATTTGAAGAAACTGCTGAGCAGATTCTGAAAGGTCCATCTTGCCGTCGCTACCGGTTTTGATGTCCATAGCGGCAAGTTCCTTGATAATATTTTTGTGAGTAGCCTGCACGTGTTCCATTTTTTGACGGATAATGTCGTGGTATTGCAGGTTGGTGATTATCTTGTTGACGCTGTCGAAATAGTTCTGGGTGCGTTTGGTAAGTTCGGGAAGTTTTTGAGCTGCAACAGCTTGCTTGTTTTTGAGCATTATTATGCTGTCGTTGATCTGTCCTGTAACACGGTCGATGTCGAGAATGTTTTTCTTGCGGATTTCGATGAGTTTTCCCGACGAGAGGCGAGTTACGTTTTTTACCATCAACATCGATTCTGAAATTTTTGGGAGAATAATTTTCAGCTTGTTGATTTCGTCGGTGATGCTGTCGATGAGGTCGCTCACCTTTTTAATATTGTCGCTGTCGGAATATGCCACGTTAAGTTTTAAGTTAACGAGCAAGAAATTGAGTGTAAGTATGTTGAGGTTGAAGTTTTTGAGCGGAACAAACACAAGGTTGAGAGCGGTGTGCATTTTTTCCAATCCGCGTATGCTCTTTAAAATCTTGTTTTTGAGCATATTGATTTTGTTGTTGAGCGAATCTTGCAATCCAAGAAGCTCGTCGAAAAATTTTTCGTGAGCATCGCCAGCTATGATGTCGTATATCTGTTCGGTTTGACCCGAAATTACTTTTGCGTCTTTGTAGAATTTTTTGAGATAATTGTTCAACGAGAGAAAATCCTCTGCCGAACATTCGTTCAAAGCGGTGATTTTTACATCTATGTCGGAGAATACCAGTATTATCTCTTTTATTGATTTTTGCGATTGTTCGTCGTTTATGTTTTCCATTTGAGCGAGTTTTAGTTTCATTTTTACAAATATACGAAAAAAATACAATCATGGATATATTTTTTCCGTATTTTTTTACGTCAAAAAAAGTACCAAAGACGCAGGTTGTATGTTATTTTTTATTTGCCCGCAGTATCTTCTATTAGATATGTGTTGCGGTCGGCTGCTGATCGTGTTACAAGTTCGGCAGTAAATCCCGTTAAAAATAATTGCGCACCAAATATTATGGTTAGCAATCCAAAATAGAAAAGCGGACGGTCGGTCATTTGGTATTGATTCCATGCAAATTTGGCTATACTCAAATAGGTGAGAATGCCAAAGCCGATGAGAAAACTTAGCGAACCCAACAATCCAAAGAAATGCATAGGACTTTTGCCAAATTTGCTTACGATGCTAACTGTAAGGAGGTCGAGATAACCGTTTACAAAGCGTTCAAGACCGAATTTTGTAACTCCGTATTTGCGTTTGCGGTGCTGAACCACTTTTTCGCCAATGCGACGGAATCCAGCTTGTTTTGCCAGAACAGGTATGTAGCGGTGCATTTCGCCGTAAACTTCGATGCTCTTTACCACAGTGTTGCGGTAGGCTTTGAGTCCGCAGTTGAAGTCGTGAAGCTTTATGCCTGTTACCAAGCGAGCTGTAAAGTTGAATAATTTGCTTGGAACGGTCTTGCTTATAGGGTCGTAGCGTTTTTTCTTCCATCCCGACACCACGTCGTATTTTTCTTCTTTTACCATTCGGTAGAGCTCTGGAATTTCGTCGGGACTATCTTGCATATCGGCATCCATAGTGATTACAACATCGCCCTGAGCCTTTTTGAATCCTGTGTTGAGTGCGGCAGATTTGCCATAGTTGCGGCGAAATTTTACACCTTTTATATGATTATCTGTGGCAGACATTTTTTCTATGATTTCCCACGAGGTGTCGGTGCTGCCGTCGTCTACCATTATTACTTCGTAGCTAAAATTATTTTCGTTCATTACGCGAGTTATCCATTCGCGGAGTTCGGGCAATGATTCGTCTTCGTTGTATACGGGAACTATTACTGAAATGTCCATTGGTTTATTTTTTTTGCATTAGCGATAATCCTGCACTAATTGCGGAGAATAGTGCGGATATAAACATATTGTAAAATAAGTACGATATAATTGTCATAGGAATTTTCAAGGTTTCAATCATTGAGGTGGCGTTTTGAATATCTTGTTCCGAAAGCATTTGCATTTGCTGTATCATTTGAATGCTTTGTTCGGTGATGGTGTCTAACGCTGTGGTATGCAGGAATTTTAAGTCGATTACCAAATAAAGCGAGTTGATAAGCGATGCTCCCATGCCACATATAAAACCGTGGAATGCCGATTGCATAAATGATGTCTTGTTGGGCAGGAGCAACATTGTCCAGGCTTTTTGTCCTATCAAAATACCGATCGACATCACTACATATATTAATATTCCTCCAAACGCCACTTTGCCAGTAACCAATTCTGTAAGAAATGAGGCAAGTGCCATTGCTGCGCCGGTGATAGCTCCGTAGGTGAGTGAGTGCCGTAAAAAATCTATTTTTGTGGGTTGTTGCATATTGTTTTTTTAGTTTCGGTGTGCAAAGGTATAAATTAAACCAAAAAAATCACTAACTTTACAACCGAAATAATCAACATAGAAAAATTATGGCAAAAGTTTTTAAACATCTGCCGCATTTGGTGTTAATAGCTTTGATAATTGCGGCGGCTTTTTGCACGGGTTGCAAATATAATGATGCGGAAAATCAACAAAAGATTGATTCGCTTCGCAATGATAGTATTCAAAAGGCGCAACTACTTAAAATAGATACTTGTACGGCATATTTCCGCCGTCACACATGGGCAGATAAAAAACACAATATCACTTTCGACCGTATAGAAATTCTTTCGGATAGTGCTGCAATTGAATATGCCGCCACAAGGCACGGCTTTGAGGGTAGAAAAAACATCGTCATCAATCTTGAACCCACTACTGCCACTATGGCTATTACTGATAGTACTGAAATATTGGTAGTTAATCCGGCTTTTAAATTGGGAAAATCCACAACCCTCTATATCAAAGGCAGCGTAAACGATATTGCTGATTTTGGATATAACACCATTATTAAAATTGTTACTCAAAATAAGAATATTCTATACCTTCAACAACTCGACATTGAATTATGACACCGCGCCTACGCTGTAAATCTCTTCGATGAGGGCGGCGTATTTTTCGGTAACGGCTTTGCGTTTAAGTTTCTGTGTCTGTGAAAGTTCGCCGGTTTCTGCACTCCAAACGTCAGGAACAAGGCGGTAACGCTTAACCTCTTCGTGCTTGCCGTTGAGCTTGTTGATACGTTTTACTTCGCTGTCGATAAGGGCAACAATTGTTGGGTTGGAAATTATCTCTTCGTTTGATGAGTATTTTACTCCTGCCTGTGCCAAATAAGCTGCAAGTTCCTCAAAGTTAGGCGAAATCACTGCGCTTGCAAATTTTTGGTTTTCGCCCACAATCATTATTTGCGAAATGTATTTCGACTCTTTAAACTTGCCTTCAAGCATTTGAGGAGCAATATATTTGCCTCCTGAGGTTTTGAAAACGTCTTTTTTGCGGTCGGTGATGTGCAGACAATTGCCTGCCGAAATATAACCTATGTCGCCGGTGCGGAAATATCCGTCTTCGGTGAAGACCTGAGCTGTGAGTTCGGGATTTTTGTAGTAGCCTTTCATCACGTTGGGACCCTTTACAAGTATTTCGCCATCTTCGTCGGTCTTAACATCTTCGTTGCTTACAATGGGACCAACCGAGGTGAACTTGTGTCCGCCTTTGCCAGGAACTGAGTGCGCAATAATGGGCGAGGTTTCGGTAAGTCCATATCCCTCTTGCACTTTGATACCAGCTGCCCAAAGCAGACGGCTGAGCGAAATGGGCAACGCAGCACCGCCACAGCCAAAGAATTTCATTGCGCCACCAAAATAGTATTTGCGCCAACGACGATAGACAAACGCATCGTAAACGCGGTTCATTATGTTGTAAATTAAACCGTTAGCGTTGTAATGCTCAAAACGGTAGCCTGCTTCTACTGCGCGGTCGAACATTTTTTTGCGCCAGCCTGTAAGCTTTGCGCCCTCTTTCATAATGTTTTCGATAATCTTTTCAGCAATGCGGGGAACGGTGTTGCAGCCGTTGGCGTGAATGTCGCAGATGTCGCGGACAATAGTTCCGAGGTTTTGCGCATAGTAGATTCCTATGCCGTTGTATTGGTACATATAGCAGAAACAGCGTTCGTAAACGTGGCAGAGGGGCAGTATCGAGATGATTTTGTCTTTGCCCTGCTCCAACGCGCCAATTACGTTGCTTGCTGCTGTAAAGTTGCTTACAAAATTCTTGTGGGTGAGCATCACGCCCTTTGAAAGTCCTGTTGTGCCTGATGTGTAGATGATTGACACCACGTCGTCTTCGTTGACCGATGCTTTGATGTTTTCAAGTTCTTTCTCGTAATAAACCTTGCTTTTTTCGCCGAGAGTCAAAACTGTCTCCATATTTTCAACGCCTTCGACTTCGGCAAATGAAAACACCTTTTCTATTGTTTTGATTTTTGGCACCACCGACGACATACGACGGTAAGCCGCAGCGTCTGCCACAAACACCATTTTGCACTCGCAATGGTTGAAAATATATTCGTAATCGTCGGCACCAATGGTGGGATATACAGGCACGTGGATAGCACCTGTTTGCGCAATCGCCATATCCACAAAGTTCCATTCGGGACGGTTGTTGGATACAGTTACCACAGTGTCGCCTTTTTTGATGCCGAGAGCCAACAGACCGTAACTCAATAGGTTAACCTTATTGCGATAATCGTTGTAACTATATGTGCGCCATCCGTTGCCCGAAACTTTGCAGGCAAGAGCGTCGTTGCGATTGTATTTTTCGCAGCAATAGTCCAAAAGGTCGAATATTCTTTTTACGTCTGTCATAGCTTAATACTTTATTATTTTTTGTTTCTTAAAAACACTCGGTCGATTTTTTTTATTACGCTGCAAAGGTATTATAATTTTTCGAATTTGAAAAATATTTATTTCAAAAATTTTTCTTTAATTAATGTTAAATATTTTATTATTAGTTATTTATCTTGGTGTAAAATTATAAAGATTTTTAGAATATTAATTTTCTGCAAACAAAAGTCGAAATTTTTTAACGTACTATTTTGGACTTCAAAAATCTTTCGGTCGAAAAAATCGGAGTGTAAAATCCTAAGCAAAATGTTTTTTTATACAAAAAAATACGATATTTTTGCAGTCGAAAGTGCATAAATATACACCTTATGAACAGCAAGCAAAACCGCATATCTATTATTAGTCAGATAATTGAGAGCGAAACAGTGCGCTCGCAAAACGACATAATCGACCGCCTTCGCGAACGCGGCATCACACTTACCCAAGCAAGTCTCAGCCGCTATCTCAAAGAGATTCAGGCTTCGCGCATACCCGACGGCAACAACGGATATATTTATAAAATTCCGCCCGAAGCCGCCAAATCTACCGCCGTGCTCAGCAACGAAGTGGTTTCGGTAGAGTTTTCGGGCAACAATATGGCAGTGTTGAAAACCATTTCGGGCTATGCCAACGCTGTTTCGGCACAGATAGATGCCAAAATGCTTCCTCCCATTGCCGGCACCATCTCCGGCGACGACACCATCCTTATCATCATCCGCGACGGCTTTTCAAAACGTCAGGTAAAGGATTATCTCGTTAGAGAATTTCAATATATCAAGAATAAGTTTTTGAATGAATAAATAATATACAATGAAACTTTGGGACAAAGGTTTTGATACCGCCGAATTTGTAAACACTTTTACTGTCGGCAAAGACCGCGAGATGGATCTTTATCTCGCTGAATATGATACTCTCGGCTGTATGGCTCACGCTCAGATGCTCTCTGAATGCGGTCTCCTGAGCAAGGACGACAATGCCAAACTGCAAGCCGAACTTAAAAATATTTACAAGACCGCCTGCGACGGCAAATTCACCATTGCCGACGATGTGGAAGATGTGCACTCGCAAATCGAGTTTATCCTTACCGAAAAACTCGGCGACCCTGGCAAGCGTATTCACACCGCCCGCAGCCGCAACGACCAAGTGGTAACTGCGGTAAGACTTTTTACCCGCGCCAAACTGCAAAAAATTATCGAAACCGTAAAAGGCGTTTTCGACACCTTTATATTATTAAGCGAAAAATACAAAAATGTGCTTCTGCCCGGATATACGCATTTGCAAATTGCTATGCCGAGCAGTTTTGGACTTTGGTTCGGATGCTATGCCGAAAGTCTTGCCGACGATATTTGGACACTTCTTTCGGCTTGGAAAATCAACAATCGTAATCCTCTCGGTAGCGCGGCTGGATATGGTTCGTCGTTCCCGATTGATCGTCAGCGCACTTCTGATTTGCTCGGTTTTGATTCACCCGACTACAATTCGGTTTACGCACAGATGACCCGCGGCAAGGTGGAGACCGTGGTGGCAACCGCTTTGGCTCAGGTGTCGCAGACTTTGGCTAAATTTGCCGCCGACTGCTGCTTGTTTATGAGTCAGAACTTTAAGTTTATTTCCTTACCCAAGGAATACACAACTGGCTCATCGATTATGCCTCACAAAGCCAACCCCGACGTGTTTGAACTTATGCGCGGTTACTGCAACAAAATCAGCGTGTTGCCTTTTGAACTCAACCGCATTACCGGCAATCTTACTTGCGGATATTTTCGCGACCTTCAACTCTTAAAAGAGAGTTATCTGCCTGTGTTTGAGCGTATGCAGATGTGTTTGGATTTTATGGAATTTATTCTTCCAAAAATCCAGCCTCGCGAAGATATTCTCAAAAACGAAATGTATCAGCCCATTTTCACCGTTGAGGCATTAAACGAAATGGTGGTGCAAGGCGTGCCATTCCGCGATGCCTACAAAGAGGTAGGTCATCAGGTGTTTGAAGGTAAATTCCATTGGGATAAACCTTTGAACCATACACATATAGGTAGTATTGGCAATCTTTGCAACGATAAAATTCAGGCACAGTTCAACAGCGTGTTTAAGCAATTTGAATTTGAAAAAGTAGCGCAAGCCATTGCAAGCCTTACAAAATAATTTTTTTGACGGTAATATACTTATTGTCATAAGTTTATATTGCCGTCTTTTTTTTTATTAAAAAAAACTCCAAAAAAGTTTTTAGAATGCAAAAACATTTATACTTTTGCACTCGGAGTAAGTCTTATTCGACCAGCTCCTGCAAACTCCCCCAGGATCGGAAGGTAGCAAGGGTAAGCGGTTGTAGCGGTGCGTTTTAAGGAGCTTGCTCCTTTTTTTATATCTATTAAATCCTAATCCTATGCCACAGTCAGCACCCACAGTCCAGAATAAAGATGCCTATATGGTTTACCGTGTTGGCGGACATCTTTACGCTGCGCCTGTGAATTGTGTGCTCGAAGTTGTACTTACCGAATCTCTTATTTCTTTGCCTGATGCTTCAACGTATATTGCTGGTATAGCCCATTTTAGAGGTAAAGTAATTCCTATTATTGACACAGTTAAACGTCTTGCATTGCCTTTCAATGGTGATAATTCCTATTCTTATATAGTGGTGTTTGAGGTAGAAGTGGATGGCATAAACCGTACTTTTGGAGCTCTTGTAAGCAAAGTGCTTTCGGTGGGTGAATATTCGCGTGCTGAGATCCGCGAGGTGGATGTTATGCCTTCGGATATTGGCTCACCTTCATATATTAAAGGTATTATTGAGCACGACAACGAATACATAATTGTGGTTTCACCTGCAAAGTTTATTTCAAACGAAGATTATTCCAATATTACCAACAATGTTTCAGAAAATTAAGCTGTTATGCGTGTTTGCCGTTTTGTGCGTCACAGGTTGTACTAATAATTCTAATTCTGGCAAATACATTATGGTTCAAGGTTTTGCGCAAGGAACCACTTGGCATATTACTTACAAAAGTTTTAACGGCGAAGACCTCACACCGCAGATTGATTCTATTCTTGCCGCTTTCGACCTGTCAATGTCGGCTTACAACAAAGAGTCGCAGCTAACCAAAATCAACAACAACGATACTTCTATCATAGTAGACCGTTTTTTCAAAGAGATTTTTGATAATTCGCTACACCTTTACAATATAAGCGGTAAGGCGTTTGACCCTACGGTTTCGCCCTTGGTTTCGCTTTGGGGGTTTGGTAAACATAAAGATATGCGCCGTCCTTCGCAAAATGAGATTGACAGCGTTCTCGACTTTGTTGGACTCGACAAGGTTACTATTCAAAACGGTCGTGTAATCAAGTCTGATCCCCGTATCACGTTGATTTTTAACGCAAATGCGCAGGGATACAGCGTTGACGAGGTGGCGCGTTGGTTTGATTCTCTTGGCTATACCGATTATCTTGTGGAGATAGGAGGGGAGGTTTTTGCCAAGGGCGTAAACGCATCTGTGCAGCCGTGGCGCGTGGGAATCGACAGACCTATCGACGGCTCTACCGAAGAAGACCGCGTTATTCAGGCGGTAGTTTCGCTCTCTGGTAAATCGCTTTGTACATCAGGCAATTACCGTAATTTTTTTGTAGAAAACGGAGTAAAATACACTCACGAGCTCGACCCCGTTACGGGCTATCCAAAGCGCGACAGTCTTTTGAGCGTGGCAGTGATTGCCCCCGATGCTGTTAATGCCGACGGACTTGCCACCACAGTGATGGTGCTTGGATTGGAAAAAGGTTTCCGACTGTTGGATTCTTTGCCCGATACCGAGGGTTATTTCATTTATGCAACTCAAGACGGCAGTTTTGCCACTACTCAAACCTCAGGATTTGTTGCCGAGGAGTTGTAGGTGCAAAAAAAACGTGGCCAGAGGGGGGATTCCGACCACGAAAAACAAAAAAAAATTAATTATGAATTCTAACCTTTTTTACAAATAAGTCTTTAAGATATTGCTGCGAGAAGTGCTTCTAAGTTTGCGGATTGCTTTTTCGCGTATCTGACGGACACGCTCTCTTGTCAATCCAAATTTGTCGCCAATTTCTTCGAGACTCATTTCTGGAACACGGATACCGAACGAAAGTTTCAATATAGTTCTCTCTCTTTCTGTAAGAGTAGATAATGCTCGTTCGATTTCCTTGTTGAGCGATTCGCTCATAAGACCGCTGTCGGCCTTAACCGCGTCGGCATCAGCGAGCACGTCGATAAGGCTACCTTCTTCGCCTTGCACAAACGGAGCGTCGATACTTGAATGTTTGCCCGAAAGCCTCATAGCGTCTGCCACCTTCTCGGTGGGGAGGTCGAGCATCTGGCTAAGTTCTTCTACAGATGGTCTGCGCTGGTATTTCTGTTCAAATTCTGATACGGCCTTGTTGTACTTACTTAACGAACTTACCTGGTTCAATGGCAGGCGCACGATACGTGACTGTTCGTTGATGGCTTGCATTATCGACTGACGGATCCACCAAACAGCATAAGAGATGAACTTAAAACCACGCGTTTCGTCAAACTTTTCTGCGGCTTTGATCAATCCGAGGTTTCCTTCATTAATAAGGTCGGGCAAGTTTAGTCCTTGATTCTGGTACTGTTTTGCCACCGATACCACAAACCTCAAGTTTGCTTTGGTGAGTTTCTCTATGGCCGACTGGTCGCCACGCTTAATGCGTTGTGCAAGTTCCACTTCCTCTTCCACTGAGATTAACTCGTATTTGCCAATTTCTTGCAGATATTTGTCTAATGACGCGCTTTCGCGGTTGGTAATTGATTTGGTAATCTTTAACTGTCTCATACTCTTTTTTACTATACATCTTTCTATTTAACGAAAGAGCATTTCTTTTGTTACCAATCATAATGATTTTTTTGCAAAAAATAATAATACTTAACATTTTGGAAATCTTAGTGTTTCAGTGTATTTTATACTTAATTTATTGTAATGAATAGTTGCTAAAATTCTACTCTAATTTTAAGTTTTGATTATTTTTTATTTTAAAAAAATATTTTTTTATCTGTGCCAATTTTTTTTTACATTTGCCACAAACATTTTTGCGGCTTTTGACGCCGCCTTTTTTGCAACAAAATAATTCAAAAATGTCAGACGATATCAAGGACGAAAACAACAATAATCTGCCGGCTAATGCCGATAAGGACGAACGTATAAGCGGAGGCGTACAAAATCACTTGCAACTGAAATCAGTTTCAGGTATGTTTAAAAATTGGTTTATCGATTACGCCTCGTATGTAATTTTGGAACGCGCTGTGCCAGAAATCGACGATGGATTAAAACCTGTGCAACGTCGTATTCTACACGCTATGAAACGCTTGGACGATGGTCGTTTCAACAAGGTGGCTAATATCGTAGGTTTTACCATGCAGTATCACCCTCACGGCGACGCTTCTATTGGCGATGCGCTTGTACAGCTCGGACAGAAGGATTTGATGATTGAAACTCAGGGAAACTGGGGCAACATCCTTACAGGCGATAGCGCAGCCGCTCCCCGTTACATTGAGGCTCGTCTTTCAAAACTTGCATTAGATGTGGTGTTCAACCCCAAAACCACGCAGTGGAAACTATCTTACGACGGCCGCAACAAAGAGCCTATAACTCTGCCTGTTAAGTTTCCGCTTTTGTTGGCTCAGGGCGTTGAGGGTATCGCAGTAGGTCTTTCGTCCAAGATTCTTCCTCACAATTTCAACGAATTGATGGATGCGTCGATAGCTTATCTCAAAGATGAGCCTTTTGAACTTTTTCCCGATTTCCCAACGGGTGGATCTATCGATGTGTCAAAATATAACGACGGTGCACGCGGCGGTAAACTCCGCGTCCGTGCTAAAATTGAAAAAATTGACAAGCGCACTTTGGCTATCACCGAAATTCCATACAGCACTACTACTGAGAGTCTTATGGAATCTATTGTGTCGGCTAACGAGAAAGGAAAAATTAAAATTAAGAAAATTGAGGACAAAACTGCCGCCGATGTGGAGATTGTGCTCAACCTCAATCCCGACGTTTCGCCCGACGTTACTATCGACGCTCTTTACGCCTTTACCGATTGTGAAATTTCGCTTTCGCCAAATTCGTGTGTGATTGTAGACCGCAAGCCTAAGTTTATGAACACGTCAGAAATCCTCCGTCATTCGGTGGATAAGACCGTTGAACTGCTTTCGCTCGAACTTAGAATTTTGCTTGGCGAACTTGCCGACAGCTGGCACGATGCTTCGCTCGAAAAAATATTCATCGAAAACCATATTTACAACCTTATCGAAGATTGCGAAACTTGGGAGGCTATTGTTCAAACCATCGACACCGCTCTCGAACCGTTTAAGCATTTGCTCAAAAAGCCTGTTACTATCGATGATATTACCCGCCTTACCGAATTGAAAATCAAGCGTATTTCTAAATACGACGCTTTTAAGGCTGATAATTATATCAAGAGTCTCGAAAAGCAAATGGAGGAGGCTCAATACAAACTTGAACACATAATTGATTATGCCATAGAGTATTACACCAATATCAAAAACAAATATGGCAAAAACCGTACTCGCCGTACCGAAATCAAAAATTTCGACAATATTGTGGCTAAAGAGGTGGTTGTGGCCAACGAAAAACTCTATGTAAACTGGGATGACGGTTTTGCAGGTATGGGTCTTAAAAAAGACGAGTTTATCTGCAACTGCTCTAATTTGGACGATGTTATTGTTTTCCACCGAAACGGAAAATACACTATCTCAAAGATTTCCGACAAGTTCTTTATAGGCACCGACGCTATTTATGTAAATGTGTTTAGAAACAACGACGAGCGTACTATCTACAACGTTATTTATCGCGATGGTGCTACTGGTATCGCATATGCTAAACGATTCAATGTTAAGGGTATAACCCGCGACAAGGAGTACGATGTAACACAAGGTTCGCCTATGAGCGAGGTGCTCTATTTTTCGGCTAACGCCAATGGCGAGGCTGAAACTGTGAAGATTCTGCTCAAGGCTCGTGCTAAACTCAAAAAACGTTCATGGGAATACGATTTCGGCACTCTCGGTGTTAAAAACCGTGCCTCTATGGGTAATATCGTTACTAAATATCCTATTCACAAGATTACTAAGGTAGGTTCGGGCGTAAGCACCCTCGGAGGTTTGAAAATATGGTTCGACACCTCTGTGATGAGGCTCAATACCGATGAACGCGGCGATTATCTTGGCGAATTTGCAGGCGACGACCGCATTGTGGCTGTTACCCAAAACGGCTACTACCGCATCACTGGGTTCGACCTCTCCACTCATTTCGACGACGACACAGTGCTTATTCGTAAATTTAATCCAGAGTCTACCATTTCGCTCGCATATTATGATGCTGACCTCGGTTTCGGATACCTTAAGCGTTTTACTTTTGAACTATCTGAAAAAGAGCAGTTCCTACTTGGCGACAATACCGCAAGCAAGATGTACGACATCACCGACGACTATGCTCCAAACCTTGTGGTGTCGTTCGGTGGCAAAAATGAGGGACGTCCAGCCGAAACTATTGATGCCGTTGAGTTTATCGGCGTAAAGAGTTTCCGTGCCCGTGGCAAACGTGTAAGCATCTACGAGGTTGCCGATATGAAATTTGAGCATAATCCCAACGCCGAACCTCCCGAAGAACCAGATACTGACCCCGATAGCAATCCTGAGGGTTCAACAGTGGAACTTATCGAAGGCAACGGTGACGATCCAGATTTTGAGATAATACGTCCCGGTGAGGAAGCTCAGATTTCGTTAGACTTTGAATCATAAGACATTATCCGACAAAAAAAGACAACCCTTTGTAGGGTTGTCTTTGTTGGAGAAAAATAAAAAAACAAAAAAATATGATTCTTAGTTTTTGAAGTATCGGAATATTATTTTTGTTTGGTGATATACTTTTTGCTTGCCCATCCGGGAACAACAGCCTTAATTTTAAACATATTCTCCTGCTGTTCAAGGATGTTGAATTTAACGCCCTTGTTGAGGCTGCTTACAAGACGTTTGGTTTTCTTTTCGTCGCTGTAAAGCATAGCGTTGTCGGAGATGAGTTCGCCATCGTAATCACTGTCAGAGTTGTCTTGCTCTACAAACTCTTTGTCAACCCAACCAGATATTTCGCGGAGAATATTGTACCATTCGCCATCTTCGCCCACTATGTAGACGAATGTGCCAGCGGGAATCGGGCTTGATTTGAGCGCTGCGTTGCTGCTGGGTTCTGTTCTGAAGTTGAGTTTTACGGTTACCTTGCCCAAAACGAGAGCTGAAGCAGCCGACTCTTCCATAGCGTGAGCAAAGAGGTCGTTGATGCTGATATTCTTTTTAGCGAGCACTTCGGTACGCAACTCATCGAGAGGAAATGCTGGACCTGGGTCGCATTTACGTCCGGGAGCTATTTCTTCGTGTCCAAGAATTTCTTTGATCGGGTAAGCGTTGCAGAGAGCTATGCAAATTTCCTTAACAGCTTGAATTTGAGCATCGGTATATTTATACCAATAGTTCATTTTGGTAACGCTGTTGCGGTGTTTGCCTACAAATACTTTGCTTTCGGGGGTGGCAGTCTTTTTCTCTTTTTTGGCTTCCCACCATGTGTAGTATTTGCCGTCGATTTTTTGCAAATACCCGGGGTTGGAGATTTCAATACCGATAGAGAAGTTGTTGTACGACGAACGTCCGCCATACGAACTTGTTCCTGCGTGTACAGCTTTGCGGTTGAAGTCTACCATTTGGGTAACAGAGCCGTCTTCGCTTACTACCATATGTGCCGATGTGGTGGCAGTTTTTGCAGAAAATAGTTTAACTGTGGCTGCGCCACTTGCACCTGCTGTATAGTGGATGATGATTGCATCCGGTTTCATTTCGGCGGTTCTGTTCCATTTGGTGGCTTGTACAAATGAAACGTTGTCGCCTACTAATCTGTGGTTTTTTACTTCCATAATATTATTTTTAGCATTTTTAATTACACCGCCAATTTACAAAAAAAAACTTTACGTGTATGTTTTTTTTAGTATTATTTTATAAAAAATTCTTTAAATACATTTTTTATGTTGAAATGGTCGTAAACGCCGCATAGTTCGCGGGCAGAGTGCATCGCTAATATAGGTGTTCCCACGTCTACGCTCTTGATGTCAACCTGTGTTGACGAAATGCTGCCGAGAGTGGATCCTCCGGCGAGGTCGGCTCGGTTGGTGAAACGCTGTATTGGTGATCCTGCCGACTGTGCCAATGCCGCAAATACCGCTGCTGATTCGGCGTCGGTGGTGTATTTTTGATCTGCGTTGTACTTGATAACTGGTCCGTGGTTGATGATAGGATGGTTGGTGGGACACGAATATTCCGCATAGTTAGGATGCAAGGCGTGTGCTGGGTCGGCAGATATTAAAAACGAGTTGTATACCGCCCTCATGTACTCTTCCTTGTCGCCGTTGAGTTTGTAGATGATGCGCTCCATTACATTTTTTAAGAATGGCGAACCTGCTCCTTGGCGTGTTCTGCTGCCTACTTCCTCGTTGTCGAAACATGCCACCATCTGTGTAGCGTTGATTACTGGGCTGGTGAATAGACTCTCCATAGCGGCGTGAATCATTGACAGGTTGTCGAGTTTGGGCGAGAGTATAAATTCGTTGTTGGCTCCTACGAGTGTGCCTTTTTCGGTGTCGTAGAGTGTAAGGTCAAAATCTAAGATATTGTCGGGCGATGTGTTGAGCTCTGAGGCTATAAGGTCAACGAGGTAGTTGCTGTTTTCCAACGGAGATTTTACGCATGTAAGCAACGGTTGCACGTGCTGCTGTGGATTTATAGCTACGCCGTCGTTTACCTTGCGATTGAAATGTATTGCAAGGTTTGGTATTACGAGCAGGGGACGTTTGGCGTTGTACTGTCGGATTTCGGGTTTGAATGGGTTTTTGCTTTTGAGTGCAACTCGTCCTGCGATAGAGAGCGGACGGTCGAACCATGAGGAGAGTATCGCTCCACCGTAAACTTCGGTGTTGAGTTTGAGGTAACCCCCTGTGGTGATTTCTGGTGCTGGCTTAATTTTGATACAAGGAGAATCGGTATGAGCGGCTATTATTCTGAATCCGTCGGTTTCGGGTGCGCCCATTCCCACTACAAATGTTATCAGCGATGTGTCGTTTTGAGAAACAAAGTAGCGGCCTTCTTTTTCGATGTTCCATTCTTCGGTGAGGCTCAGTTCTTTGAATCCTTTTCGTAGAAGGGCAGCCTTGATATTGCGTGTGGCGTGGAATGTGCTGGGACTGTATGATATAAAGTCTATCAGGTCGTTGGCAAATTCTTGCTGTTCGTCTAATCCTTTTTTCATTATAGTATAAATGTGTGTTTGCGGTTATTACATTTTGAATCCAATTACGAGAATGTCGTCGGTTTGATCTGTTTTTCCGTCCGACATCCATTTTTCAATGGTGGAGTTGAGGCGTTCTTTTTGCTCTTGGGCAGATAGTGTGTGTATTTCGAGCAGTAGTTCGCGCATGTGCTTAATCATAAACTTGCGGCGTGTAGGACCTCCGAACTGGTCTTGGTATCCATCCGAAAACATATAGTACCAAGTGCCGGGTTCGATAGGAATCTCGTTTTTGGTGTAATGAAAATCTTCTTCGATCTGGTCGCCGCCGATGCCTTGTTTGTCGGGTTTGATGGTTGTGAGCTGACCTTCTTTGTTGATGTATATCAGCGGGTTTTTAGCACCTGTAAATTCTACTACATTGCGTTTTTTGTCGATAGAGCACAGTGCCATATCCATACCGTCGTGATTTTCGGTTTGGTCTTGGTTGAGCGCCTTGCGGATGTAACGGTTCTGGTGTGTAAGAATGTTGTCGCTCTCAACAATGCCTTTGCTAACGAGTGTTGTAAGAATTTCGGCTCCCACCATACTCATGAATGCTCCTGGCACTCCGTGACCCGTACAGTCGGCTGCTGTAATGATAATGCGGTCGGGTGTTTCGGCAAACCAGTAGAAGTCGCCGCTGACAATATCACGCGGACGGAATAGTATAAAGTGCTCGGGAAGAGCCTCTTTGATGCGGCTTTCGAGCGGAAGCATGGCTTTCTGTATTCGGCTGGCATAGTTGATACTGTCGGTGATGCTCTTGTTCTTTTCGGTGATTTCTTTGTTTTTTTCGACAATTTCGGCAGTGCGCTGACTTACAATTTGTTCGAGGCGTTGTTTGTCTTTCAAAAGTTTGCGGAAATAAATTTTGATGATTACCCAAATCAAAGCGGCAAACGCAAGCACATAAAGGATATAAGCCCAGATGGTCATATACCACGGTGGCAACACTGTAAACTGTATGTGAGCCACTTCGCTTTCGTGTCCGAAAAAGTTGCGGGCTTTTACCATAAAGGTGTATGTGCCAGGCGAAAGGTTGTTGAACTCTTTGAAATTTTCGCTTTTCCAATCGCTCCAGCCAGCGTCGTTGTGTTCAAGATAGCATTTAAATTTGGTTTCTTCGGGATATTCGTAAGAGTTTGCGCCAAACTCAAATTTTACACCGTTGAAATCGTATGGGAGGGTAATTTTTAATGTTGCTGTTTGAGCAGAGTCGGCATAGCCTTCGTCGGTAGTAAACACGCCGCCAAACAATAGCGAATCGTTGGTGATTGTTTCCATTCTGCGGATAAACGATTTAAAGGGTATATCGAATCGTTTTTGCAGTTTTGAATCGTAGTGGAGCAGCTCGTCGTCGCAACCAATCAGGTAGCAGCTGTCGGTTATGTCTTTGATGGTTTTAAACCTTGTGGCATAAGGCACAAACAGCCTTGTGTTTTGTTTTGAGCTGTCTAAACCGTCGAAATAGCCAAATCTTGTTTCGCTTTTGGCGTTTTTGCGGGGCTGCATATAGGTAACCCAAATTTTGCCGTATTTGTCTTTGTTTATGTAATATGATTCTATTTTGCTGTCGAACAGTGCATTATACTTGGTATACTCTACAAAGACATCGTTTTTCTTGTCGTAAGTATAAAAGCCTTGCTGTGTGGCAACAATAATGTCGTTGTCTATTTTGAAAACGTAATTGCCCATAGATGATGGTAATCCGTCGTGTTCGTCGTATTGTTTCACTGTAATCACTTTGGTGTACGCCGAGTCGAGAATAAGTTTGTAGAGTCCTGTCTCTTTTTTTGATACCCAGAAGAAACCGTCAGGGTCTTCTTCTATGTGGCGTGTTTCCACATCGAATCCGTTTACACTTGTGCGTTTTTCCCAATTGCCGTTTGGTTTTTTCTCGTAGATGGCAAGTCCGCCAATGCATCCGCCGATGAGCAGGTCGGGGTGCTTGATAGAGCGTATCACTGGACGCACCACCTGGCTTGACGATTCGGCAGAATAGCTTTCACCGTTGGCATTGATGCCTATTACGCCTTTGCCAGTGCCGCAGATAATCTGGTCGTCGATAGTGTTGATGGTGTTGATAGTGTTGTTTTGTGTCTTGTCGGTAGGGAAGGCTATTGGCTGAAAAGCGTCGCCGCCACGGGCAAGGTCGCTGTTGCGAATTCGCAAAAGACTGTTTGCTCCTATGTATATATCATCGTTGACACAGCCTATTGCAGATACTTTTTTGATACCAACGTGGATTGTGGATATGGGCGAGTATATGTCAACGTAGGCAATGCCGTTGTTGGTGAGTAGCCACAAGCCACCTTCGGGCGATTGGTATAGGTTGATAATTTGATTGTGGCACAGTCCGTATGTTTGATTATAACGGTTGATTTCGTTGAAATTGTGGTCGGTGATTATTACGCCTTGTTTAAGTGTGCCAAATGCATAGTAGCCTCCGAGGATTTTTTTGGCACAATAAAGGTCTGATCGTATAAGTTCTTTGTTGAGCGGAAAATCCAATGGCGTTAGCTTGTTGTCTTTGTAAATCGAAATGCCGAGTTTTTTTGTGGCGAGTATCATTCCGCCGTTTTGTTCTCCGAGAATTTCTACCACTTGGTTGTCGGGTATTGTGTCGGTGCCGTCTAATGGTACAATTGGTTCTTCGGGACGGTTGAAAAATTCGCAATATCCTTTGTCTGACTGATTTAAGTAGATGTGTCCGTTAAATTTGGTGATGTACGAAAAAACGTTTGTGCCTTCGGCGGGCAACGATATTACTTTGATAGTTGTGTCACCGTCGTAGAGCATCAGTTGTCGTGTGGCGCAAAACAATACTTCGTTGTTTTCGGTAACTGTTATGCCGTATACTTTTATGCTGCGGTACTTTTCGGGAAGAAGATTTAACAAAGATACATATTCCATAGTGCCGCTGCTGTCGGGGCTAAGGTATCCGATGTCGGAGTTGCCGCCTACGTATACTCTGCGGCCGTCGTTGCTGAGCGCAAGGGCAAGAGCCGATGAGTTTTTAGAAGTGCTTATTGTTCGCCAGCTTACTCCGTCGTATTCCAAAATACCTTGTGTGTTGGCTATGTAAAGTAGGCCACGGAAGTCTTGAACCGCGCACCAATTCTGTTTGCTCGAATTGTAATCTTCGGGCAGATAGTTTTTGATGTATTGCGTACCTATATGCTTTATGGTTTGCGCCGAAAGGGTGCTGATGCTCATTATGAGCGCAAGTATAAGTGTTGCAGTGTGTTTCATTATTGTAGCATTTTTTAAAAGCGTTAAAAAAACAAGAACGCTTAGATAGTTCAAAGATACAAATATTTTGCAACTTTTGGTTGTTTTTGTATATATTTTAACAAAAAAAAGATTTTTTGCATAGCAAAAAATCTTTTTTTTAATCTTTGGTGTTTTCAAACGGCTATTTGTCGCTGCTATAAATGTAACTACCGTTGATGTCGGCTATGCTGTAGTCGATTTTGTCGGAGGGAGTGAGAGTGGTTTTTGCACTGCCTTTTAATGTGGGCACGCATATAGTTTGAGCGTTAACTTTGGCAGGATATATTGAGAAAATTGGGGTTTTGCTGTTCATCGGTGATGCTGAAATAGAGTTGTCGATAGATAGTATGGCAACGTCGCCTTCTGATTTGAGGTCTATCTTGTTGGCGTCTGATGATAGCGATTTGTAGTTGCATACCGCTATAACTTTGCCTGAGGCGAGTGTAATGCCAGATATGTTGCCTTCGATTTTAAACGACCCTTTCTTTGTAGCCGACTTGGCGGCAAAGTCGGCAGTTGCAACTTCGGCATCTTCTACACCAGCAGCTGAGTTGAGTTTAGTGCCTTTAAAAATTGTTGTAACCTGCTCGTTTACGTCGTCGTATGCCGATGCAATAGGAATGAGTGGAATATTGAAATCAACTTTTGCGGTTAGTTTGCCTGTTTCGTCGTATTTGGCGGTTTGTGTTTTGTTGCCTGAGTTGTCGGACGTTACGGTAGTGGTAACGTATATTCCACCTTCGCCTGGAATTACTGTTACAACCATATTCTGTCCAGCTGGTGAGTTTGTTATGTTTCTAAGCCAAAGTACTTTGCCTTCAATGTCTGTTTTGGCAACAAAACCTGTGGCTGCAGTAGATGTGGTTTTGCGGAATCCGCATGAATAACGGTTTCCATAAGGGTCGCGGGTGTTGTAGAGAGTGTAGTAGTTGCCTACTTTTGCCTCGTCGAATGTGCCAGTGTATACCGATAGAGGAATGTTGCCTTTTTGCCATTGAACCTGAATATCTGGGTTGAATTCGTTGGCGGCAAATGTTGCCATATTGGAGAGGTAGTTGCTTTCAATTTCTTTGAGGGCTGCTCGTTGGTTATTGTCAAAGTTTGAGTTAAACTCATTTGTAGATGTGTAGAGCGAGTCGATAAATACTTTGTGCTTATTACAAGTGTGTTTGTTGGTTCTCGTTTTTATGAGGTTGAGGTAGTTGTCGCATCGTTCTTTGTGCTGGTAGAGGTCGTAATAGAAGAGCACTTTGCTGCTGTATGGTTCGGCAATAGCTGCAATTAGCTCTGGTTGGTTGTTTGTCTTTTGGGTTACGAGTTTGAGGTTTGCAAGTGCGGTTTCGTAGTTGACACATGCCGACATAAGAGACTTGTAGTCGTATTTTTCGGTAAGGTTAACTAATTTGTTGTTGAGCTTAAACTCAGTTATGGCATCAGTAGCCTGTTTCGATTGCTCGTAACCGTTTATCACAGAGCGGATATTTGAAATATATGCAATTGATTGTTGTTTTACATCGGCAATGTTGCCGTCCATTGTGCTAGTGACTTCACGTACCCATGAACGGTAGTCCCAGATAGGCACTTTTGGTTGCAAGAAGTCGGAGGATGTGAGTCCGTCTAAACGGTATGTGGCAATGGGAATTACCTCTAACTGCTGGTTGTATTGCTTGATGGGATAGCTTGCAAGAGCGGTTTTGTACTCGTTGAAATAATAGTTGACAGAATCATAATTATCAGACAGTTCTTTCAGCTGCTTTTTGATGTTTTTATCAGCGGTTATTACAAGGTTCTTGTAGTTGCTCTGTGTGGCAACGATTGTTTTGAAAATTTCAACGCAATTGTTGTTCTTTTCCACTGTCTTGGTGTAGAATCCTATTATTCTTGAAACATTGCTTTCGTATTCTTTAACCTTGTCGATGGTTTTGTTAACGTAGTTTATCACGTCCATATAGTCTAACTGCTCCATGTTAGATATAATGGGGTAGTTGGAGTAGTAGATTTTATTTTTCTTAACCTCTTTGTCGTCGCGTTTGAGGTAGCCTACGCAGACACCGAGGTAGAGTTTTGTGTCGTAGATGAGCTGGTTTACTCTCTGTGTGTTTACAAAGGGGTCTTCGTCTTGTAGCCAAGCCCAGTTTAACAGACCCATCTGGAAATATGTGTTTGGAAACTCTGGATCCTGTTGGCGCAGTTCTTCAAATCGCATGTAGGATATTTCTGGTTTTACGTTTGGCATATCGTCGAATACGTCTTTATATTTGAGACGGCGTTGTGCCGAAACAGATTGAGCTGCAATGCATATCAGCAGCAAAAATATTATGTTTTTTATTTTCATGATTATTCGGATTATAAGTCAGTACCAATTATTTTGAATTCTACACGGCGGTTGATAGCACGGTTTTCGTCGCTGTTGTTGGGAACAAGGGGCATAGTTTTGCCGTAACCTTTTGCAACCAGTCGGTTAGAAGGTATACCTTTAAGTTTTAGGTAGTTGACCACCGAGTTTGCGCGACGGTCAGAGAGTTTCATGTTGTAAGCGTCGGCGCCTTTGTCGTCGGTGTGAGCCGAAAGTTCCACTTTGAATTGCGGATTTAGTTTCAGAAGGTCTACTAATCGGTTGAGTTCTTCATACGATGATGCTGCAATATCTGCGCTGTTTGAGGCAAATGTGATATTGTCGAGCTCCATTTTGGTGTCGGCTTGAAGTTTTTCTATTTTAGCATTTAGCACGCGGTTGTTGTCGGCACTGAGGTCGAGGGTGCCATTATAAAACGAATATCCTTTAGGCATGATATGAATTTCGTATTTGTCGCCTTTGCGGACAGGAATCACAGCCTTTCCATGTCTGTCGGTAGTAACGGTGGTAACGTAATGGTCTTTGGTAGATAGGTTGGTGATTTCTATTTCTATCGGTTCGGTAACACCTTCTACATTGATAGTGATTTCTTCTTTTTTCGAAACAAGTTCGGCATCGCGTTCAAACTCTTGGAATTGAACTTTGTGGGTAAGGTCAAAATCCATTACATAGTCTTCGTAGAGGTTTTGAGTGAGGTATATTTTGTAGTATTTCCCAATAGGAAGTGTCATTTTGTAGCGTCCTACGTCGATAGTTTCGGGTGTGATGTTTTCTGTAACACCGTCAACTTTTATAGTGATGTTGGTTTCTATAGGGTCGAACATCGATTGGTCAAAAACGTTGAGTGATAGCTGAACGTTTTTGAATAGGCTAGCGTCGATTTTTTCTTCATCTTGGGTGACGTCTTTGTCGAGAATTGTGTGGGAGTAGTTGGGTGCACTATAATCGATAAATACGTTGCGTTTGTCGCGGGGAAGTACAAAGTCGTATATGCCAGTTTCGTTGTCGTTTGTAAATGTAGCAATTATACCAGACGAAAATGCGTCGCTAACTTCTATATTGGCTGTCATGGGTTGCTGTGTCTCCTGATCTAAAATTTTGCCATAATAGCGGCAGTTGTCGGCGGGAAGAAGTTTAGCTGATAGCGGTACGTCGACAAATGAGATATTTTTTTTGTTCTTAGGGTCGCGGTAAAGTAACGACAATTTGTTGCTGTTTGCGTTGTATACAGGGAAGAGTTCGTCGTTGGATGAGTTGATGGTGTCTAATGCTATAGGCAGAATCCAGTAAAGTGGCGAAACTTTGTTGGCGTAGTAAATGTCGAATCCGCCTTTCCCGCCTTCGCGCATTGAGGATATGTATAGTGTTTTGTTGTCGGGGGCGATGTATGGGGCGGTTTCGCAGCCGAGGTTGAGCGGTTCAACGAGGGCTACAGCTTCTTCCCATTCGCCGTATGGTGTGCGAGAGGATGTGTAAATTGTGCCACAGCGGCTGTCTTTTGCGTCGTTTTGCGGGCGAGTGAAATAGATGCTTAGTCCATCGCTGCTAACAGAGGGGTATATTTCGTCGGCAGATGAGTTGATGGCTTCGCCCATATTTTCAGGCTCGGTCCATTTGTCTTTGTCTTTGGTTGAATAGAAAATGTCGTTGTTTCCTTTTTCGTTTTTGGCAGAGAAGTAGATGCGTGTGCCGTCGTGATTGAGAGATGGAGTAGTGGGGTTTTTCTTGTCGGCGATGAGTTGGTCGAGAAACGCTACAGCTTCGCCTTCTGAGAATTTATCGCCCTGTTTCTCGTAGAGTAGAAATTTAACAGATTCGTCTTTTTTGAATCCAGCGATTGCTTTTTCACCATTGCCAGATATGTAGAACGATGTGGTTTGGTAGCCTTCGGGTATCGTTATCCCTATCGGTGTAGTTGGAGCCTGTGCCATGGCTGCTGAGCTAATGGCAACAGCTGCGGTTAGTAGAACAACTTTTCTCATGGTATAGTTTTTAGTTTTTCCAGTTAATTGTTCGGCAAAAATATAAATAATGGGCGATAATTAATATTTTTTAACAAAAAAAGTTGGCTCTAAATAGCGAAAAGTGAAACTTATCACTATTAAGAGCCAACTAATCAAGTGTCAGGGCAGTATATTAAAGAGCCGATTGGTCGGCCTGCTGCTGTGCTGCTGATACATCGGCAGCTTGCTGTGCAGGTTCGGGCTCTGCCATTTTCTGTTTGAGTTGGTCAAGGTCAGATGCTGGAGTGTCGGCAATTGCCTTAGATGAATCAACCGATGATTCAATGGCTTTGGCAGAACTCATGCGTGCTTTGAGGGCTGCAAGGTCTGATGCTGCTTCGAGGCTTCCGCCTGTGCTTTCGAGAGCGGAGTCAATTTCGTGGTCTGCTCCGGTTTCGCTGTCGGCGATATCTAAGTAAGATTCAGCGAGTGCTTCTTGCTGGTCTACTTTTTCTTTCATGCGTTCGAGCATAGCAATGGTGTCGGTAGAGTCGATGCCTGCCAACTGTTTGTTTACGTTGACAGTGGCTTCGCTAACTTTTGCACGGGCTTTGAGCATCTTGGCCTCGTTTTTCCATTTTGCAATGTTGGTGCGGAGTTTCTTTACCGAGTCTTCAAGTTTGGCAACGGCTTGGCAATATTTGTCGTAGTTGGCTTGGAGAGTGGGAACGCTTTGCAGTGTTTCGCTTTTTTTCTGCAATGCCATTGTTGCGAGACGGTCGGCTTCGTCAGACGACATAGCGCCCGATTCTGCTCTTTTGAGCAACATCATGGCTTTGTTCTCGTAGTCGGTGGCCGACTGTTTGGCTGCATCGAGTTCGTTTTTGGAGCGAACGCATGTTGCTTTTACTTCGGCGAGCGCTTTTATACTCTTGTCAAGGTCTTGCTCCATATCGCGGATACCCTGCTCTGTCATTTTGATAGGGTCTTCTAAGCCGTCGAGGGTGCTGTTGACTTCGGCCTGACCTATTCTAAATAGTCTTTTGAAAAATCCCATTGTCTTTGGTGCTTTAAAAGGTTTGAGTTTAAATTTATTTTTATTACCACAAATATAATAAAAAAATCGGATTTTCAAGTGTTTTTTCAAAAAATATCAATTTTTTTTTGAAAAAGTTGTTTTTATCCGGCGTACATAAGGTTGCAGCCGCGGATGTCGGTGTGATCGTTGCGTCCAAGCACTTCGAATGTGCCGTCGTTGTGACGGATGCCTATGTCCTGTGTTTCGATAAAACTGCACGAATGAATGTTGGCAAGGTCTATCACATTGATGCATCCTGCTGTGGTGTCGGGCGTGGTGGCTAACGGGTCGGTGCTGTCGCGGATTATTATCTTTATGGTGGAGGTTTCGCGGTAGAGCCCTCTGCCGTTGGAGTATGCCTGAGAGAGTAGTTCGGTCATGCCGTATTCAGAATGTATGGCGCTAACACCTAATTGCTTGGTAAGTATCTGATGTACTTCTTCTCGGATGATTTCTTTTTTGCGGCCTTTCATTCCGCCGGTCTCCATTATTATCACGTTGTTGCCAAAATGCTGCGGATACTGTTCGGCAAAATCTAAAAGAGCAAATGTAACACCTATCAATAATACTTTTTTGCCTGATGCAATTTCTTGATTGATACGCTGTTGCAATGCTGAAAAATCATATAGGAAAAATCCTTCTTCTTGTTGTCCCGAAAGTTTCATAAGCCTCTGAGCCATCACTATTAGCGACGATCCTTTGCGCTCCAAGTAGGAGGGGAGCAGTGCCAGAATGGTGTAATTCTTTGGACTGCCGTAAAATTCTACAAAGCCTTTTTCAATACTTTTGTAGTAAATGTTGATGTCTTTTACATAATGTCGGCTGGTGTTTTGCCCCGTGGTGCCGCTGCTGGTAAAACATTCTTGGCAATTTTCGATGCTGCATCCGCTCAATACTGTGTGTGTTTTGAAAAACTGTATCGGCAGAAACGGTATTTTTTGTACGCTGTCAACTCTGTTAGGGTTAATTCCTAAATAGTTGACATACTGGTTGTAAACTTGATTGTTTTTGTATTGAAAATGAAAAATCTCTACCGCCACATTGTTGAACTCAGCGTTGTTTGCGGCGGTAAAGATTTGTTGTTCTATTGTTTTGATGTCCATGGTAATAATCACTATAATATATAAGGTGTGATTATGCCGTTAGATTCGTTCGATAAGTTTCTTGATAATTGTGGTCATACGTGGTTCGGCGGCGTTGGCGGCTTTCTGAACTTCTTCGTGGGTGGGTTTTTCTACCTCGCCCGAGATGGTGATGCCCATATCGGTGATGATGGAGAGCGCAAAGCACGGCAAGCCCATGTGACGTGCCACAATCACTTCGGGCACTGTGCTCATACCTACTGCGTCGGCGCCTATCTTGCCAAAGAACTTGTATTCAGATGGCGTTTCAAATGTGGGACCCGTAACTCCGATATACACACCTTGCTGTAAGTGAATATTGCACTCGTCGGCTATATCAAAAGCGAGTTTGATATATTTTTTGTCGTATGCACAACTCATTTCGGGGAAACGAGGACCAAGTTCGTCGATGTTTTGTCCAATGAGCGGGTTTGTGCCAAAGAGGTTGATGTGGTCAACAATTACCATAATGTCGCCTACACGGAACGATGTGTTCATGCCGCCAGATGCGTTGCTGAGTATCAAGAGTTTGATGCCGAGCATTTTCATCACCCTGATGGGGAATGTTACTTGCTGCATAGTGTAGCCTTCGTAGTAGTGGAAACGTCCCTGCATGGCCACCACTTTTTTGCCACCAAGGTAGCCGAATACCAATTGTCCTTTGTGTCCCTGCACTGTGGATACGGGGAAGTTGGGAATTTCGGCGTAGGGGATAGCCTTTTCTACTTTTATTTCGTCGGCCAATGCGCCGAGACCTGTACCGAGAACTATGCCTATCTCGGGGTCAAAATTGATGGACTGTCGTATGTAGTCGATAGTCTGTTTGATTTTCGTCAACATGTTTTAATATTTGAAAGTTAAGTTCTTCTGCGTCGTCGTAGATAAAATTGATTTCAACCGGAATGTAGCATATGGCTTTTTTCAACTCGTCGGCAAGTGTGAGTTCGCGCAGCCTTACAGCGTCTTTTTCGGTTGTGATTATTATCCTGTCTGACGGTAAAGATAAGAATTTTTCTGTTATCTTGGATATATCTTTTTTCTTAAAATTGTGATGGTCGGGATAACTTATGTGGGTTATCTTTTGTGAAATGTTTTGGGAGATGTGGTTGATGAGGCTCTGTGGATTGGCAATGCCTGTAACAAGCAATATTTCAGTGTTTTGACTTACGGTGGGAATGTTCTCGAATCCAAACACCGATTTAAGCCCGAGATATTTGTAGTTGGTGAAAAATATCGACTGGAATGGCAGCAGGTTGAGATGTTTTGCTATCACCCTGCGGTCGATGGGTTTGAGGTCTTCGGGACATTTGGTAACAATAATTATGTTGGCACGGTTAGATTTTGATGCTGATTCTCTGAGCCGTCCGTAGGGTAATAGGTGGTCTTCGAAAATGGGTCGGTTGTAGTCGGTTAGCAATATATTTACTCGCGGTGTTACGCTGCGGTGCTGATAGGCATCGTCTAATACAATTACCTGATTTTCATTGCCTTCGGCTATAATATTGTCGATACCTTTGCAACGGTCTTCGCAAACATAAACTTGTGCTTTGCCGCTGAATTTGAGCGACATCTGTTTGGGTTCATCGCCAATTTCTTTAACGGTGCTTTGTGGTGTGGCTTTAATGTATCCTTTGGTTTTGCGGCGGTATCCTCGGCTAAGTATGGCTACGTTGTATTTTTGGCAAAGAAGGTTTACAATATACTCTGTGTGCGGAGTTTTCCCTGTGCCGCCTACGGTGATGTTGCCGACCGAAATTACTGGCTTATCAAACTCTTTTGACTTAAAGATTTGGTGGTCGTAGAGCAAGTTGCGTATCGACGTAATTGCGTGATAGATCCACGAAAGCGGTATTAGCAGGAATTTCAACATTTAGCGTGTTTCATTTTGTTTAACAATTAACAATTAAGTGATTCTTTTGAGTTGTTCTGTGCATAATTTCAGGGCATCTTTTTCGTCGATAAGCGTTATAGTGCCGTCTTTAACAATGATTTTGCCGTCGGAAATCACCATATTGATATCTCTGTTGCTGAAATTGTATGCAAGGTGTTTTATAAAGTTCGACTTGTCGAGAGTCATAGGTGTTGGATTGCTGAAAACTATGAGGTTGTTGTCGCCATCACCTGCAAAATTATTGATTTTGATGTAGTTGTGTACGGCGTTCATGCTGTTGAATGCCTGTTGCGACGACTTGTAGTTTTCGGTGCCGAGCGATTGGTAATATGCTGTGCGCATACATTGCGGAATGCTTGCTCCCGAAAAATCGGTGCCGAGCATAAAGTTGTATTCCGTCCATTTTGAGTTGAACGGCATAATGCCGCGTTGAAAATTTCCGTATGGGTTTTGCGCCACCCACGCTGGTTTGTCGTTGATAAGGTCGAGTTCGTGTTCGTCGAGATAGTTGGCGTTGGTAAGTATCGACGATGAAAAATCCATCAACCCCGATTCGTAAAGCCTTGATACTACTCGGCGTTTGTAGTCGCGCATGGTGTTGGCTTGGTCGAGATTATCTTCGGCAACATTGATTAGCACTCCTCTATTATTTTTTCGGCACAAACGCACAACCTCTTCTAATATTTCGTTGGTGGCAAGATACGATGCGGCAATACCCATAAGGGCTTGATTGTCGACCATATAATTCATATTTGCCTCAATAATTTTTGAAGCAGCGCCAAACCCATTCGACTGACTTGCTGCGAAACTCAAAAGCGTGGTAACGCCTACTTCGTCGAACGCCTTTTTGATGGTGTTGAGTGCGCCGTCGATGTATTTTGTTGATTCATTGCGGCATACGGCGAATGTGGTTCCGTTTTTGGCAGAGGTGATGGCGGCATATAAAGCCGAGGCGTACAGAAGGTCTTCGTCCATCAAGTCGTCTACTTTCCAAAGTATTTGCGTAAGATAACGGAAATATGTGAGTTGGTGCTGATCAAATTCCTTGTGTGCAAATGCCATAGATAAACATGGTCGCTGATAACCATCGGCAAATGAGTGCATTATGTATTTGCCCGAACAATCTTCTGTTACCGCTCCGCTGATTTGGGCATCGGTAAACGGATTGTCGGCAGAAAACTTCAACTGCCCCGACGTTTCGTCTACGAGTATGTCGGTAGACGTAAACGCGAGGGTGTTGATATCAATGTATGTTCCGTTTTTTAGTATTAGCGACATTTTTTTATCTATATATATATAAGGTGTGGTGTTTAGTTTTGGTGTTGGTCGCGCAGAAGGTCGATAACGGTTTTCACTGGCGAGAAGGTTTCGATTGGCACTTCTACAAAAACAGTGTTCCAATCTGCCATTGCGCCGTTCCACAGTCCGGGACGCTCTATTGATTTGAGCGTCTTACCGTTTTTCGACTTGATGGATATGAATCCGGTGTTCGGGTCGGTGTATTTCCTAAGGTCGAACTTATTGCCGTTGCAGTCGGTGAGGTCGCACACAAGGTCAACGGGATTGAAGTGAGTGGATTTTTTCATAATATCCATGCTCTTGGGGTCGTTTTTGTCGATTTGCGACGATTCTACAATTTGCAGCGACACAGTGCCGTCAGAGTTTTTGGTCCAGAAAGGTCCACCGCCGGGTTCGCCTTCGTTTTTCACCATTCCGCACACACGCAACGGGCGTTTGAGTTTAGCAATTAGTTGCTCGGCCTTTTTGCTGTCAGGCAGGTTTAGAAAGTCGGCAGGAAACTCGGTGCAGAGTTTCTTAGATACGAATATGTATGCCTCGTCTAAGTTTTTGGATGTTGGCTTGTTTTCCAACAGTTTGATATAGTTGGCAATATTCTCCTTGGTTTTGAGCAGGTATCCTGCAAGGGCTTGTTTGTATTTAACTGTTGGCTCTTTGCGCGAATCAGGCACCACGTTGTCGATGGTTTTGATAAACACCAGACGTGCGTTAATGTCGTTGAGGTTTTCGATAAGCGAGCCGTGTCCTGCGGGACGGAGCAGCGGAGTGCCATCGTCGTTGCGGAATATTTTGTTGTTTTCGTCCACAGCCACGGTGTCGGTGAATTTTTTCTGAGTGGAGAATGTGATGTCTAACTTGATGTTGTTTTTCTCCTCAAATGTGGGACGGAGTTTGTCAACAAATTCGGTGAATAGTGCTACGTGCTCGGGCGATACTGTGAAATGGATTTTTACAGTGTCGTTGGATGCTGCGTACATAATGCCCTCGGCGATATGCTCCTCGATGGGTGTGCGCGACGAATTTTTGTAGCGGTGAAATTCAACAAGACCTTTGGGAAGGTTGCCGTAGTTGAGTCCCTCTGGTGCGATAACCATCTCTACAAGTTCTTTTGCCTTGTGGTTTTGGAGCATCTCTTTTACAGAGAGCCCGTACTTGGTGTAGACAATTTTTTGAAGATTGTCGTAAAAAGCAAACCTGTCGATATTGTCAACGAACCGGCGGGCTGGCGAATCTACAAACTTCTGTTTCTGTTCGGGTGTGTTGTTATATTCCGACACGAAAACAAAGAGGTCTTTGAACATTCGGCTTGCCGCTCCCGATGCTGGAACAAATTTCAAAACGTCAAGGTTAGAGCATTCTCCGACGTATTTTTGTACGTATTTGGTTACTTCGGCTTCGGTAAGTTTTCGTATACCGTCGTTGATTGTGGCAGGACGTACCAACTGCATAAAGGGGAATCCTTTTTTGTAACAATCTATCTGTCTGTCGATTTCGGCAGTGCTGATTCCCATTTTGTTAAAGAATTCGATGTCGCTTTTAATATGCATAATATATTAGGTTTTGAAATTTGGCATAAAATTAAAAAAGTCCGGTGAATTTCCGGACTTTTTTCAAAAAAAAATAACACTTAAAATCAAACAAGATATGAAAACAATTTTATTATTATTGCAATATCAACTCAGGGGATGAGTTTTTTACCCTCACGGGCTTTTTACGATATCAGTTGCAAATTTAGTCTATGTTGTAATTAGTTGCAAGTTTTGTGGGTTATTTTTAGGTTTACTAATTGTTAAATAAAGTTAATTATTTTTTTTGTATTCGTATTTTACCTCGGTGTATCTGCTGTCGGTTATGTGTATTTGATTGCCAAACAGCGGAATGATGTTGCTGTCATATTGTTCTATGTTGGTTTTTGTGGTCTGGCTTGCAAAAATAAATGCGCATATGAATCCTGCTACGCCTCCTGCAAGGTGCGATTCCCATGAAATATGCGGATCCGAAGGTAGCACTCCCCATACCATTCCGCCGTAAATCATTACTATGATTAGAGATACAGCCGCCGAGCCTTTTTGGTTGGATACTATTCCGGCAAAAAATATGTATGATGCCAAGGCGTAGATTATTCCGCTTGCGCCTATGTGATAACTCTGTCGTGCCGCTATCCAAACTCCTAACCCCGTGAGTATATATAATGTGCTGAAAATCTTGATGTAACGGTCGGGGTTTAACATCGTTAACAAACAGAGCAACACTGGCAGCGCTGCAAGATTGGAGTAGAGGTGTTCGATGCTACCGTGAATGAATGGCGAAAAAAGGATGCCTTTTAAACCGTGGAATGAACGTGGATAAATACCGAGAGAGGCTGCACTTACGCCCCAAGCCTCCGACATCAAGTGTACCAACGCCACTGCCGCCGAAAACAACAGCGGAAATACAATGAATGAGGGCAGAGATTTGGTTTTCACGGTGTTACTTTCGTTCAAAAATGTACACCATGCTAGAATATTCGCCACTTTTGCGTGCGGCGCGGTTAGATTTGAATCCTTGCACCAGCCCGCGAACAAACGATAGCGAGGCTCCACGATATTTTTCGCTCATCATTGAGATGTAATATGAGTCCCATTTAAGAGGCTTAGTGTCAACGAGTTTGAGTTGAGTGGTGCTGAATAGATTCTGTAAAGAGTTTTTGTCGAAATGATTAAGATGGCGTGGCACATCGTAGGCAGCCCACATTTTCTGATAGTGTTGCGCATCGTAAGAGAGGTAGTCGGGCAGGGCTATCACAAGCCGTCCGTCTTGGGCGAGCAATCGGTCTAAATGAAAAATTTGTGTTTTAAGGTCGCCAATATGCTCTAAAACGTGCCACATAGTAATGATGTCGAAACTATTGTCGGGCATTTCAAACACTTGCTGTGGCGATGGAAGAGGTGTTCCGAGTTTTTTTGCGGCGGCGTTTCGGGCGTTGTCGCTCACATCCGTGGCGGCTACCTCGTAACCGTTTTGCTTGGCGTAAAAAATAAAATCGCCAACGCCACAGCCAAAGTCGAGCATGCGTTTGCCTTTGGCTGCGGTGGTGGCAATGTTAAATTTGTTTTTGATATTAACACGCTTTACGCGGTTGTATATAAAAGGTATGATGCCCTTTTTTGATTCGTTGTGACTGAGGTAATCGTCTGACTTGTAGTACCTTCCTAATTCGCTGTCGTTTGGACGCGGCCATGTAAACAACAATCCGCAATGCGGGCAGCGGTATATTTCAAAGTCTTCTTGTGTAAGAAAGTAGTCTTTGAGTTTTAGATGCAGGTCGGAACTATCAGACTGGCAGTAAGGGCAGCGTGGGTTCATTTTTTCTTCGCAGCGAGGGGTGACTGGGTTAACGTTGCGGTGATTCTTTCAGTAGTGTTGCCGTCGGAAATGGTGTACGAAAGTTTCATTACAGTCCAGTTGCTGAGTATAGTGCCGCGGCCTTCGGTGATGGTGAACATGCCATTGGCGAGAGTGCCGTCGAAGTTGAACGCGTCGCCTTTTACTTCGGCAGTGATGGTTTCGCTTGAACCTTGGTTCTGAAAGTTTTGAATTACTATCATATCGTTGATAGTAGAGATGTTGACATCGCAGTCGCCGGCATCGCCAGTGTCGGTGATCCACGACCATTTACCTCCGAGTTCGTCTACTGAGTGGATGTTTTCGGGAGAATCTTCTTCACACGCTGTGAATGTGGCGGTTAATGACATCAGCATTATAGCCGCAATAATGTTTTTAAATAATGCTTTCATAGTTCTGTGGTTTTAATGGTTTTTAATTTTCAAATATTTTGGATATGGATTTAAGGTCGTGATTAACAAGGTTTACTCCGTCTTCGTTGTAGTCGAGAAGGAGTTCGTTGTCGAGTTCCCTACGGTTTGGAATCTCAAATTTGAGTTCTGCCTTGGGCACAATCTGTTCAAGGTCGAAATTGGTGATTTCGCCCGATTCAAACAATTCGTCGTCTAAGTTGATAGTTTCGGTCATGGTTAAAGGTTTTTATTGTAGAGACGTGTCATGGCGCGTCACAAAGAATGATGTAGAGACGTGCCATGGCGCGTCTCTACGTGTGTGTATTTTTATTTTATTGATTCAGCAATTTGCTGAGCCATTTCGTCGTCGATGAGGATGCGTCCGCAGTATTCGCAAACAATGATTTTTTTGTGCGAAGCCACGTCTAACTGACGTTGCGGGGGAATCTTGTTGAAGCAGCCACCACAAGCATCGCGGCGAACGGGAACAACTGCGAGTCCGTTTTTAGCACCGTTTCTAATGCGGTTGTATGCGTTGAGGAGACGGTCTTCAATTTTGTCTTCGTATTGTTTGCGACGGGCAGCAAGAGCCTCTTGGTCTTTTTGTGTGTCGGCGATTATCGAGTTGAGTTCCTCTTTTTTGCGTTCGAGGTCTTTCTCGCGATCCTGATGGCGAACGGCTGATTCGCTGAGGATGTTCTTTTTTGTGGCCAACTGATTTTCAAACTCTTTGATTTTCTTTTCGGAGAGGTTGATGTCCAAATTTTGGAACTCTACCTCTTTGGCGATAGAATCGTATTCGCGATTGTTGCGTACTTGCATCTGCTGAGCCTCATATTTTTTTATGAGTTGTTGAGCGTTGATGATGTCGTTCTTTTTGCGTGCAATGTCGCTTTCGAGTTTCGAGATTTCTTCTTTTATTTTTGCTGATCTTGTTTCAAGACCAACAAGTTCGTCTTCAAGGTCTTGAACTTCAAGTGGCAATTCGCCGCAAAGACGTTTGATAGAGTCGGTTTTTGAGTCTATCGTCTGCAACGAGTAGAGTGCTGTAAGTTTCTCTTCTACGGTAACGTCTGCAAGTCCTGCATTGTTTTTTGTTTTTTCTGTTGCCATATTTTTTTATAAATATTTTATAGGATTCGTGTTTGTGTCCGATATTTTAACGGCAAAGTTAGAAAATTTTTTTGTAAGTATATCACTAAAAATTTGTTTTATTCCATTTTCACTCTCATAATGTCCGATGTCAACGAGCAAAATTTTGCCGTCGGCATCAAAAAACTTGTGATATGTGAAGTCGCCGGAGATAAACACGTCGGCTTTCTGTGCCACAGCCTCGCTTAGAAGGAAACTTCCGCTGCCCGGACATAACGCTACCTTGCGCACCGTCGGCTTTATTATCTGTGTGTGACGGATGGCGGCGCAGTTGAAGGCGGTTTTTACCTGACGCAAAAAATCTTCGGCTGGGGTGTCGTTGGGCAGAAATCCTATCGCTCCTCCTCCGTGACTGCCGTCGCTGCGTGGTGCAGGTTGAAGTATTTGATAATCGGTGATTTGCAATTTGTTGCACATTACGGCAATAGTGCCTGTGAGCACGGCGTCGCAGTTGGTATGTGCCGAATAAACTGATATGCCGTTGTGAATGCATTTCGACACTATACGTTGCACGTAGTTTTCGCCAGCAATGCGCATAAGTCCTTTGCCAAATATTACGGGATGATGGCTGAGTATGAGGTTGCATTTTTTGTTAACTGCCTCATTTATCACATCTTCGGTAACGTCGAGGGTAACAAGACAGCCGCTGATGTTGCCGCTATTGGCAAGCACTTGGATGCCGGCGTTGTCGTATCCTTCTTGATACTGAGGTGGAAACACCTCTTCTAAATATGAGATTATCTCTTGGATGTTCATTGTTGGAGTTTGTTGTTTAAAATGTCGGCAAGTTCGGAGATTTTAAACTGTTTAGCGATTATTTTGCCGCTACCATCTATGAGAAAGTTGGCAGGAATCGCTGTTACATTGTACTGACGTGCAGCATTGCTATTCACTCCGGTGAGTTCGCTCACTTGGTACCATCTAGCCACGTTGTCTTCGGTGATGGCCTTGCGCCAATTGTTAGAGTTGTCGTCGAGCGATATGCTGTAAATTTCTAATCCGTTGCCGCCGTCAAAGTTGCGGTCTTTGTATTGCGAGTAAAGGTTTACGAGGGTAGAATTGTCTACGCGGCTCGGCTTGCACCACGATGCCCAAAATTGCACAAGCACATATTTCCCTGTAAACGAACTTATTGAAATGTCGTTTTGATTGATGTCTTTTACGGTTAAGTCGGTGTACGCCTGTCCCAAGACGATTTTTTCGGAACGCGACATCGTCAATCCCCTAGTTTCTTGCGCGTAGGTGCATACAGCGCTCATCAAGGTTATTAATAGTATGTAGAGTTTCAGTCTCAAATTTCTATAATATATAAAGGTGTATAAAGTAAAACGCTGGAATGATTCGGATTATTATTTTTTTACACCGTTATTTTTCCATTTTGATTGAGTAATTCCTCTATTCGTGCTACTTGATTGAGGGCAACGGCTATGGTGATGCGGCAGGAGGTTTCGCCCGACATATCGGCCACCGTTAGGTTGTTTTCTTTGATAATGCGCATCACAAAGTTGACCATTGAGTAGGGGACTTCTACCGTGATGCTCTGTGTGATGGTTTTCTCGATGGTTTCGGCATTGTCTAAGGCGAGGGCGGCGGCTTGCGAATAGGCGTCGATTAATCCGGGGATGCCAAGTTTTGTGCCGCCAAAGTATCTAACTACCAACACTATAACGTCGGTGAGATTTTTGGAGCGGATGGTGTTGTAGACTGGCATTCCCGATGAGCCAGAGGGTTCGCCATCGTCGGCGGCGCGGAATTTTTCGCCCTCGGCTCCCAAACGGAAGGCGTACACCACGTGGGTGGCGTCGTAATATTTCTTTTTGAATTGTTTGCGTATGGTGTCTGCCTCGTCTTCGGTTTCGATGTGAAACGCAAACGAGAGAAATTTGGAGCCTTTGTCTTTGTAAAGCCCTTCTCCGCTTTTGGCAATGGTGGTGTAACTGTCGGGTTTTGCCATAGTTACCAATTAATGGGAGTTTTGCCGTGCTCTGTAAGATATTGATTGGCGCGGCTAAAATGTTTGCATCCAAAAAATCCTCGGTAAACGCTCAGTGGCGATGGGTGTACGGTGTTGAGTATCAGGTGTTTTTTAGTGTCAATTACCTTGCCTTTTACTTTGGCGTAATTGCCCCAAAGCATAAACACCACGTTTTCGGTTTTGTCGGAAATCTGTTTGATAACCTCGTCGGTGAAGGTTTCCCAGCCTTTGTTGGCGTGCGAGGCGGCTTGATGTGCGCGGACGGTGAGGATAGAGTTCAAAAGGAAAACGCCCTGACGTGCCCACCGTTCGAGGTTGCCCGATGGCGGTACAGGTGTGCCAAGGTCGGATTCTATCTCTTTGAAGATGTTTTGGAGCGAAGGGGGAAACTCCACGCCGTCTTGCACCGAAAAGCATAGTCCGTGCGCCTGACGTGGCTCGTGGTAGGGGTCTTGACCTATTATTACCACCTTGACATTTGGCAACGGGCACAGGTTGAAGGCGTTAAAAATGTTTTTGCCTTCGGGGTATACAGTTCCGGCGGCGTATTCGGCTTTAACAAAGTTTATTAACTGCGCAAAATACGGTTTTTCAAATTCACCGGCTAATACCTTTTTCCAACTTTCTTCTATCTTTACGTCCATATCTTTATTTTTTTTAACAACGAATTACACTAAAGAAACGAATAAAATTAAATCATAATAAATTATGCTTTAATTAACTAATTAAACAAATACAAATTAGTATTCGTATCCCGCTTGCGGGTTTGTTTAGATTGTATTTTAATGTATTCTTTCGTTTTAATTTGTTAAATTCGTTGTTATATTAATATATTAACTTTCGTTGAGATTTTTAAACCCTTCGCCGAGGACTTCGGATGCGTCGAGAACCGCCATAAAGGCTCGTGGGTCGGTTTCACGGATAAAATCTTTGAGCACCTCTGCCTCGCGTCGCGAAAGAACGGTGAAAATTATCTGTTTTTCAGCGTTTTGAAACATTCCTTTGCCGTTGAAATATGTGCCTCCGCGGTCCATCTTTTTGATAATCTCTTCGCGGATTTTGTCGTGATGGTCGGAAATCACAATGAGGGCTTTTTCTACCGTAAGACCTTGAAGGATAATGTCTACAACCTTGCCGGTGATAAAAATCACTATCCACGAGTAGAGCGGAATGTCCCATTGGTGGAACGCCAACAAACTGAAAAGCACGATGGTGGAGTCAACGTAAATCTGCAACATTCCAAGCGGTGCGCGGGTGTATTTGGCAAGAATCATTGCAATAATGTCGCTTCCGCCGGTGGTGGCTTTGGCTTTGAAACATAGTCCGCAGCCCAAGCCCACAAGCACGCCGCCAAATATCGACGAGAGTAAAGGTTCGCCCGGAACCAACGCCTCGTAGCCCCAAGCGTATTCTAAAAGCGATGTAAAAAGAGCCATTGCAGTAAAGCCCACAACGGTTTTGATGCCGAATTTTGGTCCTAAGATTTTTGTGCCAATGAGAGTTAGCGGAATATCAAGGCAAAATGCAAGCGTTCCGATGGGCAAACCGTCGGGAAATATTTCAAACTTGCCTTGCGTAACGTGGTGAATCATAATGGATATACCATAAACTCCACCCGGCGTTATCTTAAATGGCGAAATAAAAAATATGTATCCTGCGGCTATGGCAAACGTACCTGCAAGTATCATCAGATACGACAGGAATTCTTTTTTTGTTTTTGCACTTAACATATTAAACGATAGTAACTTCGGGTTCGAGTTTTACTCCGTATTTTTCTTTTACAGCCTTGGCAATTTTGTTGGCAAAAGTGTGAATTTCTTTGCCGGTGGCTTTGCCGAGGTTTACAATGATGAGTGCTTGGTTTTCGGCTGTGCCAACTTTGCCTTCGTTTGCACCTTTAAAACCGCATAAATCAATAAGTTGACCTGCTGCAAGTTTTACTTTCCCTTTGTCGGCGGGATAGGTTTTGAGTTCGGGACTCTCTGCCAAGATTTTTTTTGCGGCGGCTTCTGTGATAACTGGGTTTTTGAAAAAACTGCCCGCATTGCCGTATTCTTTTGTGTCGGGAATTATTGACGCACGATAAGTGGTTATTACTCTGCGCATTATCATAGGTGTGATAATAGGAGTGTCTTTCAATAGTTCTTGCAGTTTGCCGTATTCGGTGCAAGGAGTAAAATTCTTTGATAAACAGAATGTTACCGCTGTAATAAATACTTTGCCTGCAAGGTCGGTTTTAAAAATGCTGCCACGGTATTCAAATTTGCAATCTTTGGCGGCGATGGTTTCTATTTTAGCCGTTTCAAAATTGTAGTATTCCACCTCTTGAATGGTCTGTGAGGCTTCTTGACCGTATGCGCCGATGTTTTGCACCGCAGCCGCTCCCACAGTTCCGGGAATTGCCGAAAGGTTTTCAATTCCGCAGAAACGTTTTTTTGCGCAAAATTGCACAAAAGTGTCGAAATCTTCGCCCGAGGCTGCTTTTACCACGGCTTTGTCGTTGTCTTCGCTTACCACTTCAATTCCCTTGATGCTGTTTTTTAGCACAGCCCCTTGGAAGTTTTTGGTAAACAATATATTACTGCCGTTGCCAAGAATCAGGCGGGGCAGGTCGAAATATTTTTTTCTGCGCTGATAGCCTTCGAGGTCGGCAGCCGAGGTTATTTCAATAAAGATGTCGGCCTTAGCCTTTACGTTAAATGTGTTGAGGGTTTCGAGCGAATAATCGGTATAGAACAGCATTTCTTCTTATTTTTAATTAATGCGCAAATGTAACGGTTTGGTTTTTATTCTCCAAATTTATTTTTTTGTCTTTTTAACACCGAATTAAACGAATATTTTTAACCACGGAAAGCACGAAGGGCACGGAAAAGAAAGGACGGATTGATGGGCAATAAAAGGGTTGAAAACATTGGTTTATATTGTTATGTGCGAGTTGGGGCGGTTGAAAAGATGTTATTTGTATATGTGATTTAATAATGTTGAGGATAAGTGGGCGTTCTAACTATTATTATTCTTTTTACGTTTTTGTTCTTGCTTTTTGCGCCAACTTTTACGTTTCGAGAGTTGTTCCATCTGTTCTTTTTCTCGTTGCAATCTATCTCGCTTCTTCTGTTTTTCTTCCTTATGTTCTTGATAAGTCAGGAACCAAAAAACAAAAATAATGGGTTCTAATATCCACGTTTCAACAATTACACCAATTTTACCAAATGACTGATACATAAAAAGTTTTAGCAATCTATTTCGTCCTCCTGTCGGAGAAGACTGCCCAATATGATGTGCACAATTATACAATTCTTTTTCAGACATTAAACAGATTTCAAAAGTTTCAACTATCGCAAAGCCCAAACTCAAAATAAGAATAACAGTCATTAATCGATAGGAGAAAATATTTTTTCTTAGCATACTTACATGTTTTTGACCAAATATCTTAATATAGTTTCCATTGATTTATAACAATCACTATCTGGAGCGAACATCAAATTAAGAGCGGCTTGAACCCTTTTTTGTTGACTCTCGTCTAAACTACTAAAACGTCCTTTGCCAATCCCATAATACTGAAATAATGCTGCCACAACTTCAACAAAACAATTCCAACTTCCTCCCTTAAAACTATTAAAATCAACCCCATCTTTTTGCAACTTAGATAGTATTTCTCGTACACATTTTAAGGCTGTTTGAAGTTTTATATTCTCCACATCAGTTATACCAAAATTTAAATCTAGCATTGCACCTATAACATCAATATTCTGAAAAGCCTTTAAAACTGCCTGTTCAAAATCAATTTTGTCGCTGATTTCTTCATTTTTAAGGTTATCAATCAAGTTCGCCACAAACTGGCAACTTATATCAATCGAAGCATCTTTCAATGTCTCTTTTGCAATGGTTTTAAGGACAGTCCGATTTGTGATATTTACCACCCTACCACCTTTAGAAAGAACTTTGACATTCGCCAATTTGAACACTTTCCCTGCTTGTGTCACGTCCAACGCCACAAAACCTCCTGCCACAAGACGGTCTGATTCATTACCGTCAAAATCAGAGCCGGTTACCCAAAGATACTGCCACACGGCTACAACCTTTCAATTTCGTCGAGGGGGAGTTGGGTTAGGTCGGCAATGGTCTGATTGTCGAAGCCTTTGGCTTTCATACGCTTGGCGGTTTCAAGTTTTTCGGATTGTGCGCCTTCTGCTCTACCTTTGGCCATACCTTCTGCTCTACCTTTGGCCATACCTTCTGCTCTACCTTTGGCCATACCTTCTGCTCTGCCTTTTTCTTCGGCTTGACCTACCATTTCTTTGGCTTGCTTCATCATTCGGGCGCGGTCGTCGATAATGGCTTTTTCTACGCGGACACCATCCCAAAAACGTTCGTATGCTTCTAATTGAACTTCGTCGAAGGCTGAGATTTCTACAAGTTCGAGGGCTTGGTTTATGTCCTTGTCGGCAAGGAGTTCGGGAGCGGCTTCTTTCACTTGTTCGTCGATTTCGGTGAGGAAACGCAGCCAAAGAACAAGCATTCTTTTGTCTGAAAAGTTCTGCGGTTTGAATTTTGGCAGTTCCACAAACACAAGATGAAGCCCGTCGATTACGCGGTCGGAGTGTTTTTCGTGAACAAGACGATAATAGTGATAAGCATCGTCGATGTCTTTTTCAAACACTTCGTTTACAAGGTTGAGCGAGTATACGGGTTGGAGGAGTTCGTATTTTTTGCCTTTTTTCAACTGCCCTACGTATGCTTTTGAGGCGTTGAAGAGGACGCGTTGCTTGAATTCTTCTGACCAAACGGTCTGCATCTCCACAAGAAACACGCGGCCTTTGGCATCGGTGCAACGGACGTCTACTATGCTGTACTTACGCAACGGATTGTCGGGCATCATTTCGGGTGTGAGATACGACACCGACGTTATCTGCTCGTCGTCTTTGAGCGGCAAAAGGGCATTGAGGAAACTTATTGTAAGTTCCGGATATTCTCCAAACACCTTTTTAAAGGTCAAATCTGCTTTCGGGTCTAAGTACTTGGGCATAGGACTTTATGTTTTTCGTGTTCAAGTGCAAAGGTAACGGTTTTATTTAAGACCGCAAAATTTATTTTTTTCTTCTTTTTAACACCGAATTAAACGAAGGAAACGAATTTTTATAGTGTTGTTTGTTAAGGGCTTGTTGATGTCCGATCAAGGGGTTGAAAACTCTAACGGAGTCTGAAAGATGTTTGATCATTCAAACCGATGCCATTTCAGTATCATTTGGATGTCTTTATCTTTGCTGTTATAATAATAATTTCTAATATTATTTAATCTTTCGATGTACCGCTCAAAAAAGAAATTGGATAAAGGTATAAATAGGAACCCCATTAAGTAGTGTACAACTGTTGCCATTAAACTAAATTCGGGTGCAAGGAAAACATAATCAATGACAATAAAATTATAACAGATATAATCAAACCCATACATTGCTAAAATAGTAAACAATAAAGGATATATATTTAGGAATAAAGGCAAATAATCAATTTTGTAATCAGAATACTTTACTCTACATTTTACTACTTGACGCCAACATTTGAGATGTAATTTAATAAACTTTATGCTATAACATTGTATAAAATTAGAACGCCTAAAAGTAATACGAGATATTTCCCCCGACAAGGAATATAAAGCATAATAATCTTTATATTTATCTGACGAGATAAATTTTCTTAGTTTTCTGCTTGGTGTTTTTATCATTTTTTTGATGTCTTGGAGTCTTGCCGTTGTTATCTATGTCATTATAATTTAAATATTTAATTCCAAAACTCGTTTTTAACCCTTACCCCCGCTACAAGATGTCTATCAAAAAAGATTGTACTGATAATAGTGTTTTTATCAGTACAACTAATGCTTTGGGTAATATGCTGTTGGGCATATTTTTACATCAATTCCTTGATTTTATCTATCATACTTTGAGCAAGTGCATCGGCGGCTGCTTGACTTTTGCTTTCGGTGTAGATGCGGATGATGGGTTCGGTGTTTGATTTGCGGAGGTGAGCCCATTCGTCGGCAAAGTCGATTTTTACGCCATCGATGTCGGTGATTTTTTCGTTTTGCGCTTTGTAATAAGACTTTACGCTTTCGAGCACTTTGTCAACATTGATTTCGGGAGTAAGTTGAATCTTGTTTTTGCTCATAAAGTACGCGGGATAGGTTTTGCGGAGTTCCGAAACCTTCATCTTTTTCTTGGCTAAATATGTGAGAAACAGGGCGATACCGCAGATAGAATCGCGACCGTAGTGGAGTTCGGGATAGATAACTCCGCCGTTGCCTTCGCCGCCAATCACAGCCTTGGTGCGTTTCATTTCAGTAACCACATTGAGTTCGCCCACAGCGGCGGCGGTGTATGTGCAGCCGTGACTTTCGGTAACGTCTTTGAGTGCGCGGCTTGATGAAAGGTTAGAAACCGTGCTACCTTTGGTGTGCTGCAAAATATAGTCCGACACAGCCACAAGGGTGTATTCCTCACCAAACATTTCGCCGTCTTCTTGCATAATGGCAAGACGGTCTACGTCGGGGTCAACGGCAAATCCTACATCGGCCTTGGTTTTTAAAACTGCTGCCGAAAGGTCGGTGAGATGGTCTTTTAGCGGTTCGGGATTGTGGGCAAAATGTCCGTTGCAAGTGCCGTTGATTATTGAATATTTTTCTACGCCCAATGCTTTGAACAGTTTTGGGAGAATGATTCCGCCCACCGAATTGATGGTGTCGGCGCATACAGTAAAGTTTGCTTTGCGTATTGCCTCCACGTCTACAAGCGGCAGGTTGAGAGTGCGCTGAATGTGAACGTCTTCAAAACCTTCAACGGTGCGTATGGTGCCAAGTTTTTCTACTTCGGCGTATGTGGCCTGAGTATCAACCTTTTCGCTGAAATCTATAATAAATTTTCCGTCGGCAGCGGTAACAAATTCGCCGTTGTGGTCGAGGAGTTTGAGGGCGTTCCACTGGGTAGGATTGTGGCTTGCGGTGAGGATAATTCCGCCGTCGGCTTCAAACTCTGTTACAGCCATTTCGGTGGTGGGAGTGGTGGCGTAGTCGATGTCGATAACATTTACGCCGCAGCACGATAAAGTGCCTATGACCAATTGTTTAACAGTTGCGCCCGAAATTCTTCCGTCGCGACCCACTACCACGGTGTATTCCTCTTTTTTGGATTGATTTTTAAGCCATTTGGAATAGGCTGTGGTAAATTTCACAATGTCGATTGGGGTGAGGTTTTCGCCGCAATTGCCGCCGATAGTACCTCTTATGCCTGAAATAGATTTAATTAAAGTCATTGTTGCAATATATAATAAGGTGTGTTATACGTTTTAGTTTACGGCGCAAAAGTAATAAAAATACTTAAATTCTAATTACCGTTTTTTTTAGTTTGATGGCGGTTTTTTTATTACCTTTGCCCCGCTTAAAAATCAAAATTACATTAAAGTGTCATATTTAGATGAATTAAACCTGCCTCAGCGCGAGGCTGTGGAATATATTGATGGTCCGGCGCTCGTGATTGCTGGCGCGGGTTCGGGCAAAACAAGGGTGCTCACTTACAAGATTATGCACCTTATCGAAAACGGTTTTCAGCCGTGGAACATCCTTGCTATCACCTTTACCAACAAGGCGGCGCGAGAGATGAAAGAGCGTATTGCCCAAAAAATCGGCGAACAAAAGGCGGCGCAACTCTGGATGGGTACGTTTCACTCTATCTTTTTGCGTATTTTGAAAGTGGAGGTGGAAAATACCGACTATCAAAAAAACTTTACCATTTACGACCAAGCCGACGCTCGCAATGTGGTTAAGGGCATTATAAAAGAGATGAAACTCGATGATAAAACCTACCCCGTAAACGACATTGCGTCAAGAATTTCGTCTGCCAAAAACAGCCTTATTCCCCCAAATGCCTATGCTTCGAGCGAACTCTATGCCGACGACTGCAATTCGCGCCGCAATTATACCGACAAAATTTATATGCAATATGCCCGTAAGTGTCATCAAGCCAATGCGATGGACTTCGACGACCTATTGCTCCAAACTTATATCTTGTTTAGCAAACATCCCGAATTGGTAAAAAAATATTCCGACAAGTTTAAGTATATTCTTGTAGACGAGTATCAAGATACCAACTCGGTTCAGTATATGATAGTCAAGGCGTTAGGCTCGCTTCATCATAAAGTTTTTGTGGTGGGCGACGATGCTCAGAGTATCTACTCTTTCCGTGGTGCGCAGATTGAGAACATTCTCAATTTTAAACGCGACTACAAGGAGGCTAAGATTTTTAAACTTGAACAAAATTACCGCAGCACGCAAACCATAGTTAACGCAGCCAACGCCGTTATTGCTAAGAATACCAGACAGTTAAAGAAAGATACTTTTTCGGAAAACGAATGTGGCAACAAAATTCGCGTTATAGAATCTGCCGCCGACAACGAGGAGGGTTTTCTTTTAGCGGCTGACATTCTCAAAACTATCAATCGTGACGGATTGAATTACAGCGACTTTGCCCTTCTTTACCGTACCAATGCACAGTCGAGAATTTTAGAGGAAAGCCTTCGCAAACGGTCAATTCCTTACAAAATTTACGGCGGAATGTCGTTTTACCAACGCAAAGAGATTAAAGACCTTATTGCTTATCTTCGTTTGCTTGTCAACGGCAATGATGATGAGGCATTTAAACGCATTGTCAACTATCCCAAGCGCGGAATTGGCGACACCACTATGGACAAAATTTCGCAAATTGCCACGCAACGCGGATTGAGCATTTGGAACACTGTGGCGCAGATAACTCAGTTAGACCCAAGTATTTCGGCTCGCACTGTGAATGCTTTGGCGGGTTTTATGAAAATGATTTATCAATTTAAGTTGGATAGTCAAAAACCTGATTGCGACGCCTACAAAATAGCAATGCAATGTGCCTCTACAAGTGGAATGTTGGCAGACCTTTTTGCCGACAAAACCGTTGAGGGTCAGAGCCGTTACGAAAATATTCAAGAACTTCTCAACGGTATAAAGGCGTGGGTGGAGGCTCGTGGTAAACTTGCCAAACAAAATCCCGAAACTGAATATCCCGTTACCATTGCCGACTATCTCGAAGAGGTTTCGCTTATGACCGGCGATGAGGGCGAAGACGAAGATATGAACAAGGTTTCGTTGCTTACTATCCACTCTGCCAAGGGGTTGGAGTTTCGCAATGTATATCTCACCGGCGTTGAGGAGGGACTTTTCCCGTCGGCAAAATCGGTGATGAGCATTACCGATCTTGAAGAAGAACGGCGACTTTTTTACGTGGCTGTTACCCGTGCCGAAAAATGCCTTACAATATCTTACACCCGAATGCGTTATAAATGGGGACAGTTAACTCCCGCAACGCCAAGCCGTTTTATCCGCGAAATCGACACGCGTTACCTTGATTTCGGAGTAGGAGGGGAATCAATGTTTGAAGCCTCGTCTGACACCGCCTACGCAGGTCGTTTCCGCAAAACATTTTACCAAAACGACCAAGCCGCCAAGGGTGTTACCGAAAAATCTTTTGCCGACGCGCCGCCTGCCGGATTCAATAAAATTCCGCGTTCGTTTGCCACTTTCAAAAAGGCAGACACGTCGGATTTTGCCGCAGGAGTGTTGGTAGAGCATCCCAAATTTGGCCGTGGAAAAATTGTGAGCGTTGAAAACAGCGGTGCCGACACCCAATATGTAATTGACTTTATGAGCGCCGGCCGCAAAAAATTGCTGGCTAAGTTTGCAAACCTAAAAAAATCGGATTAAGAAATTGGTACTATGGTAAAGCCGATTAACATATTAGATAGTGATTATATACAATGGATCAAAGAACTTGGGTCGCGTTACCGTCGTAGCCAAATAAAGGCGGCTATCAAGGTTAACGAACAGATGTTGCGTTTCTATTGGGAACTCGGACGTGATATTGTGGTAAAAAAAGCCGAGAGTAAATGGGGTAGTGGTTTTATGAAATGCCTTAGCCGCGACCTCAAAGCCGAGAATCCTGATGCTACTTGTTTTTCGCAGACTAATCTTCTGTATATGAAGAACTTTTATCTGTTGTACCAACCATACACCGAAATTACTCCACAAGTTGGGGAGCAATTCACACAACAAGTTGTTGAGCAATTTACTCCACAAGTTGTGGAGAAAATTAAAAACGATTTGTTTTCGGTTCCGTGGGGTCATCATCGTTATCTAATCGACAAGTTTCTTGATTCTCCTCAAAAAGCCCTTTTCTTTGTCCGTCAGACAGTTGAAAACGGTTGGAGTAGAGATGTGCTGTTGAATTTTATTTCTACCGATTTGTACGAACGTCAAGGCAAAGCTATTACCAATTTTAAACGCACATTGCCCGACGAAACAAGCGACCTTGCGCAGGAACTCACCAAAGACCCATATAATTTTGCTTTTACGGGCGTAACTGGCAAATACAATGAGCGTTTGCTTAAAGAATCATTGCTCAACAATATCACCAATTTTTTGATAGAATTGGGTACTGGATTTGCATACGTTGGAAAGGAATATCGCATTCAAGTAGGTGAAAGAGAGAATTTTATCGACTTGCTTTTCTACAATCTCAACTTATCGTGCTATGTGGTTATTGAAGTGAAGATTGGCAAGTTTGAGTTTGCCGACACAGGACAGTTAGGCGGATATGTGGTGGCTTGCAACCATATTCTACGTCGTGAGGGTCGCGACAATCCTACTATCGGTCTTTTAATTTGCAAGGAGAAAGACCGCGTGCAGGCTCAATACGCTCTTGAATCAAGTAGTCAGCCTATCAGCATATCGGAATTTGATTTAGAAAAATTTTATCCCGAAAAAGTGGAAGGAACTATCCCTACAATAGAAGAAATTGAATCAAAATTAAAGAATATCGATTTGGTTTGATTTTATATAAAAATATTTAATAACTTTGCCCAAATCATTTTTTATTTTTTATGGACTATAATACAAGCCGAAAAAAACTTGCTTGTCCCGAATACGGACGCAACATACAGTTGTTGGTGGATTATGCCAAAACTATCAAAGACCCTGAGGAACTTGACCGTACTGTTAAGGCCATTATTCAAATTATGGGCAGTATGAACCCGCAGTTGAGAGATATTCCCGATTTTAAACACAAACTTTGGGACCACCTCAACATTATGGCTGATTACGAACTCAATATTCAGTCGCCTTACCCCACTCCCGAAAAAGAAGGCCTCGACACCAAGCCTGCCCGTTTGGAATACAACGATGGCGAATTGCTTTATCCTGAGTATGGTCGCATTATCGAAAAACTTATCAAAAAGGCTGTTTCCATAAAAGACCCCGCCCGCCGCAACGAACTCAACCGCACTATTTCTAATCATATCAAAAAAACTAACCTCCTCTGGGGTAAGGATATGAGCGATGAGGATATTTTTCACATTCTCAAAGATATTTCGCACGGCAAGTTGGAAGTGCAGGAAAATATCGGCAAACTTATCGACAGCAGCGGCTTTATCAACAATAACAACAAGCCTAAAAACAATGTTAACGGCAATGTCAACAACGACCGTGGCAACAATCCCGCACCTATTACCAACGGCGTTAACGGCAATGTGTTTAAGCCCGGCAACTTCAACAACAACAACAACGGCAAAAAGAAAAACAAAAATAAAAACCGCAACAAGCAGCAATTCTAATAACCACTTGACCTATGGCATCATACGAAATTATCGGCGGCAAAAAACTTTCGGGCACTGTTTACCCGCAAGGCGCTAAAAACGAGGCTCTTGAAGTTATCTGCGCATCGCTCCTCACATCCGAGACGGTGCAGATTTCAAACATTCCCGAAATTTCCGACGTATTCAACGTCATTGCCCTTTTGGAGGATTTGGGAGTGGAGGTGCAGCATCCCGAAAAGGGAAAATATATCTTCAACGCCAAGAATCTCAACCTCGAATACCTCAAAAAAGAGTCGTTCATAACCAAGAGCGCGAGGTTCAGAGGCTCGGTGCTGATAATTGGTCCGCTGTTGGCGCGTTTTGGATACGCATATATGCCCAAGCCGGGTGGCGACAAGATCGGACGCCGTCACCTCGACACTCATTTTATAGGATTGAAAAAACTTGGTGCCGAGTTTAATTTCGACACCTCCACATCGTCGTACACCATCAACGGCAAAAATCTCAAAGGCACTTACATCCTGTTGGAAGAGGCCTCGGTAACGGGTACGGCCAACATCGTGATGGCGGCTGTGCTTGCCAAAGGCGAAACCACAATCTTCAACGCCGCCTGCGAGCCCTACATCTGCCAACTCTGCACAATGCTCAACAATATGGGAGCGCAGATTTCGGGTATTGGTAGCAACCTATTGAAAATCACCGGAGTAACATCGCTCCACGGATGCCGTCACACCTGTCTGCCCGATATGATCGAGATAGGCAGTTTTATAGGTCTCGCCGCAATGACGGGTTCGCAGATAATCATCAAAAACGTCTGCCGCGAGCACCTTGGACTTATCCCCAACGCATTCCGCAAACTCGGCATCAAACTCGTTGCCAAAGACGACGACATCATAATTCCAAGTCAAGACCATTACGAAATAGAATCATACATCGACGGCAGCATCCTCACCATAGCCGACGCCCCTTGGCCCGGACTCACCCCCGACCTTATCAGCGTGCTGCTTGTGGTGGCCACGCAAGCCAAAGGAAGTGTTTTGATACATCAAAAAATGTTTGAGTCGCGACTCTTTTTTGTTGATAGTCTGATAGATATGGGAGCGCAGATAATACTTTGCGACCCTCACCGCGCCACCGTCATCGGCAACGACCACAAGTTTTCGCTCCGTCCGATAGTGATGTCCTCGCCCGACATCCGTGCCGGCGTAGCCCTTCTCATCGCCGCCCTCTCCGCCAACGGCAAAAGCATCATCCACAACATCGAGCAAATTGACCGCGGCTACGAAAACTTCGACCAAAGACTCCGAGACTTGGGGGCTGAGATTAGGAGGGTGGAATAAATCTAATTCTGATTATCAATAACTTAACCTCAAATCGGGCGAAAAACGTAAAATTTTTACGTTTTTCGCCCGATAATAATTTATTTTTGGGCGAAAAACGCATTTTTTTTGCAATTTTCGCCCAGTAATTGGAACCGATAGTAAAACTTGTCGGAGAAAAAATCGGGTATGAGCCGCAAAGAGATTGCCGACGGAATCAAAACCATCGACAACGGGCAT